>Ga0207706_10006196_pt1 | contig 11112 bp, 1 predicted proteins | sample KBSC53metaG_FD_184318 | JGI IMG/M metagenome (GOLD analysis project Ga0207706, IMG submission 184318) | Corn rhizosphere microbial communities from Kellogg Biological Station, Michigan, USA - KBS C5-3 metaG (SPAdes) (version 2) | ecosystem: Host-associated > Plants > Roots > Rhizosphere > Soil ... | reverse complement strand
GTGATGGTGGAGGAGCGGGTGGACGACCTGCGCGGCGTGCGCCAGCTGCTGGCCGGCGGCGACGTGCTCCCGGTGGAGGCGGTGCGCAGGCTGCGCGAGCACGTTCCCGGGTGCCGGCTGATCAACGGCTACGGGCCCACCGAGAACACCACCTTCTCCTGCTGCCGCACCATCGTGCCCGGGGACGTGGAGCGTGCGTCGATCCCCATCGGCCGGCCGATCGCCAACAGCACGGCGTACGTGCTGGACGCGAATCTCCAACCGGTGCCGTTCGACGTGCCGGGCGAGCTGTTCGTGGGCGGCGACGGGGTGGCGCGCGGCTACCTGAACGCGCCCGCGCTCACCGCCGAGCGCTACCTTCCCGATCCCTTTGCGGCCACCGCCGGACCGCGCATGTACCGCACGGGCGACCGCGTGCGGCGGCGGCCGGACGGCGCCATCGAGTTCCTGGGCCGCATCGACGAGCAGGTGAAGATCCGCGGCTACCGCATCGAGCCCGGCGAGATCGAGGCGGTGCTGGAGCGCAGCCCGCAGGTCGCCAGATCCGTCGTCCAGGTGCGCGAGGACGAGCCCGGCGACAAGCGGCTGGTGGCGTACCTGATTCCCGCGCGCGCGGACGCGGGCGGCGAGATCGCGTCCGCGTCGGACGAGACGGCGGGGCGGCAGGTGAGCCAGTGGGAGAGCCTGTTCGACGACGTGTACACCGGCTCGCGCGGCACCGAGGCGGGCGACCAGACCTTCGACATCGTGGGGTGGAACAGCTCGTACACCGGCCAGCCGATCCCGCCGGACGAGATGCGCGAGTGGGTGGACCGCACCGTGGAGCGCATCCTGGCGCTGCGTCCCCGGCGCGTGCTGGAGCTGGGCGTGGGGACGGGGCTTCTCCTCTTCCGCGTGGCCCCCGAATCCACCGAGTACGTGGGGACGGACTTCAGCGCGCAGGTGCTGGCGCGGCTGGAAGAGCGGCTGCGCACGGCCGGCGTGCGGCTTCCCCCCGTGCGCCTCCTCCAGCGCGAGGCGGCGGACTTCGGCGGGATCGAGGCGCGGCGCCACGACACGGCGATCCTCAACTCCGTCTGCCAGTACTTCCCCTCGGCGGAGTACTTCGCGGCCGTCGTGGAGAAGACGGTGGACGCGCTGGAGGACGGCGGCGCCTTCTTCGTGGGCGACGTGCGCAACCTGTGGACGCTGGACGCCTTCCGCACCGCCATCGAGTTCGATTCGGCGCCCGGCTCGGTCCGGACGGTCGACCTGCGGCAGCGCTGCCGGCGGATCGTGGAGGAAGAGGAAGAACTGGTGGTGGAGCCCGATTTCTTCCGCGCGCTGGAGCGCCGCATCCCCCGCATCCGGCGGGTGGAGGCGCGGGTGAAGCGCGGCCGCCACCACAACGAGCTCACCCGCCACCGCTACGACGTGACGATCCACGTCGGGCCGTCGGTGGAGGTGGAGACCGCGCCCGCCGTGGACTGGGACACCGGGTGGACGCTGGAGGCGCTGCGGGCGTGGCTGGCGGCGGACGCGGACCAGCCGCTGGCGGTGCTGGGGATCCCCAACGCGCGGGTGTGGCGCGAGCTGCGGATCGTGCGCCTGCTGGAGATGGAGGACGGCCCCGAGACGGTGGCCGAGGCGCGCGCCGCACTGGACCGCGAGGACGATCCCTCCATCGACCCCGAGGCGCTGTGGGAGATCGGGGATGCGCTCGGGCTCACCGTCGAGATCCGCCCCGCGGGCCCGCAGGCGCCGGCGCGGGTGGACGCGCTCTTCCGCCGGGCCGGCGCCGACGCGGCGTTCCCGGAGCGGCCGCTGCTCCCGCGCGAGGTGCGCGAGTACGCGAACGACCCACTGTGGGCCGCGCAGGCGCGAGACCTGGCGCCGCGGCTGCGCGCGTGGCTCAAGGAGCAGCTCCCCGAGCACATGGTGCCGAGCGCGCTGGTGGTGATGGACGCCTTCCCGCTCACGCCCAACGGGAAGGTGGACCGCCGCGCCCTCCCCGCGCCCGAGCCGCAGCGGCTGGGGAGCGAGGAGGCGTGCGTGGAGCCGCGCAGCGACACCGAGCGGCGCCTGGCCGCCATCTGGGCCGAGGTGCTGCGGCTGGAGCGGGTGTTCGTGGACGACAACTTCTTCGACCTGGGCGGCCACTCGCTCCTGGCCACGCAGCTGGCCACGCGGGTGCGCGAGGCGTTCAGCATCTCCCTGCCGCTGCAGCGGATCTTCGAGGCGCCCACGGTCGCCAGCCTGGCCGAGGTGGTGGAGGCGGCGAACGCGCAGGCGATGGCGGCGCTGCTGGACGACCTGGACGCGCTGAGCGACGACGAGGTGCGCGCGCTGCTGGAGGCCGAGGGCGCCTTCGGCGAGCGCGGCTTCGCCACGGCGGGGGACTGAGGGGATGGCGGACCTCGTCCAGCGCCTGCAGGAGCTTTCGCCCGAACGGCGCAGGCTGCTGGAGATGCGCCTGCGCCTGCAGCAGGCGCAGGCGGCCGGCCCCGAGCTGCGCCGCCGCGAGCGCCCCGACGGCACCGCGCCGCTCAGCTACGCGCAGGCGCGGCTGTGGGTGCTGGACCGGATGGACCCCGGCGGCGCCGCCTACAACATGCCGCACCCCCTGCGCATCCGCGGCCCGCTGGACGCGGATGCGCTCGCGCGCGCCCTGGACGCGCTGCGCGCGCGCCACGAAACGCTGCGCACCACCTTCCTGGAGCGCGAGGGCGGCCCCGTGCAGGTGATTCACCCGCCCGAGGCGCGCCCGCTCCCCGTCGCCGATCTGTCCCTTTTGTCCACCGCCGAGCGCGAGGCGGAGGCCCGCCGGCGGATCGACGACGACGCGAACACGGGCTTCGACCTGGTGAACGGGCCGCTGGTGCGCGCGGAGCTGCTGCGGCTGGGCGCGGACGAGCACGTGCTGCTGCTGTGCATGCACCACATCGTGAGCGACGGGTGGAGCATGGGCGTGTTCGCGGGCGAGCTGGGCGCGCTGTACGCCGCCCTGGGCGAGGGCCGCGAGCCGCACCTGCCGCCGCTGCCCGTGCAGTACGCCGACTTCGCCGCGTGGCAGCGCGAAGCCCTGGCGGGGGAGACGCTGGAGCGGCTCACCGCCTTCTGGCACGCGGCGCTGGCCGGCGCGCCCCCCGCGCTGGATCTGCCCACCGACCGCATCCGGCCGCCCGCGGAGAGCCACCGCGGGCACACGCTCAAGACGCGCATCGCCCCCGAGCTGGCCAACCGGCTGCGCGCGTTCGCGAAGGCCGAGGGCGCCACGCTGTTCAACGCGCTGACGGCGGCGTTCCGCGCCGTGCTCGCGCGGCACTCGGGGCAGGGGGACGTGGTGCTGGGCACGCCCGTGGCCAACCGGCAGCGGAGCGAGCTGGAGGGGCTGATCGGCTTCTTCGTGAACACGCTGCCGCTGCGGGCGCGGGTGGAAGCGGGCGAGGGCTTCCGCGCGCTGGTGCAGCGCGAGAAGACGGTGGCGCTCGCGGCCTTCAATCACCAGGACCTGCCGTTCGACCGCATCGTCGAAGAGCTGCACCTGTCGCGCGACCCCGCCCGCAACCCCGTGTTCCAGGCGATGGTCACGCTGCAGAACGCGCGGATGGACCCGGTCGCCCTCGGCGGCGTGGAGATCACCCCGCTGGCCCCCGAGTACCACACCGCCAAGTTCGACCTGACGCTGGACCACTACGAAGAGGACGACGGCTCCATCCGCGTGGAGTGCGAGTGGGCCACGGACCTGTTCGACGCGACCACGATCGAGCGCCTCGTCCGCCACGTCCACGCGCTCGCCGAACAGGGGCTCGAGTCGCCGGACGTGTCTCTGTCCTCTTTGCCCTGCGCAGACGAGGACGAGCGCGGCTTCGTGGTCACCGGCGCGAACCTGACGGCGGCGGCGTACGAGCGCGAATCGTCGATCCACGCCCTGTTCGCCGCGCGCGCGGCCAGGGCGCCGGACGCGGTGGCGGTGGAGTTCGGCGCGGCGCGGCTGACGTACGCGGAGCTGGACGCACGGACGAACGCGCTGGCGGCCCGGCTGCGCGCCGCCGGCGTCGGCGCGGAAGGCCGGGTGGGCGTGTCGATGGAGCGCTCGGCCGAGCTGGTGGTGGCGATGCTGGGCGCGCTGAAGGCCGGCGCCGCGTACGTGCCGCTCGACCCGTCGTATCCCGCCGAGCGGCTGGCGTTCATGCTGGCGGACGCGGAGATCGGCGCGCTGGTGGTCCGCGGCGGCGTGCCCGCGGCGCTGGCGGCGTTCGGCGGGCCGGTCATCTCCCTGCCGGTGGATGATGCCGCCGAGGCAGCCGAACCCGTCTCGGTGGACGTGCCGGCGGAGGCGCTGGCGTACATCGTCTACACCTCGGGGTCTACGGGGACGCCGAAGGGGATCGGGATCCCGCATCGCGGCGTCACCCGGCTGGTCCGCAACACGAACTACGTGCCGTTCGGCGCGGACGAGCGGATCGCGCAGATCTCCAACGCCTCGTTCGACGCGATCACTTTCGAGGTGTGGGGCGCGCTGCTGAACGGCGGCGCGGTGGTCGGCATCGAGCGCGACACGGTGCTGCAGCCCCGGGCGCTGGCGGACGCGCTGCTCGAGCGGCGGATCACCGCGGCGTTCGTCACCACCGCGCTGTTCAACCAGGTGGCGCGCGCGCGGCCGGACGGGTTCGCGCCGCTGCGCCACCTGCTGTTCGGCGGCGAGGCGTGCGACCCGGAGGCGGTCCGCGCGGTGCTGGAGGCCGGCGGGCCGGGGCGGCTGCTGCACGTGTACGGCCCCACCGAGAGCACCACCTACGCCACCTGGCGCCACGTCCGCTCCGTCCCCCAGGGCGCGGCCACGGTGCCGGTCGGCCTTCCGCTGGCCAACACCACCGCCTACGTGCTGGACGGGCCGCGCGCCTGCAACCTGGGCGAGCCGGGCGAGCTGTGCCTGGGCGGCGACGGGCTGGCGCGCGGCTACCTGCGCCGCCCCGCGATGACGGCGGAGCGCTTCGTCCCGGACCACGTCTCGGGGAGGCCGGGCGCGCGGCTGTACCGCACCGGCGACCGGGTGCGGCGGCTGGAGGACGGGGCCATCGAGTTCCTGGGCCGCATCGACCAGCAGGTGAAGGTGCGCGGCTTCCGCATCGAGCCCGGCGAGATCGAGATGGCGCTCCGCGCGCTTCCCGGCGTCCGCGAGGCCGCCGTGATCGTTCGCGTGGACGGCGGCGAAAAGCGCCTGGTGGCCTACGTGGTCCCCGCCGATGGACCGGCGCCGGCGCCCGCGGAGCTGCGCGACGCGCTGGCGGGGCGGCTGCCGGACTACATGGTGCCCACCGCCTTCGTGGCGCTCCCTGCGATCCCGCTCACCCCCAACGGCAAGACCGACCACCGCGCCCTTCCCGCGCCCGACGCCGCCGCGCACGGGGACGGCTACGCCCCTCCGCGCACGGAGACCGAGAGCTCGCTGGCCGCGCTGTGGGCGCAGGTGCTGGGCGCCGAGCGGGTGAGCGTGGAGGACGATTTCTTCCTGCTGGGCGGCCACTCGCTGCTCGCCACGCAGCTGGTGTCGCGCATCCGCCAGGCGTTCGGCGCCGAATTGCCGCTGCGCGCGGTGTTCGAGGCGCCCACGGTGCGGCGCCTGGCCGCGCGGCTCGACACGCTGCGCGGCGCGGGCGACCCCCAGCTTCCGCCCGTCGTCCCGGTCGATCGAACGGGGCCGCTGCCGGTGAGCTTCGCGCAGGAGCGGATGTGGTTCCTGGAGCGGCTGGAGCCCGCGGCCGGCGTCTACAACATGCCGGTCCGCATCCGTCTGCGCGGCCCGCTCGACCCCGAGGCGCTGCGGCGCGCGCTGGAGCTCGTCATCCACCGCCACGAGGCGCTGCGCACCGTGATCCGCGAGGTGGAAGACGGAGTTGTACAGTTGATACACCGGGACGGAGTTGGACGGTTTATACAGGAGGCGGAGGCTGGAGACGAAGAAGGAGTCGGACCATTCGTACAGGATGCAGGACCTGGACGGTTTATACAAAACGAAGATGCTGGCTCTGAGGAAGGAGTTGGACAGTTTATACAAAGGGACAAGAGACTTGGACCGTTCATACGATCGGATGAGGAGGCTGGAGGGTCGATCCCGGACGAAAGAGTTGGACGATTCATACAGGGCGGGAGATCTGGAGGAATCGGACACGACAGCGGAGTTGTACAGTTCGTACAGCCGCCCGCGCGATTCGACCTGCCGCTGATCGCCGCCCACGACGAGGCAGACGCGCGCCGCGTGCTGGACGAAGAGGCGTGGACGCCGGTCGATCTCCAGAACGGCCCCGCCACGCGCGCCATCCTGGTCCGGCTGGGGGATGACGAGCACGTGCTGGCGCTGACCATCCACCACGCGCAGGCGGACGGCTGGGCGCTGGGGATCATCCTGCGCGAGGCGAGCGCGGCGTACGCGGCGTTCGCGAACGGGGACGATCCGGATCTCCCGCCCGTGCGGTTGCAGTACGGCGATTTTGGCGTGTGGCAGCGGGCGCACCTTTCCGGCGAGCGGCTACGGCGCGAGGCGGAGTGGTGGCGCGCGCGGCTCGCCGGCGTCCCGCCGCTGCTGGCGCTGCCCACCGACCGGCCGCGCCCGCCGCGCCAGAGCTATCGCGGCGCCGCGCTCCCCCTGCGGCTGGAGCCCGAGCTGGTGCGCGCGCTGAAAGCGGTGGCCGCGAAGGAGGGCGCCACGGCGTTCATGGCGCTGCTGGCCGGCTTCCAGGCGCTCCTCGCCCGTCTGTCGCGGCACGACGACGTGGTGGTGGGGACGCCGGTGGCGGGGCGCGGCCGCGCCGAGACGGAGGCGATCGTCGGGCTGTTCGTCAACACCCTTGCGCTGCGGGCCGACCTGTCGGGCGACCCGACGTTCCGCGCGCTGCTGCGGCAGGTGCGCGAGACCACGCTGGGCGCCTACGCGCACCAGGACGTGCCCTTCGAGAAGCTGGTGGAGCTGCTGCGGGTGGAGCGCTCGCTCAGCCACGCGCCCGTGTTCCAGGTGATGTTCGCGCTGCAGAGCCAGGAAACGGGCACGCTCCGCATCGCCGGCGCCGAGTCCGGCTACGACGAGCTGGAGCTGCGCGCGGCCAAGTTCGACCTTTCCGTCAGCCTGGAAGAGACGGCGGATGGTGCCGTCGAAGGCTCCATCGAGTACGCCACCGACCTGTTCGACGCGGGGACGGTGGCGCGCATCGGCGAGCGGTACGCGCTGCTGCTGCGGGCGCTGGCGGCCGACCCCGACGCGCGCGTTTGGGCCGCGGACGCGCTGGCCCCCGGCGAGCGCGAGACGCTGGCCGCCTGGAGCGACGGCGGCCCCGCGGCCGCCGAGCCCGCCGCCGGCCACCTCCTGTTCGAGCGCTGGGCGCGGCGGACGCCGGACGCCGCGGCGGTCGTCTTCGCATCCACCGCCCTCACCTACGGCGAGCTGGACCGGCGCGCCAACCGCCTCGCGCGCCACCTGCGCGGGCTGGGCATCGGCCCCGAGTGCGTCGCCGCCATCATGCTGGAGCGCGGGCCGGACCAGGTGGCGGCGGTGCTGGCGATCTGGAAGGCGGGCGGCGCCTACCTCCCCATCGACCCCGTCTACCCCGCCCAGCGCCGCGCCGCCATGCTGGCCGACAGCGGCGCCGCCGTGCTGCTCACCCGCGCGGGGCTGGGGGACAAAACGGACATAAACGAGACGCACGTCGTGGAGCTGGACGAGGCGTGGAAGGCGGCGGAAGCGCTGGACAGCGGGCCGCTCGGCATCGACGTCGATCCGCTGGACCTGGCGTACGTGATCTACACCTCGGGGTCCACGGGGAAGCCGAAGGGGACGATGGTGCCGCACGCGGGGCTGGCGAACCTGGGCGCCGCCTACCGCGAGCCGTTCGGGGTGGAGCCGGGGACGCGGATGCTGCAGTTCCCCTCGTTCTCGTTCGACGCGGCGGTGGCGGACCTGGCCAGCACCTTCGCCAACGGCGGCACGCTGGTGATGGCGCCGCACGAGGCGCTGGCGCCCGGCCGGCCGCTGCTGGAGACGCTGCGCCGCCAGCGGGTGAACACCACCATGCTCCCGCCCAGCCTGTGGGCGCTGCTCCCGGACGACGACCTTCCCGACCTGCGCGTGGCCGTGACCGCCGGCGAGGCGTGCACCCCCGAGGTGGCCGCGCGCTGGAGCCGGGGACGCCGGCTGGTGAACGCCTACGGGCCCACGGAGGCCACCGTCTGCGCCACGCTGGGGATCATCGGCGGCTCGCCGCGCCGCGTGCCGCTGGGCCGGCCGCTGCGGGGGGTCCGCGTGCACGTGCTCGACCGCGGGCTGCGCGAGGCGGGGATCGGCGTGCCGGGGGAGATCTGCGTCGGCGGGATCGGCGTGGGCCGGGGATACCTGGGGCGCCCCGGGCTGACGGCGGAGCGCTTCGTCCCCGACCCCGTGGCGGACGCGCCCGGCGCGCGGATGTACCGCACGGGCGATCTCGGGAGATGGCTGCCGGACGGCACGCTCGACTACCTGGGCCGCCTGGACCACCAGGTGAAGCTGCGCGGCTTCCGGGTGGAGCCCGGCGAGGTGGAGGCCGCGCTGGCGGAGCTCCCCGGGATCCGCGAGGCGCTGGCGCTGGTGCGCACCTCGCCCGCGGGCGATCCGCGCCTCGTCGCCTACGTCATCCCCGCCGGGGGCGCGGCGCCCGAGCCGGCGGCGGTGCGCGCGGCGCTGCGGCGGACCCTCCCCGAGCACATGGTGCCGGCCGAGGTGGTGGCGGTCGGCGCCTGGCCGCTGACGCCGCACGGCAAGGTGGACCGCGCCGCGCTCCCCGAGCCCGCCTGGGGCGGGGGCCACCGCCACGAGCCGCCGCGCACGCAGAGCGAAGCGCTGCTGGCCGCCATCTGGACCGAGGTGCTGGGCGCCCCCCGCGTCGGCCGCCGCGACGGCTTCTTCGCGCTGGGCGGCCACTCGCTCCTGGCCGCGCGCGTCGTCTCGCGCATCCGCTCCCTGATCGGCGTAGATCTGCCGCTGCGCGAGCTGTTCGACGCGGCCACGCTGGAATCGCTCGCCGCGCGCATCGACGCCGAGCGCGCCCGGGCCGGCGGGGTGAGCGACGAACCGATCGCGCCCCAGCCGCGCGACGGGACGCCGCCGCCGCTGTCGCCGGCGCAGGAGCGGCTCTGGTTCGTGCAGCGGATGGCGCCGGAGAGCACCGCGTTCAACATGCCGATGTCGCTGCGGCTGCGCGGCGAGCTGGAGGTGGACGCGCTCCGCCGCGCGCTGGGCGAGATCGTCCGCCGCCACGAGGCGCTGCGCACCACGTTCAGCCGCGGCGAGCACGGCCCCGTGCAGGTGATCCACCCCGCGGGCGAGCTCGATCTCCCCATCACCGACCTCTCGGAGCATCCCGACGCCGCGGACGAACTGCGGCGGACGATGGACGAGCGGGCGCGCGCGCCGTTCGACCTGGAGCGGGGCCCGCTGCTGCGCCTGCACCTGGTGCGCCTCGCGGCCGGCGAGCACGCGCTGCTGGTGGAGATGCACCACGCCGTCAGCGACGGGTGGAGCATGGAGCGCTTCCACGCCGAGCTGGCCGCGCTCTACGCCGCGTTCGCCGCGGGCGAGCCGAGCCCGCTCGCCGATCTGCCGGTGCAGTACGCGGATTACGCCGCGTGGCAGCGCCGCTGGCTGCGCGGAGAGCGGGCGGCCGGCCAGCTCGCGTTCTGGCGGCGGAAGCTGGAGGGCGCGGCCGCCGTGCGCCTGCCGCTGGACCGGCCGCGCCCGGATGCGCCGGTGCTGGAGGGCGACGCGCACGAGTTCACCCTCCCGCGCGCCCTGGCCGAGCGGGTGGAGGAGGTGGGGCGCGAGCTGGGCGCTACGCCGTACATGACCTTCCTGGCCGCCTTCACCGCGCTGGTCCACCGCTGGACCGGGCAGGCGGATCTCGTCCTTGGCACCGCCGTCGCCGGGCGTAATCGTCCCGAGCTGGAGGGGATGATCGGCTTCTTCGTGAACGCGCTGGCGCTGCGGCTGGACGCGGGCGGCGAACCCGGGTTCCGCGAGCTGCTGCGGCGCGTGCGCGCGGCGGCGCTGGAGGCGTACGCGCACCAGGACGTGCCCTTCGAGAAGGTGCTGGAAGAGGTCAAGGTGGAGCGCCGCCTGAACCTGCACCCGCTCACCCAGGTGATGTTCACCCTGCAGCACGAGGCGCCGCTCCCCGCCGCGCCCGGGCTGGCGATCGAGCCCGCGGGCGAGGGCGGCGACACCGGCACCGCCAAGGCCGACCTGATGCTGGGGATCGTCCGCGGCGAGGCGGGGCTGCGCTGCACGCTGGAGTACGCGTCGGCGCTGTTCGAGCGCGCGACCATCGAGCGCATCGCCGGCCACTACCGCGCGCTGCTGGAGCGGATCGCCGCCGAGCCCGACGCGTGCCTCGGCGCGCTGCTGCCGGACCTGGAGGCGCCCCCCGCGTCCGCGTCCGCGTCCGCGCCCGTGACCGCCGAAGCCTCGCAGCCGGCGGAGTACGCACCCGCCGCCGGCGAGCTGGAAGAGTCGGTCGCCGCGATCTGGCGGCAGGTGCTGGGCGCGGCGCGGGTGGGCGTGAACGACAACTTCTTCGAGATCGGCGGCCACTCCCTGCTGCTGGTGACGCTGCAGGAGAAGCTCGAGGCGCTGCTGGGCCGCGAGGTGGCGCTGGTGGAGGTGTTCCGCTACCCCACCGTGCGCTCGTTCGCCGCGGCTGTCTTGAGGGGACAGGGAACAGGGGACAGGGGACGGCAGGACGGGGCGGGGGAGCGGTCCGGTGCCGGTGAGCAAGGCGAGGCTGCTCCGCCGTCCGGCGAGACAAAGGCCGAGGGGGCTCAGCGCGGGGAGGATCGCGGCGCGGCGCGCAGGGCGGCGGCGGTGCGGCGGCGGTAGGGCAGCCGAGGCGCGGAGATCCGGGCGGTGTGCCGGCCCCCGCCCCCGGCTCGCCGAGACTCGCCACCCCCTCCCCCAAAAACTGCCTGGGGGGTGCTGGAGAGGGTTTCGGCGCGGGCGCGGCGCCGACGAAGCGCGCTGAAACCACCCCGCGCGTCACCCTCCCCCCAGGTTGTTTTGGGGGGAGGGCCGGGGAGGGGGGCCGCCGAGGGAGTGCCGCAAGGCATCTCCCC
>Ga0207706_10006193_pt1 | contig 11113 bp, 13 predicted proteins | sample KBSC53metaG_FD_184318 | JGI IMG/M metagenome (GOLD analysis project Ga0207706, IMG submission 184318) | Corn rhizosphere microbial communities from Kellogg Biological Station, Michigan, USA - KBS C5-3 metaG (SPAdes) (version 2) | ecosystem: Host-associated > Plants > Roots > Rhizosphere > Soil ... | reverse complement strand
AGCGTATCGCCGATGCTGACGCCGCAGCGCACCGGCACGCGGCCCGGCTCGCCGGTCAGGTGGCGCAGGCCGCCCATCGCCTCGGCCACCACCGCGAAGCCCGGGAGATCCTTGTAAGGCCCGGTCTGCCCGTAGCCGCTGATGCGCAGCATGATCAGGCCGGGGTTCGCGGCACTCAGCGCCTCGTAGCCCAGGCCCCATTTCTCCATCGTGCCGGGCTTGAAGTTCTCGATCAGCACATCGGCCTCAGCGGCCAGCGCACGCACGGCCTCGCGGCCCTCGTCGCTGCGCAGGTCCAGCACGACGCTCTTCTTGTTGCGGCTCTGCACCTGCCACCAGACGCTGGTGCCGTTGTGCAGCATGCGCCACTGGCGCAGCGGATCGCCGCCTTCGGGCGGCTCGACCTTGATCACCTCGGCGCCGAAATCGGCCAGCGTCTTGCCGGCGAACGGGCCGGCGATCAGCTGGCCCAGCTCCAGGACCTTGAGACCATCCAACGGGCTCATGCGGCGCGCTGCTCCAGCAGGTAGTGCGCGCCGTCGTACTGGCCCAGCACGTCGGTGAGCCAGGGCAGCGTCTGCTGCAGCATCTCGTGCAGCACGTAGGGCGGGTTGATCACCAGCATGCTGCTGCCGATCAGGCCGAAGCCGCGGTCGTCGGATTCCGTCACGGTCAACCGGGCGTGCAGCCAGCCCTTGGGAGCGGCGGCATCCGCCGCGGCCTGCAGGCGCTGCGGCAACTGCGCGCTCTCGACCAGCTGCAGCTGGGGGATCCACACCAGGATCACCGCATCGGCAAAGCGCTGCAGCGCCTCGCGCACCGTGGCCACGACCTTGCCGTAGTCGGTCTTCAGCTCGTACGACGGATCGATCAGCACCACCCCGCGGCGCGATGGCGGCGGCAGCTCGCCCTTCAGCGCCGCGAAGCCGTCGCTCATGCTCACCTGCGTGTGCGGCCGGCGGCCGAGAAAGGCCTCGAGGATGCGGTGGTCGGTGGGGTGCAGCTCGTAGAGCCGCAGCCGGTCGGCCGGCCGCATCAGCATCTGCGCCAGCGCTGGCGAGCCGGGGTATTGCTCGAGCGCGCCGCCACCGTTGAACTCGCGCACCTTCTGCAGGTAGTCGGCCACCGCGGGCGGCAGGTCGTCGCGGTCCCACAGGCGGCCGATGCCTTCCTCGAACTCGTTCTTCTTGTGTGCGTAGCGGCCCTCGAGCGAATAGCCGCCGGCGCCGGCATGGGTGTCGACCAGCGTGTAGGGCTTGTCCTTTTCGCCCATGTAACGCAAGACATGGGTCAGCACGAGGTGCTTGAGCACGTCGGCATGGTTGCCGGCATGGAAGGCGTGGCGGTAGGCGAGCATGACCGGACTGTATCCTTTGCGCTAGCACAAACGCGGCTTTCGGCGCAGCGGTGCGGGTATCGCGAGCTGCCCTAGGCTATGCCGCATGAGCACCCTGTTCGATCCCTTCCAGGCCGGCGATATCGTGCTGGCCAACCGCGTCGTGATGGCGCCGCTGACCCGCAACCGCGCCGCGGCGGGCCGCGTGCCCAGCCATCTTGCCGAGACCTACTACGCCCAGCGCGCCAGTGCCGGGTTGATCATCACCGAAGCCAGCCAGATCAGCCCGCTGGGCCAGGGCTACCTGGACACGCCGGGCCTCTACAACGCCGAGCAGGTGGCAGCGTGGCGCCGGGTCACCGATGCGGTGCATGTCGCCGGCGGCAAGATCGTGATCCAGCTCTGGCATGTGGGCCGCATCTCGCATGTGTCGCTGTTGCCCGAGGGGCAGGTGCCGGTGTCGTCCACCGCACGGCAGGCGAACAGCAAGACCTTCACGGAAAAAGGTTTCGAGCCGGTCTCCGCGCCGCGTGCGCTGCGCACCGAAGAGCTCCCCGGCCTCGTGCAGAGCTACCGCGATGCCGCGCGCCGGGCGATCGAGGCCGGCTTCGATGGCGTGGAGGTGCACGGCGCCAACGGCTACCTGATCGACCAGTTCCTGCGCGACAGCATCAACGACCGTACCGACGACTACGGTGGCCCGATCGAGAACCGCACGCGCCTGCTGCGCGAGGTGATGCAGGCGGTGGCGGCCGAGATTGGCGGCGGTCGCACCGGGCTGCGCCTGTCGCCGGTGACCCCGAGCAACGATGCCGGGCAGGACAGCGATCCCCAGGCGCTTTTCAACGCCGCGGTCGAGCAGCTCGCGCCGTTGGGCCTGGCCTACCTGCATGTGGTCGAAGGCGCGACCGGCGGCCCGCGCGATGTCGCGCCGTTCGACTACGAGCAGCTGCGCCGGCGCTTCCCCGGTGCGTGGATGGTCAACAACGGCTACGACCGGCAGATGGCGCTCGACGCGGTGGCCAGCGGCCGGGCGGACCTGGTGGCGATCGGCCGGCCGTTCATCAGCAACCCCGATCTGGTGCGCCGCCTGCGCGAGAACGCGCCGCTGAACGTGCCCGACAACAAGACCTTCTACGGCGGCGGCGCCCAGGGCTACACCGACTATCCGACCCTGGACCAGCAGGCCACCGTGAAGCTCTAGCCGATGCGGTGGGCCTTGGCGCGGAACAGCTCGGCAATGCCCACCTCGCGCGGCCCCGGCACCAGCTCGAAAGCCTGCCCGGCCTGCAGCGAGCCGGGTTGGCGCACGGCCAGGTAGAAGCCGCAGTAGCCTGATTGCGCCATCAGCTTCGCCGCCTTCGAGAATCCCATCGCGGCATTGAACTTGAAGCACGGAAAGCGCGGCTCGCTGACGGCCAGCTCGCAGTCGGGAAAGCGCAGCACGTCGCCCACCCACACCTGCTGCTCGAGCAGTCCCTCGATGCTCAGGTTCTCGCCCATCGACCCGGGCGGCAACGGCGCGTCCCACGATGCGGCGCCGGCCTGCGCGCGCATCGTCTTCCACACCGCGTAGTGCTCGAGCGGGTAGGCATACACCGCCTTGCTGAGGCCACCATGCACCGAAAGGTCGGCTTGTTCATCGCCCTCCAGCCCGAGCGGCCGGACGGCGACAGTGCCTTCGACGGGCTTCTTGCCGATGCCGGTCATCACGGTGCGTCCATCGATATGGCGCGGCTCGGCGCGGGCGGTGTTCAGGCTCACGAGGCGGGTCGGGGTCATGGCGGCGATTCTCGCGCCGCCTCCGCATCGATCACGATCGCGCGGCCACGCAGTTCGCGTACGGCCGCCCACGCCACCTTCTGCGGCGTGCTGGTGATCAGCCCAACGCGCTCCAGCAGCCCCAGCCGGCCGTAGACGATGGCCTCGAGCACCGGCCCCTCGGTGCCCGGCTCCCAGCGGCAGCGCAGGTCGAACACATGGCCGAGCCGGCGGCCGTCGGTCGTTTCCACATGCATGCGCTCGAAGGCGCAGGCCGTGTTCAGGACTTCGGCAGCCGACGCAACCATGCACCCACCCGGCGGTCGAGCACGCCGAGGCCCAGGGCCTCGGCCTTCGATTTCAGCTGAACCCGTTCATCCACGTCCTTCACCTCGCTCCACGGCACCGGCACACGGCCGTCGCCGAACACCCAGCGCGCCAGCACGCGCAGCAGCGCCGGCAGCCGCGTCTGCCACGCGCCGGGGCCGACCAGCAGCGCCGCGACCACCGGCCCCTGCGGCGTGTCGCGGAACTCCAGGTCGTCGACCATGCCGCAGGCGACGCCGTCGACATCGACGATCTCCTGGTCGAGCACTTCGCGCATCAGGTCGAGCCGCTTCATCCCTGGCCTCCATGCGTCGCGAAGAACAGCGGGATCGCCGCCAGCGCCGCGAGCGTGATCAGCACGAGGTAGAACCACCCCAGCGCCTTGGCGATCGGCCCGTTGGCATGCTTGCCCATGATGCGGCGGTCGTTGGCCACCATCAGCACCGGAAAGTAGCTGAACGGCAGCACCACCACCGAGAAGACGATCGAGTACTCGACCACCTGCACCGGGTCCACGCCCGTCAGCGCGATCAGCGTGCCGCCGATGAAGACGACGATCCAGCTCAGTGCGAAGCGGCCTGCGTCGCGCGGCCGCTTCTCCTTGCCCCAGGGCCAACCGGCGAACTGCGCCAGGTTGTAGGCGCCCGACAGCGCCGTCTCGATCGCGGCGCCCGCGAATGCGAAGAACATGCCCAGCAACGCGAGGTACAGCCCCAGCCTGCCGTAGGCGTGGGCGGTGGACAGCGCCGCGGTGCCCGGCAGCTGCGGATCGACGTGGCGCGGCGCGAAGAACTCCACCCCTGCGCCGACCAGCGCGACCGACAGCGCGGAGCCCAGCGCGAAGCCGACGACGACGACCATCCGGTTCATGCCGATGTCCTTGGGCGTCCATTTGTCTTCGATGCCGCCCGAGGCGTAGAAGTAGGTTTCGTACGGCAGCATGATCGAGCTGAGCAGCGCGACCGCGTAGTAGAAGTAGAGCAAGGTGTCGCGCTTGCCTTCGGTCTGCGGCCAGCGCGGCACGAAGCCCGCGCCCACCGCGCTCCAGTCGGGGCCCAGCTTCCACCATGCCGCGATGAACACGATCATCATCAGCCCGCCGAGCCCGAACACGCGCTCGATCCATTCGAACTTGAGCAGCCACACGGTGGCCAGGAAGAACAGCAGCGCGAGCAGCAGCAGCGGGCGATAGGGCCAGCCCGACAGCAGCTGCCACAGCATCGCGACGCCGCCGATCTCGGCCGTGCACGTCAGCAGGTTCACCAGGTTGGCCGCCACCAGCGTCGCCAGCCCGGCGCTGAAGCCGTCGCGCTCCCGGATCAGCGTGAAGACCGGCCGCTGCCGTACCGCGGCGATCCGCCCCGCCATCTCGCAATAGACCATGATCCCGACCGTCCCGAGCGCGGTGATCCACAGCAGCTGGTAGCCGAAGTGCGTGCCGGCATTGAGCGAAAAGGTCAGTTCGCCGATCTCGACGAAGCCGCCCATCGCGGTGAGGATGCCGAGGAAGATCTCGCCGAAGTTCATCGCTTCAGCCCTTGTTCGAGGGCCGCGAGCGCCTGCCGATGGGCGCGCAGCGCGGCGGCGTCGGTCTCGCCACCCAAGGCCTCCAGGTGCGGCTTCGCCTGTGCCGGGAGGGCTTGCAGCGCATCGACCGGCCGCAGGTCATCCAACGCCTTGCGGGTGCGTTCCATGTTCTTCCGCAACTGCGCCTGCTGTGTGCGGACGAAGCGCGGCGGCAGCACACCCGCCGGCGCAGAGGCCAGCCAGTAGAGCTCCGCTGCCTGCGAGCGGGCTTCGGCGATCGGGATCTTCAACTCGTCGGGGCCGGCGCGGCTGTGGGACCCCATGCCCACCGCGCCGACCCCGATGGCGGCGGCTGCCAGCACTGCCGCACCCTGCCTGCAGGCTCGTCGTCGCTCGGTGCGTCGGTCCATCAACGAAAGGGGCGGCACGCGCAAGACGGGCGCGCTCATGCCCTCCTAGGCAAACCGGGTGCCGCTGCGATCCCCTCCATTCCAGTCAAAAGTGCTTTGCATCGCGCTATTCCGGATTTGCATGGTGGCAGGGCCTGCCGCGGTTACCTGCCAATTACACTGAAATGAAGGGTCAGAGCCTTCGTGTACGTGGAAGCCGAGGGTTCCGGCCAGGAAACCGGCGTGTAACTTAGAGACTGGAAACCGGCCCGCGCGAGACGGGCGGCATTGGGCGAATCCCGAGCGATGCATCAGGCGCCGCGCGAGGTTCGCCCAATCCCGCTTTTTCGACATCGCTGATTGGAGTTGCCATGAATCGTCCCGTGATGGAAGGCCTGCGCCTGAACGTCCCCGCCTACGTCAAGCATGCGAGGCTGGTGGCCTGGGTGGCCGAGATCGCCGCGCTGACCGAGGCCGCCGAGGTCTACTGGTGCGACGGCAGCCAGGCCGAGTACGACCGGCTCTGCGGCCTGCTGGTCAAGAACGGCACCTTCAAGAAGCTCAACCCCGAGCTGCGCCCCAACAGCTACCTCGCCTGCAGCGACCCGAGCGACGTTGCCCGCGTCGAGGACCGCACCTACATCTGCAGCCAGAAGAAGGAAGACGCCGGCCCGACCAACAACTGGATGGATCCGGCCGAGATGCGCGCACTGCTGCAGACCGGCGAGAACGCGCTGTTCCGAGGCTGCATGCGCGGCCGCACGCTCTATGTGGTGCCGTTCTCGATGGGCCCGCTGGGCTCGCCGATCGCCCACATCGGCGTCGAGCTGTCCGACAGCCCGTACGTGGCCGTCAACATGCGCATCATGACCCGCATGGGCAAGGCGGTGCTCGATGTGCTGGGCGAAGACGGCGACTTCGTGCCGGCCGTGCACACGGTGGGCGCGCCGCTCGAATCCGGCCAGAAGGATGTCTCCTGGCCCTGCAACAAGACCAAGTACATCGTCCACTACCCCGAGACCCGCGAGATCTGGAGCTACGGCTCGGGCTACGGCGGCAACGCGCTGCTCGGCAAGAAGTGCTTTGCGCTGCGCATCGCTTCCACGATGGGCCGCGACCAGGGCTGGCTCGCCGAGCACATGCTCATCCTGGGCGTCACCGACCCCCAGGGCCGCAAGCGCCACGTCGCGGCGGCCTTCCCCAGCGCCTGCGGGAAGACCAACTTCGCGATGCTGATCCCGCCAATGGGTTTCGAGGGCTGGAAGGTCACGACCATCGGTGACGACATCGCTTGGATCAAGCCGGGCGCCGATGGCCGCCTGTACGCGATCAACCCCGAGGCCGGCTACTTCGGCGTGGCCCCCGGCACCAACTACAAGACGAATCCCAACTGCATGGATTCGCTCAAGCGCGACGTGATCTTCACCAACGTGGCGCTCACCGACGAGGGAGACGTGTGGTGGGAGGGCATGACCGACCAGCCGCCCGCCCACCTGATCGACTGGCAAGGCAAGGACTGGACACCGGCGCTCGCCAAGGAAACCGGCGCCAAGGCGGCCCACCCGAATGCCCGCTTCACGGTCGCCGCCACCAACAACCCGGCGCTGGATCCCGAGTGGGACAACCCCGCCGGCGTGCCGATCGACGCATTCATCTTCGGTGGCCGCCGCTCGACCACCGTGCCGCTGGTCAGCGAGGCTCGCGACTGGGTCGAAGGCGTGTACATGGCCGCGACCATGGGCTCCGAGACCACCGCCGCGGCTGCCGGCCAGCAGGGCGTGGTGCGCCGCGATCCGTTCGCGATGCTGCCCTTCATGGGCTACAACATGAGCCACTACTTCCAGCACTGGCTCAACCTCGGCGCCCAGCTGCAGGCCTCGGGCGCCAAGCTGCCGGGCATCTTCTGCGTCAACTGGTTCCGCAAGGGCGCCGACGGCAAGTTCGTCTGGCCGGGCTACGGCGAGAACATGCGGGTGCTGAAGTGGATCCTCGAACGCGCCGACGGCCAGGCCGGCGGCGTCGAGCATGTGTTCGGCGTCAGCCCGCGTTACGAAGACCTGTCGTGGCAGGGCACCAGCTTCAGCCAGGACCAGTTCAACGCGGTGATCGGCATCGACCACGCCGCATGGACGGAAGAAATGAAGCTGCACGCCGAGCTGTTCGAGCAGCTGTCGTACGGCCTGCCGGACGAGCTGCGCGCGGTCAAGGCGCGCATCGAGGCCAAGCTGGCATCGTGATGCCGGGTGCCCGGAAGGGCATCCAAAACAAAAGCCGCCCTCGGGCGGCTTTTTCAATGGCGGGTCAGTTCGTGGTTCAGTGCGGCGTGCCGTAGGTCAGCGGCATAGCTCGGCTGGGAGCGCTCGTACTGCTCGGCGAGGTCGAGCAGGTGGCTTACGGTTTCGGGCACCACCGGCGCCGAGAAGCTGAAGAAATCGACCACGCGCTGGGCAGCCCGGGCCACGAACGATGCGGCAGCCGCTTCGGCGGCATGGCGGGGAACCGGCTTCAGGTAGAACACTGCTTGGCTCATTGGGGCCTCCTTCGGTCAAATCGTCTTTGCTGCGGTGCAGTATAGGGTAAATACCTAAGGGTTTGTTTTGAGTCGTCGCTCCAAAACGACGGCGGGGTCGCGGCGGCGGGCACAATTCACGCCATGGCCCAAGACTTGACCGATACCGAGCTGGACGAGCTCGACGAATGCCTCGCGCAGACCCCCGAGCCCTTCGAGCCGCTGGATCTCGTGATGCTCGACGGCTACCTGTGCGGCGTGCTGGTGCAGCCGCGACTGATCGGCGCCGACGAATGGCTGCTGCCGGTGTTCGATCTCGACGGGCGCCCGCTGCCTGATGGCACCGACCCGGCCTGGCAGGCACGCTGCGTCGAACTGATCGAGCGGCGCATGGCGGCGCTGAACCGGGGCATGGCGGAGGACGGCTGGTTCGACCCCATCCTGCATGAGCTGCCTGACGAAGTCGAAGCATCGGCCGATGGCGAAGAAGACCCGCTCGCGGAACTGCCCATCTACTCGCGGACCCTGTTCGGTTGGGTGGCCGGCTTCCAGTACGCGACGACCTGCTTCGAGGAGCTGACCGCGCTGCCCGACGAGCCCGTGGTCGCCGCGATGGACCGCGTGTTCCGCCATCTGCTGCCGGAGACCGATGCCGATCGCGAGATCATCGAGACGCTGAATCGGGAGCAACCGCTCACATCGCTGGACGAGGCCGTGGAAGATCTGGTGCTCTCGGTCGTCGACCTGTGGGAGCTGACCCGCGAGCGGCGATTCCATGTGCCGACCGTGCGCCGCGACGCGCCGAAGGTGGGCCGCAACGACCCCTGCCCCTGCGGCAGCGGGCGCAAGTTCAAACACTGCCACGGCACCTGATGCGACTGCAGCTGCTGTCGGACCTGCACCTCGAGACGGAGACCTTCGACCCGGCGCCGGCCCCTGACGCGGAGCTCCTCGTGCTGGCTGGCGACATCGATCGCAGCTGGGACGGGCTCGCCCGCTTTGCCGGGTGGCCGGTGCCGGTGGTCCTGGTGGCCGGCAACCACGAGTTCGACGACCGCGACCTCGACGAAGCCTGGCCGCAGCTGCGCGCACACTGCCGGGCGCTCGGAATACAGCTGCTCGAGCGCGACGCGGCGATCCTCAGCGATGCCGGCGGCAGGCGCATCCGCTTTCTCGGGACTGTCCGCTGGACCGACTTCAACCTGTTCGGCCCCGCCCGCCGTGAGCGGGCCGAGCGGGCGGGCGCCTACTTCATGAACGTGATGAGGGCCCGGCGGGGCGGCGCGCCCTTCGATGCGGCTGCGGTGCGAAGCGAGGCGTTGGAGTGCCGCGCGTGGCTGACGCAAGCCTTGGCCGAGCCGGCCCTGGGGCGGTGGGACGCGACGGTGGTCATCACCCACTTCGCTCCCAGCCTGCGCAGCGCTGATCCGCGCTACGGCTCACAGAACGGCACGGCGAGCTTCTGCAACGCAGACGACGACCTGCTGGCCGCCGCCGACCTGTGGCTGCATGGCCACCTGCACTGCCGCCACGACTATGTGGTGGATCACGCCGGTGGCCGGCGCACGCGGGTGGTCAGCCAGGCCCGGGGGCTGGAAAGCAAGGGCGAACCCGACGGCTTCGATCCGTTGAAGCTGATCGAGGTCTGAGCGGCCCGGCGCTCAGGCCGCGCGACGGCGCAGGCGTGTCAACCAGCCGCTGGAAGACACGGCCTCCGGCACGGAAGAAGCACCGCACAATTCCGCCGGCTCGGGCACACCCTGGGCCATGCTCAAGTCCAGACCGAACGCGGTGCCCAGACCGGCCGGGTCGTCTTCGACAGGCGCACGCCGCGCCCGCATCCAGCGAGACAGAAACGAGGCAGAGCTTTCGTCGTTGCGCATGGGGCACCTCGGGTGGTCGGGACGGCACACGGGTCGATGGGCCAGTGTGGGCTGTCACCAATCGTTTCAATCGGCCGAAATGCGCTCAGCTTGGGGGCTTGTTGTGGCACGACTTCACGGCAGCCCGAAGCGGATGATCCGGCGCCGAAGCTCTTGCATCCGGTATCGACCGTTTCCACGGACTTCCCTACTTTGGTGGATAGCGGGTGGCGCCGGCCCCGACTAGGCTGTCTTCCTTTGCGGTGCGTCATCCCTGAGCAGTAACACCATGCGCCATTTCGCTTTGCAGACCCTGACCTGGGGCACCGTCACCGCAGCGGTCACGAGCGCGCTGTGGTTGGCGGCGTCCGAACCCGGCTGGCCCGAATCACGCAAGTCTTCGGACGGCGATTCTTCGCTGCGCTTGCCGAATGAGCCGACGCGAGCCGGCAGCCCCCAGGCTCGCGACACCGCCGCTGACAAGGCCCGGCCGGCCCCGCGCCGTCAGGCGCCCGAGCCGTCGCGCTGAGGCGGCTGCGCGAGCACCTTGCGCGCGCCCCCGACCAGCGCCGCGCCGATCTGATCCAGCAGCGCCACGCGCGACGATGGCGTTTCCGCCTCGGTCTCCAATCGCCATTGGTGCCAGTACAAAGCCACCGGCACCGTCACTTCCGGGTGCAGGCTGCAGAGCGTGCCTTCGCGCAGCTCGCGTTCCACCTGCAGCGCCGGCACCACGCCGACGCCCCATCCCTGCTGCGCTGCGCGCACGTAGGGGTCGCTCGCCGGCACATACCGTTCGCGCAGGCGCGGCGCCTTCACGCCGAATGCGCGGCTGACCCATTGCGCCTGCATGTCGTCCTTGCGGTTGAATACGAGGAAAGGCACCTGCGGAAAGTTCGCCCGGGTCAGGCCTTGCGGCAGATGTCGCTCGATGAACCCGGGGCTGGCGACCGCGGTGTAGTGCATCACCCCCAGCGACAGCAGCCGGCAGCCGCGCAAGGCCTGGTCCACCGTGCTGACGCAGCCGAGCACGGCGCCCTGGCGCAGCCACTCGTGGGTGAAATCCTGGTCGTCGACCACCAGCTCCAGGCCATAGCCGCGGCGCAGGCCGTCCTGCACGATGCCGTTCAGCGCCGGCAGCACCCAGGTCGCCAGGCTGTCGGCATTGACGGCGATCGGCAGGCGCTCGTCCGCTGACATCTCGGCGCCCAGCTCGCGCGCCAGGTCGGCGCGCATGGCATGCCACTGGCGGGCAAAGCGCAGCACCACCTTGCCAGGCTCGGTGAGCCGCAGCGGCCGCGATCGGACGACCAGCGGCTGGCCCACCTCGGCCTCCAGCGCCCGCAGCCGCTGCGAGACCGCCGACTGCGTCACCGCCAGCCGCTGCGCCGCCCGTTCAAAG
>Ga0207706_10006188_pt1 | contig 11115 bp, 9 predicted proteins | sample KBSC53metaG_FD_184318 | JGI IMG/M metagenome (GOLD analysis project Ga0207706, IMG submission 184318) | Corn rhizosphere microbial communities from Kellogg Biological Station, Michigan, USA - KBS C5-3 metaG (SPAdes) (version 2) | ecosystem: Host-associated > Plants > Roots > Rhizosphere > Soil ... | reverse complement strand
GAAGTTGCACGGCGAGCTGCGCACGACCTCGCTCTTCGTCACCCACGACCAGGTCGAGGCGATGACGCTCGCCGAGCGGATGGTCGTGATGAACGCCGGCCGGATCGAGCAGATCGGCACGCCCGACGAGGTCTACCACCGCCCGGCGACGACCTTCGTCGCCGGCTTCATCGGCTCGCCGCCGATGAACCTCGTCCTCGGCGAGGCGAAAGGCGCGAGCTTCCAGACCGGCGGCCAGCACCTGCCGCTTGCAGCGCCAGCGCCGCGCGACGGCGCGCTCGTGCTCGGCGTTCGTCCCGAGCACGTCGAGATCGTCGAGCAGGCGCCGGGCTGGCCGCTGCGCGTGCAGGCGATCGAGATGCTCGGCGCCGAGCGGCTGATCTACGGCACGCTCGGCGAAACGCTCTTCACGGTGCGGCTCGACGCGACGCTGGCGCATCCGAAGATCGGCGACGTCGTCGGCCTGCGCGCCGACCCGGCGCACCTGCATTGGTTCGACGCGGCAACGTCGGCGCGTGTCGAGGCGCGGCCGGTCGGGACGACCGCCGCGCCGTGACCGCGCCCTGGCCGTATCCGCGCTGGATCGCGCACCGCGGCGCCGGCAAGCTCGCGCCCGAGAACACGCTCGCCGCGTTTCGTGTCGGCGCCGCGCACGGCTTTCGCGCCTTCGAGTGCGACGTCAAGCTGTCGGCCGACGGCGTGCCGTTCCTGCTCCACGATGCGACGCTCGATCGCACGACCTCCGGCCGCGGCGACGCGGCGGCGCTGCCGTGGAGCGAGCTGTCGCGGCTCGACGCCGGCGGCTGGCACGGCCGCACCTGGTCCGGCGAGCCGATTCCGAGCTTGGCCGCGATCGCGCGCTTTTGCCTGCGCAACGCCTTCGCGCTCGACGTCGAGATCAAGCCCTCGCCGGGCGTCGAACGCGCGACCGGGCGCGCGGTCGCGACGATGGCCGCGACGCTCTGGGCAGGCGCGGCGACGCCGCCGCTCCTCAGCTCGTTTCGTCCCGACGCGCTCGACGGCGCGCGCGAAGCTGCCGCCGCGCTGCCGCGCGCGCTGTTGCTCGACAGCCTCCGCGACGGCTGGCTCGACGAGGCGCGCGCGCTCGGCTGCGTCGCCGTCGTCTTCAACCACGCCCTCGTCGACGCTGCGCTGCTCGCGTCCGTCCACGGCGCGGGCATGCGCGCGTGCGTCTACACCGTCAACGACCCGGCCGAGGCGCGCCGGCTCGATGCGCTCGGCATCGACGGCATCGTCACCGACGCCGTCGACCGCTTCGCGCCGGCGGCAGCGGCCGCCGACTGAGCGTCGTCTCGACGGCGACGCTCACGCGAGCGGTTCCTCGGCGCCGCGCACGCGCGCATAGATGCGCGTGCTGCGCGGCTCGCCGGCAGGCGTCAGCGAGTCGAAGCGCAGCAGCGCCTCGAGCGTGAAGCCGGCACGCTCGGCGAGCTGCCAGCTCGCGACGTTGCGATCGTCCATGCGGATCTCGACGCGGCGCGCGTCGAGCGCATCGAACGCCATCCGCGCCATCGCGCGCACCGCCTCGGTCATGAAGCCGCGGCCCTCGCATCCGGTCTTGCGCCAGTAGCCGATCTCGAACTTGCGCAGCGCCCAATCGATGCGGTGCAGCCCGGTGGCGCCGACCAGCTCGCCCTCGCTGTCGTCCGCGCCGCGTGCGAAGACGAACATGGCGAAGTCCTCGCGCAACACGAACTTCGCCTGCGCGCGGCGGCAGTGCGCCTCCGATTCGTCGACGCTCGGCAACGTCACCGCCCACGGCATCCACGGCGCGAGCTCGGCGTGCGAGGCGCGCACGGCGGCGTTGACGGCGGCGCCGTCGCCCGCGCGCGGCACGCGGACGATGAGCCGCTCGGTCGCGATGCGCTCGGGAACGTCGATCAGGAGCGGGTCCATGCGCGCCTCACGTCACGACGACGCGCGAGCCGACGTCGGCTTCGCCGCCGACCCATTCGTCGACGCGCTCTGCGACCGGCAGTTCGCGCACGCGCCGGATGACGCCGAGCTGCCAAGCCGCCGCGGCAAGCAGGAGCGACACGCCGCCCGCGAAGGCGAGCGAGGCGCGCAGGCCAACGTGCTCGCCGAGCCAGCCGCCGATCAGCGCGCCCGGTCCCGCCGGAATCAGGATCAGCCAGCGCATCGTGCTCGTCATCCGCCCGAGCAGCGGCGCCGGCGTGACCGCCTGCCGCATCGCCAGGAAGTTGATGAAGATGAAGACCGCTCCGGTCGAGAACATCGTCAGCATCACGGCGAACGCGGCGATCCCCCACGCGTTCGCCGGCGCGACCGCGAGCAGGAGCCAGCCGCCGCCGCAGACGGCGAAGCCCACGATCAGCGACGGCCCGGGGCCGATCGCGCGGCTGATGCGGTTGCCGAACACGCTCGCGATCACCGTGCCGATCCCCATCCCCGTATAGGCGAGGCCGACCGAGTGCTCGGAAAGGCCGAGCGTGCGCGTCGCGAACAGGATCTGGACGACGATCGCCGCCTGGTGGCACATCTGCCACGTGCCGACCGCGAACGCGAGCGCGACCAGCAACCGATGGCGCGCGACGAAGCGCACGCCCGCCTTGAGGTCGTCCCAGAAACGGCGGCGACGCGCCGCGGCACCATCCTGCGCCGCCTCGCGCACGGCAACGCCGCGCAGGATCAGCGCCGAGATCGAGACGAGCACGGCGTCGACGAGCAGCGCCAGCGGCGCACCGACGACCTTGATCAGCGCACCGGCGACTCCCGGCCCCGCGACCTCGGCGGCCGACGACGCCAGCGCGTTCTTGGCGTGCGCCTCGACGAGGCGCTCGCGGGCGACGACCTGCGTGAGGACGATCTGCGCCGCGCTGCCGGCGACCGTGTAGACGCTGCCGAGGACGAACCCGCTCGCATACAGCCACTCGATCGACAGCCACTTGAGCCACCAGGCGACCGGCACGCTCACCGCGACGAGCGCGATCGTCAGCTCGCCGGCGATGTAGACCGGGAGCTTTCTGACGCGGTCGAGCCAGACGCCCGCAGGCAGCGAGAACAGCACGAACGGCAGGATCTCGACCGCGCCGAGCAGGCCCATCTGGGTCGGCGTCGCGTGCAGCAGCACCGCTGCGGTGAGCGGCAGCGCGAGCATCGTCACCTGGCCGCCGAACGAGCTGATCGCGATCGACGTCCAAAGGCGCCGGTACGCGCGGTCGCGCAGCAGGTCGTTCGCCGGGAGCTTGGGCCACCAGCGCAGCGCGGCTTTCATTCTTCTCAATCCGGACCACATGGTTCCAACCTGACTTTCCTTCGCGGCCCCCGGTTCGCGGGGAGCGCATGGGCCTTCGGCCCGATGGCGGAAGACACGAAGGGATCGGTCGAATCTTCCGCTGATGTCTCAGCGGACTTCGATCGAAGAGGCTGAGAGTGCTAGCTCGGCGACGCCGGACGACGCCCGGCGGAGCGCTGGCCCATGCCGTCGACGCTGCGCGCCCATTGCCGAGCGGCGCCGAGGGCGCTTTGGGCAATGAGGTGCGTGGTGCGGTTCATGGGACGCTCTTTGAAGTGCGACGGCATCGTACCAGCGCTCTGGCCGCCGCGGCAAGGCAAAAAGTCACCGCCGTTGCCGTCCGCCGGCGCGGCGCGACCGCGCATCCACAGAACGATGGATGTCACGAGCGGTAGTCGGCGTTGATGCGGACGTAGTCGGTGCTGAAGTCGCACGTCCAGATCGTCGCGGTCGCGTCGCCACGGTGCAGGTCGATGCGCACCGTGATCTCGCTTCGCTTCATCACGCGCTGGCCGTCTTCCTCGCGGTAGCTCGGCCGCCGGCCGCCGCCCTCGACGACGTGGACGTCGTCGAGGAAGAGGTCGATCTTCGTCTGGTCGAGGTCGGCGATGCCGGCATAGCCGACCGCCGCGAGGATGCGGCCGAGGTTCGGATCGCTGGCGAAGAACGCGGTCTTGACGAGCGGCGAGTGGCCGATCGCGTACGCGGCCTTGCGACATTCGGCGACATCCCCGCCGCCATCCACCGTCACGGTGATGAATTTGGTCGCGCCCTCGCCGTCGCGGACGATCGCCTGCGCGAGCCGCTGCGCGACCGCGACGACGGCGTCCTTCAGCGCGCGGCCGTCGGGCGAATCGAAGCTCGTCACCGGCGCGTTGCCGGCGCGCCCGGTGGCGACGACGACGAACGAATCGTTGGTCGACGTGTCGCCGTCGATCGTGATGCAGTTGAACGACGCGTCGGCGGCGTCTCTGACGAGGCGCTGCATCAGCGCCGGCGCCACCTTGGCGTCGGTGGCGACGAAACCGAGCATCGTCGCCATGTCGGGGCGGATCATCCCGGCGCCTTTGCTGATGCCGGTGACCGCGACCGCCTGGCCGCCGATCTCGAGCCGTGTCGATGCCGCCTTCGCCACGGTGTCGGTGGTCATGATCGCCTCCGCGGCCTCGGCCCACGCGTCGGGGCGCGCCGCGTCCAGCGCCGTCGGCAGCGCCGCCTCGATCCGCTCGTGCGGCAGCGTTTCCATGATGACGCCGGTCGAGAACGGCAGCACCTGCTCTGCGCCGCAGCCGACGAGGCGCGCGAGCGCGTCGCACGTCGAGCGCGCGCGCGCGAGGCCGTCGGCGCCGGTGCCGGCGTTGGCGTTGCCGGTGTTGACGAGCAGCGCGCGCACCTCGTTGCCGGCGGCGAGATGCTCGCGACAGAGCTGCACCGGTGCGGCGCAGAAGCGGTTCGACGTGAAAACGCCGGCGACCGCGGCGCCGGGATCGATCGTGACGACGAGGACGTCGCGCCGGTTCGCCTTGCGCACGCCGGCCATCGCGGTGCCGAGCGCGACGCCGGCAACCGGGAACAGCGCTTTCGGGTCGGGAGGTGCGAGATGGACGGCCATGGCGATCGGCGGCGTTGCGGGACGCGCGATTGTCGGCGCTTTCGGCGCGCCCGGCCGCCCGCGCTTGGAGCCGCGACGCGCGTCGTGCAGACTTGCGCCACGGCCTTTCTCCCCCTCGACTCGCGTGGCGTCTTTCCTTCCCAGTCCGGCGCACCTGTTCGACGCCCACACCGCACCGGCGCGTCGCGAGCACGAACTCGCCGGCGCGTGGCCGCGCGTCGCCGGGTGTCTTTGCGTCGCCGCCGTCTGGGGCTACGACCATGCCGTCGGCCGCATCGATGCGGCGCGCGAGACGTTGCTCGCGGTCGACGCGATCTACCTCGCGCTCGCGCTCGCCTATCTGCTGTTGCTGCGCCGGGAGCGCGCGAGCACCGCCGCGCCGCTCTACTTCTTCCTTCTCGGCGACGCGCTCTTCCTGACGACGATCCTAGCGCTCGACCCGCGCAGCTTCGCGTTCACCGATCCGCTCCTTTTCGTCGTCATCCTGCGCAATGGCATCCACTACGGGCTGCGCACCATGTACCTCTCGTGGGCGGCCGCGCTCGCCGCGTCGCTGCTCTTCTTCGCCGACCCGTCGTGGGTCGACCGGATCGAGCTCGTGCTGACGTTCTTCATCACGCTCGCGCTCGTCCCGGTCTTCTTCGCCTCGCTGATCCAGCGGATCCACGCGCTGCGCGCGATCGAGGAGGAACGCGCACAGCTGGCGGCGATCAACGACGCGATCGCGGCGCGCAGCGCCTTTCTCGCCCGCGTCAGCCACGAGCTGCGCTCGCCGCTGCAGGGAATCGTCTCCGCGCTCGACGTCCTCGCGCTGCGCCAGGGGCCGCGCGCGCGCGCCGACGACGAGCTGCTGCAGCGCATCCGCCGCTCGTCGCTGCTGCTCAACACGCACCTGCGCGACCTGCTGACGCTCGCGAAGGGCGAGGCCGGCCACCTCGAGCTGCGTCCCGAGCCGTTCGACGCCTGCGCATTGGTCGAGAGCGTCGCCGCGTCGGCGCTCGACCTCGCGCGCGCGAAAAAGCTCGAGCTCGTCGTCGACGTCCCTCCCGGGGCGGTGTTCATCGTCGCCGACGCCGCGCGCATCGACCAGATCCTCACCAACCTGCTGATCAACTCGATCCGCTACACCGAGAGCGGCCAGGTGCGGATCGCGCTGCGCCGCTACCGCGCGGGCGAGCGCCTCCTCGACTTCGCGGTCTCCGACACCGGGCCGGGCATCCCGGAGGAGATGCTGCCGACGCTGCTCTCGCCCGACCGCACCGTCTCATCGTCGACGCGGCGCGGCGAAGGCTCCGGGATCGGCCTGGCGATCGTGCGCATGCTCGTCGATCGCCTCGGTGGCGAGGTCGAGGTGACGAGCCGGCTCGGCCGCGGCACGACGTTCACCGTCGCGATCCCCGCCGAGCCGGTCGGGGCCGAAGAGCGCGACGGCGGCCACGACAGCCCGACCGGCCGCGTCCTCGTCGTCGACGGCGACGACGACATCGCCGATGCTCTCGCGGGCGTCGTCGACGAGCTCGGCTTCGAGTGCGACCGCGCCAGCTCGGCGGCGATCGCCGCCAACCTGCTCGCGTCGCGGCACTACGACGCCGCGGTCGTCGACGTCGAGATGCCGGTGCGCGGCGGCGCCGACCTCGCCGACGAGACGCGGCGCGCCGAGGGACCGAACGCGCACACGCGCTTCATCGGCATGACCGCGGGCGACCCCGCGGCTGCCATCCGCGCCAAGTTCGACGCGTGCCTCAGAAAGCCGATCGACCACGCCTCGCTTCGCCGCGCGCTGCTCGGCCCCGGCACCGGCGCGCGACCGAGCCAGCCGGGGCTCTGGATCGACGGCTGAGCGCGGCGGCCGGGCCGGCGGCGGGCGCGGACACAATGGCGCCTCCAGCCGAGGAGTCGCCCGTGCCCGCCAACGCCGCCCACCCGCTCGCCAGCCGTATCGACGCCGCCGTCGCCGCCATCGTCCCTCGCCTCGTCGCGTGGCGACGCGACATCCACGAGCACCCCGAGCTCGGCAACCGCGAGGTGCGCACCGCAGCGATCGTCGCCGCGCACCTGCGCGCGCTCGAGTTCGACGAAGTGCGCACCGAGGTCGGCGTCACCGGGGTCGTCGGGCTGCTGCGCGGCGCCAAGCCCGGTCCGGTCGTCGCGCTGCGTGCCGACATGGACGCCCTGCCCGTCGAAGAGCGCACCGCGGTGCCGTTCGCGTCGAAGGCGCGAACGACTTGGAACGGCGAGCCGGTGGGCGTCATGCACGCGTGCGGCCACGATGCGCACGTCGCGATCCTGATGGCGGTCGCGTCGGTGCTCGCGGGACTCCGCGCCGAGCTCGCCGGCTCGGTGAAGTTCATCTTCCAGCCCGCCGAGGAGATGCCGCCCGAAGGCGAGGAAGGCGGCGCGGCGCTGATGATCAAGGGAGGCTGTCTCGAGAACCCGGCGCCGGCAGCGATCTTCGGCCTGCACGTGACGTCGATCCTGCAGACCGGCGTGATCGGCTGGCGCGCCGGGCCGGCGATGGCGAGCGCCGACCGCTTCCGCATCACCGTGCAGGGCCGGCAGACGCACGGCGCGATGCCCTGGCGCGGCGTCGACCCGATCGTCACCGCGGCGCAGGTCGTGCTCGGCCTGCAGACGATCGTCAGCCGCCAGGTCGACCTCACCCACGAGCCCGCGGTCGTCACCGTCGGCGCGATCAAGGGCGGCAACCGCGAGAACATCATCCCCGACACGGTCGAGATGCGCGGCACGATCCGCAGCTTCGACGAGGCGATGCGCGACGACATCCACGGCCGCATCAAGGACACCGCCGAGCACATCGCGATGGCGGCGCGCGCCGGCTGCGAGGTGTGCATCCACAAGAACTACCCGGTCACGATCAACGACGCCGAGCTCACGCACGCGACGCTGCCGACGCTCGAGCGCGTCGCCGGCGCGAGCGACGTCATCCCGATGCCGAAGGTCTCCGGCTCCGAGGACTTCTCCTTCTATCAGCATGTCGTTCCAGGATTCTTCTTCTTCCTCGGAGTCACGCCGCGCACGCAGGATGCGAAGACCGCGGCGCCGAACCACTCGCCGCTCTTCTACATCGACGAGGACGGCCTGCCGCTCGGCGTGCGCGCGCTCGCGAACGCCGCCGTCGACTGGCTTCAAGCGAACGCCGGCTGAACCGCAGGCGATGCGCCCGCGCGCGACGCGCGACGCCGCCGCGCTCGTGCGCGCGGCGGCGGCCACCGTGCTGGCGACGGCGCTCGCGGCGCCGGCGAGCGCCGCCGACGGCTCGGCCGACGCGGCCTCGGTGACGCCGTCGGCGCACGCGCGCATCTCCTTCGAGAAGGTCACCTTCCCCGGCGACGAGAAGGTCGGCTTCGTCGGCACCAGCTATCTCGTCGACGTCCCGCGCCTCGACGGCGTCTCGCTCGGCCCTGCGGTCTACGGCGCGATCACCGGCCAGCGCGGCGGCTTCTTCACGATCGGCGGCGAGCTCGCCTGGCGCAAGCGCATCGTCGGCCCGTTCGGCATCGAGACCGGCGTCTACGCCGGCGGTGGCGGCGGTGCCGCTGCGCCGCAAGGCGGCGGCCTGATGCTGCGGCCGCACCTCGATCTCCTCGCCGACTTCGGCGCGACCGCGTTCGGCATCTCGGTGTCGCGCGTCAAGTTCCCGAACGGCCAGATCGCGAGCACCCAATGGGGGCTCGTCTTCAACATCAGCGACGAATTCCGCTCGACGCGTGCCGACCGCCTCGACGAGCCGACGCGTGCCGCCGGCCGCAGCGGCATCGGCTTCGACCGCGTCCAGCTCGTCGCCGGTGCGTACCGCCCGCGTTCGGGGTCGACGCTGACCGATGGCCGGACCGCGCCGACGATCGGCTATCTCGGCGCGCGTGGCGAGCAGGCGATCGGCAGCAACGGCTACTGGGGCATCGAAGCGAACGGCGCGACGCAGAGCGCGGTCGCCGGCTACGCCGAGTTCCTCGGCATCGTCGGCGCCGAAACGGAGTTCATCCACAACACCCTGAACGGCGGCATCCGGCTCGCCGCCGGCATGGGCGGCGGCGGCGGCGTTCCGACCGGGGGCGGCTTTCTCGTCAAGGGATCGCTGTATGGCATCTTTCGCTTGTCGAGCGACCTCGGCGTCTCGCTCGAGGCGGGGCTGACGAGCGCGCCGCAGGGCGAGCTGCGCGCGGCGCACGCCGGCGCAGCGCTCGTCTGGGCGCTGGACGGACCGCGCTCGAGCGGCGTCGCGACACCGCCAGTGCGCACCGAGTTCGGCGCCGGCGTCGAGCGCTACGACGCGGCGCGAAAGAACGGCACGACGCGCTCGATGTCGCTCGCGACGCTCAGGATCGACCGCTTCGTCACGCCCAACATTTACCTCGACCTGCAGACCCACACCGCGTTCGCCGGCGATGCCGGCGGCTTCACGTCGGCGTTCCTCGGCGCCGGCTGGTGGCAGCCGATTTCGCCGCGCTGGCACGTCGCCGCCGAATTGCTCGGCGGCGCCGCCGGCGGCGGCGGCGTCGACAGCCACGGCGCCGTCGGCCAGGCGATGCTGCACGTCGGCGCGCAGCTGACGCCCGCGGTCGGGTTGCGGCTCGGCGTCGGCCGCATCGAATCGCTGCGCGGCCCGCTCGGCGCGACCGTCGTCAGCGCGACCGTCGTCTTCACGTACGGCGTCACCGCCGGCAACTGACGGACGCGCGATCCTCTACAGTCGGATCGACCAAGGAGCAGCCATGGCCGATCAGAGCAGTTCGCGCGGCGCGACGAAGCCGTTGCCGTCGCGCACCAAGCCGACAGGACAGATGCGTAGCCGCGCGCGCGGCAAGGCGACGCGCAAGAAGAACCCGGGCAAGCGCGCCCACAAGGGCGGCAGCTGACGGTGCGTCAGCCGCGCGACCGGAACGGCGCGCGATAGAGCCAGACGCGGCGGCCGTCGCCGCCGTCGAGCACGCCCTGCGGAACGAGCGCGGCGATCTCGAACTCGAGGCTCGCCAGCCAAGCGCCGGGGCGCAGCTCGTGCGCCGCCTTGGCGAGCGCGCGCGGCATGCTCTCCGGACGCTGGAAGAGATAGACGAGCGCGTACGGTCGCCAGTCGGCGCTCCAGAAATCGCCGCGCCGCACGCGCGCGAAGCGGCAGCGTAGCATCGTCGCGAGCCAGAGCGGCCAGCTGCGCTCGATCCCGGTCAGCCGCGCGTGCGGATACTCGCGGCGCAGCTCGACGAGCGCAGCGCCCGACCCCGAGCCGGCATCGAGGATCGCGGCGTCGTTGGCCAGCGGCACCGCGCTGCCGAGGCCGCGCAGCGCGCGCCGCCAAGTCGGAAAGAGCGGCGCGTCGCGCCACGCCGCCGGCGGATAGACGAGCGCGAGCGCGACGAGCGCGACGAGCCACAGCCACGCCGGCAGCGCCTCGGCACGACCGATCGCAAGCGAGAGCGGAAAGCCGGCGGCGACGACGATCCTGCGCCAGCGCGACGGCGCGAGCAGCGCGACCGCGCCGCCGACGATCGTCGCGCCGACGGCGGCAGCGGATGTGGGTCCACCGAGCCCTTCCACGAGCACGAAGACGAGCCAGCACCCGACCCACGCCGCAAACGCCGGCAGCGGCCAGGTCGCGGCGATTCGCACTTCAGTAATCGCGCAGCTTGACGCGCAGGCGCGCGATCGACTGGCTGTGCAGCTGACAGACGCGCGACTCGGTGACCTTCAGCACCGCCGCGATCTCCTTCAGGTTCATGTCGTGCTCGTAGTACATGCTCATCACGTACTGCTCGCGCTCCGGCAACGCCTTGATCGCATCGACCAGTGCCGAACGCATGCGCTCGTCCTGCAGCTGCGCGAGCGGATTCGCCTCGGCGTCGGCGACATGGCGGTCGAGGAAGTCGCTGTCTCCGTCGGCGCCGGACATGTCCTCGAGGTAGACGAGCTGCGTTCCACGCACCTTGCCGAGCAGCTCCTGGTACTCGGCGAGCGTGATGCCCATCTCCTTGGCGATCTCGCTTTCCTGCGGCGCACGGCCGAGCTGCTGCTCGAGCTTGGCGACCGCCGATTCGATCGAGCGCTGGTGCTTGCGCGTGCCGCGCGAGAGATAGTCGTTGCCGCGCAGCTCGTCGAGCATCGCACCGCGGATGCGCTGCGTCGCGAAGGTCTCGAACTGCACGCCTTGCGCCGCGTCGAAGCGGCTGAGCGCATCGGTGAGGCCGATCATGCCGACCTGGATTAGGTCGTC
>Ga0207706_10006182_pt1 | contig 11120 bp, 10 predicted proteins | sample KBSC53metaG_FD_184318 | JGI IMG/M metagenome (GOLD analysis project Ga0207706, IMG submission 184318) | Corn rhizosphere microbial communities from Kellogg Biological Station, Michigan, USA - KBS C5-3 metaG (SPAdes) (version 2) | ecosystem: Host-associated > Plants > Roots > Rhizosphere > Soil ... | reverse complement strand
TTTGACGACCATTCTTGAGCGCGGCCAGCCCGCCGCACGCGCGTTCCGTAAGTTGCCATTCCTGATCCCGCTCAATTTCCAGTGCACGCTGGTCGAGCCGTCGAAGGGGATCGTTGCGAAGTCCGCGGCGGGCGAAGGCGGTGACGTGCTCGATCTCTGCTATGGCGCGGGCTTTCCGCCGTCGGATCTGCACGACTGCGGTCCCGCCGTCATCGCGCACGGCTATTCGCAGGCGGCGGTCGACGCGGCCGCCGACGAACTCGTGAGCCACATCATGGGGATGGAGAAGGTATTCGCCCAGCCGCTGCTGACTCCCGACGAGGCGGTGAAGCAGGCGATGGCAATAAGCGCCAAGGCGAAGCGGTCGGTGGTGATCGCCGACACGCAGGACAATCCCGGCTGCGGCGGCACAGGCGATACGACGGGCATGCTCGAAGCGTTGGTGCGCAATCACGCGCAGCAGGCGGCGCTCTGCGTGCTAACCGATGCGAATGCCGCGGCGGCCGCGCATGCAGCGGGCGAGGGCGCCGACATCACGATCGAGCTCGGCGGCTGTACGCCGCTGACGGATGTGCGGCCCTTTCGCGGCACCTTCCGCGTCACGCGGCTGACCGACGGCCGCTTCGTCTGCAAGGGGCCCTGCGTCGGCGGGCGCGAAGCGAATCTCGGGCCGACCGCTTTGCTCACCATCGGCGGCGTGAGCATCGTGGTCGCGAGCAAGCGCATGCAGGCCTACGATCTGGAGATCTTCCGCCACATCGGCGTCGAGCCGACCGCGCAGAAAATCCTCGTGGTGAAAAGCACGTGTCACTTTCGTGCCGACTTCGAGCCGATCGCCGAGCGTGTGCTGGTGGCAGTCGCGCCCGGCGCGCATCTCGTCGACGCGCGCCTGTATCCGTACAAGCATCTGCGCGCGGGCGTGCGTCTGGAGCCGCTCGGACCGGCGTTTGCGCCGCGCGCCTGATACTTCGAAGGACCCTTCAGAACTGGCAGGAACCCGGGCCGTCAGGGCTGCCGCATGTCGAGCAGCCCGCCGGCAGGGTATCGAGCGCGGCCGAGCTCGACACGGCGCCGAACGCCGATTTCGAAATCGCCGAGAAACTCGACACCTTCTTATGCAGGTCGGTGCTTTCGCACGCTGGGCATGCGGGCGCGGGCGCGGAATTGCGAACCAGCTTTTCAAAATCGTTGCCGCACGAACCGCATTTGTATTCAAAAATAGGCATCAGTCTTGGCCGCGTATAGGTCGACGCGCAAGTATACGGCATCACTCGATGATCTTTTAAAGTAAGCAGGCGACAGAAAAAGAGAGTCACCGCGGACTGCAAAAGCGTGATCCGTTCCGCGTCCGGCCTCGAGCGACGAGCTGTGCTAAGGCTCAGCGTGCGGCATTCAAATGCAGGCGCCGATGCAGGCGGGCGCGCGCCCGGCGCAGTGCCAGCGCGGGAATAAATGTCTGAATACGTGCGCCGGCTGCGAGCTTCGCGCGTTCGCTTTCGTAGATCCGGACCACTTCGTCTGTAGGGGTTTGCGTTTCGCGCGCCAGTATCTTGAGTGCAGTGTTCTTAGCCAATTGCAGATTATTGTCACATTTCATCTAAAGCCCCTCTGGTTAGGATATGTGGATTGGACACGAGCGCATGGCGGAAACTCCGCGCGGGGAAATATATTTCACTTTGATGTAAGTAAGCGGAAACTGTGTTTGTAGGACGGGCGCTAGCAGCATAAAAAAATGGCGGCTATCATTCGATAGCTGCCATCGTCTTGCGCAAAACCCGCCAAAACTGGCGAGTTACATCGCGAGTACTTTGAACACCATGTTGCCCGGCGGCTTCAGCGCGCACATTCCCGGTGCCTTGGACATCGTGATGGCAGGCGGGGTAGAAACGAGCCGCAATTCGTACATGCAGCTTTCCTTGCTGCCGGCCCATTTGACCGTCATGCTCTACGTCAGGACGATGAATTGCGCGTCCTGCACTGGTTTCCCGCCAGTGTAGTTGACGAACGCGAGCCAGGCGGCATGCGCCGTTTTCAGGTTCCCCAGCGTCAACGTCGTGGCCCCCCCGTCCGCCGGCACCGCTGCTTCATAAGCGCCGTCGTAAAACATCTGCGCCGGCACTGCTTTCGTTGTCTGCGCGCCGGCAACACCCGCGAAGGCCGCGAGGGCGGCTATGGTTGCAAAAGCAATGGCTTTGGAAGTTTGCGTATCGAGGTCCTCTTGATTGTTGGAATGAGCCGTGCGTCCCGCTTACGGAAAATACCACGATTGCAGAATGCCGTTTGCATCGCGCCGCTGTTATCTTCATTGATGGGCAAAGAGGGATTAAGCACAGCGATGCAATGCCCGCGCGCTGGCTGAAAAAGTACTGAAGGAACCGATGATTGTGAAAAACAGCCGGCAGAAGTTTGTTTTGCGACGCTGAGTCCACTAAACTTAGCGAAATGTTCAGATCCAACCGCTAACGATCAGGGCACCGCAGAACCATGGCAGTAAAGAAGTACGATGAAAGTTCAGTGCAAAAGCTCCGCGGTATCGAGCCGGTGCAGCGTCTGCCCGGGATGTATACGCGCACGAGCGATCCGACGCACATTATCCAGGAAGCAATCGACAACGCCGCGGACGAGGCTTTCGGCGAGCATGCCAACCAGATCGACGTAACGCTGCATCGCGACGGCTCTGTCACCGTCACGGACAACGGGCGCGGCATTCCCGTCGGCATGCATCCGGTAGAGAAGATCCCGACCGTGCAGCTCGTCTTCACTGAGCTGCATGCAGGCGCGAAGTTTTCGAAGAGCGCGGCCGATGCCGCGTATAAATTTTCCGGCGGGCTGCACGGCGTCGGCGTGTCGGTGACGAATGCGCTTGCCGAGAGGCTCGAAGTCGACATCAAGCGCGAAGGGGCGCTCCATCGCATCGTGTTCGAAGATGGCGTCGTCACGCAGAAGCTGAAGAAAGTCAAAGGAGTTCCCGCGAAGGACACCGGCACGTCGCTGCGGATCTGGCCCAACAAGAAATATTTCGATTCGCCGAAAATTTCCCTGCCGGATCTCGAGCGCATCGTGCGTTCGAAGGCGGTGCTGCTGCCCGGCGTCAAAGTGTCGCTCAACATCGAAGGCCCGAAAGAGACGACCAGCCGCACATGGACCTACCCCGAAGGCATGAAAGGCTATCTCAAGGAGATGCTGGCGGGCGCCGAGCCGGTCGGCGAAATATTCGACGGTGAAAATTACATCACCGAAGCGAATGGCTATGCGTTGGGCGAGGGCGCGGGCTGGGCGTTCGCGGTCGTCGACGAGGCCAAGGGTTACGGGGAATCGTACGCGAACCTGATTCCGACGCCGGCAGGCGGCACCCATGAGTCCGGTTTGCGCGACGGCATATTTGACGCTGTCAAAGCCTTTGCCGAGCATCACAACATGATGCCGCGCGGCATCAAGCTGATGGCGGACGACGTGTGGTCTAAGACGATTTACTTTTTGTCGGCGAAAGTGCTCGAGCCGCAGTTTCACGGCCAGACCAAGGAAAAGCTGTCCAACCGCGACGCGTTCAAGCTCGTCGCGACCATGGTGCGCGATCCGTTCGAGCTGTGGCTCAACACGCACGTCGAATTCGGCCGCAAGATCGCCGAAGTGGTGATCCGGCAGGCCGTCGAGCGCTCGCGCTCGGTGCAGAAGGTCGAGCGCAAGAAATCCTCGAGCGTCGTGATGCTGCCCGAGAAGCTAACCGACTGTGAGGCGAGCGACATTACCCAGAACGAGCTTTTCCTGGTCGAGGGCGATTCCGCAGGCGGCTCGGCGAAGCAGGCGCGCGACAAGCGTTTTCAGGCGATCTACAAGATGCGCGGCAAGGCGCTGAACTCGTGGGAGGTCAAGCGCGATCTGCTGTTCTCCAACGCCGAGATCCACGACATTGCTGTTGCGATCGGCGTCGATCCGCATGAGGCCGGCACCGAGCCCGATCTGTCGGGGCTGCGCTACGGCAAGATCGCGTCGATGACGGATGCCGACGTTGACGGCGCGCACATCTCGGTGCTGCTGCTGACGCTGTTCTACCGCCATTTTCCGAAGCTGATCGAGAACGGCAACATATACATCGCGAGCCCGCCGCTCTACAAGATCGATATTCCGGCGCAGGGCAAGCGTCCCGCCAAAAAGCTGTACGCGCTCGACGAAGAAGAGCGCAAGTCCACGCTCGACCGCGCGCGCGACGAAGGCATCAAGGTCGATTCGATCCGCATTCAGCGCTTCAAGGGACTGGGCGAGATGAATCCTGAGCAGTTGTGGGAAACCACGCTGTGCCCCGACACGCGCCGGTTGTTGCAAGTGCGCATCGAGGACCGCGACACCACGCTCGCGCTTTTCAACATGCTGATGTCCAAGCGCGAATCGGAAGCGCGTTGCGCGTGGATGGAAGAAAAAGGCGACCAGGTCGAGGCTGACGTATGAAAGGCGGCGGCAGGAAAGCAGCGCGCGGCAAGCAGGACGACGCGACGCCGGATCTCTTCGCCGACGCCGTTGCGGTGGGCGACAGGCCGCCGCCCAAGGCGGGCGTCGGGAGTGGTGGACCGCCCGTCAAGCCACCCGCCAATAGCAGCGGCAACGGCGACGACTCCATCGACATGGCGGCGTTCGCGGAACGCAGCTACCTCACTTATGCAATGAGCGTGGTGCGCGGCCGCGCGATCCCGAACGTCGAAGACGGCCAAAAGCCGGTGCAGCGCCGCATTCTGTATGCGATGCACGAGTTGGGACTGCGCTCCGGCGTGCAGCACACGAAGTCGGCGCGCATCGTCGGCGAAGTGCTCGGCAAATATCATCCGCACGGCGACGCGTCGACTTACGACGCGCTGGTGCGCATGGCGCAGGATTTTTCGCTGCGCTATCCGCTGATCGACGGCCAGGGCAACTTCGGCTCGCCCGACGGCGACTCCGCGGCGGCGTACCGGTACACGGAAGCAAGATTGACGCCGCTCGCCGATCTGCTGCTGTCCGAGATCGATCAGGACACAGTCGACTTCACGTCCAACTACGATGGACGCCTGCAGGAGCCGGAGCTGTTGCCGGCGCGCCTGCCGATGCTCTTATTGAACGGCGCATCCGGCGTCGCGGTTGGCATGGCCTGCGAGCTGCCCCCGCACAACTTGCGCGAAGCGGCCGAAGCCGCGATCCAGCTCGTGCGCCATCCGAAGACCACCGTGGCATCGGTGATGGACATCATCAAGGGCCCGGATTTTCCCGGCGGCGCGCAGATCATCAGCCCGCGCCAGGCCATCGTCGACGCCTATACGAGCGGGCGCGGCTCCCTGCGCGCGCGCTGCCGCTGGAAAGTCGAAAGCCTCGCGCGCGGCCAGTGGCAAATCGTCGTTTACGAATTGCCGCCGACAACCTCGGCGCATCGCGTCATGTCCGAAATCGAGGAGATGACCAATCCGAAGGCCAAGGACAAGGCCGGCAAAGTGACCGCGACGCAAACCACGCTCAAGCAGCTGATACTCGGCTCGCTGGAAAAAGTGAACGACGAATCGGATAAGGCGCAGAAAGTGCGTCTCGTGCTCGAGCCGCGTTCCTCGCGCCAGGATCCCGACGAGTTCATGCAGCTTTTGCTCGCGCATACCAGCCTTGAAGAAAATTTCCCGATCAATCTCGTCGTGCTGGGCCTCGATGGCCGGCCGGGCCGCAAGAACATCCGCGACCTGCTGGGCGAGTGGGCGGAGTTCCGCGTCGCGACCGTCACGCGGCGCGTCAAGTTCCGGCTCGCCCAGGTCGACCGGCGCATCCACATTCTCGAAGGCCGCAACACGGTCTTCCTCAATATCGAGAAGGTGATCAAAACGATCCGCGAATCGGACGAGCCCAAGCCGGCGCTGATCAAGCAATTCAAGCTGACCGACATCCAGGCCGAAGACATCCTCGAAATCCGGCTGCGGCAGCTCGCGCGGCTCGAAGGCATCAAGATCCAGAACGAGCTGAAAGAGCTGAAGATCGAGCGCAAGAGCCTGAAGGATCTGCTCGGCAGCGACAGCGAAATGCGCAAGCTCGTCATCAAGGAAATCCGCGACGACGCGAAAACCTACGGCGACGACCGCCGCACGGTCATCGAAGAAGCGGGCCGCGCGACGTTCGAGCGCCAGATCGTCGACGAGCCGCTGACCATCATCGTCTCGCGCAACGGCTGGGTGCGTTCGCGACAGGGACACGCGATCGACCTGACGGGCGTCACATATAAAGCCGGCGATGCGCCGTATGCCGTCTTCGAGACGCGCTCGATTCATTCGATCGCGATGATCGATTCGACCGGGCGCGTGTTTAGCGTCGAAGCGGCCGAGATTCCCGGCGGCAAGGGCGACGGCGTGTCGTTCACGTCGATGGTGGAGCTCGCGCCCGGCGCGCGTTTGGCGCACGTCGTCGATGCGCAGCCGGGACGCCGCTACCTGGTGGCGAACTCGGGCGGCTATGGGTTCATCGTGAAATCGGAAGAGCTGCTCTCGCGCGTGCGCGCGGGCAAGACTTTCATGACGGTCGAAGAGGGCGACGAAGTGTTGCGTCCCGTGAGCGTGCCCGACAAGCCGGTGATGGCCGTGACGCTGTCGGAACACGGCCGCATGCTGCTGTTCGACGCCGCCGAGCTCAAAGAGCTCGCGCGCGGACGCGGCATCACTTTGATGGGGCTCGACGATAACGAAAAGATGAAAGCGGTCGGTTTCTCCGACGGCAAGTCGGTCAGCGTCGCGGGTGTCACTAAAAGCGGCAAGGAAAAAACCGTGCGCATTGCCGGCCAGGATCTGCACAAGTACGTCGTGCGCCGCGCGCGCAAAGGCTGCCTGTTGCCCAGCAAGCTCGTGCCGGAAGCGGTGGTGGAGTAACATTGTTGCCGCTATTCCCCGAATTTCCGTAGAAGAATTCCGCTGCATGCAGAGGTTTACCGCCGTCTTTATCGGCGTTGCGGTGCTCGCCGTGTTTGGAGCGGCTTTCACCCCCGCCGGCGTTTTTGCCCAGGGTTATCCGACGCGGGCGGTGCGCGTCATCGTACCTTATGCTCCCGGCGGCGGCTCGGATGTGATCAGCCGGATACTCGCCCAGCGCATGGCCGAAAATTTCGGCCGGCAGTTCGTCATCGACAATCGCGCGGGCGCCAATGGGATCATCGGCACGGAGATGGCAGCGCAGGCCCCGGCGGACGGCTATACATTGCTGTACGTTTCGAGCCCGCACGCGGTCAACCCCAGCCTGTACCGCAAGCTGCCTTTCGACACGCTGAAAGACCTGGCGCCGATTTCGGAGATCGCCAGCTCGCCGTCGATGCTCGTCGTGCATCCGTCGCTGCCCGCGCGCACGGTGCGCGAGTTGATCGCGCTCGGGAAGGCGCGGCCGGGGCAGATCGATTACGCATCGGGCGGCTCGGGCGGCTCGCCGCATCTCGCGACCGAGCTCTTCAAGAAAATGGCGGGCATCAACCTGACTCACGTGCCGTACCGGGGCGCGGGTCCCGCGCTGACAGACGTGCTCGCGGGCCAGGTGCAGGTCATGTTCGCGAATTCGGCGCCGGCGCTGCCGCACATTCAGGCCGGACGCCTGCGCGCGCTCGGCATCTCGAGCACCAAACGCTCGGCGATCGCGCCGGAAATTCCGACCATCGCCGAGTCCGGCGTGCCGGGATACGAAGCGGTCACCATCTTTGGCCTCCTCGCGCCGGCCAACACGCCGCGCGCCATCATCGATTTGCTGAACGCCGCGGTGCATAAAGCGATGCGCACGCCGGAAGTCGGAGAGAGCATGAAGACGCTGGGTGCGGACGTAGTGTTGACGACGCCAGAGGAATTCGGGCGCGTGATCGAGGCGGAAATGAAACGGTGGGGCGAACTGGTGCGCGCCCTTAAATTGCAGGTCGAATAGGACGGGAAATCATGTACAAACTGCTGGAGAACATCCGCGCCGGGCGCGTATCGCACGGAATGATGGCCAAGGGCGGTCCGAACCTGGTGCAGCACCTGGTGAGCGCCGGGCACGAATTCGTGATCGTCGACATGATGCATTCGAACGTCGACTGGACGGAACTTTCTCACATGGCGTGGAAAGCGCGCGCGGAGGGCATGTATCCGCTCGTGCGGCTGCCCGCGAACCCGTGGGGCAGCGGCGCCGCCATTGCCGACCGCCGTTTTTCAGTCGATGCCGAGCGCGCGTTTGGCTCCGGCGTCGAGGGCCTGATATGGTCGATCGCGTCGGTCGAAGAGGCGCGCATCATGGCGCACATGGGCCGCGACTCTCACCAGGGAGCGCCGGTCACCAGCGCGCAGCAGCTGCAGGCCGTAACCGAGCATTCCAGCAACACGCGGCTGCTGCTGCCGCTCATTGAATCGATAGGCGCGCTGGAAGCGCTCGACGAGATTCTTTACATCGACGGCATCAGCGGGGTTTTTATCGGCTGCACGGATCTCGCCGAAGTGCTGGGCCACCCGCTCGATTACCTGCACCCCAAAGTCCTGGCGGCGGTCGAGAAGGCGTGCAAATCGGCGAAGGCGCGCGGCAAGATCGTGCTTGCCAACACCGGCTACGCCTTTCCGTCCATCAGCGGCCAGGTCGACCACGCCAAGGCGCTTAAGAAATGCGGCGTCAATATGCTGATGCTGCAGACAGTCGAATTCAACCTCTACGTAATCGCGAAGTCGGTATCGGACGCCGTGCGCGCGGGGTAAGCCGCGCGCTTACTTGCGGTCGATCTGGATGTTTTCTTTGGTGCCGCTGTTGGCGACCGCGAACATGATGCCCAGGCCAACCAGGATTACGACGCCGATCACGATCCAGGTTGTTTCAATATTCTGCAGTATGCCCAGCTTCCAGAGTGCCGCAAGGCCGCCGCCGATCAGCAGAACAAAGCCAAAAAAATACATTCCCGCCCATTTCATGATGCGTCTCCTGCCTGCATTTGATGCCATGCAGAATAGTGCATGGGCGCGCAAACCGTCTGTGTGCTGGCGTACAAAATGGGGTCCCGCGGTGCATGCCGGATTTTTACCGGTGCCGGGCCCGCTGAAGGCTGGCACCACCGCCTGGCGGGGGCGAACCGTGTCCCGCGCCGCATGCCGCGCCCAGTACGGGCCTGATCGTCAGTGAGCGCGACGACAGATTTTTTCAGAGGCCTGCGGCAATTTCTTTAGCGATGGTCAGGTACAGTGGCCGGAACAGCGGCTTCAGATTCTGAAGAATGCTCGTGGTTTTCATCATCGACGGTATGCGCGTGCCGTGATGCTCCACCGGCATGCCTATGGTGCGAATGTCGACGCCTATCCGGCCAAGATGGCTCGCGAGCCGCGGGTCCGTCAGGACGAACAGCGTTTCAATGTCGTTCAAGCGCGCGAGCTCGATCGTGCCGAGATACAGGCCGACGAGCAAATACGGGAAGCGCGGCCGCGGATACTTACTGAAGGCCTGGTCCGTAATGGGCGCGGGCTGCCGCGCTTCGCCCTTGCGCCGGCGATAGCGCGCGATGATGGAGAGTCTGGATATTTCACCGACGGCGTGACGCGGCAGGATTGCGGGATCGACGATCGAGCGGTCGATTGCATCGACGCAGACCCGTTCGAACGGCAGGGCCGGTTGCATGTCGTGAGACCGTGCACGCACGATGCGCGTGCAGCCGACATAATCGCCGGCGTGAACGCTGCGGATGAGCAAGTGCAGCGATTGAGCGTCGTACGGATCGGTTTCGCGGCGGTCCGGCCGCGACGGCTCGAGCCGAGATCCTCGCAGTAGACCTGGTGGCGCACCCTCAATACTTCGTCCTTCAACTTCGCCGAAAGCGCCGGCACCATTTCGAAGTAGCGCTCGAAATTACTGCCCGGTGCGGGGTTTTCAGATGTGCCCGTCGATAGCATCGTGCGGTCTTGTGAGTTCGCGATTACCGTTTAGCTGCGCCATTCATGTGTCCTTCCCGACAAGGCTGGGTTTTCCGCTGCGCACAATAGACGGGACCGGTAGCATGTCGGTGTGTCGGCGCACGAAGTCTACACGTGTATATTGCCGCGTCATAATCGGTTGCAACTTGACTCGGCCGCTGCATCGTAACAATCTAACAATCCGTCATCCGCGCCCGTCGTTTTTGCGCACCGGGCGCTGCATTTCAGCCGTCGCCGGCAGGAGGAAGCAGACTTGGATTCGACTATGCACATTTACCAGCGGGCAGGAACCGTCCAATGACCAGATTTTTGGCGGCCGCCGTCGCTGGAATGGCGCTGCTTGCGCCGGGCTTATGTCATTCGCAAGCGTATCCGTCGAAACCGGTGCGCCTGATCGTGCCGTACGCGGCGGGCGGGCCGGTCGATTCGATGGGGCGGTTGCTGGCGCCCCGCCTCGTGGAGATATGGGGACAGCAAATCGTCATCGACAACCGCGCCGGCGCCAACAGCATCGTGGGCAGCGAAGTGGCGGCGCGCGCAGCGCCCGACGGATACAACCTCGTGCTCATCTCCGCGTCGTTCACGGTCAACGCGACTCTCTATCCCAAACTGCCGTTCGATCCGATCCGCGATTTCACGCCGATCACGCTGGTCGCATCCGGGCCGGGCCTGCTGGTGACGCATCCGTCGCTGCCCGTGCGCAATTTGAAAGAGCTGATTGCATTCGCCAAGGCAAAGCCCGGCGCATTGAGTTTCGGTTCTGCCGGATCGGGCGCGCCGACCAGCCATCTGGGCATGGAATTGCTCAAGATCACCGCGGGCATCGACATCGTGCACGTTCCGTACAAAAGCATGGCGCCGGCGCTGATCGACATTCTGGGCGGCCAGGTGCAGATGGGCATGCCGACGATCAACGCCGTATTGCCGCACATCAAGTCCGGCCGCCTGCGCGCGATCGGCGTCAGCTCGCTGCAGCGCTCGCCAACGGCGCCCGACGTGCCCACGCTTGCTGAAGCAGGCATGCCCGGATACGAGGCGATCAACTGGTTCGCAATTCTCGGACCCGCTGGTATTCCCGCTGCTGTCGCGCAGAAGATACACGCCGACACCGCGGAGGCGCTGAAGGGGACAGAGCTGCGGGAACGCATCGCCGCGGCCGGCATGGAACCAAAATCCATGCCTCCATCGGACCTCGCGTCTTACATCAAGAGTGAGATTGTGAAGTGG
>Ga0207706_10006181_pt1 | contig 11121 bp, 8 predicted proteins | sample KBSC53metaG_FD_184318 | JGI IMG/M metagenome (GOLD analysis project Ga0207706, IMG submission 184318) | Corn rhizosphere microbial communities from Kellogg Biological Station, Michigan, USA - KBS C5-3 metaG (SPAdes) (version 2) | ecosystem: Host-associated > Plants > Roots > Rhizosphere > Soil ... | reverse complement strand
GACACTAGCAATCTATGATTCTAGTGCGGTTTTTGGATTTGAAGTTCCTACACAAACGCGCGGCTATAATGATAGGAACTTCAAATCCACCGCACTAGTCGCGGGGGAACGATCTCGCTATCGCCATGCCGTTTCTTCGACGGCTGTCGGAATTGAGACGACTGGCTCTTTTGCGCGCGACCGCCGGTCACGCCGTCTCTTGGCACTTCTCCTGGCACATCGCGTCAGTTGGCGTGCACCAGCACTTTCGGAGCCGGAGGTGAAGCCGACGTGCCGAGAGAATTGTCAATCCGTCGAGATTGGGTCTCGGGCTTCGGGCGCGGGCCAGCGGTCTCCGATTTTGCCTGTCGCGCCTTCCCCCCGAGGCGTTTGTCGACATATTCCTTGCCGTCGATCGGCCCTACGTGCGGCGGATCCCGATCGAGATAGGGGCGCCCGACCCCGTACTCCTCGCCGTGCGCGTCGACCCATTTCCACAAGATTTCAGTTGAAATCCATCGCTGCCCACGCGTCGCGCCCTTGACGCTCACGATGTCGGCCGCAAGCCCGTGGCCGTAGCCGCCGCGCAAGCTCCCGCCGTGATAGGACCGGTTGCTCGCGGCCTTCAGCCCGCTGGCGATCGACTGACGGTAGTCATCGCGGAATGCGCTCGTGATGCCGGGCGCAAGCCCGGCGTCGTCCATCGCGCGCAGAGCGCGAAACAGCTTCACCTTGAATCGCGCATCCATGCCGCCGATGACGTAGTCCTTCATCGACATGCCGGCACGTTCCGCCGCCTTGGGGTCCTTCCACGTGAAGTCCTGGTCGACGACCTTGGTAAAGCTTTTGACGACGGTCCGTGTTTTGCCTTTCTTCTTAACTGTGACCTTCTTCCGGTCCACGATCTTGTTGGCATCGACCTTCTGGGTCCGCTCATACAGCGTAAACAGATAGTCATCGATGCAGATCTCCACCACGAGGCACTCGTCGAGAGGCTCGGTGCTGGGCACTGCCTCGCGGGGCTCGTCTTGCACCGGATCAGGCGTGTTCAACGTCGCCACGTCCACGGGCGATTCTTCGAGCAGCGGCTCCCGCCACGTGCCGGGCAAAACGACCGCCGCCATCGCCGCATGGGCGACGCCTGCAGCACGGCCATCGGCAATCGGCGCTGCATCGGTATCCTCGGTGCCGGACGAACCGAACTCGGCAAACCCTGCCACGGCCCAACCGGCGAAAACGACGGTTCCGCACAACGCCGCCCAAGTCGAAAATCGACGCGGACTCATGATGCCCCCCCGGCTCCCCCTGAGCCATCCACCCGCACAGCCAAGCGCGCGACAGTGCGGATTGTGGAATCAAGATGTGGCCGCGCAAGGACGAAAGCTGCGGGTCGTGACGATTTCCTGAACGTGTTGCCCGTGCGCAACGCACCGGCCTGTCTCCAACCTGCGCACGCGACTCAGACCGTGCTCTCGCCTCACGCCGTGAAGGGTCCGGGTGAGGCACGACGCAACTGGCATGTCCCTGGTCAGAAATGTTCCCGATTGGCCCATATGCGGCCTGTCAGCGGGCCCTGCCAACGGATGCTGATGGCGCGATCGGACCGCGGCTCCGTGGAGAATATCCTCCGCCGGAGTGCCGTTAAGTCCGGCGATTGCGCGATGCCGATCCCGGTTTGTGCTGCTGCTTGCGCAACGCGTCGGCAGAGAGACGAACCACCTCGGAAAATTGCAGGAGTTGTCTGGCCAGGGGACTTGTCTTGCGCCAGACCATGCCGATGGTTCGCGAGGGCTGCGGATTCTTGAAGCGAGTGACTGACACCGACGCCGAGCGTGTCTCTACCGCCACGGCCATTTCCGGGATCAAGGTGACGCCGATGCCGGCGCTGACCATTTGAACAAGTGTCGACAGCGAGCTCGCGTCCAGCACCTCCCGTGGCGGCGACGATTGCATGTTGCAGAACGACAGGGCCTGATCGCGAAAACAGTGCCCCTCTTCCAATAGAAGCAACCTCATCGTGCGCAGCATTTTGCTGCTGGGCATCGGCTTACCCTCATCTTCGCCCGGCCGGACCAGCAGGAAATGTTCCGAGAACAGCGCGACCTCGACCAGCGAAGGTTCGGACACCGGCAAAGCAACAATTGCCGTGTCGAGCCGTCCGTCTGCGAGCTCTTCAATCAGCTTCGGCGTTAGCGTCTCACGGACATGAATGTCGAGCTCGGGATGCATGCGCGTGAGGTTGCCGATGACCTCAGGCAGCAGATAGGGCGCAATCGTTGGGATCATGCCGATGCGCAGCCGGCCCGCGAGCCGGTCGCGCGACGCGCGCGCGAGGTCTTCCAGTTCATCGACCAGGCGCAGGATGTCGCGGACGCGGGGGGCGGCCTCTTCTCCGAACGTGGTGAGCGCGACTTGCCGCGGGCTTCTCTCCAGCAGCACACCGCCCAGCGCGTCCTCCAGATCCTTGATCTGCATCGACAAAGCCGGTTGCGAGATCGCACATGCTTCTGCTGCGCGCCCGAAGTGGCCCTGACGGGCCAGCGCATTGAAATAACGCAGTTGCCGAAGCGTGATCATAAGAAAATCTTACCGCAACGATCACTAAAGTCAACTTTACCTGATGGCTTGGGTTGCGTAGACTGGAGGGGATCCAAATTGAAAACCATGCCAACCCCGACTAGGAGGCAATATGGATGACATCACCAAAACCAAGTGCCCATTTTCGAGCGGACACCGCAACCGCGACTGGTGGCCGGACCAGCTGGACATCCAGGTTCTCCATCGCAACTCCCCGTCGGCCGATCCGATGGGCGAGGCGTTCGACTACGCCAAGGAGTTCAAGAGCCTCGACCTCAATGCCGTGATCAAGGATCTGCATGCGTTGATGACGGACTCGCAGGAGTGGTGGCCGGCCGACTTCGGCCACTACGGCGGGCTGATGATCCGCATGGCGTGGCACAGCGCGGGCACCTACCGCATCACCGACGGCCGCGGCGGCGCCGGCGCGGGACAGCAGCGCTTCGCGCCGCTCAACAGCTGGCCGGACAACGCGAACCTCGACAAGGCGCGGCGGCTGCTGTGGCCGATCAAGCAAAAGTACGGCCGCAAAATCTCCTGGGCCGACCTGATGGTTCTTGCCGGCAACGTCGCCCTCGACTCGATGGGCTTCAAGACCTTCGGCTTCGCCGGCGGCCGCGCCGACGTCTGGGAGCCAGAGGAGCTCTTCTGGGGTCCCGAGGGGACGTGGCTCGGCGACGAACGCTACAGCGGCGAACGCCAACTTGCGGAGCCGCTCGGCGCGGTGCAGATGGGCCTGATCTACGTCAATCCGGAAGGGCCGAACGGCAATCCAGACCCCATCGCGGCGGCCAAGGACATCCGCGAAACGTTCTTCCGCATGGCGATGAACGACGAGGAGACCGTTGCGCTCATTGCCGGCGGCCACACCTTCGGCAAAACCCACGGCGCCGGCGATCCGTCACTGATGGGCCCGGCGCCGGAAGGCGGCCTCATCGAGGATCAGGGCCTCGGCTGGAGGAGCAAGCATGGCACGGGTTTCGGCGCCGACGCCATCACCGGCGGCCCGGAAGTCACCTGGTCGCAGACGCCAACGAAGTGGAGCAACCACTTCTTCGACAACCTGTTCAACAATGAATGGGAGCTGACGAAGAGCCCGGCCGGTGCGCAGCAGTGGAAGGCGAAAGGCGCCGCCGCCACGATACCGGACGCCTTCGACAAGTCGAAGAAGCATGTGCCGACCATGCTGACCACGGACCTCTCGCTGCGGCTCGACCCGGCCTACGAGAAGATCTCGCGGCGCTTCTTCGAGAACCCGGATCAGTTCGCAGACGCGTTTGCCCGGGCGTGGTTTAAGCTGACGCACCGCGACATGGGCCCGATCGCGCGCTATCTCGGCCCGCTCGTGCCGAAGGAGACGCTGATCTGGCAGGATCCGATCCCCGCCGTGGATCATCCGCTGATCGGAGAGCAGGACATTGCCGCTCTGAAGGCGAAAATCCTCGCCTCTGGCCTGTCCGTGTCCCAACTTGTCTCCGCGGCTTGGGCGTCGGCGTCGACGTTCCGCGGCTCCGACAAGCGCGGTGGCGCGAACGGCGCGCGCATTCGCCTCGCGCCGCAGAAGGACTGGGACGTCAACCAGCCGGCCCAGCTCAAGACCGTCCTGCAGAAGCTCGAAGCGATCCAGAAGGAGTTCGGCAAGAAGGTTTCACTCGCCGACCTGATCGTTCTCGGCGGCAGTGCGGCAGTCGAAAAGGCCGCGAAGGACGCCGGCGTCGACGTGAAGGTCCCCTTCACGCCGGGACGCATGGACGCGTCGCAGGAGCAGACCGACGTGGAATCCTTCGCGCCGCTCGAACCACGTGCCGACGGCTTCCGGAACTATATCAGCGGGAAGCGGCAGTACATGGCGCCTGAGGAAGCATTGGTGGATCGGGCACAATTGCTGACGCTGACGGGGCCGGAGATGACGGTCCTCGTCGGCGGCCTGCGCGTCCTCGGCGCGAACGCCGGACAGTCCAAGCACGGCGTCTTCACCAAGAAGTCCGAGACGCTGACGAACGACTTCTTCGTCAGCCTGCTCGACATGAGCACGGAATGGCGGCCCGCTGGCTCCGATGGCGTGTACGAGGGCCGCGACAGTAAGACGAAAGCGGTCAAGTGGACCGGCACCCGCGTCGACCTGATCTTCGGTTCGCACTCGCAGCTCCGCGCGCTGGCGGAAGTCTACGGATGCGCGGACTCGAAGGAGAAGTTCGTGAAGGACTTCGTGGCGGCGTGGACCAAGGTGATGAACCTCGATCGGTTCGACCTCGTCTGATCTCAGCGGAAGGGTTTTCGTTCAGAGCCTTCTGTAGAACCCAGACGCTGGTCGAAGCCATGAACAAGACATTGGGGCGGCGTTTCAAGACAACTGAAACGCCGCCCCGATGCTAAGGCTTCTGCTAAGCGCGCGGACTCGAGGTCGTTCGCCGCAAGCCTGCCGTAGCCCGTCGCAACGCGACGACCCTGCTTGATCCTGTTGAAGAACCGCTCGACCAAGTGCGGGCACTATAGACATAAGGGCTGAAGCAGACCGGCTCCGTGCGATTGCATCGCGGAGAGATATTGGCTGAGCGCCCCTCTCGGCGGCATAGCCCCTGATCCAGCCGGCGTCGCCGTCAACGCGGGCCGGACAGGCGGCCATTCGTCCAGACGATCGACACTCTGATTGTAGGCGTGCATCAGCACGCCTGAAAAAAATTCCACCCGATGTCAAACACAGCAGAATTCATTCGTCATGTCTCCGGAAGCCCCAAAAAGGAGACCACGATGGCACCCAGGCTAAACCCCTTCACCGCCAGTCCCGCAGCAATGCTGCCCTGGATCGAACTGGGAAAAACAATTCAAAGCAATGGTCTTGAACCATTGTTGAGAGAACTTGTCATGACGCGGGCGTCACAGATCAACGGATGCGCCTTCTGCATCCACCATCACGTTACAGATGCCCGCAGGTACGGAGAGACCGAGGACCGGCTTCATCTTCTCAGCGCGTGGCGCGAGTCCGCGCTTTATTCCGACCGCGAGCGCGCCGCGTTGGGCTGGACCGAGGCTCTCACGCTGGTGTCCGAGACCCATGCGCCGGACGATGCCTACGAGGCGCTGCGCCAGCACTTTACTGAGGACGAACAGGTGAAGCTCACCTTGCTGATCGCGCAAGTCAACGCTTGGAACCGGATCAAGATCGGGTTTCGTGCGGTCCACCCGGCCGAAGAGACGAAGGCGGCTCCGGAGCAATGAGGTGTATTGGCAATTCACCGCCCATGAACCGATTTAAGAGTACGCGCGCCAGGGCGGTGGATTTGAAGTTCCTATCATTTGGGCGCAAGTTCGTTCGGGAACTTCAAATGGCGTGCCCGATCCACCGTGGTCGTCACGACCGATTGGTCATGAACTTCGATTTGACAGCATAGACGCCGATCGCCAGCGCACCCGCAGTCGCGACCCACGACAGAGCGGTGTAGCCAAAGCTCTCCAACAGCAGCGCGAAAACAACCAGGCCGATTACGCCGAGAACCGTGCCGAGGACCATCGTCTGGCCTGGTCGCCCCATATACGACTGGTAGGCGCAGAAGGTTGCGAGTCCCAATATGGGAAAGAAGAACACAAGATCGACGCGAATGTTGCAGTCCGCATCGCACAGGACGCCGGTCGCCACCAGACGCTCGTAGACGGCGTAGAGCAGCCATAGGATACCCGACACGATCACGGCCAGACGCGGTCGCTGCCATCCTGCCACCAGGTGGATCACGGCCATCATGCCGGCGGCGATCGCGAATATGTTCATCGTACTTCTCCGAATTACCCCTTCGGTCCATATCGTCCATTGAGTGAACGCAATGTGCTCGCCGAACGATACGTTAGCGCCCGAGTGACATCTTCGGTGCGTGAGGCGCCGTGCCGGAATTCACTCTGGCCGCAGCAGATCGCCGACCGTCAGCGCCACGATCTTGGTGGCGGCGCGCAGGTCGTTGAGGCGCAGGTTCTCGTCGGCGTTGTGGGCGTTGGCTTCCAGGATGGAGCGCGGGCCCGCGCCATAGAGCACGATCGGTATGCCGGCATCCGCGTAATGGCGGGCGTCGGTGTAAAGCGGCACGCCCATGACAGGCACGTCCACGCCCAGGATCGCCTTGGCGTGCTTCTCGATCACAGCGGCGATCCGGTCGGTGCCCGGCTGCGGACGCAGTGCCTGCGCCAACAGCAGCCGATGCACGTCCACTTTGATTTGTGCATGGCGCCCGGCCGCCGCCGTGATCAGCTCCCGCAGCTCGGCTTCCACCTTCGCCGCATCCTCCTCCGGGATCATGCGGCGGTCGATGCGAAACACGACCTGGTCGGGGACCACGTTGGTGTTGATGCCGCCTTTGATCAGGCCGACGTTCAGCGTCGGCGAGACGATGCCGGGCGTCGCGGAACGTATCCGCGCGAGCCCGGAGCGATGCGCATAGAGCGCGGCGAGAATGCCGGTGGCCGCCTCAAGCGCGTCGACGCCGGTCTCCGGCATGGCGGCATGCGCCTGCTTGCCGGTGACCGTCACCTCGAGATGCAGGCAGCCGTCGTGCGCGGTGACGATGGCATAGGAGAACCCGGCCGCGATCGCCGCATCGGGCCTGGTCAACTTCTCGTCGAGCAGCCATTTCGGGCCGACGATGCCGCCGACCTCCTCGTCGTAGGTGAAGTGGAGCTCGAGCGTTCCCTGCAGCTTGTCGCCGCCGGCGGCAACAGCCTTGAGCGCCAGCAGCGTCCAGGTGTAGGTGGCGAAGTCCGATTTCGACACCGCCACGCCGCGCCCATACATGACGGGTCCGTGCGGACCGTCCTCGACCACTGCGCCATAGGGGTCGAAGCGCCATCCCAGGCCGGGCGGCACGACGTCGCCGTGGGCGTTGAGCGCGATGACCGGACCGTCGCCGAACCGGTGGCGGACGATCAGGTTGGTCACGCTCTTCATTCCGGCCGCTTCCACCGTCGATCGTGGCACCTCGTGCGCCTCGACGGTCAGGCCGAGCTGCTCCAACAGTTCGCGCGCGCGTTGGGCATGCGCCCTGCAATCGCCCGGTGGATTATCGCTCGGGACCTTCACCAGCTCAGCGAGGAATGCGCTCTCGCGCGCAAACTCGCGATCGACGAAATCACTGATGGCTTTGGTCGACGTCATGATGCCTTTGCCAATCGCAGAACGGTATCGAGGACGACGCGCGCGGCGACGTCGGCGTCCTCGGCGGTGATGATCTCGAGCGGTGAATGGCTCACCCCGCCGTTTCCGCAGCGCACGAACAGCATGGCGGTATCGGTGACACCGTCGAACATCATGGCATCATGGCCGGCACCACTGGGGAGATGGCGCGGATCGACCCCTGCCCGCGTCACCGCATCGGACAGGAGCGATTGCAACCGCGGCGAACAGCGCACCGCGGCGGTCCGCTGCACTTCCCTGCTCTCGATGACGACGCCGCGCTGCTCCGCGATCCGCCCGATCTCCTGCATGACGTCGCGCACGGCTGCATCGCGGGTGGCGTCATCGGCGGCGCGAATGTCGAGCGTGAGCTCGCAGCGACTCGGAATGATATTGATCGCGCCGTTGGGCACGGCGAGCTGGCCGACCGTACCGACGAGCGTGGGAGCCTGCGCGCATCGCTGCTCGACGTAAAGCACGAGCTCGGCCGCCGCCGCCGCGGCGTCATGACGCCGCCCCATGGGCACGGTGCCGGCATGCCCCGCCGTGCCGCTGATCGTGACCATGCAGCGCACGGTCCCCGCGATCGCGCTCACGATCCCAACCGGCAGCCCTTCCTCCAGCAGGACCGGACCCTGCTCGATATGGACTTCGAGATACCCGGCGAGCTCCTTGCCGGGCCGCGCCAGCGCGGGAATGCCGGCGCGATCCAGCCCCGCCGCGCCCATCGCCGCCGCCAAGGTGACCCCCTCGGCGTCGCGCCGCTCGAGCAGGCTCGGATCGAAGCGCCCCGCAACCGCGCTGCTGCCCAGAAAGCTCGAAGCGAAGCGCACGCCCTCTTCTTCCGAGAATGCGATGACGTCGAGGTGAAACGGCAGCTTGCGGCCGAGCCGCCGCAGATGCTCGGCCACGACCAGCGCAACCAGCACGCCGAGCCGGCCGTCGTATTTTCCGGCGTTGCGGACCGTGTCGTAGTGCGACGCCAGGATTAGCGCCGGCGCGCGCGGATCGTCGGCGGCATGACGCCCGACGACATTGGCGATCGCATCGATGTCGGCGGTGAGGCCGGCCTGGCGCATCAGGTCGCGGATTTCGGCGGCGACGGAACAATGCGCCGGGGACAGATAGGTGCAGGTCAGCCCGTCCGGGACTTCCGACCACTGCGCCAGCCGGTCGGCAAGCGCCATGATCTTCGTTCCGAACATGGCCTGCTCGGCGCCGCCCGCGCTCTGTGCGTCCGTTACCATGTGCATGCAGTATTTGTTCGGCATCGCTCTTGCAACGTTCGACACGCGTCTGTCATCCTGCCGCAGCCTGGCCGAAACGAGGACGGCGCACGCACGAGAAAGGATTGGCGATCGTGGACACCGTGCTCACCGAGTGGCTGAGCCTCATCATCCGGTGGCTCCACGTCGTGGCCGGCATCGCCTGGATCGGCAGCTCATTTTACTTCATCCATCTCGATCTCAGCCTCAAGTCACGCGCCGATCAGCCGCAAGGCGTGCACGGCGACGCCTGGCAGGTCCACGGCGGCGGGTTCTATCACATGGTGAAGTACCTCGTCGCACCGGCGCGTATGCCGGATGAGCTTACCTGGTTCAAATGGGAGGCCTATACCACCTGGCTCTCCGGCTTCGCGCTGCTGGTGGTGGTCTACTATCTCGGGGCCGAGCTCTATCTGATCGACAAGTCGGTGCTCGACCTCACCGCCCCGGCCGCGGCGGCCGTCGCGTTCGGTAGCCTGGTGCTGGCCTGGCTGTTCTACGAGGCGCTGTGCCGTTCGCCGCTCGGCCGGCACGAGGTGGCGCTGGCGCTCGTGGGCTACGTCTTTCTGGTCGGCCTCACCTATGCCTTCACCCATGTGTTCAGCGGGCGCGGCGCCTTTACCCAGATCGGTGCGCTGATCGGCACCATCATGGTGGCGAACGTCTTCATCATCGTCATCCCGAACCAGAAGAAGACCGTGGCCGCGCTGCTGGCAGGCAAGGCGCCGGACCCGCGCTGGGGCGAAGAGGCCAAGCAGCGTTCGGTACACAACAACTATCTCACGCTGCCGGTCGTCTTCCTGATGATCTCCAACCACTATCCGCTGATGTTCGCGACGCGCTTCAACTGGCTGATCGTCGCCATCGTGCTCGCGGTCGGCCCGGTCATCCGACATTTCTTCAATTCCCGGCACGAGGGCAAGGGCAGCCCGTGGTGGACCTGGGGCGTGGCGGCCGCCGGCATGATCGCCGTGGCGTGGCTGTCAGGGGCCGGACCCGGGGGCGTCGCGCCGCGCGCGCAGAAACTCGACATCAAGGCCGCCGAGAATACGGTGCTGGCACGCTGCAGCATGTGCCACCGCAACGAGCCGCTCTGGCCCGGCATCCATGCGCCCCCCAACGGCGTCGTGCTCGACGATCCGGAGAATATCCGCCGCCACGCGCGCCTGATCGAGATCAACGCCGTCCGCTCGCACGCCATGCCCCCGGGCAACATCACCGAGATAACACCGGAGGAGCGCCAGATCCTGGCGGCCTGGATCGCCGCCGGCGCGCCGGCGCAGTGATCGGGCGGCCGCATGCAAGCCGCGCCGCCGCTGAACGTGTATGGATAGGCCATGTCTCCGCACGATTTCGCCGAATACCCCCGCGATCTCGCCGGCTACGGCCGCAATCCGCCGGATCCACGCTGGCCCGGCGGCGCCCGCATCGCCGTCCAGTTCGTGGTCAATTACGAGGAGGGCGGCGAGCGCAACATCTTGCACGGCGACGCCACCTCCGAAGCGTTCCTGTCCGATGTCCTCGGGGCACAGCCGTGGCCGGGGCAACGGCACATGAACGTGGAGTCGATGTACGAATACGGTTCGCGCGCCGGCTTTTGGCGCCTGTGGCGGTTGTTCACGCAGCACGACATGCCGGTCACGGTATTTGGCGTCGCGACCGCGCTGGCGCGATGTCCCGACGTCGTCGCGGCGATGCGCGAAGCGCGCTGGGAGATCGCGAGCCACGGCCTGAAATGGATCGACTACAAGGATGTGCCGGCCGCCGAGGAGCGCGCCCATCTCGCCGAAGCGATCCGTATCCACAAGCAAGCCACCGGCGAGCGCCCGCTCGGATGGTATACCGGCCGCAGCTCGGCCGAGACCTTGCGGGCCGTGCTCGACGAAGGGGGATTCCTCTATTCGTCGGACTCCTACGCGGATGACCTCCCCTATTGGGTCAACGGGCCGAAGGGAGCGCACCTGATCATTCCCTATACGCTCGACGCCAACGACATGCGCTTCATCAATCCCCAGGGCTTCGGCACCGGCGACGACTTCTTCAGCTATCTCAAGGATGCATTCGACCTGCTCTATGCCGAGGGCGAGCGCGCGCCCAAGATGATGTCGGTCGGGCTGCATTGCCGGCTGGCCGGCCGGCCGGGAC
>Ga0207706_10006179_pt1 | contig 11122 bp, 14 predicted proteins | sample KBSC53metaG_FD_184318 | JGI IMG/M metagenome (GOLD analysis project Ga0207706, IMG submission 184318) | Corn rhizosphere microbial communities from Kellogg Biological Station, Michigan, USA - KBS C5-3 metaG (SPAdes) (version 2) | ecosystem: Host-associated > Plants > Roots > Rhizosphere > Soil ... | reverse complement strand
GATCATGATCAGTCCCGTTCGAGGCGGGCTCGCCGTCGACGTACAGCTCGCCCGGCCCATGCAGCTCGGCGCGTACGGTTGGATCCTCTTCGGGGTCGACACCGATCGCAACCCGTACTCCGGGGGCGGTCGCGGCGACGAGCTCCTCGTCCTGGCAAACGGAGAAGGAACCACCTTCGCGCGGTGGACCGGCAGCGGCTTCACCTCCCGCTTTCAGCACCACGACCTCGGCGCAGCGCTCTCCGTCACCGACCTCACCTTCGTGCTCAGCCTCGCGGATACCGGAACGCGGTCGTTCGAATTCTCGGTCGCGAGCCTGCGAGAGGATGCCGACCTCGCTCCCGGTCGTCGGGGAGTCGCCAGCTACCCGTTGCCGCCGAGACGAAGCCGCCGTGCCCGCGGGCGTCCGACTCAACCACGGCAATTGGGCGCCGAGCGCGACCACCGTGCAGCCAGCCCTTCTGCTTTCTAGTGACAAGGACCTTCGCGCATGCCAGCGTTTGTAAATGTCCCTTGAGCCGATTACAGTCTCATGAGTGATACGAGCAGGCATCTATGCGCGCATCTCTTCCGACCGTGAGGGTGACAACCTCGCGATCAGCCGACAGCTGGCCGACTGCGAGCAACTGGCCGAGCGGAACGGCTGGCAAGTGGTCGAGCGCTACGTCGACTCAGACATCAGCGCCTATAGCGGTAAGCCCCGCCCCGAGTACGCGCGCATGCTGGAGGAGATCGAAGCCGGAGTCGTCGAGGCCGTGCTCGTCTACCACGCCGACCGCCTGCATCGACACCCGCGCGAGCTGGAGGACTTCATCGACCTCTGCCAGCGCCAGCGGATCAGGCTCGCCACCGTTACGGGGGAGATCGACCTTTCGACTGGGGACGGCCAGTTGATCGCCAGAATCCAGGGTGCAGTGGCCCGTAAAGAAAGCGACGACAAGAGCCGCCGCATCCGTCGCAAGCACGAGGAGCTCGCCCAGGCAGGCCAGCTCTCCGGCGGTGGCACTCGACCCTTCGGGTTCGAGGCCGACCGCCGCACGATCCGCCCCGACGACGCCGCGATCATCCGTGAGCTTGCAACCCGCGCCCTCGCCGGCGATTCCCTCCGCGCTCTCTGCATCGACCTCAACCGGCGCGGTGTTCCGACCGTGAGCGGTGCCGACTGGACATCGCAGACGCTCAAGCGCATCCTCGTTTCGGCCCGCATCAGTGGCCAGCGCGAGCACCACGGTGAGATCGTCGCCAAGGCGGAGTGGCCCGCGATCATCAAGCCCGCTGAGACGCAGCGCCTGCGCGCCAAGCTGAACGACCCCGACCGAAGAACGAACCGCAGCGCCCGCCGCTACCTGCTTCCCTCGCTGCTTCGCTGCCACCACTGCGCCAGCAAGCTCGTCTCACGTCCCACCGCCGACCAGAAGCGCCGCTACGTCTGCGCCAGCGGCCCGCCCTTCGACGGCTGCGGCAAGGTGACGATCATGGCCGAGCCGCTCGAGCAATACGTGATCGAGGCCGTCCTCCACCGACTCGACTCACCCGACCTTCCGAAGGCTCTGAACGGCAGCGTCTCGACCGATCCCGCCGGCGAGGAGTGGCAGGCGGAGGTCGAGCGCGCCCAGGAACAGCTGGACGAGTTGGCCGACATGTGGGGCAAGCGGGAGATCACCCGCGGCGAATGGGTCACAGCCCGCGCCCCGATCGAGACGCGCCTCGACACCGCCAAGCGTCGCCTCGCCGCGATCAATCGCACGACAGAGCTGGCCCCGCACCTGGGCAACGCCCAGGAGCTGCGCGAGCAGTGGGAGACGATGACCCTGAGCCGACAGAAGCAGATCGTCGCCGCGCTACTGCAGCACGTCGTCGTCGGGCCCGGCAGGCGCGGCTTCAACCGCTTCGACCCCACTCGCCTGACCGCCGTTTGGCGCTACTGAGCCTTTCAGTCCCAGCAGCGAGGCCACGTTACGAAGCACCTCGTGGTCGGCCACCTTCGCCGGTAGCCCCTGCGCGAGCGCTGTCTCCTCGGCCCATGCCTGCGCCTGCGCGCGCAGCCGATCATCCAGCCCAGGCACACCAGTACGCCGGCGGACCGCGCCAGCCCTCCTGATCGGATGAGCGCCAGACCCGCGACGGTACGCCGCCCATCACCTCGGAAGCCTCCGCCAGCACTGCCTCCTCGGAGCGCCCGAGCAGCGGCAGCCGCTCCGGCTGGAAGCCCTGCGCGACCTCGTAGCGGTGCAAACGCGGGACGCGCTCGTCGGCCACGTTCTTCGTCACGTACTTGGCCAGGTAGCTCGCCGCCAGCCGTGCCTCCTCCAGCGCCCCCGAGCCGACCGGCAAATCCCCGATCAGCTTGATGTGCACGATCCCCCGACCCCACACCTCGCGGATTAGCGACTGGCGCACGTAGCGACCAACCGTGAAGTGGACGTGCAGCCCGTGCCCGCCTGGATGCCACTCCGGTGCCCAGGCATACGGCAGCGGCTCGCCGCCGAGCTTCCGCCGCAGCCCCCTGAAGAACTCGGCCACATGCGTCCTCAGCTCCTGATGGTCAAAGCAGCCCTCGCCCGCGTAGGTCAGCGTTGCGAAGCGGTTCAGCCGGTTAGCCGCGATGTAGCGGCGCAGCTTTGCCCGAGCGCGCCGCGACGCCTCCTGCTCAGAGCGCTCGACGTCCGGGGCTTCGCCACCGACCGCGGGACGCCGCAGCGCCGGCTGGAAGCAGCCGCCACCCTCGCCCGCCTGCGGGTAGAGGGTGAACGTCCAACGAGCCTGATGAGCAGGTATCACACATGAGACTGTGCCCGCCGCACCGGACGGACTCGTCTCAGAAGTGAGACGACCTAGATGCTTACCGGTATCGAGGTGAGCGCGTTCGGCGTCCGGCGCAACTGCCGGTGCGAGCGGACGTGATCGCGCACCCGCCGACCAAGCTCGTTCACTTCAACGTCTGGCCATAGCTCGCGGTACTCGGCTGCCCGTCGGAAGGCCGTCGCTCGCGCCTCAGCCGCCCACTCGGCGTACTCCTCGACCGTCAGCTCCTCACGGTCGAGATCATCGAGCGCAAGGCCCCAGAGGACGACGAACGACGCCACCCGAGAGGCCCGTGGCGTGACCTTCGCCGCCACCTTGAACGCCTGCCACTTGCTCGCCTGCAGCCCCTCCGCCTTTGGGCCGTACTTCGCCTCTGCCGCTTCGACGCCGCCCGCGTCGGCGATCACCGCGCGCGCCACGCAATGCGCCAGGATCGTGTCCTTCACTGCCACTGCAGTCTCACTTTAGAGACTCGCGCGGACAACCCATAGCGCTCTCCGAGTTTCGTTGCTTATACAAGGGAAGTAGCCGGCGCTTCGCGCCGGCACCCGCCGCGCCTCGCGCCTTCGGCGCTCGCCCCCCAGCGCGGCGGGGAAAGGCGCGGTGACTGGGCGATGCCTGTGTGGGCACGCTCGACCAGGCGACACGTCCTCGGCGCAGACGAGCTGCGTCAGTCGAACGGAATCGGCCCGAGAGCGAACACGGCGATGAGGCAGTACCCGACGACAACGAACGTCAGAGCCGCGAGGCTCACGGCCACTGCAAACACCACGGGTCGCCGGATCGTCACGACCTCACTGTAGTCGGCTGTCGAGTGACATTCCCGCACGCTGGCCCAGTTCAGCGGTCTTGCGTCGCGCCGTCGGGTCGCCACCGTCGCTCCCAAAGTCCAGGTGCGAGGGCGTCGGCTTCGTCGCCTGGAACTCCAACCTGCCGAAGGGCAGCCGCGACATCGGAGGCTGATGCCACGTCGATGATCTCCTCGAGGTCGGCCAGGCCAGCATCTGGGTCGAGGCCAATGGAGAGGACCCCGGTCGTGCTCATCCACCAGTCCACTTCGAACACACCGACTGACGTATGAAGCAGGTCGATTTCGTTCACGGTCCTCATCGTAGGCAGAGTGGGAGGCGACTTCGGAGTGATCGGCGGCTACTTCGCCTGGCTCGTCGTCTCGGGCTGGATCGAGTGGAGACAGAGGCGTCGTAGCGACTGACCGGACGCGCATCGCTCTAGTGACATTCCCGCACGCTGGCCCAGGCGGGTGCACTCGAGGCTCTTACTAAACAACGCGGGCTCCCGTAGCGTCATCTGACCGGATGAACACTTCGGGCGCCCCGTTAGAAGCCTTCGAGGCCGTGTACCGCTCACGCGCTGCGGACTTCTTACGGTTCGCGCTCGCAAGGACGAGTGATCCCGAGCGCGCCCGCGACGCCGTGCAGGAGGGCTTCGCCCGCGCCATTCGGAAGCGGACAGGTTTCCGGGGTGAAGGGTCGATCGAGGCGTGGGTCGCGCGATGTGTCATCAACGCGGCTCATGACCTGAACCAAGCGGCTTCGCTACCAGCGTCGGAGGTGGATGGCGTCAGGGCCGAGCCCGCCAGCAACCTCGAAGAGGGCTCCCCCATCCGCGAGGCGCTTCAGCGGCTGCCACAGCGGCAGCGCGACGCTCTTTTCCTTCGCTACTACCTCGACTTCGACTACCGGGCGATTGCCGAAGCCCTCGGCGTGGAGGTCGGAACCGTCTCCGCGACGCTCCACGCGGCCCGTCAGTCGCTCGCGAACGCACTGCAGGAGGTGCCACGATGAACGCTCGATCGGTTAGTGATGCCCTCGACCGCTTGGCGCCACCGCAGCCGTTCGCAGGCGACTGGGCCGATGTGCTTACCCGTGCCGGCCTGGACGCCGTAGCGCCCTCGCCGCCGGCGTGGCGAAACCGCAGATGGGTGCTCGCCGCCGCGATCGTTGGAGTGATCGTCGTCGCGGTCACCGCCGCCTTCACCTTCGGCCTCCCGATACTCGACTTCGGGAAAGCGCAGAAGGCGCCGCCCGAGTCACGGGTGGTCAAGAACTTCGCCGTGCTCGACCAGGGCGCTCCGCCGGGAATGGCGACCGACGTGATCCCGAACGAGACCCGCAAGGTGGCGACCTTCGGTAACGCGACGCTCTGGGTCGCTCCGACCAAGCAAGGCGGGTTTTGCACCGACCTCGGCGGTGAAGGCGGCTGCGATCGGCTTGGCACCGCGCCCCTGAACGTCAGCTGGGCAATCGAACGGTCTGGCCTGTCTCCTGAGTCGGAACGATCCTTCAGCGGCGTGCCCGTCGTCGACCAGGTCAGCGGCTACGTCAACGCCCGCTGGGCCAGCGCTCTCGAGATTCGGTTCCAGGATGGTGATGCGATCAGGCCGCAGGTCGTCTGGGTCTCAAAGCCGATCGAGGCCGGGTTCTTCCTGCAGTCGATCCCGGCCGCGCACCGCCGCGCAGGCCATCTCATCTCCGAAATCGTCGCCCTCGACGCCAACGGCACGGTAGTGACGAGCGACTCGCTCGGCCGCAACCGCTCTGCCAGCCCACCCGCAGACGCGATCGTCGATCAGGCGAAGCAGTTGGCCGCTATCGAGACGGCGTCCGGCCAGGTCGTGCTTCGCACGGCGCCGACCCGCTACGAGGGTCGGTGCGCCTGGCTTGAGTTCGCCGGCGAGGCGATCCCCGCGACGCCCTGCCTCTCGAAGGGCTATGTGAACCAGGCAGCTCTCGCGCTGGCAGTCCACACGTTCGGAGGTCGCTCGATCCTGTTTGGGGAGTGTGGCTACAACGCGGTTGAGTTCGTGCACGAGGATGGAGGCTCGCGGACGGTTGGCTGCAGCGATGGCATTGTCTTCACGCAGCTGACGCCAGCAGACGAGACCGGGCAGGTGCGCGCACTCGATCACGAGGGGCGTCCGCTCCCAGGAAGCACGATTCCGATCAAGCGCTTGAGTCAGTCTCCTTGACGGGTTGAGGGGTTGCGCTCTGACTTCCTTCTAGTGACATTCCCGCACGCTGGCCCACTCGATGGGGCTGTCCCTGCTTGAGTGCGGCGTCCTTGCCAGCGTCCCGCCCCGAGCTACTGCCATTTTCCTCGCTATCGACAAGACCACCGAAAGGAGCACGATCATGGCCACTCCTGATCGGGCCAGTCTCGCCGACGGCCTCGTGAGCATCGGCGAGGACGCGATCGCGACGAGCAACGATGCACTGCTCGACGACTACTACACCGACGACTACAGGCTGCACAGCCCGGCCGGCGACTTCAACCGCGACGAGATCAAGGCGTACTTCGCCGCGTTGCGTGAAAGCTTCACCGACTTCAGGATCAGCCGGGCGCAGATCCTCGTTGACGGCAACCTCGTCAGCGCGCGCACGGTGATGGCTGGCCGTTTCGACAAGGAGTTCGCGTACACGCCGATCGGCACAGTCGCGCCGAACGGCCAACGAGTGCAATGGGAGCTGATCAACATCTTCCGCTACACCGACGAAGGCCGCCTCGTCGAGGAGTGGGTCCAGACGGATACCTACGACTTCCTGCGCCAACTGGACGCATTCATCTCCGAGGACGCTCGCCACTAAGTGTCAGATGCACCGGATCGCCCCCGCGACCAGTTGTCTCGCGGCGTTCTGGTGACACTCCCGCACGCTGGCCCAGCCGACCGCGCTGGGGCCTAGTTACCACAGCCGCCTCGGACAACGCAGAACTTGTAGACGGCTGTGCCTTCAGCGTCCCGGGCGATGATCCCCAGAACGCTTTCCTTCGGCAAGCCCTCGGTTCGTACGTAGACGTTGTCCTGAACAAGGGTCTCGGCCTCGCTACCCCCGGCTGTCAGTACGGCGACCTTCGCCACACCGTCGGCGGCAAACCCTTCGAGCTTTCGGATCACCGGCGCGTCGAGTGATCCCCCGAAAACGCTCTCATCCAGGATAGGCTGCTTCGGCGACGGGAAGTCGGGCGAGCAGAAGTAACTGCTGAACGGGTGTTGGTCGCCGGGATGACTGATCATCACGCAGAGCCCACCCCCATGGCGATGGGCGACGTAGTACGAGCTGCCGTCGCGAGCCGCGATCCGGCGCAGGTCCGATGCACGGACTCGCGCCAAGCTCTCCTGAGCCGATGCGGGTAGTCGCGGCGAGACGCCGGAAGCCATTGCGCCGAGAACGTGCATTTGCTCTGACGAGAGTTGATCAGTACTCACCGGTTCGCCGGTGAACAGGTCAGTGAGGCGCCCGCCGATCCCGAGCGCCGGGATGGCAAGCGCGACCACGGCCGCTGCTCCGGCGGCGGCGAGCCCCAACCTCCTCCGCTTTGCGTGGCGAGCGCGCGCGACGACGTCCTGCCAGCTGGCCTGATCGACTGGCGCTCCTGAGACCAGCTCGTTGAGGACGGGGCCGAGTTCGCTCACATCGCCACCCCTTCTAGGTCGTTTCGGAGAGTTGTGTGCGCGGCGTTTAGCGCCGCCGCGACAGTGCCGGACCTGACCTCAAGCACCTCCGCGATCTGGTCGTAGGAGAGATCGGCGTAATACCGCAGGAACACGGCCAGGCGCTGGCGCTCCGGCAAGGCTCTGAGGTGGCTACGAATCGCCTCGTCCGGCGCCTCGGGATCGTGGTGTCCACACCCGTCATCTCCGGGCACGAGACCCTTCGCCCGCGCCCTACCGCGGTCGGCGGCAACGTTCAAGACGATTCGCCAGATCCAGCCTTCAAGACTTCCGTCGCCCCGGAACGTGCGCCTCCGCCGCAGCGCCCGCGAGAAGCCTTCCTGCACCACGTCCAGAGCCTCCTGTCCGTCGTTCAGCACTGCGGTGATGCTCAGAACGAACACGGGGAAGCGGTCTCTATAGATCGCCTCGATGTCAGCGGGCTGAACGCTGGATTTGCGAGCCACCGTCATAAGACGATGTCAGACCGCGATTCCTTTAGCCGCCCCGCGCTCTGGTGACATTCCGGGACACTGGCCCAGACGGGTGACGCCTCGTCCTGACTCGGTCGGTCAGGATGAGGAGATGCCGCTACGCAACCACTACCGGGTGACGAAATACGACCCTGTACTGCGAGATGCCAGCGGCGCGTACACGGGCGACGACTGGATCATGTTCGAGCAGATCGGCCAGACACTCCAGACGCAAACGCGACCTTCGGCGATGATGTTGTTCATCAAGAACTTGCGCGCTGTCATCATGACCCTCGCGTTCGCGCTGGTAGTTCTCGCTTCAGCCTGTGGAGGACACACAACCACAGTCACGGTGACCGTCACGCCGCCGGCTAAGCCGCTTGCAGTGCCATTCGTCGTTGGGCTTCCCGAGGCGCTCGCCGTCCAGAAGCTCAAGGCCACGGGATTGACAGCGAAGGTGAGCCGCCACCCTTCGACCTCCCACCGTCGCGGAATCGTGTATGGGCAGTCCCCCGCCGCGGCCGAGAAGGTCGGGCACGGCGCTACGGTCATGCTGGTTGTCTCGACCGGCAAGCAGTAGACGCCGCCCATCGGGCACTGCGGCGATTCCACTCTCGGGCGACATTCCCGCACGCTGGCCCAAGCGAGCGGTCGCACAGGAGTGGTCTATTTTGGGTTTGTCGAGTCCTCCGCGACCTGGTTTCCGGCGGCGTCAAACGCTGTCACCTTCTCAACCTTCTCCCCGCTGGACAGCGAGTCCTCGCTCCCGGTCAGCGAACCGAGGAACAACCCCTCGACGACCGGCAGGTTCAGCGTCGATCCGTTGTCGAGCGTAACCCGCACAGTCGCTCCATCAACGAAGACGGTCCCCCAGATGGTCAACAGATCCGGGTGTGCCGGGCCCCAGACCTCGCCCCAGTTGATGTTCGAAGCGGGGGGCGGGGAGGGGTCGCAACCGCTGAAGCCGTTCTTGCCAGTCGGGCCAGGCGGATCGTTGGCGAAGTCGATGAAGTAGCAGTTGCCCCCCTGGTCGCTCGGCGCCGCCCACAGATCCTGGGGGCCGTCCGGCGTTTGGATCTCGATCACGCCGTGGGCCTTACTCACGTCGGCGTGTGGCATCTTCGATGCGATCCCCTGCTGGATAGCGGAGTCGGCCATTCTGTTGAGGGCCGTAAAGTTGGTTGAGATCTCCGGAGGCGCCGGGCTGCCCTCGAAGACGTCAACGAGCTTGCCGCCAAACGCGATCGCGGTGGGAACGATCACAACCGCGACGGCGGCCACACCCAGCACGAGCCGCGAACGACCCGAGCGACGGAGCCGCTCCGCGCCGCGAGACCTCCACGTCGTCGAAGCCGTGGCCAGCGCGTAGATGCGCTTGGCGGTTTCCTCGTCAGGTTCCTCGACTTCGCTACGAAAGTCGATGAGGGTCTGGAGATCGTTGCCGGTCATCGCTGTCCCTCCGCTGGAGTGTTCGACGGTTTCACTGCTACTTGCCCCTCCGAGTCGAGTTGGTTCCGCAGCCGCTCACGGGTGCGGTGGAGCCGCGACTTCACCGTGCCGACCGGCAACGACAGGGCAGCGGCGATCTCGCTGTCGCTCAGTTCGACCCAGGCGTGCAGCAACAGGATCTCCCGGTCGCGCGGACGCAGCTCCGCAAGCGCAGCGGCAAGGGCGCGACGGTCAACGTCGGTGTCGAGGCGGGCTACTGCCTCGTCCTCTTCTCCCAGTACGGGATCAACACCGCTACGCGCATAGGCGCGCAACATGCGCCGCTCCTCGCGCCAGTAGCGGCTAAGAAGGTTCGCCGCGATCCCGTATAGCCACGGACGGGCCGGCCGGGCGGGATCAAGCCGCTCCCAGCTCGCGAAGGCTGTCGCGAAAGCCGCTTCAGCAAGATCTTCCGCAACAGCCGCGCCCACCCGACGCCGCAGGTAGCGATAGAGAGGCCGAAACTCGGCGGCGAACACGTCCTCGAAGGAGGCCACACCAACAGTTTCCCGCTAAGCCCTAACCGGTTCCATCCGCAGTCGCTCGCTCAGGGGACATTCCTGAACACTGGCCCACGCCAGGGCTGTCACTAACTGGGCGATGCACAGAGGATGCTCGGCCTCTACCGGTTCCGCTCCGGCCCGCCGCCGCCTCTGCCTTGCGGCAGATGGCGCCGCCGCTCCGGAGCTAGGGAGCCCGCGAACGCCGCTGGAGGTCGAACTGTTCCAGGAGCAACAGACCCGTCAGCAGGTCGAACGGGTTGATTGCGTCACCCGGCAGATGGCCGGCTCGCCACGCCCACGCGATCCGGACGTTTCTGAGCATCCGCATCGTGCAGCCGCTCTTAGCGGTTAGGTTCCGGCTCACGTAGTTCAGGTAGCTACGGCCGGCTGCGAGTACGGTTTCGGTCACCTCGCAGGAGCCGTCCTCTTTCCACTTGGCGAGGTACTTGCTCAGGTAGCCCGCAACCCGCTCTGCTCGCTCCGGCCGGCGGAGCGGCTTCCCGTCAACGAACCCGAAGCCATAGCGCGGCGCCAGCTCCCGCATTGCAGCGACGTACTCGTAGGCCCACACCCGCTCGACAGCGGTCTCCAGCCCAACCACGAAATGCAGATGCCAGAGCCCACGCTTCTGCAGCTCCCACTGGTAGAGAAGGACGCCGCCCTTGCCGTCATGGCCGAGCCTCTTCACCGCCCGATCGGCCCGCTGTTTGCAGACACGATTTAGCTCGCTCCACCAGCTACGCGAGCCCTTGTTCCACAAGGCCGCTACCTCAGGGACCACTTTGCAACCGAAGCGCTGACCGCACCGCTCGCCGGCCTCATGCCGACACTGCGAGCGATCCCAGATGAGGCCAGCATCGACTCCGGGCGGCGTGAGCGTGCACATAGCCGCGAGCCCGCCATAGGTGCGCAGGTTCTCTCGGTTCTTTCGCATCGCGTCCCGCGCCCAGGTCAGCGCGTAGCCCGGACAGGTCCGCCGCCGACAGCGCGACACCGTCAGCGGATAGGTCTTGCCGCAGTGCTCGCACCGCTGAAAACCGCGAGCCTCGAGTGCCGCGTCCTCGAGCCGGCCCGCTGAACCATTAGGCTCAGCCGGACGGCTCATCGCCTGTCACCTCAGGCTGAGTCGAAGAGTCATCCGACGACCCGCGCTGCGAACGCGGGTCGTCGTCTATCGAGCCGGCTTCATCCCACGCCTGGCCCACGCCGCGATCGGATTCGCGCCGCTCGGAGCCGGTAGCTCCGGGTAATGGAGGCTCTGAATCCCCTGCTAAGTCGGCGCTTTCCCCCTCCGAGCCGCCTTCACCGGATTCAGTAGGAACAGGCTTTGCAAGCCGGAGGTCACCGGTTCGATCCCGGTACGCTCCACTGAGAAACCCGCTGGAAACGGCGGGTTTCTCAGT
>Ga0207706_10006177_pt1 | contig 11123 bp, 10 predicted proteins | sample KBSC53metaG_FD_184318 | JGI IMG/M metagenome (GOLD analysis project Ga0207706, IMG submission 184318) | Corn rhizosphere microbial communities from Kellogg Biological Station, Michigan, USA - KBS C5-3 metaG (SPAdes) (version 2) | ecosystem: Host-associated > Plants > Roots > Rhizosphere > Soil ... | reverse complement strand
GATCCGGTCGGGATGCTCGGGGTCCTTGGTCGTCGCGTTCCAGGTGTGGAACTCGATCACGTTCGCCTGCGCCGCGCCGATCAGCGCGGTGAACGAGTCGACTTCGATCATCGGCTCGTGGTCGGGCGAGAAGGACGGGTCGAGCTCGCGCAGCTCGGGGATGCGCAGGGCGCCGGCATGGCGCTGGAAGACGAGCTGGCCGGCGAGGCCCGCGGGCGCGCGAACCAGCGAGACCGGTCGCTTGACGAGGTGCGGCAGGATCAGCCGGGCGACGTCGAGGTAGTAGTTGACGACGTCGATCTTGGTGATGCCGGTCGAGGTGTCGATGACGCGATCGGGATGGCTGATGCGGATGCCTTCCACGGTGGCGTCGCCGCTGTCCTTGGCGGGCGCCTTCGTCGTCCGCTTCGAGGCCGCGCCGGTCGCAGCGCGCTTCGCGGGCTTTGCATCGGGCGGCGCGACCGCCTGCTCGCGGCCGATCGCTTTCGCGTCCTTGTCCTCGCGCAGACCGTGGAAGACGGAATGGCGGATGCGCCCGTCCGGCGTCCACTCGCCGAACGAGACCTCGGCGACCAGCTTCGGCTCGACCCAATGGCCGCGAACGTCGCGCGGCTTGTCGACGAACGGCGTCTTCTCCGCCGGGATGGCATCGAGCGCCTGCTTGACGGCGGCGAGCGTCTTCTGGTCGAAGCCGCTGCCGACGCCGCCGGCATAGCGCAGGTTTCCGGCCTCGTCGTGGATGCCGAGCAGAAGCGAGCCGATGCCGGTGCGCGACCCCTGCGGATCGGTCCAGCCGCCGACGACGAACTCCTGGCGCTGCGTGCACTTGAGCTTGATCCACGTCGAACTGCGCCGCGACACGTATGGCGAGTCGACGCGCTTGCCGATCATTCCTTCCAGGCGCATGCGGCAGGCGTTCTGGAGCAGCTCCTTCGGATCCGAGTCGAAGTCCTGGCTGAAGCGGACGCGTTCCTGCGCCGGCGCGCGATCGAGCGCCGCCGCGAGGACGGCACGCCGCTCGACCAGCGGCACGCTGCGCAGGTCGTGGCCGGCGTAGTAGGGCAGGTCGAAGACGTAGTACTGGATGTCGTCGGTGCGCGCCGAGTCGAACGCGTTCTGCAGCGCGTTGAAGTCGGGCGTGCCGTTCGCGCCGTTGACGACGATCTCGCCGTCGAGCCAGCACGAGCCGAGGCCGAGCGAGCGCACCGCCGCGACGAGCCCCGGCAGGCGCGCCGACCAGTCGTTGCCGCGCCGGGTGAGCAGGCGAACGTCGTCGCCGTCGACGCGCGCGACGATGCGGTAGCCGTCGAACTTGATCTCGTAGATCCAGCCGCCGTCGCTCGGCGTTTCGGAGACGAGCGTGGCCAGCTGCGGACTCAGCGTCGCCGGCAGCTTCGCCTTGATGGCGCCGGCGGGCATGGCGATCGCTGCCAGCGCCGAGGCGGCGGCCGAAGACGAGGCGCGCGCCGACGTCTTCGCGGCGGCCTTTGCCGACGTGGTCTTCTTGGCAGCGGCGGTCGCTGCCGAGGCCTTCTTCGCGGCGGTCTTCGTCGCCGTCGCCGTTCTCGCGCCGGACTTCGGGGTCGAGTCGTCGCGCGCAGCTTCCTTCGGCGTTGCACTCGGCTTGTCGGCGATCGTCCGGTCAGAGAGCACGCTCTTCGGCTCCGCGTCGACGACGCTGTACTCGGCGCTCGGCCGCGCCGCGTCGTCCTTCTCCTTGATCAGCAGCCACGGCTCCTGGCGCTCGCCTTCGCGGCCGTGCATTCGCACCAGCGTCCAGCCGCCGTGCAGCTTCTTGCCGTGGAGGCGGAACTTCAGCTTGCCGGCTCGGTAGCCGGCGCGCGGATCGCCGACCGGCTCCCAGGTGCCGTTGTCCCAGACGATCACCTCGCCGGCGCCGTACTGGCCTTTCGGAATCGTTCCCTCGAACCGGCCGTAGTCGATCGGATGGTCCTCGACGTGCACGGCCATGCGCTTGTCGGCGGGATCGAGGCTCGGACCCTTGGGAACCGCCCAGCTCTTGAGCGTGCCGTCGAGCTCGAGGCGGAAGTCGTAGTGCAGGCGGCTCGCCGCGTGCTTCTGGATGACGAACCCGAGCGCCCCTTTCGACGCCTTGCCGCCCTGCGGCTCGCTCGTGATCTTGAAATCCCGCTTGCCGAAGTAGGGTGCCAGGGCGCTCTTCATGTTCGACCTCCGCGTCAGTGGGCGAGCTTTTCCAGCAGCGTCGGGATTTCGGCCGGCAGCTCGCCGGCGAGGTAGCCGATCGCGCCGATCCGCGTCGCGAGCGCGTGCCCCGCGCACGCATGCAGCGCGACGCCCCAGACCGCCGCCTGCGCGAGCGAGGCGCCGCGTGCCGCCAGGCCGACGATGATGCCGGCGAGGACGTCGCCCGACCCCGAGGTGCCGAGGCCGGCCTCGCCGCCGACATGGCGCCAGCAGTCGCCGTCGGGCGTGGCGATGTAGGTCGTCGCGCCCTTGAGCGCGACGACGGCGTTCCAGCGCAGCGCCGCCTCGCGGGCGTGCCGCTCGGGATCGGCGCTCACCGCCTCCCGGGTGAGGCCGGTGAGGTGCGCCATCTCGCCGGCGTGCGGCGTCAGGAGCGGCGCGCGCTCGAAGCGACGAACGTCGAGGACGGCGTCCATGGCGAGCGCATCGACGACGATGGCTGCGCGCGCGGCCTTCTTGACGACGCGCCGCGTGAAGGCTCGGGTCGCGGCGCTGTCCTGCAGGCCCGGCCCGATCAGCACCGCATCGACCTTGGCGAGGAGCGGTTCGACCTTGGCCATGGCGTCGGCCGCGATGCCGCCGCCTTCGGTCTCGGCCATCGCGATGACCCTCGCTTCGGCGAGCAGGAGCGCGATCCCCGGCGCGATGTCGGCGAGCGTCGCGACCGCGATCTTGCCGGCACCGGCACGCAGCGCCGAAGTCGCCGCGAGCATCGCCGTTCCCGGCATCTCGGCGCTGCCGGCGATCACCAGCGTCGCACCGCGCTGCTCCTTGTCGGCGCCGCCATCGGGCTGTGGCAGCGGCCAGCCGCGCAGCAGCTGCGAATCGATGTCGATGGTGGCGCCGATCTCGGCCATCACGACTTCGCCGCCACCGGAACGTCCGGCTCGGCCGTCACCGGCGCGCCCGCTTCGCGCAGCGGCGAGACGAAGTTCTCGAGCTGCAGGACGAGCTTGCCGCGCCGGCCGGCGTTCGCATCGAAGCGGTACGACGTGATGCCGCAGTTGGGCACGTCGCCGAGGCGGTCGATGGCGAGGATGCGTTCCTCGTCGAGCCGCTCGAGCAGGTAGCGCAGGCAGTTGACGATCACCTGGTGGGCGACGACGAGGACGCGGTCGCCGCGGTACTCGCGCGTCAGCATGTCGAGGAAGCTGCGCAGGCGCAGGATCACGTCGCACCAGCTCTCGCCACCGGGCGGACGGAAGTAGAACTTGCCCACGTGCAGTCGCTGCTCGGCGAGCTCCGGGTACTTGGCGCGGATGCCGAGCGGCGTGAGCCGATCGAGGATGCCGAATTCCTTCTCGCGCAGGCGCTCGTCGCGAACGCAGGCGATCGTCTCCGCGTCGCGTGCGGCGTCGTCGCGGTGCAGCGCGTCGAGGACGCGGTCGGCGGTCTGGCGCGCACGCACGTAGGGTGAGCTGAGGACGACTTCCGGCTGTTCATTCGGCGTCAGCGCCGCGAACCAGTCGCCGAGCGCCTGCGCCTGCGCTTCGCCGAGCGGCGAAAGCGGAACGTCGACGTCGCGATGCGGGATGTCGATCGTCGCCAGGCCGCCGAGCTCGGCCGCGTCACGGGCGACGTTGCCCGCGCTCTGGCCGTGCCGGACCACCCACAGCGTCTGCGGCCATTTCTGTTCCAAGGCGTCGCTCGTCGCGTCGTGTCAGGTCGCGCCCGGGGAGTCGGACGCGTCGCGCATCCCGCCTTCGGAGCAACGGACGTGCCCAGTTCGGCGTCGGTCGGCGGGTGTACGCTGCCGGCAGCCCCGCCGCCACGACGGGACCTTCAGCGCGCGGAGCCGCCCATGAACGACCTTTTCTCGCTTTCGGGCCGCACGGCCCTCGTCACCGGCGGCTCGCGCGGCATCGGCCGCATGATCGCCGCCGGCTTCCTGAAGGCCGGCGCGCGCGCCGTCTACATCTCGTCGCGCAAGGCCGAGGCGTGCGACGCCACGGCGCGCGAGCTGTCGGCGCTCGGCACCTGCGTGTCGCTGCCCGCCGACGTTTCCGATGCGCAGGGCGTGCAGGCGCTTGTCGCCGCGTACGCCCAGCGCGAGTCGTCGCTCGACATCCTCGTCAACAACGCCGGCGCCGCCTGGGGCGAGGATTTCGACAGCTTCCCCGAGAAGGGATGGGACAAGGTCGTCGACCTGAACCTGAAGACGCCGTTCTTCCTGACGCAGGCGCTGGCCGCGCCGCTGCGCAAAGCCGCGAGCGCCGAGCGGCCGGCCAAGGTGATCAACATCGCTTCGATCGACGGCATCTCGGTGAGCCCGCAGGAAACCTACTCGTACGCCGCCAGCAAGGCCGGCCTGATCCAGCTGACCCGGCGCATGGCGCTGCGGCTGGCCAAGGAGCACATCATCGTCAGCGCGATCGCGCCGGGCGCGTTCGCCTCGGAGATGAACCGCGACGCGCGCGACCGCGCCGACGCCATCAAGGCAGGCATCCCCTCGGGCCGGATCGGCGTCGACGACGACATGGCCGGTGCCGCGATCTACCTGGCCTCGCGCGCTGGCGACTATGTCGTCGGCTCGACCCTGGTCGTCGACGGCGGCGTGACGCATTGCCGCTGACGGCCGCTGCGGCGCCTTTCCCCTTGTCCGTATACGGACAATTCATTGCTTTTTGTTCGCGCATGGACTAGATTGCGCGCGCACCCCAGGTCGCGGGGTGGTCTGCCCGACCGATGAGCGCTCTTCTCAAGCCCGACGTTCCTGCCGCCGACCTGACGTCGGCGCGCGCCGCCGGTGCTGCGTTGCGCACCTTCTTTCGTCTCGCCGACGCCTGGCAGCTCTCGGTCGCCGAGCAGACGACGCTGCTGGGCGTCGCCCGCACGACGCTGTACCAGTGGAAGCAGGGCAAGGTGGCGCCGCTCGACCGCCATCTGCTCGAGCGCCTGTCGCACCTGTTCGGCATCTACTCGTCGTTGCAGATCCTCTTTCCGGCGACGCGCCGCGCCGACGAATGGCTGCGCAAGCCCAACAGCGCGCCGCTCTTTCACGGCCACTCCGCGCTCGACCGCATGCTCGGCGGCCAGGTCGCCGACCTGTACGTGGTGCGCCAGTACCTCGACGCTCAGCGCGGCGGCAAGGCATGAGCTGCCGATTCGCTGCCGGGCCGGGCCCCGCCGCGCGCCTCGCGAACGTTCGCCATGGCCGTTGACGCCAGCAAGGTGCCGCTGCGGCGCGTCTCGTGGCGGCCGTCGTACCGGCTGATCCCGTCGCGCTATCCGACCGTCGGCCTGTACGACGCGATCGCCGACCCCGCGGACCTCGACGTCGTCTTCGCGATCGAGGCGCTCGCCAACCCGCGCATCCGCGACGAGATCGGCGAGCTGACGCTCGTGCCGCGCGAGGAGCGACTGACGGGCCCGGGGGCGACGCCGGTGATGGCCGCGTTCACGCACCTCAATCCCGAAGGGTCGCGCTTCTCGGACGGCACCTACGGCGTCTACTACGCTGCGCACTCGCTCGAGACGGCGATCGCCGAGGTGAGCCATCACCGCGGCGTGTTCCTGCGCCGCACGAACGAGGCGGCGATCGACGTCGACATGCGCCTCGTCACGGCGAGCGTCGAGGCCGAGCTGCACGATCTGCTCGACGCGGAAGGCGAAGCCGCCAACACCGACCGCTATGCGTCGGTCCTCGACCCCGACGACTACGGGCCGTCGCAGGCGCTCGGCCGGCGCCTGCGCGCGGTGCAGAGCTGGGGCATCCGCTACCCGAGCGTTCGCCACGCCGGCGGCGAATGCGTCGGCATCTTCCGGCCGCGCGCGCTGCGCCACGCCAAGGCGGCGGCGCACCTGGCGCTGCACTGGGACGGCACGCGCATCACGCACTGGTACGAGAAGCGCCAGCCGCACGCCGTCAACGAGTGAGCGCTTGGCGCGCAGCAGGGCGTGCACTTTTGCACTGTCCTTCGCCGCGCGACATTCAGTCACCGTCTCGACGCCGAGGCCGGGGTTATGGTCGCGCGACATGCTCTCGATCCTGCTCGTCTTCGCGCACCTGCTCGCCGCATCGACGGCGCTCGGCGCCATCGTCGCCACCGACCTGCGGCTGCTGTCGAAGCTGGCGCAGGACCGCACGCGCATCGCGCCGCCGAACGAGTTCGTCGCCCGCATCGTCATCGTCGCCTTGATCGTTCTCTATGCGACCGGTGCCGCGATCGTCTGGCTCGGCGTGCTCGAGCAGGCCGACTACCTCGCCAACCCGAAGCTGCAGGCCAAGCTGCTCCTCGCCGTGCTGCTCACGATCAACGCCTTCGTCCTGCACCGGCTGACCTTCCCGCGCCTCGCGCGCGGTCGCCGCGTCGCGCGCTGGCATGCCTCGGACTGGATCGCGATCGGCATCCCGGTCGGCGTTTCCAACTTCCTCTGGATGTTCGTCGCCTTTCTCGGCGTCGCCCGGCCGTGGAACGGAACGATCGCGTTCGATGAGGTCATGGCGATCGCCGGCGTCGGCTATGCGGTGGCGCCGGCGGCGGTGTTCGCGATCCTCGCCGTCGCGGCGAGCGGCGCCGACCCGGTCGCCAATCCGCGCGCGGCGTTCGTGCGGCGCTGGCTCGCGTCGCTCGGCAACCTGGGCCGTCGCGATGACGCCGCGGCGACGGCCGTCGCCGAGGCCATCGCCGGTGCGCCGGTCGAACGCCGCGCTCAGCCCTTGCGCGGCCGTCGGCCCGTGACCGGGTAGACCGGATCGGTGTAGCCCGGCGTCGACGCGTGGCCGGGCGCGACCAGCGAATCGACCAGCGCCTCGTCGGCCGCATCGAAGTCGACCTCCATCGCCTGGACGTACTCCTGCCACTGCGCCAGCGTCCGCGGCCCGCCGATGACGCCGTGCACGAGCGCGTTGTTCCAGACCCAGCCGAGCGCGAACTGCAGCGGCGTCACGCCGCGAGCCCGGGCGTGCTCGACGACTCGCTGCGCGAGAGCGAGCGACTCGGCGCGGAACTCGGTCTGCAGGATGCGCTTGTCGTTGCGGCCGGCGCGCGAGCCCTCGGGCGGCGGCGCGCCGGGCGCGTACTTGCCGGTCAGGACGCCGCGCGCGAGCGGGCTGTAGGCGACGACGCCCAGGCCGTAGTGCGCGCAGCACGGCAGCAGCTCGGTCTCGATCGCTCGCGTCATCGCGTTGTACGGCGGCTGGCAGACGATCGGCACCGGCACGTTCATGCGGCGGCATGTCTCGGCCATGCGGGCGAGGCGCCAGGCGCGAAAGTTCGAGACGCCGAAGTAGTGGACCTTCCCGGTCGAGAGCAGGTGCCCCATCGCGGCGACGGTCTCCTCGAGCGGCGTCGTCTCGTCGTCGCGGTGCAGGTAGAGGATGTCGACCCACTCGGTGCCGAGGCGCTTCAGGCTTGCGTCGAGGGCGCGGATCATGTGCCGGCGCGACAGGCCGCGGTCGTTCGGGTCGTCGCTGGTCGGATTGGCGAGCTTTGTCGCGAGGATCCAGCGCTCGCGATCGGCCGCGATCAGGCGGCCGGTGATCCGCTCGGATTCGCCCGCGGCGTACGCGTCGGCGGTGTCGATCGCGTTGATGCCGGCGTCGCGCGAGGCGGCGACGATGCGGCCGGCTTCGGTCTCGTCGGTCTGGTCGCCGAACATCATCGTGCCCAGCCAGAGCTTCGAGACCTTGAGGCCGCTCGCGCCGAGCGGCGTGGGCGGGTGGCGGATGTCAGCCATGGGGAGCTCCGGAGGAAGGGGGACGCGCAGCGACGAAGCGGTCGCGCAGCTCGCGCTTCAGCACCTTGCCGATGGCGCTGCGCGGCAGCTCGTCGACGACCTCGAGGAAGGCGATGCGCTGGGTCTTGCCGAGCTGCTCGTTGGTCCAGGCGCGAACGGCTTCCGCGTCGATGCTCGCGCCCTCGCGCGCGACGACCCACGCGGCCGGCGTCTCGCCCCAGCGCTCCGAGGGAACCCCGGCGACCGCCGCCTCGGCGACGTCGGGGTGGCCGCGCAGCACCGCCTCGAGGTCGCTCGGATAGAGGTTGAAGCCGCCGCTGATGATCATGTCCTTGCGGCGATCGACGAGCATGAGGAAGCCGTCGTCGTCGAAGCGGCCGACGTCGCCGGTGCGGATGAACCGCTTTCCCGTCGCGTCGAACCACTCCGCCTCGGCCGTCTTCGCCGGCTGGCCGTGGTAGCCGGACATCATTCCGGCCGAGTGGCCGACGACCTCCCCGGTGGCGCCGCGCGGCAGCTCGCGGCCGTCTTCGTCGATGAGGCGGATGTCGTGGCCTTCGACCGGCTGGCCGACGGTGTGCAGCTTGTCGGGATGCTCGTGCGCGGCGAGGATGCAGGTGCCGCCGCCCTCGGTCATGCCGTAGAACTCGACCAGCCCGCCGGGCCAGCGCGCGACGACGTCGGCCTTGAGCGCCGCGGCGAACGGCGCGCTGGTGCAGAACTTCATCCGGAACGACGACAGGTCGTGCGCGCCGAAGCGCGGGCTCGCCATCAGCCGCTGGTACTGCACCGGCACCAGCATCGTGTGGGTGACGCGGTGGCGCGCGGCGAGCGCGAGGTAGCGGTCGACGTCGAACTTCTCCATCAGCACGACCGTGCCGCCGAAGGCGACGGTGGGGAAGAAGACGACCAGCGTCGTGTTCGAGTAGAGCGGCGTCGCCAGCAGCGTCACCGTCTCGCGCGAGTAGCCGAAGCGGCCGCCGCGCATGACGTGCGTCCAGCGCATGCCGTGCGGCTGGACGATGCCCTTGGGCGTGCCGGTCGTCCCCGACGAGTAGATGATGTTGAACGCCATGTCGGGGCGGATCTCGACCGGTTCGGGCCGGCTCGAGTCGGCGGCGAGCCAGGCGTCGATCGCTGTCCCGCTCGCCTTGCCATCGAGCGAGACGCGGCGCGGCAGGCCGGGGTCGTCGCCGAGGACGTTGTCGGCGCTTGCATCGACGAAGAGCAGGCGCGCGCCGGCGTCGGCGAGCATCGAGCGAAAGCTGGCGCGCGTCACCGAGGCGGCGAGCGGCGCGACGACGACACCGGCGCGCAGCGCGCCGAGGAAGATCGCCGCGTAGCGCGTCGAGTTGGTCGCGCAGATCGCGATCGACTCGCCTGGCATGACACCGTCGCGCTGCAACGACGCGGCGACGCGGTCCATCGAGGCGTCGAGCGCGCCGTAGTCGAGCGCGCTGGTCGAGTCGACGAGCGCCGGATGGCGCGGCGCCGCCTGCGCATGCTCGCGGATGAGGTCGGCGATCGGTCGAAACGGCAGGTCGGTGGCGGCCGGCGCGGCCGCGGCGGAAGGATCGTTCATGGCGAAGGCCTCGAAATCGTCGGCGGCCGCACCATCGACTCGAGCAGGTGATCGAGCGCGTCGGCGAGGTCGTCGCAGCGGCCGGTGTGGACCGCCGACGTCTGGATCATCGTGCTGCGCGGCGCGACGAGCCAGTGGAAGCGCTCGCGCAGCGAGAGGCGCCCGATCGCTCCGGCGGCCGCGCCGCCCGCGCACACGGAGACGATCGCCGCCAGCGCCGTTCGCACGGCGTTCAGGTCGACGTTCGGGTCGAGCGCGAGCAGGCGCGCCTCGTCGACCGCGAAGCGCGCCGCGAGGTAGCCCTTCGCGTCCGACGAGACGATCGCGCCGACGTTGACGAACTCGCCGCGCTCGACGCGCGGCACGACGCGGACGATCGCGTAGTCATACGTGCAGGGATCGGGCACGGGCCGCCTCCTCTGCGAATGCGCGCGGCGCGTCGAGGCGCTGCGCGAAGTAGTCGGCATAGGCGGTGCGGTGCGCGTCCTTGCTGGCGAACTGCGGCTCGTCGTCGAGCCAGTCGTCGGGAATCAGCGCGGTGATCGCGGCGATGCGCTCGCGCGTCAGGCATGCCGCCATGGTGGCGTCGGCGGCGTCGAGGTCGGTCGCGAACGGCAGCAGCACGTGGTCCTTGATCGCGGGGAACGGGCTCGTTGCGCGCGCGCCGTAATCGGCCGAGGAATGATGGAAGTAGAGCGCCGCGCCGTGGTCGATGAGCCAGAGCTTGCCGTGCCAGACCAGCATGTTGGTGTTGCGCGCGGTGCGGTCGAGGTTGGTGACCAAGGCGTCGAACCAGACGATGCGCGAGGCGAGCTCGGCGTCGGGCTGCCAGGCGAGCGGGTCGAACGCGATCGAGCCGGGCAGGTAGTCGAGGGCGAGGTTGAGTCCGCGGCTGCCGTCGGGGAGGCTGGCGCTGGCGCGGATCAGGTCCTGGATCTCGGCGTCGGGCTCGGTGCGGGCGAGGTCGGCGTCGACGCAGGCGAAGACGATCTCGGGCACCGGCAGGCCGGCGGCGCGCGCGATCTCGCCGGCGACGAGCTCGGCGACGAGGGCACGCGGCCCCTGCCCGGCGCCGCGGAACTTGAGGACGTAGAGGCCGTCGTCGTCGGCCTCGACGATCGCCGGCAGCGAGCCGCCCTCGCGCAGAGGGGTCACGTAGCGGACGGCGCGCACGGTTCTCACGATGGGGCCGGCGCGAGCAGGAGGAGGAGCTTGACCACGAGGAGCGCCGATTCTAGAAGCGGGCCTTGAAACCGCGGGTTGCGCCGCCATCTGCCGACCCGCCGCATGGCGCCTGCCGCCGGGCTGGCGTTGCGCCCCGCGTGGCCCCCTTTCGAACAACATGCCGGAATCGTCGATGGACAAGCAAACCCTTTCCTTCCAGGCCGAGGTCAAGCAGATCCTGCACCTCGTCACCCACTCGCTCTATTCGAACAAGGAGATCTTCCTGCGCGAGCTGATCTCGAACGCGTCCGACGCGTGCGACAAGCTGCGCTTCGAGGCCATCGACAAGCCCGAGCTGTACGAGGGCAAGACCGATCTCGAGGTCCGCGTCGGCTTCGACAAGGACGCCAAGACCATCACGATCACCGACAACGGCATCGGCATGTCGTCGGAAGAGGCGGTTGCGCATCTC
>Ga0207706_10006173_pt1 | contig 11126 bp, 10 predicted proteins | sample KBSC53metaG_FD_184318 | JGI IMG/M metagenome (GOLD analysis project Ga0207706, IMG submission 184318) | Corn rhizosphere microbial communities from Kellogg Biological Station, Michigan, USA - KBS C5-3 metaG (SPAdes) (version 2) | ecosystem: Host-associated > Plants > Roots > Rhizosphere > Soil ... | reverse complement strand
ATCCTGGGCGCGAACTCGTCGTTGATGGGACCGAGCTTGGCGATGAGGTCGTCGAGACGGGCAATGCGGCGGCGGAGACTGTCTTTCACCACCGCCGGGTCGGCGAGGTGAAGGAATAGGAGCGCGCCGTACAGCGTTCGGGACACCGGGCCCTCGGCTTCGAATTGGCGATGAAGCCCCTTGCGGAACTCGGCGCGGCCGGCGTCGGTGATCCGGTAGATCCGGCGCATCCCGCCGCGTGCGACCCGCTCCTCGGCGACCGCCTCGATCAGCTTGTCCTTCTCGAGCTGGCGCACGGCATAATAAAGCGTGCCGACGTCCACATCGATGTAGCATTCGACCATCGCCGCCTCGACCCGGCGCTTGATCTCGTACGGATGGAAGTTGCCGCGGTGGAGCACGCCGAGCACGAGCAATCTTGCGTTCATACTTTAATTAAACTAATGTGATTCGAACAATCAAGAGGGAGAATGGCCATGTGGCGAACGCTTGCGAGCATCGTTGCCGGTCTCCTCGCCTGGGCCGTTATCGTCACGATCCTCAACTTCGGGCTGCGCGCGGCGATCCCGGGCTACCATGCCGCCGAGGCGACGCTTCAGTTCACCATGGCTATGAAGATTGGGCGCCTGGCCGAAGCCGCGCTGACTTCGATTGCGGCGGGAGCGGTCGTGAGCGCGATCGCCCCGACGAAGAAGTGGGCGCCGTGGCTCGTCGGACTGATCGTCCTGGCCATGTTCCTGCCGGCTCACGTCAAGCTCTGGAGCCACTTTCCGATCTGGTACCATCTGGCGTTCCTGGTCCCGCTCGCGCCGCTCGTGGCGCTCGGCGGCGGGCTGGCGCGGAATGGCGGCGCGGACGGACGGAAGGCCGCGACCGCCTAGTTGAAGATCGACAGGTCGAGCGGCTCGCTCTCGCCGAACCAGATGACGTGCCGCGTGTGGTCGGCGAGATCCTCGCCGGTCTCGGAATGTGCGAAAATCGTCAGCCCGTTCCGGTTGAGCGGGCTCGTATTTTCACATTACCCTCGACGCTTCCAATCGTCAGGCAGGTATCGGCCTCGTCTGCCGACCCGCCGGGTCTGACTGCTCTGCGCATCTAGACCCAACCCAACCATTCTTTTTCTCGAAGCCCGCCGTGCCTCGGCGCGCGTGGGGACAGCCGCCCTCGGCTGTCCGGTCGAGCATTGGCTCGACAGGGTTTTGCGAGAGGGAAGATAGCGGAGCGTTGCTCCGCCGGACAGCCGAGGGCGGCTGTCCCCACGTGGTTTCTTCGTTGAAATACATTCCGAGGGGAGGAGAACATCGGTGCGGAGAATGCTTTTGCTTGCCCTGGCCATCACACTATTGCTGGTGTCAAATCAACTCGCTCTGGCCCAGGATGGCGGCCACGACACGAATATGTCAGGGCAAACCTCATCCATGCCGGGAATGGCAGAAGGAGAAGTTGGCCACCACCAGATGAGCATGCAGCCGCACTCCTTCATCGCGTCGGTGTTGCAGCATGCGACTTCGGGCACGGATGCCGAACCCAACTCCACGCCTTTCGCCATGCTTATGACGACCAAAGGGAGTTGGACCCTGATGTTTCATGGCGAAGGCTTTCTGAGCGAGATCCAGCAAAGGGGGCCGCGCGGAGGCGACAAGCTATTTTCCACCAACTGGTGGATGCCCATGGCGCAGCGGAAATTCGGCAAGGGCACGCTGACCCTCAGGACCATGCTCAGCTTCGAACCGGCGACGGTCTCGGACCGCCGCTACCCGGAGCTTTTCCAGGAGGGCGAAACTGCGTTCGGCCGCCCCATCGTGGACGGGCAGCATCCTCACGATTTTTTCATGGAGCTGGCCGCTTTGTATGACTACAAGATTTCAGAGCATACGCTGGTGTCGGTGTACGCCGCGCCCATGGGAGATCCGGCGATGGGGCCGGTGGCCTATCCTCATCGGGCCTCGGCGTCGGAAGATCCCATCGCGCCGCTGGGACATCACTTCCAGGACTCCACCCACATTGCAGCGGATGTCGTCACCCTGGGCATCACCCACCGTAGCGTGCGGCTGGAGGCCTCGGGATTTCATGGGCGCGAGCCCGACGAGTTCCGCTGGAACATCAACTCCGGGAAGATGGATTCGTGGTCGGCCCGGGTCACCGCCAATCCCGGCCAGAACTGGAGCCTGCAGTATTCCATTGCGCAACTGAAGAGCCCGGAGGAGCTTGCCCCCGCTGAAGACATCAGGCGCATGACCGCGTCGGTGCAGTACAACCGTCCTCTTCCGCGAGGCAATTGGGCGTCGTTGCTGCTTTGGGGCAGGAATCAGGATGTCGCGGGAGGCAACGTGGGCAACAGCTATCTGCTGGAATCGATGGTGCAGTTTCTTGACCGCAACTATGTCTGGACACGAATTGAAAACGTGGACCGTACGAATGAGTTGCTGCTCGGCGGCGATCCCGAACCGCCCGGATTCAGTGAGCGGTTTTTCACCCGGGTGCAGGCTTACACCGCGGGCTATGAACGAGAAGTCGGCCATATTCCGCATCTCTCGGCGGCGCTAGGCGGACAATTGACCTGGTACGGCGTGCCCGATGTCCTGCAGCCGATCTACGGCCGGCATCCGGTGGGTGGGATTCTGTTCCTGCGCCTGCGGACGCAGTAAGAGTAGTTCGCGTAGGCCCGGACGTCCCCGTCGGGGGCAGCTCGCCTGGAAATCTTTTGGACTTCTGCCAGGTGGCGGAGCTTTGCTCCGCCGGGCGGACGAGGGCGTCGCCCCTACGTCTGTCGCACCCGGTTGACGATCATTGCAATCGTCCTCTGAGCTGCCAGCGCCGCCCCTTCCTGCCAGCCGATTATGTGACTGCAGTGGTCTCCGGCAAAATAGATCCGATCATCGGGAACGATGAGTTCTCTGTAGGGGCCATGAAAGTAAGGGGCATCGGCCGGCGCGGGAAACACCGCTCCGCGACTGACCCACGATCCCAGGCTATAAGGCACCTTGCCCCAGGAGATATACAGCGGCTTCTCCAGTTCCTTGCTCTTGCCGGGATGCAGTTTTTCCACTGCGGCCCGGGAGGCGGCAAGCTTTGCCTCATAGGTGGGCAGTTTGCCGAACTCGATCCAGTTTTCCACGGCGTAGCCGGAGAGGAGTACTCCGCGTTTCGACATCAGCTTCGCGCTGGGGTACCAGACCAGATTGACAAGACCGGTCGTAAGGAACGAGATGCCGCCGTAAATCTCGTCGCCGTCCTGCTCCCAGAAGCGACGCGATTCCCACGCAATTTTGTAGGCGGAGTCATAGACGACCTGCTCGATCGCCGATTTCACGCGTGGAGCGAAGTCATTGGGTATGGTCTTGAGGATGCTTAGCGGCATCGCGCAAATGCAATAGGCCGCTTCCACGGACTCAGCCGGCCCGGATTCTCCTTTGCGGTAGAGCACCCTGACTCCGTCGGTGGTTTTTCTGATCTCGGTGACGGGCGAGTTGTAGCGGACGACATCGCCCAGAGCGCGCGCGAAGGCGTAAGGAATCCGGTCCATGCCGCCAACCGGCTGGAACATGGTGGCCTGCATGTCGAGCAGTTCTTCAAAAAGCATGGGCTGGCAAAAGTTCGACTTGACCAGATCGGAGAAAGAGAGGGGGGCGCGGGGGATTTCAATCTGATCGCCCGCTCCGGGCAGTTGCTGGTCGCCGGAGCGCGACGATCCAGTGTATTGATAATTGTTTCCCAGGGCGCCATAGGTCTTCAGAAACTCCATGACAGCGGCGTGGTCGTCCTGGGTGAAGGCCTGATCGAGAGCACCCTGTTGTACGCACTTGGCCAGCAGTTCGGCGACATGGCCGCGAGTATCGTTGATGGCCTGCCCCTGGCGGATGGGTTTGCCGTCAAAGACGTTGTCACTCTGCAGCAGCGTGCTGCGCGAGGAATTAACCTCGACCTCAAGTTCCACTCCCAGTTCGTTGCAGTAGCCCAGCATGGTCTTGTGAATGGAGGGCAGGCGCGCCGGGCCGCAGTTGAAGTAATTTCCGTCGTCGAAGGTACAAGTCTGCGATGTGCCATCGTTGAAGGCCAGCTTCGATCCGGCGCGCAGGGTCCAGTTGCGCCCGCCGGGACGCTCGCGCGCTTCCAGCACGGTGCAGTCGAAGCCAGCCCGCTGCATTTCATAGGCAGAGACCAGCCCGGCAATTCCGGCGCCGAGAATAATCACTTTGGTTCCGCGGCCGGTCGATGGGGGCAGGGGAAAGTCCTTCCGCTGCTCGGTTTCGACCATGCCCAGAAGTCCCAGCGAGTGCATGGTCATGAAGGCAGCGCCATAACCGCCGGCCTGCGCGATTCGGGCGATGAACTCGCGTCTGCTGATTGTCATCTTCTGTTGGTCCCTGGCCGCGCCTTAGCTAAGCCTGCTACGCCATCGATTCCCACGGTGAACCATTCTCAGGCAGTAATTGCATTTTGTGGATTGGTATAAAGTACCATCCCCACAAGATGCTGCGCCCTTCAATCTTTGGTTTGCCCGGTCGATCGCGCCCGACAGCAAACGCTCAACACGAATCATCTGTCATATGAGCGCCGCGTGAAGCCGGCTTTGCGGGCTTCACACGAAGTTGAAGGATTTCCTGCAATGGCAATACGCGCGGGGTAGGGGTTCTTCGACTCCGCTGAACGTTTCGCAAGCGAAACGTTCACCTCCGCTCAGCATGACCGGGTACGCTTGTGATCAGACTTGGTACGTTGTTTCCCCGGGGCAATCCCGCTACACTTGCACTCTTATGTCGAACCCAATTCAGCCCAATATCAAACTGAGCAATACTCCCGACTATCGCGAGAATTATGCCAACAGCGTGCAGGTGCGGGTGAACGTCTGGGACTTCTTTCTGGTGTTCGGCACGCTTCTGCAGCAGAGCGAGTCTCAGGTTGAAGTCAATAATTTTCAGGGAATTTATTTGAGTCCGCAACAGGCCAAAGCCCTGTCGGCCATCCTGCAGCAGAACGTGGCGGGTTACGAAAGCACGTTTGGTGAGATCAAACTGGATCCGCGTATGATGGCTCCCGGCCCGGTGCACTAGCGGGCAGACAAAATAGCCATCCACTGCATTGACAAACGTTGACCACCCTTCGCGAGGCATTCACCCCGGACTCGTCTTTGCTATCGTGTTTGCGGCCCTCGTGGCGCTGCATGCGCCGCTGCTGCGACTGCCGTATTTCTGGGATGAAGCCGGCTACTATGTGCCGGCCGCGCGCGATCTGCTGCTGACCGGCAGCCCGATTCCACATTCAACCGTTTCCAACGCGCATCCGCCGCTGCTGCTGGCCTATCTCGCTCTGTGGTGGAAGCTGGTTGGTTTTGCGCCCATCGTGACCCGGACCGCGATGCTGCTGGCATCGTCCTTCGCACTGCTCGGCCTGTTCCGGCTGGCGGAAACATTGGCCAGCTTCGAAGTCGCGGTGACGACCACTGTCTTGACCGCGCTTTATCCTGTCTTCTTTGCGCAAAGCTCTCTCGTCCACCTTGATCTCGCAGCCGCGGGACTTACCTTCTGGGGACTGAACGCCTACATGAAAGGCAGGGGATGGGACGCCGCGCTCTGGTTCTCGCTCGCCAGTTTGACCAAGGAAACCGCGGTGTTGGCGCCGCTGGCCTTGTTTGCCTGGGAGCTTTTCTCGCTGTGGTGGCGAAGCCAAGGAAAGAATTTGCCGGAGCGAAGGTTCCGGCAGCCCATCTTGCTTCTGGTTCCAATAATTCCGCTCGCGGTCTGGTACGTTTTCCATTACTCGAAAACCGGATTTGTTTTCGGCAATCCGGAGTTTTTTCGCTACAACGTCGAGGCCACGCTGCAGCCGTTGCGAATCCTGCTGGCGTTACTGGTTCGCCTGTGGCAGACTGCCGGCTATTTTCATCTTTTGCCGCTGACTCTGGCTGCGTTGTTCGCAATGTGGCTGCCTCCGCTGCGCGACCAGACGGGGGAGCGTCCGCGCATTGCCCTGGACGCGCAGTTCGCCATGCTCGCGGTGGTGGCGGCGTACGTTCTCGCCATGGCGATGGTGGGCGGCGCGGAACTGGCGCGTTACATGCTGCCAGTGGTTCCGCTGGTGATTCTGGTCTGTGTTTCCACCCTTTGGCGCAGAGTGCGCCTGGGGCTTGCTGTGGTTGCGCTCGTAGCTTTGATGTTCGTGGCGGGATGGTTGACCGACCCGCCCTACGGCTTCGCTCCGGAAGACAATCTGGCCTACGTGGATTACATCCGTTTGCACCAGCGTGCCGAAGAATTCCTGGAAGCGCGCTATCCCATGGCGCGGGTGCTTACCGCCTGGCCGGCCAGCGACGAGTTGACGCGACCGTATCTGGGCTATGTCACACGCCCCATGCGGGTGGTGCGCATTGAGCACTTCGCCCTCGAACAGCTTATGTCAGCGGCCGATGCCCGTTCGAACAACGCCCGCTCCGAGTTTGAAATCGCGCTCGTGTTTTCCACGAAAGATGAGCCCGCACATCCTCTGCTGCAGCACTGGCAGCTGTGGCAGGAATGGAAGCAGCGATTCTTCGACGACCACCACGATCTGAGGCCCGCGGCCGCGGCCCAGGTCCTGGGCGGGAATGTGGTGTACAGCGAGACTCGCAACCGGCAATGGATTGCTGTGATCGAGCTGGAACGTATTGTCGATGCAAGAAAATAAACGAATCGGTGAATGGAGGACGGGCACCCTCGCCCGTCAAATCTGTCCCGCCCGATCCCTCGGTTTTTTACTGCGGCTGCGGTGCCGGCTGCGCCGGCGGCGCACTCTGTATTCCGCCAAAAGAGCCCTGCGTTCCGGGGGAATTGGGGCTGGATGAATTCTGCTGCTGCTGCAGCGGGGCTGCCGATTGCAACGCCGGCTGCGCCGGTGTGGTGATCAGGCCGCCGCGGTCCATGGTGGGGTCGTAGATGAATTGCCACTGGTTGTAGCGGTTCTTGTGATTGAACTCGCGAATGGTTGTTGCCTTGCTGATGCTGGCCACGCCCACGATAGGGCCGCCGCCGAAAACTGCGCTGGAGAGTTGAGCGCTGCCAATCCCGCCCGCCGCGCTGGAGTCGGACTTGGACGAATCCGGCGAATCCGGATTGGCTGAGGCGGAATCCGCGCCCGCATCGCCGGGTGGATTGGCGCCTGGAGTGGCTGCGGTGGCCGGCGCGGCCTGGGCAGCGGCTCCTCCGAGTACGGCGCTGGCTGCTCCCTGGAGCGCCGCTCCCCCCGCCTGGGCTGCGGGACTTCCGATGGGAGAGGCTCCGGCTATGCCGGGCGAACCGGTAAGCTGCACTTCTCCGACGTGCAGCAGCTTGAAATCCTTGCCGGTGATGGGATCTTTGTAGCGGCGGCGCAGGAAGCGAATGTTATTGGTATTTTCCAGGTCTTCGAGGCGAGACGGGTAACGCCCGGTTTTCTTCACAAACCGTTGGATCGCCCGCGAATACTGCGTTCCCCGGTGGATCATTTCTTCCTCGCGATCGCGCCGCACCCTGAAGGCCATGGTGGGAGCGGCCACGCCGGCCGCAATCACCATCAAGGTCACGAACAGCATCAGCATGAGCAGGATGTAACCGCGCTCGGAGCGGCGGGGAGGGATGGTGGCGTGTGGCCGTTGGTCGTTGGCCGTTGGTCGTCGGCCGTCGGCCCTTGGCCCCTGGCGTTTCATCGTTAGCACTGTGTCCCGAGTCATTGATCTTCTGGAAGCAGTCGCCAGCAGTTTGTCCTGAGCCCTTGAGCAGGAGAGGCCGCAGGTAGCGCGCCTTTGCCAACGACCAGAGGCCCAAGCATGACGACTGAAGACTGACGACCGACGACTGCTTCTACCCCTGCGTCAACGGAATACTCTGCCGATTATTGTTCAATACATCTTCCACTTCCACCGAGACCGGCGTGATGTGGAGAATCCGGTAGCGGCGATCGATGATGTCGCCCTCTCCGGCGATGAAAACGTCTTCACCCTGGGAAAGAAAAATCTTTTTGGGCTGGCCCGGCTTGCTGGCGAAGCCGAAAAACTTGAGGTTGATGGGCGGCGGCGGGGGCGGACCCTGCGGGACGACTGGAGCGGGATGTGTCTGTACCGGCACGATGGGCTTCGGAATCTCGACTTCGGCGCGGAAAATGTTTCGTCCCGTACCTTTGTATTGGGTGTCTTCGCTGGCCTTCAGCCAGTCGTAACGCAGAGTCGGATCAAGCGAACGCACAGGCGCAATACCAGTCTTGTGCCCCGGCTTGGGCCGTACCGCCGCCGTCCTCGGTGGCCCCGTTGGCGATGCCACCACTGGAATGGGAGTCTTTGCGGAAGCCGGGGAACTGGGAAAAAAACGCACTACGACCATTACCAGCGCTACGATCGCCAGGGCGACCGCCGCAATGGTCTTGTTCCGGTTTTCCGTCCCCAGCTGCATTTAGCCGCTCGCCTTCTGATAAGTTTCCAGTTTCAATTGCAGCTTGACCACGCCCGACTGCTCGCCCCCCAGATCCACGCTGTCAATGATAAAGAACAACGGGTCGCGCTCAAGCGAATTGATGAAGCGCACCAGTTGCAGATAGTCTCCCGAAAAATCCGCCTGGATCTCCACCGGACGCAGGCCTACCGCGTCGGTGTCCTTGGCCTTGGAGCGAATCTGTCCGATCTTGACCCCACTCTGCTTGGCTATTTTGCCGAGCTCCTCGTAAATCGCTGAATCCTGCGCCGGCAGCCGGGTCTTGTAAAACTCGTCGATCTGCTGGCTGGCTACCGCGATCTTCTTGTCCACATCTTTGAGCGGTTCGACCTCGTGCGTCTTTCGCTGCAGCTCCTGCCACAACTGGTCCAGCTGTTCACGCCGCGAACTCTCCGATCCCACCAGGGGAGAAAACAGCAGGACGGCGGCGGCGATGTCCACCACCAGCAGGGCGGCGATGGCGATCTTCGCCTTCTTCCGGAAATCGGGGGCTTCAGCCATCAGCGCGCGCCCCCTTTGTCACTCTCGATTTCAGGCACGTACAACGCGCTGAGCTCGAACTCAACGTTATCGCCGGGGGTCTGCCCCGTCCGGCTCGATTCCTGTTCGATCTGTGTCTGCCGGAAGTGTTGCGAACTCTCCATCTTGCGCACCAGTTCGAGGGCGCGGTCGCGCGATTCTCCCGCCACCACCAGCTTGATCTGCAACTGGTTGTCGCCGGCCTTTCCCGGCTGGATGGAAACCACATGCAGGCGCGGCGGCATCACCCGCTCCAGGTCAGCGAACACCTTGGTCCAGGAGAACGACTTGCGCTGAAACAGGTCGTTAAGAAACTGGGCGCGGTCGCGGGTACCGCGATTGGCGGGCAGGCTGAGGATGGCTTCAGCTTTGGCTTTTTGCTCATCGCGGGCCGCAATCTGTTGCCGGCGTTGTTCGATCAGGCTGCGGTCTTTGCCCGCCGCGATCCAGCCTGACACCGCGCTGTAAAGCAAAATCAGGGTAAATAGGCTCAGCGCCGCCACGGCGCCGCCCCAGCGCAGCCATAGAGGTCCGGAGTCTTCGTAGGGATGGGTGGCGAGATTGATGTCAACGCGCATATCAGGAAAGCAGGGCCCCCACGACGCCCGCCATTCTCCACTTGGGAATCGAACCTACGCTCCCGCCCAGTTGCGACGCGGAGACCAGGTCCGAAACCTGCGCGCTGGTCTGGGCCCGCAGCGCCGGCGCGGCGCCGCCCGATTCGGGCAGGCCAGCCACAAAGATATGGCCAATATTCAATTGGTAAGTATCCTGGAAGAATACCACCGAAGGATAGACTTCCTCAGCCAGTTGCTCGCCGGTGATGGTGACGCCTCGAGTATTTTCGAGCGTGCGAAACAGCAAAAGTTGCGGGCCATCCAGGATAGCGATGCTGGTGGTGCGGGCGTCCACCTTGATGACCAGCGAAGGCTGATCCGCGTGGGCGGCTCCCAGCGCCGCCAGCATGGAAGGCATCACCACGCCGGGCTGGTAACCTGCCTGGCGAAAGGCCGCTTCGTAATCCTCGACCACGTTGGCCAGCGCCACGGCCGCGATCACGCGGACGCCCACGTTGGAAGGCTGCACGTGATAGGAGACCTTGGCCTTGTCCACGTCGAAGGGCAGTGACTTCTTGAGCCGGAAGCGCACCACGCCTTCGGCTTCTTCGCGCTTGGAGGGCAACGTCTCGAAGTCAAGCAGCACCACGCGCACGGCGGCATCGGGCAGCACTGCGATGACGTCATGCGACCGGCCACCGATGCTGCCCAGGGTATCGCGAATGGCTTCGTACACCGCGTCGGGCTGCCGCAGGTTAGCCTCGATCAGGTCGGGGACCACGCAGCCGGGAGCCAGTTCGGCGGAGGCGCAGGCTTCCAGGGTGCGGCCGCCGTTGTCGGAAACCCGGCCCACCAGTACCCGGTCAGCAGAAATCTCGCAGGCTAGCTTCGGCCTGGATCCGGACTTTGGAAAAGTGCTCATCTCTGGGGCTTATATCAATCTTACCAAGTAAACCGCGGCAGGGCGTGCCCTAACAATAGCCGGAAGGGCACTGCTGACCTGGACCTCGGACGTCGGACCTCAGCCCTCAGCGCCGAACCACGGCAGTGATCGAGTCCGGGGTTCAATGACGCCTGAGGGCCGACGTCCGACGCCTGACGTCTGCTTTACCGCATGTTTTCGATGAATGTGACTTTGTTGATTTCCTTCAGCGTGGTCATACCCAGCCTGACCTTGTCGAGCGCCGATTCGCGCAGGAAGCGCATGCCTTCTTCACGGGCAGCACGGCGAATCTCCGACGTCGGTTTCTTGACCAGGATCATCTCCCGGATGCGGTCGCTGAGGTCGAGCAGTTCGTGGATCGCCGTCCGGCCCTTGAATCCCGTGCCGGCACACTCAATGCAGCCCTGGCCTTCGTAGAACGGTACCTGCGACCACTGCCCGGGATCGAGGCCGCTGGCTTCCAGCACTTCGGAAGGGTAGTGCACCACAGTACGACAGGATTCGCAGATCAGCCGTACCAGCCGCTGCGCCAGGATGCAGTTCAAGGCGGAAACAAAGTTGTAGGGCTCGACGCCCATATTCAGAAAGCGGCCGATCACATCGATCACGTTGTTCGCGTGCACGGTAGTGAACACGAGGTGGCCGGTAAGCGCTGACTGAATCGCAATC
>Ga0207706_10006170_pt1 | contig 11129 bp, 9 predicted proteins | sample KBSC53metaG_FD_184318 | JGI IMG/M metagenome (GOLD analysis project Ga0207706, IMG submission 184318) | Corn rhizosphere microbial communities from Kellogg Biological Station, Michigan, USA - KBS C5-3 metaG (SPAdes) (version 2) | ecosystem: Host-associated > Plants > Roots > Rhizosphere > Soil ... | reverse complement strand
ACCAGTTCGCCACCGCCCGGCATGCGGGAGAAGACGGCGGCGAAGCTCTTGCACGGGGTCGCGGTGCTGCGGCAATCGGCCGCGTCGCTGCCGGCCGGCGAGAGATACCAGGCACCAGGTCCGCCGGGAAGCTGGGCGCCGTAGCCCGAGCCCACGATGGGCTGGCTTCCATACACCGGGTCGGCGGCAGTCTCGGTCTGCGCCGCGGTGCTGGCCTGACTCTGGGCGGCGCTGGATGGCGAAGCGGACGTGGCCGGTTCGTCGGTCGTGCCGCCGCCGCAGGCGGCGAGGCAGAGGGCGGCTGTGGAGATCGACAGCAGGCCGACGATGCGATGGTGTCCGGTGACCGACAAAGTGCGCTCCCTGAAGTGTTCGAGGTCGTGCGACTGTGCCTGCACGGCCGGTGAGCATCGGTGAGGCACCATGACAACCAGCACGCCTTCGTAACCGGGTGTGAGCAGCGCGGCGGGGGATCAGGCCGCGGATCCGGCGCCGCCGGCGCCGAAGCGCACCTCTGCCTGGCGCCTGAAATCGGTGGGCGTCATGCCCTTGATCTCCAGGAAGCGGCGGTTGAAGTTGGCGACGTTGTTGAAGCCGACGTCGTAGCAGATGTTGGTCACGTAGCGGTCGGTCTCCATCAGCAGCTGGCAGGCCTTGGTGATCCGCATGCGGTTGACGAAATCGGTGAAGGTGTTGCCGGTGGCGCGGCGGAAGAAGCGCGAGAAGCGGCTCTCGGTCATGCGGAAGCGCTGGCACACCTCGGCCATCGACAGCGGCTCGGTGCAGTGCTCCGACACGTAGCTCAGCACCGCGTTGATCTGCGCCAGCGATTCGTCGTCGTCGAAGCTCTGCAGTTGCACGTTCGACAGCATCCGGTAGTCGGAGCAGCGCGCCAGCACGGTCAGGAATTCGCAGAAGGCGGCCAGCCGCGCGAGGCCGCGGCTCGCGCGGATGCGGTCGAACTGCGCCTCGGCCACCTCCGACAGGCCGAAGAACTCGATGCCGTGCTTCGCGCGCTCGAGCAGCGGCAGCGCCTCGCGGAACTCGGCGATCTGCTCGGCCGCCTGCTCGATCGGCTCATGTCCGAACTGGATCACGCGGTCGCGCAGCGCCACGCCCTCGGGCGGCACGTCGGTCGAGATCCAGTTGTGCGGCAGGCGCGGCCCGGTGAGCACCAGGTGGCCCGGCGTGAAATGGCCGATGTAGTCGCCGACGAACACCTTGCCCGACGTGGCGGCGATGAAGTGCAGCTCGTATTCCTCGTGGTAGTGCCAGCGCACCAGCGGGTTGGGGTAGCCGTGCTCCAGGCAGCGCAGCCAGCCGCTGCTTTCCGGCGGCTCGTAGCCGAGGTTCGGGTCGCGCAGGTGCACATGCTCCAGCTCGGGCGCCGGAGGGCGCCGGTGGTTCAGCGCGGCGATGGCCATGTGAATTCTCCGTGCGATGGGCCTCAACTCATCACGTTGCCGCCGTCGACATTGAGGGTCTGGGCGGTGATGTACGACGCTTCGTCGCTCGCGAGGAACACCGCGGCGCCGGCGATGTCGCGCGGGCTGCCCATGTAGCCCAGCGGCACTGCCTTGCCGACGGCGGCTTTCTTCTCGCCGGGCTGAAGGCCTTCGTACCGGGCGAACAGCGCATCGACCTGGCCCCACATCGGCGTGTCGATCACGCCGGGCGAGATCGCGTTGACGCGGATGCCGTGTGGGGCCATCGCCAGCGCCGCCGATTGCGTGTAGCTGATGACGGCGGCCTTGGTCGCGCAGTAGTGCGACACCAGCGCCTCGCCGCGCCGGCCGGCCTGCGAGGCGAGGTTGACGATGCGGCCGCGCACGCCCTGCTCGACCATCTGGCGCAGGACCGCCTGCATCGTGAAGAACATGCCTTTGACGTTGACATCGAACAGGCGTTGGTACATGCGCTCGTCGCTGTCGAGCAGCGGCGCGAGGTCGAACACGGCGGCGTTGTTGAACAGCACGTCGACGTTGCCGAAGCGCTGCCGCGCGGCCTCGACCATCGCGTCGCTCTGCGCCGTCTGCGTCACGTCGGCGGGGAGGTACTGCACCGCATCGGGTGCGGCCTCGATGAGGGCGCGCACGCCGGCCGAAGGCGAGGCCGGGAGGTCGACGATCGTGCAGCGTGCGCCTTCGGCCACGTAGGCCTCGGCCACCGCGAGCCCGATGCCGCCGCCGGCGCCGGTGAGCAGGGCGTGGCGGCCCAGCAGGCGTTGCGACGATGGCTTCATGCGAGAGCTCCTTCATTGACGAATCGGGTGACTTCGAGGCGCGCGGCCCGCAGGGCCTGCAGCAGCGTGTCGTTGCCCGCGAGGTCGGCGCCCCACAGCGACGGATCGGCGACGAAAGGCCGCAGCGGGTCGGGTGCCGAGCAGATGGCGTGGGCGATGCCTTCGTCCATGGCCTGGTCCTGGTAGGCATAGGGCAGCTGCCCTGCATGCCAGCGCTCCAGGAAGGCGAGGAACAGCGCGGGCAGCCGCGCCACGCTCGCGATGCTGCGGCCCGCGGCCAGGCATTCGCGGATCGTCGGCACGATGAAGCCGGGGATCTTGGCGAAGCCGTCGGCGGCCACGCGCTGGTTGGTGTCTTCGATGGCGCGGTTGCCGAAGCGGGCCAGCACCGTGTCGCGGTAAGCCGGCAGGTCCACCGGGCTGGGCCGCGCCGGCGAGTGCAGGCAGGGGATCACGTCGTCGGTGACGTAGTCGTAGGCCATGCGGCGGATCGCCGGGTCGTGCGTGCCTTCATGGATGAAGCGCAGGCCCTTCAGCGTGCCGCCCCAGGCGATGCAGCTATGCGTCGCGTTGAGCAGGCGGATCTTGGCCTCCTCGTAGGGCTGCACGTCGGCCACCATCTGCACGCCGACCTTCTCCCACTCGGGGCGGCCGTTGCAGAAGCGGTCTTCGATCACCCACTGGATGAAGTCCTCGGCCATCACCGGCGCCTCGTCGTTCCAGTGCATCGCCTTGCCGACGCGCGCCTTCATCTCCGCCGAAGGGCGGGGGGTGATGCGGTCGACCATCGCATTGGGGCAGCTGGTGTGCGTCTGCACCCAGTCGAGCAGCTCGGGCTCGCGCAGCTGGGTCACGAACTGCAGCAGGCCCTTGGCGAAGCGGTCGCCGTTGTGGCGCAGGTTGTCGCAGTTCAGCAGCGTGACCGCGCCGGCCTTGCGCTGCATGCGCTCGCGCAGCATCGCGGCCACCGCGCCGTAGATGGTCTGGCGCGTGCGGCCGGCGAGGTCGGCGGCGATGTCGGGATGGTGCAGGTCGAGCAGGTTGCGGTCGTCGAGGTAGTACCCGGCCTCGGTGACGGTGAACGAGACGATGCGCGTCTGCGGATCGGCGGCGCGCTCGATCGTGGTGGCGAGCGAGGCCTCGTAGGGGATCACCTCCTTGATCGAGGTGATGCGCTCATAGTGGCGCAGGCCGGCCGGCGTCACCGTCTCGAGGGTGTACACGCCGCCCTGCCGCTGCAGGGCCTGCAGCGTCTCGGCCATGTCGGGGCGCAGGTTGGTCCCGGCCAGCTGCCAGCGCTCGTCGCCCTGCAGCGCCAGCTGGTGCAGGTAGACCGCCTGGTGGGCACGGTGGAACGAGCCCAGCCCCAGGTGCAGGATGCGCAGGCGATCGGCCTCGGGCCGGTGCTTCGGTACAGCGGACATCGCTTTCCTTCTAGTGATGGGCCGCGAGCAGGCGCCCGTCGGCATCGAACAAATGCAGGTGGGCCATGTCCACGTCCACGCCCACCGCCTCCCCGGGTGTCAATGCGGTGCGTTCGTTCTGGCGCAGCACGATCTGCGCGCCGCGCTGCGTGTGCAGGTAGACCAGCGTCTCGGCGCCCAGCGCCTCGATCAGCTCGACGCGGGCGCTGATCTGGCCGCGGCCCACGGCGGTGAGGCGCAGCGCCTCGGGCCGCATGCCGACGAAGGCGGCATGCTTGCCCTGCGTGCCGGCCAGCGGCACCTCGGCGCTCTCGACCACGTTCATCTGCGGCGTGCCGATGAACTGCGCGACGAAGCGGTTGGCCGGCCGGTCGTACAGCTCCATCGGCGTGCCGACCTGCTCGATCGCGCCGTCGCGCAGCACCACCACGCGGTCGGCCAGCGTCATCGCCTCGACCTGGTCGTGCGTCACGTAGATGCTGGTCGCGCCGAGCTCGCGATGCAGCTTGGCGATCTCCACGCGGGTCTGCCCGCGCAGCGCCGCGTCGAGGTTCGACAGCGGCTCGTCGAAGAGAAACACCTTGGGCGCCCGCACGATCGCGCGGCCGATCGCCACGCGCTGGCGCTGGCCGCCCGACAGGGCCTTGGGCAGGCGCTCGAGGTAGGGCCCGAGGTTGAGGATCTCGGCCGCGCGCTCGACCTTCTTCTGGATGACGTCCGGGTCCTCCTTGGCCAGGCGCAGTGCGAAGCTCATGTTCTCGGCCACGGTCATGTGCGGGTAAAGCGCGTAGCTCTGGAACACCATCGCGAGGTCGCGCTTGGCCGAGGGCAGGCGGGTGATGTCGCGGCCGTCGAGCGTGAGCGTGCCGCCGTCGATGCTCTCGAGCCCGGCGATCAGCCGCAGCAGCGTCGACTTGCCGCAGCCCGAGGGGCCCACGAAGACGACGAACTCGCCCTTCTCGATGGTGAGGTCGATGCCCTTGATCGCGCGGTGCGCGCCGAAGAACTTCTCGACGCCGCGCAGTTGCAGGAATGCCATGTCTTGCTCCTAAGCTTTTTACTTGACGGCGCCGAAGGTCAGGCCTTGCACCAGCTGCTTCTGGCTGAACCAGCCGAACACCACGATCGGCGCGATCGCCATCACCGATGCGGCCGACAACTTGGCCCAGAACAGCCCTTCGGGGCTCGAATACGAGGCGATCAGCGCGGCCAGCGTGCCGGCATGCGCCGCGGTGAGGTTGAGCGACCAGAAGGCCTCGTTCCAGCTCAGCACCAGGCACAGCAGGCCGGTGGAGGCCAGGCCGCCGAGGCTCAGCGGCAGCAGCACGTGGCGGCACTCGTCCCAGAGGTTGGCGCCGTCCATCCGGCAGGCCTCGAGGATGTCGGGCGGGATCTCCTTGAAGTGCGAATACAGCATCCACACCATCAGCGGAAGGTTGCTCAGCGTGAAGACGATGATCAGCCCGAGGCGGGTGTCCAGCAGGCTGGAGCTCTGCGCCAGCACGTACACCGGCACCAGCGCGCCCACCGCCGGCATCATCTTCGTGCCGAGCATCCACATCAGGATGTCCTTGGTGCGACGCGACGGGAAGAAGGCCATCGAATACGCCGCGGGCGCCGCGATCAGCAGGCCCAGCAGCGTGGAGACCACGCTGGTGATCACCGAGTTCTTGGCATACAGCAGGTAGTCGCTGCGCGACTGCACCAGCGTGTAGTTCTCCAGCGTCGGCGTGAAGTGCCACATCGTCGACACCGAGATCGCCTGCAGCTCGGTCTTGAACGACGTGAGCAGCATGAACGCGATCGGGAAGAAGATCAGCAGCGCGACGAGCCAGGCCGCCACGGTGCGCACGGCCAGCGCCGGCGCGATTCGGAGGGTGATGGGTGCGCTCATGTTCAACGCTCCAGGTTCTTGCCGACCATGCGGATCAGGAAGATCGCGGCGACGTTGGCGAGCAGCACCGCGAACAGCGCGCCGGCCGAAGCCACGCCCACGTCGAAGTTCAGCAGGGCCTGCTTGAAGATCAGGAAGGCGATGTTGGTGCTGGCGTCGCCCGGGCCGCCGCCGGTGGTCGTGAAGATCTCGGCGAACACGCTCAGCAGGAAGATCATCTCGATCATCACCACCACCGCGATCGGGCGGCTCAGGTGCGGCAGCACCAGGAAGCGGAACTGCTGGAAGGCGTTGGCGCCGTCCATGCGCGCGGCCTCGAGCTGCTCGCGGTTCATGCTCTGCAGCGCGGTGATGAAGATCAGCACCGCGAACGGCAGCCATTGCCAGGCCACCATCACGATCACCGAGAACAGCGGGTAGTCGGTCAGCCAGTCGATCGGCTGCGCGCCGAAGAACTTGCTCACTTGCGCGAGCACGCCGTAGATCGGGTTCATCATCATGTGCTTCCACAGCAGCGCATTGACCGTGGGCATCACGAAGAAGGGCGAGATCAGCAGCACGCGGACGATGCCGCGGCCGGGGAAGGGCTCGTTGACGAGCAGCGCGACGCCGATGCCCACCACGACGGTGATCGCGATCACGCTGCCCAGCAGCAGCAGCGTGTTCATCACGGCCGTCATGAACGACGGGTCGGTCACGAAGAACTCGTAGTTCATCAGCCCGGCGAAGCCGTGCTCGCCCGGCTGCATCAGGTTGTAGCGGATGAACGAGAAATAGATCGTCATCAGCAGCGGCACGATCATCCACAGGAAGAGCGTGCCGACGGCCGGCGCGAGCAGCAGCCGGGCGAGGGGGCGGTGCATCGCGTGCTGCTCGGGTTGCTTGGGCGCCTTGGGCTTCACGAGCCGGAGCACGCGCGCGCCCTGCTGCGGCGGGGCGGACCCCACCGGCGCAGTCGTAGTACCCAGCGGTGCTCCTGGTGCTGAGACCATCGCCGCGTCGGTGGAAGTCCGCATCTTCAACTCCCGATCACTTGTAGTAGCCGGCCTTGCGCATCTCGCGGTCGGCCGCGGCCTGCGATGCCTTGAGGGCTTCGTCGACCGAGGTCTTGCCGGCGAGCGCTGCGCTCATCTGCTGGCCCACTGCGATGCCGATCGCCTGGAACTCCGGGATGGCGGCGAACTGCACGCCGACATACGGGCTCTTCGGCAGCGTGCTGTCGTTGGGGTTGGCCGAGAAGATGGCCTTCTGCTCGGCGGCGCCGAACTTGGCGGCCTGGCGGAACTCACGCGACAGGTAGGTCGACTTGCGGGTGCCGGTGGGCACGCTGCCCCAGCCTTCTTCCTTGGCCACCAGCTTGATGTAGTCCTTGGACGTGGCCCAGTTGATGAACTTCTGGGCGGCTTCCGAGTTCTTGGATCCGGCGGGGATCGCCAGCGCCCAGGCCCACAGCCAGTTGGCGCCCTTGTCGGTCACCTGCGAAGGCGCCTGCGCGAAGTCGACCTTGTCGGCGACCTTGCTCTGCTTCGGATCGGTGATGAACGAGGCGGCGATCGTGGCATCGACCCACATCGCGCACTTGCCTTCGTTGTAGAGCGCCAGGATCTCGTTGAAGCTGTTGGAGGACGAGCCGGGCGGGCCGTACTTCTTCATCATGTCGACGTAGAAGGTGACCGCGTCCTTCCAGGGCTTGGACTCGAGCTGCGGCTTCCAGCTCATGTCGAACCACTGGCCGCCGAAGGCGTTGGCCATCGTGGTCAGGAAGGCCATGTTGTCGCCCCAGCCCGGCTTGCCGCGCAGGCAGATGCCGTAGACGCCGTTGGCGGGGTCGTTCATCTTGGCGGCGGCGTCGCGCACCTGCTCCCAGGTGGGGCGCTCGGCGAACTTGACGCCGGCCTTCTCGGCCAGGTCCTTGCGGTACATCAGCATCGAGCTCTCGCCGTAGAACGGGGCGGCGTAGAGCTTGCCGTTGGCCGACAGGCCGTTGCGGATCGCGGGCAGGATGTCGTCGGTGTCGTAGGCTGCATCGGGCTTCAGCTCGTTGAGCCAGCCCTTCTTGCCCCAGATCGGGGTCTCGTACATGCCGATCGTCATCACGTCGAACTGGCCGCCCTTGGTGGCGATGTCGGTGGTGACGCGCTGGCGCAGCACGCCCTCTTCGAGCGTGACCCACTTCACATGGATGTCGGGGTTGGCCGCCTCGAAGTGCTTGGTCAGCTTCTGCATCTCGATCATGTGGCCGTTGTTCACGGTCGCCACGACCAGGTCGGTCGCCTGGACGGCGAATGCGGTGCTGAGGCCGAAGGCCAGGGCTAGGGATGTCTTGAGCTTCACGGTGTCTCCTCGAAGGTGGTGGCCGGGTTTGCAGTCGGCACACCGATAGCGTAGGAAAACCCGGCCTCGCGGCGTGGTACTCCCGACACCAGAACCAATACTTTTTTGCGCCACCCGCCTAGGGTTTTCCTGGGGAGGGCGGCAACACCATAGGGAAGCTCGAGGGCGCTACAGGAAAGTCCGGAGAGGCGCCTGCATGAAAGTATCGAAACGCCCGCGAGTTGTATCGCCATGTGACAGCTGGCGGACCTAAGGTTTGGCCGCACACCGGAGGTTCCCCATGCAGCGTTTCATCACCCTCGCGTTCCTGTTGCTCCTGTCCTGCTGCGGCGTGCTGGCCGCCCCGCCGACAGAGCTGGTCATCGCCACCGTGAACAACGGCCACATGGTCGAGATGCAGAAGCTCTCGCCACGCTTCGAGCAGGCCAACCCCGACATCAGGCTGAAATGGGTGGTGCTCGACGAAGGCGTGCTGCGCCAGCGCGTCAGCGCCGACATCGTCGACAAGGGCGGCCAGTACGACGTGATCACGATCGGTATGTACGAGGTGCCCATCTGGGGCCGCAAAGGCTGGCTGCGCCCCTTCCAGCCCGACGACCAGTACGACGTGAACGACGTGCTGCCGGCGATCCGCAAGGGCTTGTCGGCCGATGGCAAGCTCTACGCCGCGCCGTTCTATGGCGAGAGCTCGATGCTGATGGCGCGCGCCGACCTGATGAAGGCGGCCGGCTTCTCGCTGCCTTACCAGCCCACATGGGACGACATCCGCAAGGCGGCCGCGCGGCTGCATGCGCCCGACAAGGGCATCTACGGCATCTGCCTGCGCGGCAAGGCCGGCTGGGGCGAGAACATGGCGCTCGTCTCGACCATGGTCAACACCTTCGGCGGCCAGTGGTTCGACATGGGCTGGCGCCCGCAGATCCACAGCGATGCGTGGAAAAAGGCGGTGAGCTTCTATGTCGACCTGCTGAAGCAGTACGGGCCGCCGGAAGCCTGGCACAACGGCTTCAACGAGAACCTCAAGCTCTTCCAGCAGGGCCGCTGCGCGATGTGGGTCGATGCGACGATCGCCGCGTCGTTCCTGGCCGACCCGAAGCAGAGCGTGGTGGCCGACAAGCTGGCCTTCACACAGGCGCCGGTGGCGCTGACGCAGCGTGGCGCGGGCTGGCTGTGGGCCTGGGCGCTGGCCATCCCGTCGGCGACCACCAAGGCCGACGCGGCGCAGCGCTTCCTCAATTGGGCGACCTCGCGCCGCTACATCGAGCTGGTGGCCGACAGCGAGGGCTGGGCCCACATTCCCACCGGCACGCGCGGCTCCACCTACAAGCGCAACGAATTCACGCGCTCGGTCAACTTCGCCTTCCACGAGGCGATGGCGATCGCGCTGGCCGACCCGAACAACAGCACGCTGCCGAAGAGCCCGTACACCGGTGTGCAGTTCGCATCGATCCCGGAGTTCCAGCAGATCGGGCAGTTGACCGGCGAGCGCGTGGCCGCGGCGCTGCAGGGCCGCATGAGCGTGGCCGAAGCGCTGGCCGGGGCGCAGCAGCAGGCCGAGGCGCAGATGCGCCAGGCCGGCTACTTCAAGTGAACGGCCGAAAGCCGGAAATAGTTAGCATTGCACCCGGCCTCGTGCTTCAACCCCGCGGCCGGGGTGTCGATCTTCATCGAAGGGAGTACAAGGTCCTGAACGGCAAGCGGGAGGATGTTGTCCATGGCGAGTCGGCGTGTCGCGAGTCCTGAGCTGGAGCTCGAGCCGAGCAGGGTGCCCGAGCTCGGCTACGAGGTGCTGGATCGGCAGGCCTCGGTGCGCTACCTCCAGCACGGCTTCCCGACGCCGTTGGTGCGCTGGCATCACCACGAGGAATACGAGCTGCACCTCATCGTCGCGAGCCACGGCAAAGCGTTCGTCGGCGACTACATCGGCTGCTTCGAGCCCGGCCACCTGGTGCTGACCGGGCCCAACCTCCCGCACAACTGGATCTCCACCGACGTGCCGCCCGAGGGCTACCCGCTGCGCGACATGGTGCTGCAGTTCTCGGGCGAGCACCTGCAGCGCAGCGCCGAGCACCTGCCGGAGCTCGCCGAGGCGATCCCGATGCTCGAGCGCGCGCGGAACGGCATCGAGTTCTTCTCGATCAGCGAGCGCGTGCGCGAGCACATGCTGGCGCTGCGCGAGCTCTCGGGGCTGCAGCGGTTCGCGCGCTTCGCCGCGCTGCTGGCCGACCTGGCGCAGTGCCAGGATTACCGCCTGCTCTCGGTGGGGCAGATGCGCAGCACCGAAGACGAAGCCTCGATGGCGCGCATCAGCGGCATCGTCGAGTTCGTGCTGAACAACTTCTGCAGCGAGCTGTCGATGGCCGATCTCGCCGATCGGCTCGGCATGACCGAGAGCACCTTCTCGCGCTACTTCCGCCGCGCCACCGGCAACACGTTCACCGACTTCGTCAACCGGCTGCGCATCAACAAGGCCTGCCAGCTGCTGATGGCGTCCGACCGCTACATCTCCACCGTCTGCTACGACGTGGGCTTCAACAACGTGGCCTACTTCAACCGCCGCTTCCTGCAGTTCAAGGGCATGACGCCGAAGGAGTTCAGGAAGCAGGCACTCGCGCGCTTCGGCGATGTAGCCCCCCTGCCTGCTGCCGCCTGATACTTTTTGCACCGATCGCTGTACGCAGCCGCGGCTGCCGCTCAGGGATTGCGCGTGCCCCGGGAAAACCCCGGTCGTTCTGTGAAAAGGAGTATCAAAACCCGCCGCGCCAGTACGCGCTCGCCCGGGGCCGTATCCCTACGCTTCATGCCGCTGCCGAGGAGGACGAGAGGAGCCTGCCGGCAGATCCATTCAAGACGGCACATCTCAACTGGAGACCCCATGAAGCGAACCCCCAAGACCCTGCAGGCCGCGCTGCTCGCCATCGGTTTCGTCACCGCAGTTCCTTCCGCCCAGGCGGTGGACTGGGGCGGCTATTTCCGCGCCGGCCCGGCGACCACCAAGAAGGATGCCTCGCGCGCCTGCTACGGCCTCGCCGGCGCCGGCCTGAAGTACCGGCTCGGCAACGAGTGCGACTTCTACGGCGAGTTCGCGCTGAGCCAGAGCTTCAAGGCCGATGGCGTCGACTACAAGGCGCTGCTGATGACCAACATGGGCGAGGGCAGCACCAACGGCGACACCGGCAAGCTCGGCATCAACCAGATGTACCTCGAGGGCAAGGGCTACGACATCGCGCCCGAC
>Ga0207706_10006164_pt1 | contig 11135 bp, 4 predicted proteins | sample KBSC53metaG_FD_184318 | JGI IMG/M metagenome (GOLD analysis project Ga0207706, IMG submission 184318) | Corn rhizosphere microbial communities from Kellogg Biological Station, Michigan, USA - KBS C5-3 metaG (SPAdes) (version 2) | ecosystem: Host-associated > Plants > Roots > Rhizosphere > Soil ... | reverse complement strand
GGCCACCTCGGCGCAGGGGCTGGACGCCGCCTTCATCGGCGTGCCGCTCGACATCGGCACCTCCAACCGCGCCGGTGCACGCTTCGGCCCGCGGCAGATCCACGCCGAATCGTCGCTGCTACGGCCCTACAACATGGCCACCGGCGCCGCGCCGTTCGACACGCTGCAGGTCGCCGACCTGGGCGACGTGCCGATCAACACCTATTCGCTGGAGAAATCGGTCGCGATCGTCGAGCGGTTCTACGACCAGGTGCTGGCCGCCGGCTGCACGCCGCTCACGCTGGGCGGCGACCACACCATCGCGCTGCCGATCCTGCGCGCCGTCGCCCGCCAACATGGGCCGGTGGCGCTGGTGCACGTGGATGCGCATGCCGACATCAACGACGAGATGTTCGGCGAGCGCATCGCGCACGGCACGCCCTTCCGTCGAGCGGTCGAGGAAGGCCTGCTCCGGTGCGACAGGGTCTGGCAGATCGGCCTGCGCGGCACCGGCTACGCGATCGACGATTTCGACTGGCCGCGTTCGCAGGGCTTCACCATCGTGCCGGCGCACGAGGTCTGGTACCAGTCGCTCGCGCTGCTGATGGCGCAGGTACGCGAGGCCATCGGCCCGCAGCAACCGGTGTACCTGAGCTTCGACATCGACGGCATCGACCCCTCCTATGCCGGGGGCACCGGCACGCCTGAGATCGGCGGCCTCACGGTGCCGCAGGCGCTGGAGATCGTGCGCGGCTGCCGCGGATTGAACCTCGTGGGGGCCGATCTGGTCGAAGTGGCACCGCCCTACGACCCCTCGGGCAACACCGCGCTGCTCGGCGCCAACCTGCTGTACGAGATGCTCTGCGTGCTGCCCGGCGTGCGCTGCCGCTGAAGCCGTCGTAGATTCACCCGATCCGAGAACGAAAGAGATGCACCGATGGACATGAAGACCTCTCCGCTCGCCGCGCTGAACGACCCCACGCTGCTGAAGACCGATGCGCTGGTCAACGGCGAGTGGCTCAAGGGCAGCGCCCGCTTCGACGTGACCGACCCCGCCACCGGCGCCAAACTGGTCAACGTGGCCAACCTCGGCACGGCCGAGACGCAGGCCGCGCTGCAGGCTGCCAACAAGGCCTGGGGCTCGTGGGCCAAGCGCACCGCGAAGGAGCGCGCCGCGGTGCTGATGAAGTGGTTCCACCTGCTGCACCAGCACGCCGACGACCTGGCCCGCATCATGACCGCCGAACAGGGCAAGCCGCTGGCCGAGGCCAAGGGCGAGGTCACTTACGGCGCGAGCTTCATCGAATGGTTCGCCGAGGAAGCCAAGCGCGTCTACGGCGAGACGGTGCCCACCACCGACAACAACAAGCGCTACCTGGTCATCAAGCAGCCGGTGGGCGTGTGCGCGGCGATCACGCCGTGGAATTTTCCGATCGCGATGATCACGCGCAAGGTCGCGCCCGCGCTGGCCGCTGGCTGCCCGGTGGTGATCAAGCCCGCCGAGCAGACACCGCTCTCGGCGCTGGCGGTGGCCGAGCTAGCGCAGCGCGCGGGCATGCCCGCCGGCGTGCTCAACGTGATCACCGCCGATGGCGACCAATCCATCGCCGTGGGCAAGGTGCTGTGCGAGAGCGACCTCGTGCGCCACCTCTCCTTCACCGGCTCCACCGAAGTGGGCCGCATCCTGATGAAGCAGTGCGCGCCCACGATCAAGAAGCTGAGCCTCGAGCTCGGCGGCAACGCGCCCTTCATCGTGTTCGACGATGCCGACCTCGACAGCGCGGTCGAAGGCGCGCTCGCCAGCAAGTACCGCAACGCCGGCCAGACCTGCGTCTGCGCCAACCGCCTCTATGCGCAAGAGGGCATCTACGACGCCTTCATCGCGAAGCTGGCCGAGAAAGCCAAGGGCATCAAGGTCGGCAACGGCTTCGAGGCCGGCGTCAGCCAGGGGCCGCTGATCGACGATGCGGCGATCGCCAAGGTCGAGCAGCATGTGGCCGATGCGCTCGCCAAGGGCGCCCATGTGATCACCGGCGGCAAGAAGATCGGCGAGCGCTTCTACGAGCCCACCGTGCTGGCCAACGCCACCAGCGACATGCTCTGCGCGCGCGAGGAGACCTTCGGCCCCGTGGCGCCGGTGTTCCGCTTCAAGACCGAGGAAGAGGCGATCGCACTGGCCAACGACACCGAGTTCGGCCTCGCGAGCTATTTCTACAGCCGCGACATCGGCCGCATCTTCCGCGTCGGCGAGGCGCTGGAATACGGCATGGTCGGCATCAACACCGGGCTGATCTCCACCGCCGAGGTGCCGTTCGGCGGCGTCAAGCAGTCGGGCCTGGGCCGCGAGGGCTCGCACCACGGCATCGACGACTACGTGGAGGTCAAGTACCTCTGCCTGGGCGACATCCAGAAATAGGGATTGCGTTTCGCGCCGCACGGCGCGCATTTCGCGACGCGGCGGCGCGGGTTGTCGCGCCCCGCTCGCCTGCGGCGGGGCCGGTGGGCACCATGAAGGCATTCGATCCACGAAACCTTCACAGGAGCCCACCATGACCTTGCTGCTGCAGATCCTCTCCCACACCCCGCGCTGGGTGTTCGTGCTGTTCTTCGCGCTGCTGGTGCTCGGCGTCAAGCAGCTCTCGGCGCGCCAGGCGACGCTGCGCCGCGTGACCCTGCTGCCGCTGGCGATGATCGGCCTGTCGTTCTACGGCGTGGTGTCGGCCTTCGCATCGCAGCCCTCGGCCCTGCTGGCCTGGGCCGCCGGCGCCGCCGTGGGCGCCCTCGCGATCGTCAGCCGCCCGGTGCCCGCCGGCACCGCCTACGACGCCGCCACGCGCAGCTTCAGTCTGCCGGGCAGCCCGGTGCCGCTCGCGCTGATGATGGGCATCTTCTTCACCAAGTACGCGGTCGGCGTCAGCCTGGCGATGTCGCCGGCGCTCGCTCAGGTGCCGTCGTTCGCGCTGGTGGTCAGCGGCCTGTATGGCGTGTTCAGCGGCGCTTTCCTGGGCCGCGCCGCCCGCCTTTGGCAGCAGGTCTCCGGCGCCGCGGGCCAGCCGCCGGTGGCGAGCGCCGCCTGAGCCAAGGAGCACAGCGTGCCGAAGCTGCTTCGCCTCCTGCGGGCCCGCCCGCTCGCCTTCTCGCTGCTCGCCCTCTGCGCCATGGTGGCCCAGGCCGGCGTGGGCGTGCGCACCCTGCCGGCCATGGATGCGGAGCACGGGCCGGTGACGCTGTGGTACCCGAGCGCCGAGGCGGAGAGCCACCGCGCCGTGGGCGCCTTCGAGCTCGACGCCGCATGGAACGCCGCGCCGCGGCCAAGCAACCGCCGCCTGGTGGTGCTCTCGCACGGCTCGGCCGGCTCGCCCTGGCCGCAGCACGGCCTGGCCCGGGCGCTGGCCGAGGCCGGCTTCATCGTCGCCTCGCCCGAACACCAGGGCGACAACTGGCACGACGACAGCCTCACCGGCCCGAGCGCCTGGGCGCAGCGGCCACGCGAAGTCTCGGCCACGATCGACCGGCTGGCGGCCGATCCGGCATGGGCGCCGCTGTTCGACCCGCGGCGTGTCGGCGTCTACGGCATGTCGGCCGGCGGCCTGACGGCGCTGGTGATGGCCGGCGCCCGCTGGGACGTTTCGCGTCTGCCGGCGCACTGCGCGGCGCACGCGGCCGACGATGCCGGCCTGTGCAGCCGCGTCGCCCAGGCCGGCGCCGGTGCGCGCTGGCGCACGCTGCCCGTGCAGTCGCATGCCGATGCGCGGGTGCGCGCCGCGGTCTCGGCAGTGCCGGTGGGCGTGGTGGTCCTGCCGGACTCGCTGGCCGCGCTGAATGCGCCGGTCGGCCTGGTGGAGGCCTCGGCGGATCGGGTGCTGGCGCCCGCCTTCCATGTGCGGGCGCTCAAGGCGGCCTGCCCCGGCTGCCAGATGCTCGCCGTGCTGCCGGGTGCGGGGCACGATGCGTTCTTCTCGCCCTGGCCGGCCGCGCTGGCGGCACGCGCCGGCCTGAGCGGCCCGGAGGCGGCGGGCTTCGACCGCGAGGCGCAGCTGCCGGGGCTGTATCGCACAATCGCGCGGTTCTTCGAGCAGCACCTGTGACCTATTCGCCTCCCCGCTCTCATGCCCTGCACTTCGCGCGCCACGGCGCGCAGGTGCTGGTGTTCAACACGCTGGTCGCGGCGGTGCTGTCGTACCTGAACGAACAGAGCTTTCCGCTCAAGCTGATCTACTCGCAGGCGATCGGGCTGCTCACCTGGGCCACCATCGACTTCGGCCGCTTCGCGCTCCCGGGCCGCGACCCGCACAGCAACTGGCCGCTGGGCTGGCGCGGCGGCGCACTGGTGATCTTCGGCATCGTGTTCGGCTATGTGGTCGGCACGATGATCGGCGACGCGTTCTGCGGCTGCTCCACCTGGGACGTGTGGCGCTTCGCGCCGCGCAAGTTCCTCGGCTGGATCGCCGGCGCACTGGTGATCAGCGGCATGGTGGTGCAGTACTTCTACAGCCGCGGCCGCGACCATTACTACCGGATGGAGCGCGCCGAGATCGAGCGCAACGCCACGCTGGCCAAGCTGGCCCTGCTGCAGAGCCAGCTCGAGCCGCACATGCTGTTCAACACGCTGGCCAACCTGCGCGTGCTGATCGGCATCGACCCGCCGCGCGCCCAGGCCATGCTCGATCAGCTGATCGCGTTCCTGCGCGCCACGCTCAGCGCCTCGCGCGTGCAGGCGCATGCGCTCAGCGCCGAGTTCGAGCGGCTGGACGACTACCTCGAGCTGATGTCGGTGCGCATGGGGCCGCGGCTTTCCACGCATTTCGAGTTGCCGCAGGACCTGCGCCAGGTCGAGGTGCCGCCGCTGCTGCTGCAGCCGCTGGTGGAAAACTGCATCCAGCACGGCCTGGAGCCCAAGGTCGACGGCGGCCGCATCGAGGTGAGCGCGCGCCGCGAAGGCGACACGCTGGTGCTCGAGGTGCGCGACACCGGCGTGGGCCTGGAGGCCGCGCCGCCCTCCAACGGCACCCGTTTCGGCCTGAAGCAGGTGCGCGAGCGGCTGCACACGCTCTACGGCGAGCGGGGCTCGCTGAGCCTGGCGCCGGCGGCCGATGAAGAAGGCGGCACGCGGGCGGTGATCCGCATGCCGCTGACGCTTCAGCCCGCCAGCGCCGGCTCCTGAACCGCCGCCCCGGCGAACACCGCCTCGAGCGCCGCGGCCAGCGCCGGGGCATTCGGGCCGGTGATCAGGCTCTCGTGGTTGCCCGGTGAATCGAGCAGCGCCACGCCCTGCGGCAGGAAGCGGCCCCAGCCGTAGTCGAGCCGCGGATCGGCGCTCTGGTGCGCGAACATGTCGCTCGCCTTCACCAGCGACACGCGGCCGCCGAAGGCACCGCGCTCCGCCCCCACGTAGTAGCCGGTCACCATGCTCTCGTGGCGCTTGCGCAGCTCGAGGTATTGCCGCACGAAGGCCGGGTCCTGCTCGGGGATGATCTCGTGCAGCGCGAGCTGGCGCGCCACGTGCGCGAGCCGTTCCTCCTCGGTCATGCGCCCCAGCTCCGGCACCGCCAGCCCGAGGTCGTGCCCCAGGTAGCGCTCGAAGCCCGAGAAGATGTGGTGGATGTAGTCGGCGCCCAGCGAGGCCATCTTCGGCCGCTCCAGGATCCACTCGAGGTTCTTGCCCTCGAAGCTGGCAAAGGAATCGAGCAGCACCACGCCGTCGACCCGCTCGCCCTGGCGCTCCAGCATCGCGGCCAGCTGCAGCGCGACCAGCCCGCCCGACGAATGGCCCGCCAGCCGGTACGGGCCGGCGGGTTGCGCCTGCTTCAACGCCTGCAGGTAGCCGGCGCACATGGCTTCCATCGACTCCAGCGCGACCAGCTGGCGCGCGCGGATGTCGATCGGCTCCAGGCAGTACAGCGTGTGGTCCTTCAGCGCATGCGCCAGGTCCTTGAAGCCCAGCGCATGGCCGTTGATGCCGGGGATGCAGAAGATCGCCCGCGCCCGCCCCTCGTTGAAGCAGGTCAGCGGCGACAACGGCTCGGTGCCGCGCTGGCGCTCCAGCAGCGCCGCCACTTCGGCCACGGTGCGGTGGCGGAACAGCTCCTCCACGCTGACCTCGGCATCGAAGTTCTTCGCGATCAGCGCGGCCATGCGGATCAGGCCGAGCGAGGTGCCGCCGAGGTCGAAGAAATCGTCATGGCAGCCCAGCCGCTGCGGGTCGAGCTGCAGCGCCTGCGCCCACAGCGCATGCACGCGCAGCTCCATCACGGTGGCCGGCTTCACCGGCGCCGCGGCGGTGCCGGCCAGTTCGGGCTCGGGCAGGCGGTTGAGGTCGATCTTGCCGGAGGCGGTGCGCGGAAACTCCTGCACCTCGACGAAGGCCGACGGGATCATGAACTGCGGCAGCTTGTCGGCCAGCGCGGCGCGCAGCGCCTGCGCCTCGATGCCCAGCGGCCGGTCGGGCGGCATCTGCACGTAGGCGCACAGCCGCAATGACTGCGCGCTGTCGCCCCAGGTCCGCACCACCGCCTGCAGCGCCGGCGTGTGCTGCAGGATCGCGCTCTCGATCTCCGAGCACTCCACACGGCGGCCGGCGATCTTGACCTGCCGGTCGCGGCGGCCGAGGTATTCGATCTGGAAATCCTCGCGCAGCCGGGCGAGGTCGCCGGTCCTGTACATCCGCGCGCCGGGCACGAACGGGTGATCGACGAAGCGGCCGGCTTCCAGCGCACGGTCGAGGTAGCCGTTGGCCAGCCCCACGCCCGAGACGCAGAGCTCGCCCACCGCGCCGCGCGGCACCGGCTGCAGGCGCGCATCCAGCAGGTAGACCTGCAGGTTGTCGAACGGCCGGCCGATCGGCACCGGGCGCCCGCCGGCGAGCACCGCCGCGGGGTCGAGCACGCATTGCGTCGTGTAGAAGGTCTCGCTCGGGCCGTAGATGTTGACCACGGCCGCGCGGCTGCCGGCCTGCTGCACCCGCGCCAGCGTGGTGGGCAGCAGCTTCTCGCCGGCGACGAACAGGTACTTCACCGAGGCGAGGTCGTCGGCGCTCAGCCCCGGATGCTCGAGGAAGGCATCGAGCATCGACGGCACGAAGTTCATGTGCGTGACGCGCTGCGCCGCGACGCAGCGGCGGATGCGCTCCGGATCGCGCTCGTCGCCGGTGGGCAGCACCGCCACCGCGCCGCGCCCCATCAGGAACGAGAACAACTCGGTGGTCGACACATCGAACACGACGTTGGTCTTGAAGAGGTAGATGTCGCCGGCCTGCACCGGGTAGTCGTTCTCCATGCTCTGCAACGAATTGATCAGCATGCGGTGCGACAGCACCACGCCCTTGGGCACGCCGGTGGAGCCCGAGGTGTGGATCACCACCGCCGCATCGCCGGCCTCGTTGACGCGCGGCGGCGCCTCGGTCGGCAGATCGCCGAGGGATGCGGACGCCAGGTCGAGGCAATGGCCCGGGAACGCGATGCCGGCCGGCAGCGGCCGGTCGACCAGCAGCGCCTTCGGTGCCGCGTTACGCAGGATCACCGTGCTGCGCTCGTCGGGATACTCCGGATCGAGCGGCACATAGGCCGCGCCGGCCTTCAGCGCGCCGAGGATGCCGGCCACCATCTTGAACGAGCGGCCCATGCGCACGGCGACCAGGTCGCCCCGGCCCACGCCCTGCGCTCGCAGCGCATGCGCGACGCGGTTGGCCTCGCGCTCCAGCTCGAGCATCGAATGGCGCCAGTCGCCGTCGATCACGGCCAGCGCGCCCGGCGCCTCGGAGGCGCGGCGCTGCAGCAGCTCATGGATCAGCAACTCGCCATCGAAGGCCTTGTCGGTGCGGTTCAGGCCGTGGACCAGCAGCTCGCGCTGCTCGGGCCCGAGGACATCGAGCGCACCGATCGGTTCGCGCTCGGCCTGCGGCGCCGCGAGGCAGACGCGGCGGAACACGTCGACGAAGCTCGCGATGGTTTCGGCACGGTAGAGGTCGGTGCAGTATTCGGCATCGATACGGATGCCGTCCTCGCACAGCTCCACATCGACCAGCATGTCGAACTTGGCGGTCGTGCGGCCCATCGGCACCGGCTTCAGCGAGAGGCTGCCGTCCGCGTCGTGCACCTGCAGCGTCTCGCGCACCACCAGCATCACGTCGAACAGCGGGTTGCGGTTGGCATCCTTTTTCTGGCCCGACAGCGCGACGATGCGCTCGAAGGGCAGCTCGGCATGGCGGAAGCAGTCGATCACGCGCTCGCGCACCGCGTCGAAATACGCCTCGACCGGCTGCGATGGCTCCGGCTGCAGGCGCACCGGCAGCGTGCCGGTGAACATGCCCACCACCTTGTCGAGCTCGCCGTAGCAGCGCAGGTCGATCGGCGTGCCGATCACCACATCGGCATCGCCCGAAAAACGCTGCAGCGCGATCGCCAGCGCGCCGGCCATGTAGGTGAAGGCGGTGAGCCCGCGGCGCTTGCAGTAGGCGAGGATCTGCGCCTTCTCGTCGGTGCTCCAGCCCTGCTGCAGCCGCTGGCCACGGAAGCTCTTGACCGGCGGGCGCGGGTGGTCCGACGGGAAGTCGAGCCGCGGGGCGCCGGCCATCGTGCGCTGCCAGAAGGCGGTGGCCGCGGCGTTGCCTTCGTCGCCGGCCTCATGGCGCCGCACGCAGTAGTCGGCGTAGTCGAACGGCAGCGGTGGCAGCGTGCGGCCCAGGCAGAGGTCGCGGAAATCGACCATCAGCATCCGCATCGAGGCCATGTCGATGATCAGGTGATGCACGTCGAGCAGCAGGTAGCGCGCTCGCGGCGTGCGCAGCACGGTCGCGCGGATCGGGATCTCGGTGGTGAGGTCGTAGGGCCGCACCTGCGCGGCCACCACCTCCTCGGTGAGTTCGGAGATCTCGACCTCCGCGACGCTGAACGGCACCGCCTCCAGAATGCTCTGGCAGGCCTCGCCATCGACCTCGCGATGGATCGTGCGCAGCACCTTGTGGCGCTCGATCAGCGCGCGCAGCACGCGCTCCACCTCCGGTGTGCCCAGCGCGGCTGGCATCTCGAACACATTGCTGACGTTGTAGGCGGTGCTGCGGTCGACCCGGCTCAGGAAGAACAGGCGCAGTTGCTCGGGCGACATCGGGTAGTGCTCGCGCGGCGCGGCCTTGGCGAGCGCGGAGCCGCTGCCGCCGGATTCGCCGTGCACACGCGCCAGCAGGTCGCGCATCACCGGATGGCGGAAGACCTCGGTGATGTGCAGGCTCACGTCGAGCTGCTTCTGGATGTGGGCCACCAGCCGCATCGCGCGGATCGAATCGCCGCCCAGGCCGAAGAAGTCGTCTTCAGGGCCGATCTGCTCGGCCGGCACGCCCAGCTCCCTGGCCACGCCCTCGATCACCACGCGGTCGCGCCCGCTCCAGGCCACCGGCGCGCGCTCGCTGCGCTCGCCGAGCGCCTGCTGCGCCAGCGCATCGAGCTGGCGCGCATCGAGCTTGCCGTTGGTGGTGAGCGGCAGCCGATCGAGCCGCATCAGGCGCGCCGGCACCATGTAGGCCGGCAGCCGCTCCTTCAGGCTGGCCAGCAGCGCGGCGTCATGGTCGGCCGCGGCCTCGTAGAACAGCCACAGAGAGGCCTTGCCGCCATGCTGCACCGCCTGCGCCTTGGCGCCTGCCACGCCGGGCACGCGCACCGCCAGCGATTCGATCTCGCCGCATTCGATGCGGTTGCCGTTGATCTTGACCTGCCCGTCGCGACGGCCCAGGAAGCGCAGCGTGCCGTCGGCGTTCCAGCTTGCCAGGTCGCCGCTGCGGTACAGGCGGCCCAGCCCCATCGGGCTGTCGATGAACTTCTGCTGCGTGAGCGCCTCGTCGTGCAGGTAACCCGCCGCCAGGCCGGCCCCGCTCAGGCACAGCTCGCCCGGCACGCCGATCGCGCAGGGCTGCAGCCGGCTGTCGAGCACATAGGCCTGGGTGTTGGCGATCGGCCGGCCGATGCTCACCTCTTCGGCGCCGCGCACCACTTCCCACGAGGTGCTGACCACCGCGTTCTCGGTCGGGCCGTAGTTGTTGACCAGGCAGTAGCTGCGGCTGAACGAGGTGTCGCGCAGCGTGTCGCCACCGGTCAGCAGCACCTTCAGGCTGCGGCTGTCGCGCTTCTGGAACTGCTCGCACACCGGCGTGGGCAGGAAGGCATGCGTGATGCCGTGCTGCTCGACCCAGGCATGCAGGCCATCGATGTCGAGCCGCAGCGCCTCGGGCACGACATGCAGCGTCGCGCCGCAGGCCAGCGTCGGGAAGATCTCCCACACCGAGGCATCGAAGCCCGGCGAGGCGTACTTGGTGGTCTGCGCCGTGGCGTCGAGGCCGAATGCATCCTCATGCCAGCGGCACAGGTTCAGCAGCGCACCATGCGACACCGGCACGCCCTTGGGCACACCCGTGGAGCCGCTGGTGAAGATCACATAGGCGATGTCGTCGGCGCTCACGGCCGGCGCCTCGGCCCCGGGCTGGGCGCAGCCCACCGCCTCGGCCAGCGCCAGCGTCTCGAGCGCCGGCAGCGCCTCGAAGTGCAGCCCCTGCGGCTGCGTGATCAGCAGCCGCACCCGCGCCTGGGTGAGCACCTGCGCCAGCCGGGCCTGCGGGTTCTTCGGGTCCAGCGGCAGGAATGCCGCGCCGGCCTTTGCAATGCCCAGCACCGCGGCCACCATCGCGGCCAAGTTGTCGGCCAGCACGCCGACCACCTCGCCGCGGCCCAGCGCGCGCGCAGCCAGCGCGCTGCGCACCGATTCCGCCATGCGGTCCAGCTCGCGGTACGAGACGCGGGCCTCGCCCTCGACCACCGCCGTGTGCTCCGGCCGCAGTTGCACCACCTCGTCGAAGCGCGCGATCACATGCGCCAGGTCGTCGGGCCAGGCCTTGCGGGTGGCGTTGAAACGCACCAGCACCTGCCGGCGCTCGTCGTCCGGCAGGATGTCGACCTGCTCGGCCTGCAGGTAGGGCTGAGCCACCACCTGCGCAGCCGCGGTGCGCAGGTGGGCCTGCAGGCGCTGCACCTGGCCGGCATCGACGCGGGCGGCGTCGTACTTGACCGCGACGCGCAGGCCATCGGCCTCCTCGGCCACCACCACGTTGAGCGGATAGCTGGTGCTCTCATGGCCCTTGAAGCCGGTGATCGAGAAGCCGGCGTCGCCGCCGC
>Ga0207706_10006162_pt1 | contig 11137 bp, 8 predicted proteins | sample KBSC53metaG_FD_184318 | JGI IMG/M metagenome (GOLD analysis project Ga0207706, IMG submission 184318) | Corn rhizosphere microbial communities from Kellogg Biological Station, Michigan, USA - KBS C5-3 metaG (SPAdes) (version 2) | ecosystem: Host-associated > Plants > Roots > Rhizosphere > Soil ... | reverse complement strand
CTCCTCGAGCATCACGTTGTACTGCTCCAGCTCGGCCTTCGAGAGCTTCTTCGGCCGCTCCGAGGTGATCATCGCCTTGCCGAAATCCTGGTACAGCGCGGCGATGTGGAAGGTAGCCGCGGTGGTGACCTCGGCCACGCCGTAGTCGGCAGCCACCGAGTAGGCCTTCAGCGTCTCTTCCATCTTCGTCTTCTTGAGCTTCAGCTGCTTGGCCAGCGGCTCCACCAGCGGCACTTTGCGGTAGGCCTCCAACGACGGGCCGGCCAGCGCGAGCGCGGCGGTGGCCCCCAGGTAGCGGGTGCGCGCGGTGCGGGCGCCGCCGCCGGCCTGGTCGGCCTGGAACACATCCTTCATCAGCGCGAGCTCGCGGGCCGCGTTGCCGTCGTCGTGCGCGATGCGGGCCAAGCGGTAGCGGGCCTCGACCGCCGGCTCCAGAGGCTGCGGGTATTGCCGCAGGTAGCGTTCATAGACCGCGGCGGCCTGCGGGCGCGCGCCGCCCTTCTCATACAGCTCGGCGGCCTGCCACAGCGCGGCGCTGGCCACCTGCGGTTCCTTCTTGGTCGCGGCGAGGCGCTCGTATTCGCCGGCGGCCTGGCGCCACTGGCCCTTTTCGACATACGCCACCGCGAGCTTGCCGTTGACCTCGGCCTGCAGCGGGTGGTTGGGATAGCGCGAGCGGAAGTCTTCCAGCGAGCGGATCGCGCCGTCCCAGTCCTTCAGCGCGATCAGCGCCGCGGCCGCGTCGTATTGCGCCGCGGCACGCACCGTGGAGCCCGGCGCAGCCGAGGCCACGCGCTCGAAGTGCGACACCGCCTCGCGCAGCTGGCCGGCCTGCCGCGCCTGCTCGCCCTGCTTGTAGATGGCGGCGGCCTGGCGCTCGACGAGATCGGCGCGCGCCGGATCCTTGGCCGGCGTCAGCGCCAGCACCTCGGCATAGGCCTTCTCGGCACGCTCGAAGGCGCCGCGGTCGAACGCGGTGTGCGCGATCACGGTCCAGGCCACGCGGCGGTTGGCATCCGCTGCCGGTGGCTTCAGCGCCAGCACCTGCTCCGCCACCGCCGAGGCCTGCTCGGTGTCGCGCAGCGCGAAGAGCTTCTCGGCCGCGTTGGTCAGCACCGGGCCGTTGCGCGGGTCGGCCGGAAAGGCCTTCGCGAAGCGCAGCGCGCTTTCCACGCCAGCCCGCTGCAGCGCCGGCAACTCGGCCGCGGGCACGCGCTTCTCCTGGCCGGCATAGCTCAGCAGCGCGGCATAGCCGGCATCGGCGCTTTTCTCGTGCGCGGGGTAGCCGTAGGCCGTCTTCTCGTATTCGGCGGCGGCTTCCTTCAGCCGGCCATCTTCATAGAGCAGCTCGGCGAGCAGGAAGTTGTTCTGCGCGGCTTCGGGATCGTTGGGGAAGGAAGCCAGGTAGGCGCGGTACCACTTCACCGCCTCCTGGTAGTCGGCGCTGGCCTTGCTCTTCTGCGCGCCGGCGTGATAGTGCCGAGCCAGCTCGCTCAGGTGCGTTCTCACCAGCGGCTGCGCATGCTCCCAGCCGCTGGGGTTGGCCTTGCGGAAATCGCTGCTCACGCCGTAGTGCTCGACGTACTCCTTCTTGCTGTCGAGCGCCAGGCTGGCAAAGCCCGCCTGCTGGTAGATCTCGATCACGCGGGCCTGCAGCACCGGCGCCTGCGCATGCAGCGGATGGCGGCGCGCAAAGGCGCCCAGCGTGTCGGCGGCGTCCTTGGTGCGCTCCTGCTTCAGGTAGAGCTCGCCCAGCTGTTCGTAGACGCGGAACTCGTAGGCCTGGCGGGTGTCGCCCTCCATGTAGGCCGGGATGCTGTCGGCCCCCTGCAGGTTCTGCAGGCTCAGGCTGGTGACGCGGAAGGTGTCTTCGATCAGCTCGCGGTCGGCGCGGGTCAGGCCTTCGAGCTTGTCGAGTTCGCCGTCGCCCTGCAGCGCTTCGGCCTGGCCGTCGAGCACCGCGAAGAACGAGCGCAGCGCGTCTTCCAGCTTGCCCTGCTTGAAGAGCGACCAGCCGTGCATGTAGAGCGAGCGCTCGTGGTAGGGGTTGTCGTCCTCGCTCTTGATCACCGTGGCGAAGGCCTGCTCGGCATTCACGTAGTCGCGCGTGGTGAACAGGATCTCGCCGCGGCGGAACTGCGCCTCGTCGCGGTAGCGGGTGTTCGGATAGGCCTGCACCATCCGGTCCAGCGTCTTCAGCGCGGTCTCGAGCTCGCCGCCCTGTTCGTAGGCGCGGGCTAGCTGGTACAGCACGCGGTCGTTGCCCGGGTCTTGCGGATAGGTCTTCAGGTAATCCTGGTAGCGCGTGATCGCGGCCTTGAAATCGGCCACCGTGCCGTTGGCTTGGCCGGTAGCGATGCGGTTGTCGGCCGCATCCATCTCCAGGTCGCCGAGCCGGCGCATCGCCTCCGAGCGCTGCGCCGCCTTGGGCGCGGCCGCGAGGAAATCGCGGTACGCCGCAATCGCCTTGTCGACGCTGCCGTCGACGCCCGGGTCCTGCTCGATCACGACCTGGCGGCTGGCCAGCGTCTTCAGCGTGGGCTCGTTGTCGGGCGTGCCGCCGCGCTTGCTGGCGCAGGCGGCCAGGCCGGCAGCGACCACCGGGGTCAGGAGCAGCACCAGGCTACGGCTGTGTCGCATGGCCCGCATCCGTCTTCGTGTCCATCTTGGCATTGGCGCGGTCGACCAGCTGGGCCACCGCGAAACGCGCCTGGTTGGCATACACCGCCAGCCGCTCCTTCTGGCGCTGCAGCTCGGCGATCGCCAGGTCCTGCACGGCCCGCTGCTGCTCGCCGGTGAGCGCAGCCACGCGCGGGATCAGCGCCTTGATGCGCTGGTCGAGCTCGGGGATGCGCGTGGCGAACTGCTCGAAGCGGGCCGGCTCGTCGCGCTGCGCCTGGGCCAGCGCGGTGTCGCGCCGGTTCGCCTCGGCCAGCTCGGTGGTGATCGTCTTGATCGACTTCTTCGCATCCCACAGCCGGTCGGGGTATTGCTGCGCGAGTTGCCAGGTCAATGCGCCTTCCACGCGGCGCACGCGGTCGCGCGCGGCCTGCGCATCGGGGTCGTCGGCGGCCTGGGCCAGCGTGGCGCGGGCCAGTGCCAGGCGGGCGAGCTGCTCGCGCTGCTTGGCATCGGCCAGGGCCAGCGTGTCCTGCTCGGCCTCGACGCGCTCGACTTCGGAGGCCAACGCATCGCCACGCTGTTGCAGACCGGCCAGGCCGCTCTCGCCGGCCTTGGCGCGCACCTGCGGCAGGCGGTCTGCAAAGGCCTTGCGGCGGTTGTCCAGCATGTCGTTGAACACGCCCAGGTTGTCGGCCCAGCCCTGCAGGTTGCGGCTGAGGAACTGCAGGTCGCGGTAGTTCTTGAAAGCCTCCTGGAACTCGTGCTGCGCGAGCACCGTGCCCAGGTGGCTGGCATGCGGCATCTCGGGCAGCTCGCGGATGTTCCAGAACCAGCCCATCTCGTCGCCCGGGTTGCGCTCCAGCAGCCCTTCGACCAGCTTGCCGGCGCGGATGGCCGCCATGGATTCGTCGAGCGCCTTGCTCTCCTGAGTGAAAGCCTCGATCGCCTCGGTGTAGCGCTGCAGCGACTGGCCGTAGGCGCCCAGCTCGGCGTAGGCATACGGCACCGCGATGCGCGCCTCGAGCACGGCCGAGTCGCTCGCGTCGCGCTGGCTCAGCTCGAGCCAGGGCACCAGCGCCTGCTTCGGGTTCTTCAGCTCGGCCGCGGCCCAGCCGAAGCCGAGCAGCGCCTTGTTGGCCGACATGCCGTTCAGGCGCACGCGCTCCAGGTAGCCGCGTGCGTTCTCGGGCTGGTGGCCCTGCAATGCAGCGAAACCGAGCGCGAGGTTGGCGCGGTCGCGCAGGCTGCGGTATTCCTCGTTGGGCGCGGGGCTCTTGCCCAGCTCGTCGAGCAGCGCGCTGCCGCGGGCGGCATCGCCGCTGCGGATCAGCGCGACGCCGAGGTTGAAGCGGGCATAGCGGCTCGCGCCGGCCGAGGCCGTCATGCCGCCGAGCAGTTGCGCGGCGCCGGCGTTGTCGCCCTTGGCCATCAGCAGGTTGGCCTTCAGCAGGCCGCGCTCTTCCTCCAGCGCGGGCGGCAGGTGGTTCTCGATGCGGTCGACCGCCGCGAGCGCATCGTCCACATAGCCGCGCTGGTAGCGGATCTTCGCGAGGTAGAACCACGCGCGGTCACGCACCGCGGGCTTGACGCCCTTGTCGATCAGCTTCGCGAAGATCTCGCCGGCCTCGCGGTGCAGGCCGTACGACAGCAGCATGCCGCCGCGCAGGATCTCCGCTTCGTCCTCGTGGTGAGGCATGCGGCCGAAGTGCTGCGACACCATCAGCGAGGTCAGCGCCGAGAAATAGTGATCCTGGAAGAAGTGGAACAGGCCGTCGCCGTAATGCGGGTCCTGCACCACATGCGGCGGCGCGGCCGGCTCGGCGGCCACGGCGGCACCCAGCAGCAGCGAAGCCGCGGCGGCCACCGCCGCCTGCCTCAAGGCCTTGCGAAGAACATCCCTGGACCGCATGGACTACTGCCAGACCTTGACTTCGAACTCCGGCTGCAGCTTGGCCTGCGAATCCTTGATCTGCAGCTCGATGTACTTCGGGTCGCTGCCCTTCTCGAACTTGATCGTCGTGCCGCGCTTGTAGTCGCGCTCGTGCGGCCCCTTGCCGGTGAAGAAGGCCACGATCTCGTGCTCGCCGGTGCGCAGGTTGCCGAGATACACCCGCTGCACGCCGCCGCGGTGCAGCGCATCGACCTCGAGCGGCGTGTAGAGGTAGTTGGTGACGATCTTGTCGTCGAGCTTCACCTGCACCGAATCGAGCGAGAACATCTTGCCCACATCCATCGAGACGAACACCGCCACCTGCGTGCTGGCCGGGAACAGCAGTTCCTCTTCCAGCACCAGCAGGTCGCGGTTGAGTCGGATCACATCGGCCTTGACGTCCTGGATGCGGTCGTCGAGGCCCTTCTTGTCGGCCTCGGCGGTGGGAGCCGAGGCCGGGGCGGCCGGCGCCGCGGCATCCGCGGCCCACGCATTCGAGATCGCGGCCGCCACCAGCAGCGCCGCGGCGAACCGGCCCCATCGCTTGAACATTCCCATGGACTCTTCTCTCAGAACGTTGCGGACACGATCAGCTGCAGCAGGTTGGCGTCGTACGAATAGAGCGCGCCGGTGCGGATGTCGGTGAAATCGCTGAAGCGGTAGCGCATGCGCTCATAGACGCCGCTCAGCTTGACGTCGTAGCGGCCCTGCACCTTGCCCATCGAATAGGTGACCTTGCCGCCCAGGCTCACGCCCTTGTAGGTGCCGAGCTGGCGGTTGCGCGACACGTAGGCCGTCTCGGCGGCGGCGTTGTCGCTGTAGAACAGCGCATGCTGCTGCGAATAGAAGCGCAGCAGCCCATCCACCAACCACGCCTGCCGCACATAGCGGCTCGCGCCGAACTCGGCGGTGTGCGCCTTGATCGCCCAGGTGTCCCAGAAATAGCGGTACTCGGCGCGCACCGCGGTGCCGGGCGTGACCTCGGCGATGGTGCGGAACTTGATCGCGCGGCTGGTGCGGGTGCGCGGGTTGCGCTCCGGCACCGCGGCGCCGAACACGCGCGCCACGCGGTACGGGCTGCCGAGGAAGCCCTCGTCGGACACCGCCTCGAAGTTCGCGCTCATCAGCCAGCGCGGCGACAGGATCTGCGTGGCGCCGAGGCGGTAGCGCCAGTGGTGCGCCGTATCCTGGAAGGTGTCGTCACCGTGCTTGCGCACCTTGTCGGAGCCGCGCGTGAAGCCCATCGCCACCGTGGTCATGCCGCCGAAGACTTCCTGCGTCACGTCGAAGTTGAGCGTGTTGGCGGTGTAGTCGGGCTCGCGGCTGCTGCTGCCCGAGACGGTGAGCACCGAGTCGCGGTAGGCATAGTCGGCCCCCAGCGTGAACTCGTTGCGCGTCTCCTTGTAGGGGCTCGCGGTGGTGACGACGTCGATCGACGCGTTGCTCACCATGTCGACGTAGTACTGGCCCGAGACCGACACGCGGTCGGCCAGCTTCTTGCGCACCAGCAGCACCGGGCCGCTGGCGCGCACGCCGCCGCCGTCGTACACATGGACCATCGCGTCGGTTTCGTCGGGCGGCAGGTCCGCGGCCTTGGCGCCACCCACGGCGAGCAGGCTGCCGAGCAGGCCGGCCAGGCGCTTCCACAGGCTAGTTGCAGCCACAACCGCCCCCTTGCACGCCGGTGGCGCCATGTGCGCCTTCGCGCACCTCGAACACATGCTCGCGGTGCTTGTCGGCCAGGCTGTTGCGCGAGAACTGCAGGATCGGGTCCGCCAGGCGCTCGCGCTCGTAGGGCTTGACCCAGGGCTGGGGCATCGCGCAGGCGCCGAGCTGCGCCACGAGCAGCAGCATCGAGAGGATCTTCAGTGTTTTCATTCCTTCAGCAGCTCCCGGATCTGCTTGTCGTAAGAGTCTTCGTAGCCGGCCATGTAGCCGCGGTGCACGTAGCGGATGCGGCCCTCGCGGTCGATCAGCACGGTCGACGGCATCGTGGCCAGGTCATAGAGCTTGCTGACCTTCTTGTCGGTGTCGAGCAGCACGGGGAACTTGACGCCCAGCTTGTGCGCGACCTCCATGCCCTTGTTGGCGTCGTCGTCGACATTCACGCCCAGCAGCACGAAGCCCGACGAGCGGTACTTGTCGTAGAGCTTGTTCAGCTGCGGCATCTCTTCGCGGCAGGGGCCGCACCACGTGGCCCAGAAGTTCACCAGCACCACGCGGCCGCGCTGCTGCTGCAGCCGCAGGTTGGGGCCGTCCATGCTGCGCAGCGTGAAGTCGGGCGCGGCGCCGCTGGGCGCCACCGCGGCCGCCGGCAGCGCCGCGGCCAGCGTGGCCAGCAGCAGGAACAGAAGACGCACTGCTTTCATCCAGGGCCTCGTCAGGATCAGAAGAAGAAGGTGAAGCCGGCCGACATCTCGAGGTTCTGCGTGCTCTGGCGCTTGCCGAGCAGGTCGAGCGAGAACACGTGGTCGCGCACATCCACCTGCAGCGCGGCGCGGTCGTTCAGGAACAGCCGCAACCCGCAGCCGAAGTTGATGGTCTGGTGGCGCTCGTCGACGAAGCGCGTGCTGCCGACGCCGCCGATCAGGTAGAAGGCCGAGGCCTTGGCGCGGCTCTTGCCGAAGAACACCTCGCCGGGCAGCAGGTTGTAGCCCACCGAGAGGTTGTAGTAGCTGAGCTTTTCCTTCTCCTGGCCGAACACGCCGCCGGGCAGGATCTGGCGGAAGGATTCGTCGCTGACCTTCGTTTGCCCCAGCGCCGCCTCGACGAAGAAGTCCTCGGTGATGTGGTAGCCCAGGCGCACGCCGCCGACCACGCTGGTGCCGAAGTTCTTGGTCGCGTAGCTGCCGACGAAGGCGCCCGCCTCGAAATCGTTCGACGGAATGCGCGGAACGTGGACGTCGCGCCGGTCGACCTCGGGCACCACGACCTGCTCGTTGGCGGGTTGCTGTTCTGCCGCGGCCGCCGTCATGCACGCCAGGCTCGTGGCCAGGGTCAGCAGCGGAAGGGCAAGTTCTTGTATGCGCATGGAGAGCTCGCGAGCGGTTGAAGCGGGTTAGAAGAAGAACGACACGCCGGCGGTGATGGCGCGGTATTCGGTGGTGCGGTTGTCGCTCTCGTAGAGCGTGTAGAGGGTGTAGTCCGCACGCAGCATGAAGCGGTCGCTGATGTGCCAGCGCGCACCGACCACCGCATCGGCCAGCTTGGCGTTGGTGGGGATCGCGCCCACCAGACTCGCGTTCGGCACGTTCTTGAACTTGCCGAAGCCGATGCCGAGGAAAGGCGAGAGCCGGCGGTCCGACCACGGGTCGGCCATCAGGTTCAGGTGCCAGAAGTCCGTGCCCGAGAACACGCCCTGCACCTGCCCGATGCTGCCCTCGACGCTCAGCGTCTCCGAGAGCCGGTAGCTCGACCACAGCTTGAGCATCGGCTCCTTCTTGAAGCGGCCCCAGCCGGCGCCCATCTGCACGCGGCGGCGCAGGTAGTCGTCGAGCAGCACGTCGCGGAAGGTGCGCTTGCCGCCGCCCTCGGCCAGCGTGCGCTCGAGCTGCTCGCGCTGCACCCAGCCGACCTTGCCGCCGGCGGTGCGGACCTTGAACCAGTCGGTGTGGCGCAGCAGGATCTCGATCCACTCCTCGCGCGACGCGACGAAGAAAACAGGGTAGCCGCGGCCGGCGCCGGTGTGCAGCTCGATGTAGGGGTCGGTCACCTGCACACGCTCGGCCAGGCCCTCGGCCCGCGCCGGCCCCGCAGCCACACCGGCCAGCAGGCTCACGGCCGCCAGGGCCCGAAGAAGGGTCGCGCGCATCATTGGGTGTTGCAGGTTCCGGTGGCGGGATCGGCCGGCGTGAACATGCTGTTGGCCGCGCTGCTGAATTCATCCTGGCCCAGCGGCACCGGATGGCTGATCCAGTACTGGATCAGCTTGACGTTGGCATCCTGCTGGCTCTCGAAGATCAGGCCGCCGCCGTGCAGCACGTTCAGCAGCAGCGGCTTGGCGAGCAGCCGGCTCTGCGTGGTGGAGCCGAGCACCACCTCGCCCTGCGCTGAATAGAAGTTCCGGTACATGTCGGTCGCGCGGATCACGTCGGCGGTGTTGGCCGGGTCGCTCAAGTCGACCAGTTGCGCGCCGGGCACCACGCGGAAGGCGCCGCCGGTGCCGGTGGCGTCGCTGTGGCAGCCCGAGCCCGCGCAGGTGTTGGTCGTCGTCGCGCCGTTGACCGTGATCGGCAGCTGCGCGATGAAGATCGGGTTGATGCACTTCTGGAAGTACACGAACGACAGGCGCTGCTGGCCGGTGGTGTTGCCCGGGTTCTCGACGACCGGCGGGTTGCCCAGCGGGTTGGAGCCGCCGCCGCAGCCTGCGAGCGCCAGCAGCGCGCAGCAGGCCGCGGTGGCCGCCTGTCTAGACAGGTGAAAGGGCGTCAATGGCATCCTGAGGCGATCCAGTTGAAGATCGTGGTGTAGTCCGCGCTGCCCACCGGCAGCACCGCCGTGGTCTGCCCGGTGGTCGCGGCCGGATGCGGCACGGTCGACGGGCGCTGCAGCAGGTAGTTGGACGCCGGCTGGCACACGTCGGAGATCATCGTCAGCGTGACGTTGAAGTCACCGTCGGCCGAGCCGCTGAGCACGAAGCGGTTGCCGCGGAAGGTGTTGCCCGTGGCCGCGCCGTTGCTGCCGATCGCCTGGTGGCAGCCCGCGCAGGTGTTGGTCAGGATCGGGTAGACCTGCGCCTCGAAGGTCTCCTGGCTCAGCGTGTTGATCGTGCGCACGCCGGCGCCGGCGTTGAACGGGTCGTTGTAGTACTTGCCGCCCAGATCCATCCACTCGGCGAGCAGCCGCTTCTCGGCCGCGTTGAGCAGCGTCGCGTGGTTGGGCGCGGTGCCGGCGGGCGTGGGGTGCGCGTCGGTGGCGCCCTTGCCGGCCATCAGCGTCTCGCCGAACATGATCTCGGTGAGCCGGCTCTTGCGCGCCAGGCCGTTGGCATCGCCTTCGCTGGCCATCGTGTCCACCAGCGCGGGCAGGCGCTCGATCACCGGCACGCCCTCTTCCAGGCGGAACTGCGGCAGGCCGGTGTCGGGGTCGATCACCGGGTCGCCGATCAGCAGCCGCTCGTACGAGGCGAGGCGGCCGGTGCCGGCCAGCGTGCCGCGCAGGTCCAGCTTGGTCGGGTCGCTGTGGCAGCCGACGCAGGTGTTGGCGCCGCGGTCACGCGTCCACAACGGCTGGATGTGCTCGGGGTAGTTGATCACGCCGTTGGTCGGCGCCGTGGTCGCCAGGTCGTCGGCCGGATTGGCGTTGCCCGTATAGCGGATCTCGATCGGGGCGCGGGCGGTGACGCCGGCCTTGGTGGTGTCGGCCCACACGTCGGTGTAGACCATGTCGGCCACCAGGTTCAGCAGGTTCGGATCGAGGCGCGTGCGGGTGGCGGCCATGGTTTCGCCCGACTGGTGCGCATTGGCCAATGCGGCCTGCAGCGAGGCCGGTACGCTGTTGACCACGGCACCGGAGTTCAGCGCGCCGCCGCGGCGCGGGCTGTGGCAGCCGTCGCAGGTGCGGCGCTCGCCGGGGCGCACTTGGATCCAGTTGGTGTGGGTCTGGAAGGCGCGGCCCTTGTCGTCGATCACCGCCAGTGCGATCGGCGTGTCGGCCGGCACCTTCAGCTTGAAGGAGCCGTCGGGCTCGATCGGCGCGTAGCCGATGATCTGCTGCTGCTCGAACTCCGTCTCGCCGATGGCCGAGCGCAGGCCGGTCATGCCGGTCGGCGGCGCCACCGCGCGCACCGCGCGGATGAAGCGGGCCGGTGAGCAGCGGTAGGCCGGGTTGGCCGGGTCCTTCATCTTGACGATGTCGGCCACCTGGGCGCGGGTGTCCTGCGGGTCGGTGGGCGCGGTCTTCGGGATCGCTGTGGTGCAGCCGGGGGCGAGGTCGGCCGCGGTCAGCACCGGGTCGCCCATGCGGCCGAGGCCGTCGGTGTCGTAGACGCTGCGCACCTCGAGCAGGCCGAGGTTCTGCGAGGCCAGCGTGGCATCGACCGCGGTCGGGTCGGTGGCGTTGGGCTCGGCGCGCGCCTGCAGCGGGATCGGATCGGTGTACATGAAGCCCGAAGGCGGTGCGGCCACGTTGAGCCACCGCTTGTCGTTCTCGGTCGCCTCGGGGTTGTACATGTAGATCGAGTAGACGGGCGGCGCGTTGTCCTGCACCTCGTCGGCCTCGGCCTCGGTGACCATGCGGTTCTCGTCGGACAGGCGGGCCAGCTCGGCCTCGCTCAGCGTCGCGCAGGGCACGACCACGCCCTTGCGCGTGACCTCGCAGGGCCGGTAGGCCACCAGCACGCGATTGGTGCCGTCCCACAGCGGATACGGCGTGGTGACGCGGCCGTAGCGCGACACGCCGCCGTTGATGTTCAGCGCTTCGACCGTGGCCTGGCGCTGCCCGCCGGTGGCCGGCACGTCGGGATTGGCCGGCGTGTTCTGCTCCGAGTAGTTGGCCGCGTCGATGAACATCAGGCCGCCGCCCTCGTGCGTGCGCGACAGCGGCATCAGGTCGGAGGCGAGGAAGCCCTTGTACTTGCCGTTCGGG
>Ga0207706_10006161_pt1 | contig 11138 bp, 12 predicted proteins | sample KBSC53metaG_FD_184318 | JGI IMG/M metagenome (GOLD analysis project Ga0207706, IMG submission 184318) | Corn rhizosphere microbial communities from Kellogg Biological Station, Michigan, USA - KBS C5-3 metaG (SPAdes) (version 2) | ecosystem: Host-associated > Plants > Roots > Rhizosphere > Soil ... | reverse complement strand
GCCCGCGTCCCGAGCCCGGCGGATCACTCGTCCCGTACCCGGAAGTGCGGAGGTTGAACGGGCTTCGCTGAAAGGGTCACACGGAGGAGCGGAGGTCGACGGAGCAGCGGAGAACTGCGAAGGTGTCGCGGTTCTCCGCTGCTCCGTTCTTCTCCGCTGCTCCGTGTGATCGCGGTTCGGGGAACCCGCGGACGACGGGAATCCCCTCGGAAGAGCCGGGATCACCATGGCGGGCGTCCTGCCCGCGCGCGCCACCCTTACGCATCCTGCCCGCGATCCCGCGTCCCCGTTCCTAAACCATTCGTTGCGTGATGGTTGACGCGGCTGGCGCGGGGAGGCAACTTTCCCTTCTGTCCTGCCCCCCGCGCGTCACTTGCCGCGCGCACCCGTGGCCGCCCACGCCGCGCCGCGGCTTCCGCCCGATCTCACGCGTCCGGTTCTCCCCATGGCACTCGATCCAGCTTCCCGACCCCCCGCGCCGCGCCGCGCGGCCCTGGCTGCCGTTCTGGCGATGCTCGCGCTGGCCGCCTGCGCCGACCGCGGCGACCCCGTGGCCCCGCCCGGCGCCACGCCCGTGCCCCGCACACCCGTGCTGCTGGCGGCGGTGCAGTGCGCCGGAAACGCGCGGACCGCCACGCTCACCTGCGCGCGCGGCACCCTTCCGTCCGCCGCGCGCGGCTACGTGATCGTGGGCGGGCAGCACCAGTACGTGGAGGTCACCTCCAGCAACGTGTCGTACAACGCGGGGACGAGCACGCTCTCGTTCGACGTGACGGTGCAGAACCTGATCCCGCAGCCGATGGGCACCACCAACGGCACCACGGCCGACGCCGAGGGGGTGCGGGTGATCTTCAGCAGCGGGCCCACGGTGACGCTGGGAACGGGGCCGGTGACCGTGGCGAACGCCGACGGCACGGGCACCTTCACCGCCGCCGGCCAGCCCTTCTTCCGCTACACCACGCAGCTGGGCGGCGACGGCATCCTGTCGCAGAACGAGACCTCGGCGGCCAGGACCTGGCAGCTCTCGGTGCCCGCCGGCGCCATTACCTTCACCTTCCAGCTGTACGTGGTGGCCGAGGTGCCGCACCCCACCGGCTACGTGGACGTGACCCCCGGCGCCGACTCGCTGATCGCCGGCGGCACCGCGTCGCTGGCGGGGACGGTGCGCAACGTGGTGGGCGAGGTGGTGCCGGGGCAGACCATCACCTGGGGCACCAGCAACGCAGGGGTGGCCACGGTGGATGGCTCGGGCGGAGTGACGGCGGTGGCGCCGGGGACGGCGACGGTCACCGCCACGGCGGGCACGCGCAGCGGCTCGGCCACCATCGCCGTCTGCCCCAACCTGGCCGTGGGCGGGGTGTACGTGGGCGACATGCCCGCGGGCTCCAGCCTGTGCCTGGCCGGCGGCGGCGCGGGCGCCGAGTACACCGCGGTGCCGGTGAACGTGGGCGGGGCTTCCACCGCGGCGCTGACCGTGACCGGCTCGGGGATCGTGGCCGTCTCGGGCCCGCCCTCGCCGGTGCGGCTCCCGGGCGCGCCGCGCTGGTCGGTGGGCGGCGAGTTGAGCGCGCAGGACTTCGGCGCCCTGCTGCGCCGGCGCGACCGGGCCCAGATGACGCGGCTGATGGCCGGCGCGCGCCGGTACCGGGGCGGCGCCGCGGCGCCGCGCCGCGCCATCACCCCCGGCGTCCCCGCCGTGGGCGCGCTGATGAACCTGAACGTGGAGACCGACAACTCGTGCTCCACCTTCGACACGCGCGTGGGGCGGGTGATGGCGGTGGGGACGCGGGTGATCGTGATGTCCGACACCGCGAACCCGGCGGGGGGGCTGAGCGCGGCCGACTACCAGGCCATCGCCGACAGCTTCGACGTCTTCGTCTACCCCGTCGCGACCGCCAACTTCGGCACGCCGGCCGACATCGACGGGAACGGGCGGGTGATCGCCTTCTACACCCGCGCGGTCAACGAGCTGACGCCGCCGGGGTCGTCGAGCTACATCGGCGGCTTCTTCTTCAACCGCGACCTGCAGCCGGCCACCACCTGCCCCACCTCGAACATCGGCGAGATGTTCTACATGCTGGCGGCCGACCCCACGGGCGCGGTGAACGGGAACGTGCGCTCGGTGAGCTTCGTCAGATCGGTCACCGTGGGCACGCTGGCGCACGAGTTCCAGCACATGATCAACGCGTCGCGCCGGCTGTACGTGAACTCGGCGCCCGGCTTCGAGGAGGTGTGGCTGGACGAGGGGCTGGCGCACGTCGCCGAGGAGCTGGTGTTCTACGACCGCTCGGGGCTGGCGCCGGGGGGCAACCTGGGGCTGGCGCAGATCGGCGACGGCGGGGTGGTGCAGAACGCGTTCTTCACCTACGAGGAAGCGAACTTCGGGCGGCTGAGGCAGTGGCTGCTGTCGCCGACCGCCAGCGGCGCCTTCCAGCAGGACGACGACCTGGCCACGCGCGGCGCCTCGTGGGCGTTCCTGCGCTACGCGGCCGACCGCAGGGGAGGCACGCAGTCGGCGTTCTGGAACGCGCTGGTGAACAGCACCACCACCGGCCTGGCGAATCTGCAGGCGGTGCTGGGCACCGACCCCCTCCCCTGGTACCGCGACTTCACGGCGGCCATGTACGCCGACGACGCGGGGCTCTCGGCGGCAGCCACCTACACGCAGCCCAGCTGGAATTTCCGCGGGCTGTACGCGGCGCTGGACTACAACCCCGGCCCCGGCTGCACCTGCGCCTACGAGCTGGCGGTGCGCAACCCCGCCAACGGCGTGGCCGACCCGTTCACCCTGTCGGAGGGCGGCGGCGCGGCGTACGTGCGGGTGGGGGTGGCGTCGGGCGCCTTCGTCGGGCTCGCCACCCGGTCGGGCGGCGTGGCGCCGCCCGCCACCGTGCGGATGCTGGTGATCCGCCGCAAGTAGCGCCCCGGCGAGTCGCGCGTCCCGCGGCACCCGCCCGGCGCAGAATGGCTGAACGGCGGGGGGTTCTCACGGAGAAACGGAGGAACGGAGAACTTCAGTGCAGTTCTCCGTTCCTCCGATTCTCCGTGAGACTTTTCAAGATCGCTCGGGCGACGCAGCGGTCACCCGGTGCAGCAGATGAAGTGGACGTCGGAGCCGCAGGTGTAGAAGCAGGTGTGCGCGGGCTGCTGCGTGCCGGCGTGCGCGTTCACGGTGCCGCGCGGCTCGGCCGTCTCGTCGGTGGGGAACGAGTCGACCGCGAGCGTGTCCAGGTCCAGCCGGATCTTGTTCATGCGTACCTCCTGGGAGAGATGGGACGGAGGCCGCGGGGTGGGCGCGGGCGGGCGGCTGAGCGCCGGTCCGCACCTGCAATGTACTTGCACGGTGCCGCGCGCGTCCACGTACTTTCCGCCAGGTGCGCCATCCGGCACGGAGATTGACGGGTGCGGGCGCGGTGGCGCGGCCTGTCCGGGCGGCGCCGAACGGATCACGGAGACGGCAGATGAACGAACAGGAGCGGGGCCGGATCGAGCAGCTGTTGCTGCGCGAGCGCACCAGGATCCTCGACAACATCGAGGCCTTCGACGAGCGGGTGCAGGACCTGCGCGACCGCGCGGGCGAGCTGAGCCTGTACCGCTTCCACCCGGCCGACGTGGGGAGCGAAAGCCAGGAGCAGGAGCAGGACTTCCTCCTCACCAGCGTGGAGGGCCGCCGCCTGTACCAGATCGACGAGGCGCTGCAGCGGCTCTACAGGACCCCCGACGAGTTCGGCAAGTGCAGCGTGTGCGGCCGGCGGATCGAGATGGAGCGGCTGGAGGTGATCCCCGAAACCACCCTGTGCGCCGAGCACGCCCTGCAGGCCGACCAGGGCAGCGACGCCGACCCCCGCGAAGCCGCGCGGACCGGCGACGACGTGGCGATCTGAACCGCACGAAGGCCCCGGCGGAGGTGACTCCGCCAGGGCCTTCGTGCGTCCGCGGATCCGAATGCACCCGTACCCTGGCGTCAGGGGTCAAGCCGTTGAGCCTCGCGCAGTTTGCGAGGCTTCCCGTAGTCGTTGCTGCGGCTTCAGCCGCCGGTGAGCGAGGCCGGCTTGCCGCGCTGCTGCGATTCTGGCCTATCCTCCGGCGCTCCGGCCACCTCCATCCTTCCGCTCCACTGCTCCTCGTTCGTAGATTCGGACATCATCCGGTGCCGTCCCCCATCGCCCGCGCAGCCCATGCCCCGCATCGCCCCGCTGGACTACGACCGGATGCCGCCAGACGCACAGGCGGCGCACGACCGGCACCTGCAGACGGCGCGCATCACCAACATGAAACGCACGCTGCTGCATTCCGTGCCCGCGTTCGACGCGCTGATGACGTGGTACAGCCTGAGGGACACGGTGAAGCCGTTCCTGGGCGACCGGCTCACCACGCTCTTCGCGCACGCCGTGAGCGGCGAAACCGACTGCCTGATCTGCTCCACCTTCTTCCGCCGCATCCTGATCGACAGCGGCGAGGACCCGGACGCGCTCGAGATGGACGGGCGCGAGGGGGCGGTCGTCGCCTACGGCCGCGCGCTGGCGGTGACGCCGCACCGCGTGGCCGACGCCGTCTACGACCGCGTGGCCGGGTACTTCGACGACGGGCAGATGGTGGCGCTCACCGCGTTCGGGGCGCTGATGGTGGCCACCAACGTGATCAACAACGCGCTGGGCGTGCCGCTGGACGACTACCTGCAGCCGTACCGGCGGGTGCCCGCGGCCGCCGCGGCGGAAGGGGCGGGCGCGCATGGGTGAGCTCAGCGGCCGCGTGGCGTTCGTGACCGGCGCCGCGCACGGGCAGGGGCGCGCCGCCGCGCTCGCGCTGGCGAAGGAGGGCGCGCACGTGGCCGGCTTCGACGTGGCGCGCCCGCTCGCGTACCCCGCCTACGGGATGGGCACGGGGGAAGAGCTCGACTCGCTGGTGGCCGAGTGCGAGGCGCTGGGCGTGCGGGCGCTCGCCTTCGCGGGCGACGTGCGCGACGACGCGGCCATCCAGGACGCGGTCGACGCCACCGTGGAGGAGTTCGGGCGGCTCGACGTCCTCTTCAACAACGCGGGGATCTGCGCCTACGGCTTCGCCCACGAACTGAGCGAGGACGAGTGGGACGCGATGATCGACATCAACCTGAAGGGCCCCTGGCTGGTGGCGCGCCGCGTGATCCCGGTGATGATGCGGCAGCGTTCGGGGGTGATCATCAACAACTCGTCCGTCGCCGGCCTGCGCGGGATGCGGCGGCTGAGCCACTACGCCGCCAGCAAGCACGGGCTGATCGGGCTCACCAGGAGCTGGGCGATCGAGCTGGCGCCGTACGGCGTGCGCGTGGTGTCGATCCACCCCACGGGCGTCAACACGCCGATGAACGACGGCCTGGCCGAGATGGAGGGGAAGACGGTGGAGGAGATCGCCGAGGCCAGCGCCGGCAACCTCCTTCCCGTCCCCTGGATCGAGCCCGAGGACGTGGCCGAAGCCGTGGTCTTCCTGGCCAGCGACCGCGCCCGCTTCATGACCGGCGCCGGCCTGGTGCTGGATGCCGGGCTGCTGACGCGATGACGAGGTCCGCGCCGTTCCCACCATCCACCGGTTGGCGGAGAATCCAAGTATGCGAGTGAACTCGCGGCTGCAACGGCACACAGTCCGCCTGCACGGACTTCAACGGCGGTCGCGGTCGATGCGTATCCTCGCGGCGGCCGGATTGCTCGCCGTCGCCGGCGCGTTCAAGTGCACCGGCCGCGAGACGTTCACCGATCCGTCGATGCCGATCGAGATGCGGCGCGGGGCGGAGTTCGACATCGCGCTCGAGTCCAACCACAGCACCGGCTACCAGTAGGTGCTGGCCGATTCCGCCGGCATCGCGCCGCTGCGCCACGTGAAGACGGACTACAGCATACCCAGGCGCAACCGGAACCGGAACGGCGCAGGCGGCACCGAGACGTGGACCTTCGCCGCGCCCGAGCCGGGCCAGACGACGCTCAACTTCGTCTACCGGCGCCCGTGGGAGACCAAGCCGCCGATCGACAGCGCGGCGTTCCGGGTGCGGGTGCGGTAACATCTAATCACGGATTCGAGGCAATCGGAACATGAACGAGGATTGGAAAGAACGGCTTTCCGAGTGGTCGAAACCGCCCACTGATCACGAGGAAAAAAAGGGCAGCACAGCCGCGGAGATGATCAAAGAGGCACTGAGATCATATCCGCTACTTCAGAAGCATCATTTCAGAGTCTACCCGACGGGTTCCTATCGAAACAACACGAATGTCCGCTTGGGGAGTGATATAGACATCGCGGTGGTGCTTACCGATAGCTTCTACCCCGATTTACCTCCGGGTCTGTCGAGTGAGCAATTGGGGTTGGTTGACGCATCTTATAACCTCGATTCATTTCGGGAGCACGTCGGTGAAGCCCTGGTTCTGAAGTTTGGATCCGAAGCCGTGACACCCGGCGACAAGACGTTCAACGTGTGTGAGAGTTCAAAGAGGCTCGATGCCGACGTTACAGCATTCCTGCAGTATCGCAAGTATACAGGTGCACGGCTGGAGAATGGGTCGTGGGAGTTTATCGAAGGAGCTGAAACGCGATCTCGACGTGAGCCGTATAGGGCTATTATCAACTGGCACGAGCAGCACTATGAAAATGGTGTAGTGCGTAATGAACAAACCAATCGGCGGTTCAAGAGAGTCACCCGAATACTGAAACGAATGAGAGACGAGATGGGCCAAATGGACGACGAGACGTTTAGAGTTGCTGGTGCTACGCCATCATTCCTGATCGAGTGTCTCGTTTACAACGCTCCCGATAGCTGCTTCAATCGTACTGTTGATGGGTACTATGCGGACGTCTATCAAATTCTTACGCATCTTTGGATCTTTACGTCCAATGACATGGCTTGTACGGATTTTGTCGAAGTGAATGGTCTTAAATCACTCTTTTCAGCGGAACAGTCTTGGCATCGCGCAGACGCGCACCAGTTCGTTGGTTCGGCGTTTCGGTTTCTGACAACGAGGTGAGGCAACGATGCTGACTCGACTCGCAATTACTGTACTGGTATCCGTCACGGCGGCCACCTGGGCGACAATGTTATGGCTCCGTGGCGCAGAGGTGAACCCTTCGTATTTTGCTCCGTTCTCGGTCGCGGTGACTGTCGTTTCAGGGCTAGTGTTCGTTTTGGAACGATGGGGCTGGGCATGGCCCGGAATCCGTTTCCTCACACGTCAGCCGGATCTCCGTGGGACGTGGACGGCCGAGATCGTTTCACAACTACGGGGCGATGAGAACTCTCTTTCGACCAACGATGGGTTTATGGTAGTGCGCCAGCTGTTAGGCAGCGTGCACCTGCGGTTGCTGACGCGCGAGTCTCAGTCGCTCACCCTTGCCGCTTCGATCACACGCGAATCCGATGGTGTTTACAGCATCGCAGCAATTTACAGAAATGCTCCTCGCCTATCTGTACGGGCGGCGAGTCCGATTCACCATGGCGGGTTGGTGCTGCGGATTGAAGGCGCGTCGCTCGATCGAATGTCCGGCGAGTACTGGACGGATCGTGAGACGAAAGGGGAAATCCGCTTGCACCGTCTCACCAAACGTGTGGTGAATGACTTTGATACGGCACGATCGCTTCCGACTAAGTCCGATCTCGCTCTGAAGCGTCGACTTGTGTCGCAGCGTGTTTAATTCAAATGGTTGTGAACGCCGTGGCAGGCCAAGCCGCCGATCGACAGCGCTCGCTTTCGCGTTAGAGTTCGGTGAAGCAGCACTCGTGACAGTTCCGTCTCTCCTCTTGATCTGCTACCGTTGGAGAACTCGTCCGCGCGCTTTGTGCCGGCGCGGGTGCAACCCACACACGGGAGCGGCCGATGCAGAAGGTGGAGCTGAACACGGACGAGCTCGAGGTCGAGTCGTTCAGCCTGGTGCTGCAGGACGTAGTCGAGAAGGTGCTCGCCGACGTGGCGCCTACCGCGCGCACCTTCCAGTGTCCCTGTAACGAGAGCGTCAGCTGCTACTGCTGAGCGGCTGTTTGCAGTTGGGATTCACGACGCGGGGCCCGGCCAACACGGCCGAGCCCCGCGGATCGTTCGCCCCCTCACCGCCGGCCAGCAACCATCCTCTGCTCTTCGGCCGCACCTGTTCGCGGCCGGCCGCAAGGTACGCGGCGAACGCGGTGCCGCCGGCCAGAACGACTCCGCGAACACGGGCCTGGTGCGCGCCGCGAGTGTGCGCGGGGCCGTGCCGCAGATGGTCGCGCACGTGGCAAGGTGAGCGCCGCGGCAGGGAGGCCGCGGCCGCGGTGCTTGGGCATCGTTCCGTTTGGGGATCGAGAATATTCGGCGGCGTGGAAGGGGACGACCGCCCGTCCGGTTCTTCCGGCACGGCACCGCAATCCGCGCGATTTCAGGCGGGGGCCGCACCCTTGCGTTCGGAGGTGCATCGATGCGCCGCCGGGAAACTCGCGATGCCAGACCATCAGTACCTGCTGGGGATATCGAGGTGCTTGTCCGCCATCCTCCTAAGCATTAACTCTTAAGGAGCGGTGCATGGGCGACGTGGCTGCTCAACGGAACGCCGGGAGGGAACTGATGAGAAGCATGTTCATCTCCGTGCTGGCACTGGCACTGGCGCTGGCGTCGAGCGGCGCCAGGGCGCAGTCGACGGCTGCGGCGCCTGCGGCGACCACCCCGGCTCCGCCGGCACCGGCGCAAAAGAGCAAGAGCAAGTTCACCAGCGCCGATCCCATCGCCGATCTCAGTCTGCCACCGTTTTATCGCTTTCGCGATGGCAATTACGTGCTGGGCCAGCCGTTCAAGTTCACCGTGACGGGCTCGCGCGTGGCGATCGTGGTACCGGCGGGCTTCGTCACCGATTTTGCCAGCATCCCCGCGCCCTTCACGCCGGCGTTCGCAAAGGATGCCCACGACTTGCCGGCGCTGGTGCACGACTTTTTGTACTGGACGCAGTCGTGCTCGCGCAACGAGGCCGACAAGCTCTTCCTGCGCGCGCTTCGCGAGGTGGGCGTCCCCGCCATCAAGAGCGAGGCGATCTACTGGAGCGTGCACCTGGCGGGGATGTTCGCATGGAAGGAGAACGCGTCCGACCGTGCCGCCGGACTTCCGCGGGTGATCCCCGGGCCCCTGGACCACCTCCCCATCGCCACCTGGGAAGACTTCCGCAACCAGCTTCGGGCGCAGCGCATCCCGCTGGACGTTCCCGAAAAGCAGCCGACCTACTGCAACGTTGCCTAGATCTCGCGCGGAGTTGTCGCCGCGCGACCCGACGATCACCGCCGACGGATGCCCCGCGCATCCGTCGGCGTTATCTTTGCCGCCCGGACGCGGTTCCGTACTCCGTACCCCGTACTTCGTACTTCAAGCAAGACGATGAGCGATACACTGGCGGCGAACATCGGCGAGGACAGCGGCGGCACCGGGCCCGGCGCGGGCGCGGACGGCAAGCAAGCGTGGACGGCGCGCGCGGTGACGCCGGCGCTGGCGAAGCACCCGGAGCGGCGCGAGGAGTTCGTCTCCACCAGCGGCGTGCCCGTCGACCGGCTCTACGCGCCCGAGGACGTGGAAGCGCTCGACTACGAACGGGATCTCGGCTACCCGGGCGAGTACCCGTTCACCCGCGGCATCCAGCCGACCATGTACCGCGGGCGCTTCTGGACCATGCGCCAGTACGCGGGCTTCGGCACGGCCGAGGAGACCAACACGCGCTTCAAGCTCCTGCTCGAAGCCGGGCAGACCGGGCTCTCCACCGCCTTCGACCTCCCCACGCAGATGGGGTACGACAGCGATGCGCCGATGGCCGCGGGCGAGGTGGGCCGGGTGGGCGTGGCGATCGACTCGCTGGCCGACATGCGCAGGCTGCTGGACGGGATCCCGCTGGACAAGGTCAGCACGTCGATGACCATCAATGCCACGGCGGCCGTCCTGCTGGCGTTCTACGTCGCCGTCGCCGACGAGCGCGGCATCCCGAGGTCCAAGATCAGTGGGACGATCCAGAACGACATCCTGAAGGAGTACATCGCCCGGGGTACGTACATCTACCCGGTGGAGCCCAGCCTGCGCCTGATCACCGACATCTTCGCGTTCTGCAACGCCGAGGTGCCGAAGTGGAACACCATCTCCATCAGCGGCTACCACATCCGCGAGGCGGGCGCCACCGCCGCGCAGGAGATCGCGTTCACCTTCGCCGACGGGCTCGAGTACGTCCGCCGCGCCATCGACGCCGGGCTGCCGGTGGACAAGTTCGCGCCGCGGCTGTCGTTCTTTTTCGCCAGCCACAACGACCTGTTCGAGGAAGTGGCCAAGTTCCGCGCCGCGCGCCGCCTGTGGGCGCGGCTGATGCGTGAGCGCTTCGGCGCCGGCGACGACGCGGCCAAACTGCGCTTCCACACGCAGACCGGCGGGGTCACGCTGCAGGCCCAGCAGCCGCTGAACAACGTGGTGCGCGTGACCGTGCAGGCGCTGGCCGCGGTGCTGGGCGGCACGCAGAGCCTGCACACCAACGGCTACGACGAGGCGCTGTCGCTCCCCACCGCGCAGGCGGCCACGCTGGCGCTGCGCACGCAGCAGGTGCTGGCGTACGAGAGCGGCGTGGGCGACACGGTGGACCCGCTGGCCGGCAGCTACTACGTGGAGAGCCTGACCACGGCGGTGGAGGAGAAGGCGCGCGAGTACCTGGAGAAGATCGAGGAGATGGGCGGCGCGGCGGAGGCGATCTTCTACATGCAGGAGGAGATCCACCGCGCCGCGTACCAGCACCAGATCGCGGTGGAGCAGGGGGACCGGGTGGTGGTGGGCGTGAACCGCTTCACCCAGGCCGAGGAGCCGGTGGACCTGGGCCAGCCCGACTTCAGCGCGCTGGAAGCCAGCCAGCGCGCGCAGCTCGCCGAGGTGCGCCGCACCCGCGACGACGGCGAGGTGCGCGCCCGGCTCGACGCCATCCGCGCCGCCGCCCGCGGCACCGACAACCTGATGCCGCACATCATCGACGCCGTGAAGGCGATGGTCACCCTCGGCGAGATCAGCGACGCGCTCCGCGAAGTGTGGGGCGTGTACCGGCCGGCGTAAGCGCGGGGGATGTAGGGTGCGGGACGGGTATTTCTCTATGGGCGATCATGGATAGGAGGGGAGTATATCGTGCCGGACCCGAATGCGAGA
>Ga0207706_10006157_pt1 | contig 11141 bp, 11 predicted proteins | sample KBSC53metaG_FD_184318 | JGI IMG/M metagenome (GOLD analysis project Ga0207706, IMG submission 184318) | Corn rhizosphere microbial communities from Kellogg Biological Station, Michigan, USA - KBS C5-3 metaG (SPAdes) (version 2) | ecosystem: Host-associated > Plants > Roots > Rhizosphere > Soil ... | reverse complement strand
GGCCACCACGCCATGACCGCGGCGGCCGCGATGCCGAACGCGAGTGCGGGAACGATGATGCGTCGCCGGCCGACCCGGTCGGAGAGATGACCGAAGAGGTACAGGCTCGTGCCGGCCCCGACGACCATGCAGGCGAACGCGAGTGTCACCGTGGTGGGGCTGAGTCCGTCGCGTATGGCGTACAGCGGCCACAGCGGTGTCGGGACGGTGCCGAACGCCTGTAACGACACGAAGGCGGCGGCCACCAACCAGAAGCCGGTGGTGTGCTGCACGACGCCGTGACCGGGTCTGATCGTTGACAACCTCTGCGGCGCCACAGCGACCGCCAAGTGCTCTGCCATTTGGTGAATCTCCTGTCCTGACGGGTGTTCTTGCTGGCTCGTGGATCTCAACCAGGCCCGTCAGGACGCCGATGCCCGTCCGGCGGCAGCGCGCAGAGATACCTTCCATCTGGCTGACAGATGGCGCTGCCCAGATAGGCTGCGAATCAGGCCGAGAGAAGCGGTGACCGATGGAACTCCGGCAGTTACGTCACTTCCTGGCGTTGGTCGAGGAACGCAGCATCACTCGTGCCGCTGAGCGCGAGCTCATCGTGCAGTCAGGCCTGTCAAACTCGATCCAGGCCCTCGAACGCGAACTCGGCACGCCGCTCTACATCCGCGGAACCCGACCCGTTCGACTCACCGCGGCGGGCGAGGCCTTGGTGGGCCCGGCCCGTCGGACGTTGACCAGCGCCGAGCAGGCCGAACAAGCCGTAAACCACACCCGTGACGTGCTGATCGGCACACTGCGCATCGGCATCTCGCTCTCCGCTCAGCATCTGGTGCCGTTCGCTTCCTACCTCGGGCAGTTCACTCGCGATCATCCCGGCATCGACCTGCGCCTGGAGTACGCAGGGGCGCTGACGATGATCTCGATGGTCAAGGCGGGAGAACTGGATTGTTTGATCGGACCCGCGATCAACCAGGTTCCGGGCGTCCGGATGACTCGCCTGGCGCGTGAGCCGCTGCACCTCGTCTGCCGTTCTGATCACCGCCTGGCCGAGCAGGCAGAGGTCAACCTGACGCAACTCGCCAACGAGCGGTTCGTCGAGGTACCCGCGGGGTGGACCGCTCGGCTGTTGAGTGACGCCGCATTCGCCGGCGAAGGCATACCACGCCGCATCGCCTGTGAGGTCGGCGACTGGGAACTGTTCCTCGAATTGGTCAGCGCCGGCGTCGGCATCGGCTTCGCTCCGGTCGGCCTGCAGTACCCGGCGCTGACCGCCCCGGACAGCGTGCTGCGACTCATCGCGGTTGCAGACGTACATCTGGAAAGGCACATCCACCTGATCCTGCCTGCGCCAGGCGAGACCAGCCCGGCAGCGCAGCGGTTCGCCAACCAACTGCTGCGCATCCACGCCGGTGGCAACGCGCAGTCAGACACGCCCGGCTAACAACTGCATTCGCCCATCGTGACAGGGAGGCTCGCGGCGTTCTTTTCGACTTCACGCCCGTCGGCAGCGATGACCACGTGACGATTGCGATCGGCAGCGGCGCACAGTTCGTGCTGACGATGAACGCCGCCCCCTAAGAGTCGACGCTCACCGACCAACGGCTGCGGGCTGGCCAAGCGCGTCGGTCAACACACGCACAGGCGTCGCGCCATCCGCGAGACCAGCAATGATCGCCGTGCGGATCGGCGCCGACAGAACCCGCACCAGCTCACCAGCGTCCTCGACGGGCGCCCTATCGGTCGCGATTTCGGCTTCGGGCCAGGCCGGTGCTTAGCGCACGAAGAGGCGACCGTTCCGCTCGAGGACGTGGCCGCGACGCAACGGCAGAACCCTGGTCAGCGCCCGGTAAGCGGCATCCAACCCGGGCACCTTCGCGAACACGCCCTGCGGGCCGCGCACCATCCGCCCGGTGTGCACGTCGTAAGCGGACTGGTGCCACGGGCAGACCAGATGGCCGTCCTCGTCGAGCGTGCCGTTGGCCAGGTCCGCACCCAAGTGCCGACATCGGCGCGACACCGCGAACAGTTCCCCGCCGATGTTCCCGACCGCATAACCTCCGGCGCCAACCACCGTCCCGGTCGGCAGATCGGCTACCGGTCCCACCTCGTGTTCTCGGCTCACGCCCTCATCGTCCACCCTCTCCACCGAATGAGGAGGTGATCTACAGGCAACGATCTGGCCGAGGAAGCAAGAGACGAGAGTTCTTGCGTTTTCGTCCGAGCGTGGTGATACGCGCTTAGTGGTCGGGGTCTCGCGATGCCCGCGGCCGGCTGATTCCGGGTCGTGCGCCTGTCGTCTGGATGACAGGTGTCCTGTCGTCATGGTGACTGTCCGTGGGTGGTACGGGCGGCACGATGTGTCTCGTCGGCGGGATTACAGCGGATGAGGAGCCACAAAATGACCACCATCACCACCACCATCCGGACCCATCGCCGTGGCCTCGCCGTGGTCGGCGCCCTCGCCGCCCTGCTCCTCGCCGCCGTCACCCTGCTGCTGTTCAACACCAGCCAGGTGCACGACATGCACCACCTGATCACCAGCAACCACGTCCTGCCGCAGTTCGTGCGAACCCTCCTCGGCGCCGGACGCCTCGGGACCTAAGCGGGGTGATTGTTTCGTCGGCGGGACACCACAGGAATCGGCGGGACACCACAGGAATAGGAGCAGGAGCCATAAGACTGCGTCGCCCTTGCGGCGGCGGAGATGGTGAGGACGCCGGCTGGGGCCTGGCCCGGACGGGGGTTCGGTGTCCTCCCCGGGGGGGTCGAGGCGGACGGCGATGCCGTCCGCCTCGACGTCCACTGCGCGGGCGCCCCTCTCCTCGTCGTACCGCCCGAGGTCCTAGGCCCTTCTGCGGCATGACGCCCGTGCCCGGTGAGGTCGGTGCTGCGCACGGTCGCGGCGGACGTGATGATGCAAGGCGTGACGATTGCTGAGGAACTTGCGGCGTTGGGTTTGTTCCACGGCCTCGGTGAGGCGGACATCACTGCGCTGGCCGAGGTCAGCTTCCTTCGCCGTCTCGCGCGCGGGCAGGTGCTCTTCCTCGCCGGCGAGCCGAGCGAGCACCTGTGCGTGGTGCGCTCGGGGCTGCTGCGGGTGGTGACCAGCTCGCCCCACGGGGAGCAGTTCGTGCTCTCGAACATCGCGCCGGGCCAGACCCTGGGCGAGCTGTCGATCCTGGACGGCATGCCACGCTCAGCCGACGTCGTGGCCGCCGAGGCGACCGAGCTGATGGTCGTACCGGCCGCGGCGGTGCGGGCGTTGCTCGACCGCGAGCCGGCCGCGCTGCGAGCCTTCGCGATGGAACTGGCGCGCAGCCTGCGGCGGCTCACCGGGGCGATGGGCGACATCCTGTTCCTCGATCTGCCCCGCCGGCTGGCCAAGCTGCTGGTCGCGGGCGCCGTCGCCGGGCACGACGGCACCTACCGCGTCGACCTGGCCGGCAGCCAATCGGTGCTCGCCGCCCAGCTTGGGGTCACCCGGCAATCACTCAACAAGGCGCTGACCGGGCTGGCCAAACGCGGCTGGATCGACGTCGCCGGCCGCGACGTCGTGCTACGCGACGTTGCCGCCCTAGCCCGTTTCGTCGCCAGCTAACCGCCGGGTGATTGATCGGCACGAGTTGAGATCGTTCGTCATTAGCCGGTGCGGCCAGCACGCCGTCGAGTTCAGCCGCTGTCAGTGAATCCAGGGTCGCGAGTAGGGCAACTGCCTCCTCGATCGGGTGCCATCGTGCCTGGGGTCACGACCCGGTCATCTCCCTACCGACGCTCCTGGATGCCTTCTGGATCGCGAGCGAGGTCAGGTCGATGGCGGTGTGGTGGGTCGGGCCGGGGTGTTGGTCGGTGCGCAGCCGGCCATCGCGGTGTGGAGGAGGGCGTCGCGGTGGGTGGCGAGTTGTGCTGGGGTGAGGGTGCGGACCGGGCGCCACAGGGATCCGAGGGCGGCGGTGGCGCGGACGGTGGCCGCGGTGCCGTTGGCGGTGGAGCCGGTGATGGCCTGGCACATGCGCTCGGTGTTGCGGTGCAGCCGGGCGCCGATCTGGGGGTGGTTCAGGACGGCTTTGTCGCTGTCGACCCAGGCGGCGATCTGGCTGTGGTCGGTCAGCGTGGTGAGGTAGTCCTCGAGGAGGGCGCGCACTCCGCCGGGCCAGTCGGGTGTGGTTGGGTGGCGGTCAACGAGAGCGTCCAGGCTGTCGAGCAGCGGGTCCGCTATCGCGTGCAGCAGGTCGTTCTTGGTGCGGAAGTGGTAGCTGACCGCGGCCTTGCTCATGCCGGTGGCGGCGGCCAGCTCGGCGACGCTGGTGGCGTCGTAGCCGCGTTGGGTGAAGCTGTTCAGCGCGGCGGCGAGCAGCGTGTCGCGTCGGTTGCGGGTGCCGGGCACGGTGGGCCTTCCGGGTGTGACCAGTTACTGGACGGACGTTCACCCAGCAGTGTACGGTAAGGCCTGTCGGCGCGCCGCAGCCGGTCAGCCACAGCGTGATCATTCGACAGTCGCCGTGACGACCAACACGCGCTCCCGGTACGGCCGCCGGACGCCGACAGAAGGGTCTGCTTCCGGCCGGGACGAGCGGTGACACGACACACCGCGCGAGCCCCCGGCCGGCGGCACGGCAGGATCCCTCCCGGATGAGGTGAGAATCATGCTGGTCGCGACCGATCCGTTCCGGGACTTCGACCGGCTCGCGCAACAGGTCTGGGGCACGGCGACGCGTCCCGCGGCGATGCCGATGGACGCCTGGCGGGACGGCGAGCAGATCGTGGTGCAGTTCGACCTGCCGGGGGTGGACATGTACTCGGTGGACCTGGACGTGCCGCGCAACATCCTCACCGTGCGGGCCGAGCGTCGCCGGTCAACCGGCGAGAACACCCAGATGATCGCCGCCGAGCGCCCGCGAGGCGTGCTCAGGCGGCAGCTGATTCTGGGCGACACCCCGGACACCGACCGGGTGCAAGCCAGTTACAGCGCCGGTGTCCTCACGCTGCGCATCCCGGTCGCGAAAGAAGCCCACCCGGGCAAGATCACCAACGCGGTCCCGGACGCCGACCGCGCCGCGCTCGCCGGCTAGGCGACACCGAATGGCCAGACACGTCGTGCACCGCCGAAACGGCCAGGTCGACGAGTACCAGGAACTGCCCGACACCGAACACCTGGAACCCGACATGGTGACCGTGACCTTCCCCGACGGATCGCTGCGGTCCTACCACGTCGAGGACGGACTCGGCGGTGTCGGCTTCGAATTCGCGGAAGCCGGAATCCTGGTGCTGCGATTCCAAGACAGCGATCATGTACTAAGCGCCTTCGCGCCCACCGCCTGGACCTCGGTCAGCGGCACCGCACTCGGCGACCGCGGCCGACGATCATCCAGCGGCCGCTGAGGTCTGCACGACCCAAGGGAGGACCTCAAAGGAGTCCAATATCGAGGCCGTCACATGCGAAGGCACCGGAATCCTCGGAGACAGCGACTAGACAGAATCGCAGACCCGGCGGCCTAGGTGCTCGCTTAACGTCCCCGTCAGCCGACCGGCCGACGCTGCCGCACGGCGAACTGCTCCCGGTCGATGTTGCCAGCAGCGTCGTGCGCGGATCCAACCGGTGCGCGTGCGTCACCAAACTCCGGACGGCGCTGGCTGCCGATGCTGCGGTGTCACCGTTCGGCGGTCGGATCGTGCGGGGAGTCTGGTTGGTCGAAGTCCACGTCGACGTTCTGGGATTCCTTGTGTTGCTCGGTGGCGGGGTATGAGGCGTAGGCGCGCCGGTCGCCCACGGTGAGTTCGGTGTCTTTGAACGGGGTCATCAGGCTGCGCGGCCAGAACCTGCCGGCGCGGACGACGTTGATCTCCGCGCACAGCAGGACGGTCACGGCGCCGAGGTAGATCCAGGCGATCAGCCCGAGCACCAGTCCGAAGACGCCGTAGGTGGCGCTGGCGCCTTTGAGTGCGTGCCCGACGGCATAGGTTCCGATGACTTGCAGCAGCTGCCAGGTGATGGCCGCCGCGATCGCACCACCGCGGACCTGGCGAGTGGAGATCTCGCGGGCGGTGAGGACGCGGAACGCGAAAATGAACAGCAGCGCGTTCACGACCACCGCGGCCACCGAGGTCAAGGCCCGCGACCCCGCTCCGAGATCGGCCCCGTAGGCATGCGCGGCGGTGCTAAGCGCCGACAAGACGGTGGTGAGCAGCAGGCCGCCGCCGATGACCAGCAGCAGCAGCAGACTGATGCCGCGGGACTTGATCGCGTTCGGGCGGGCGTGACGCGGCACGCCCCAGATCTTGTTCATGGCGTTTTGAGCCGCCTGGGCGACACCCAGCCCGCCATACACGCTGCCCAGCAGGCCCACGGTCAGGGCCAGCGGATTGCCGTGCAGGGAGTGGATATTGCTGGCCAGCTGATCGCCGATGACCGGAAACTGGGCCACCGCCGAACTCACGACCTCCTGCTGCAGATCCGCGTTGCTGTGCAAGGCGTAACCCAGCACAGTGACGAGCAACAGCAACAGCGGAAACACCGACAAGAATCCATAGAAAGCTATCAACGCGGCCAGATAATTGCCCTGATCATCGTTGTACTTGTAGACCACCGCCAGCGGCAACCCAGCCCACCGGTGGCGACGCTGAAACCTGTCGAGTGCGTCCGCTTTACCCATGCCGATTCACCTGCCGACGCCGACCCCGAGGGGGTACTGCCACCTCAGCGCCACCGTAGCCGCCGGTCAACGACGCTGTCGCGGACAAGCGTGGGTGGCGGTCCTAGGGCGCACTGCGTGTCGCGGTACGCCAACGTTCACCGGCCAGGCGACGTCCGGGGCCTGCGGTGCCTCGACGTTGGCTGGCTGTCGCGAGGTTGGGTCCCGTTCGCCGTTATCTGACGACTCGCTGGTCGGGTGGCGTGTTGCGTTTAAGAGCTCGACGCAGTTGCATGATCCGGATCGAACCGAGAACCGCCGCGATCAGTAGCCCAATGATCGCCGAGATCAGGATCGTCAGGCCAAGCGGCAGGTGCCCGTTGAAGCCAAGGAAATGGATTGACGCCTTGGCGGTATTTTGCGCGATGAACACCACCAGCAAGATCAGGAACACTGCGGCGGTGATCAGTCCCACCCACGCACCGCTGATGCGAGTGCGGTGAACCCGTCCCTTCGCATCGAATCCCGCCGCTGGCGAACCGAGCGTCGGCACCGCCGGCTGCCCAGGCGGTGTCGCTTCCGGGTGGTCCACAGGACCAACTGGCGGCTGGTGACTCATTTGCTTGTCGGCTGGGTCAGTCATCGTGTCTCCGTCCCAGAAATGAATGCCCTCCGCGTCCCGATCTCACCGCGTTTACTCGCGGGTCGGGAAAGAGGGGCGGCTCGCGGACCGGAGCCCCGAAACCACAGCGTTCACGATATGACGGTCCGGCTACCGTCGTTCTCGACGCGGCTGCCGGCAGCAGGTCGACATAGCCGATGCTACTGATCATGGCGGCGGCCAACGCATCCAAGCTCGTCGCGGCTTCCAGAAGGCCGCCGTCGCCACGGAGTAGAGTGAAGTTACCAAGGGTATGTCGTATGACGGTGCCCACGCCGCCCTCGCTCATGGCGATCTACAACCGGCCCGTTGGCGGGCTCGGATTGGCGTGCATCATGGCCACCCTCGACACCGTGACCCGTTCGTCCAATGACCTCTCCGCACCGACACTGTCACCGGACGGTGTGCGGCTGCGGCTGCGTGCGAACCTCGGCAGCGGGTTCGTCGACGGCGGGTGGTGGCCGCGTTCGCGCAACCTCAGCACAGAACTTCCTCCGCTGCTCAAGGCGATGTGGTCGGCCGGCCATCAGGTGTACCGGGTGACCTACGACCTGGCGAGCTGGGATCTTCCGCCCCGCCGCATGACGATGACCGGACGTCCAGTGAAGATCGACGGCTACCGCTCCGACGGGCCGATGCTGAGCTTGATCGACCAGTCCGGGTGGAAACGCATCGACCTGGTCGTGATTCCGCCGGCCACCGATGCTCAGGTAGCGCACCGTGCGCTGGATCTCGCCGGACTCGACGCCGACCTGCACCGCGCCCAGGAGATTCTCCACGAAGCCGCCTCCAAGCGCCCGACACGGATGAGCCGCGATGGCTGCCTCGAGCCTCCCCCAGTCGACGACTGGGAGAACGACGGCGGACGCGTGCTCGCCTCTTCACGGCGCTAGCCAGCACGGGCATCGGTTTCAGCACGCGGCGAGGCAGTTCGGGGTGCTGACGTAGCGATGGGCCGGCAGCCGCGTCGTCGCGGTTGGTGAGGACCATTCCGATGCGGTTAGAGCGCCGATACCGAAAGTCGTCGGGCTGGCCTCGCGGGACCGAAGCATTGCCCCACTACGAGCAGACATGAACCACCGCCCGGCAAATTAATGAGTTGATACGAGAACATAGGGATATTCGATGGCTGTCTGGAACGCGCCGGCTCCGGTGGGATTTCGGTGGAACAGGTCCGACGCAGGTCCGAGCAATCGACGCGCCGTGACGACAACGAACCTGGCCACTGATGCCGCCGTAGTCAGGGCGCCGGCGGTCATACCCCTCGCGCAGCGCTCCACTGCCGGCCAGAGCCCAACGTTGCACGCGTCCGGCATGAACAACGCGCACGAACCGAGGCTGGCGGTCTCCGAAGAGCAGGCCAAGGACGTCGCGGCCCGCCGCGGGACGGCAGGCAGCGCGTCGCTATCCGGCGCTGCGTCCCGCGCCGGTGACGTCACGCCCCACACGAGCGAGAGACTCGGCAGCGATCGGGGAACCGCATATCGGGTCGAGAACGCGACGTGCAGCGTCTGCCCGCATGCCGTCGGTGGCCATGACCGGATCGCTGAACGGTATTGCCACGCCACGCTAGACAACGCATTGACCCGCGGGTGCATCTGCTCGCCTGCGTAGCCCTCGCTGAGACGCTTCTGCGCCTGCCGCAGAACTGTCGCCGAGCGATTGAATCTACTCGGGCGACCAGCCCCACAGGTAAGGAATGCCCTGGATAGATCCGGGTCGCGGCGCGGAATCGCCTACCTCGGCATTCTCAAAGACACGGTGGCCGCGCCAGGAGGCGACCACGACATCGTTGCCGCCCACGAAACTTCTTGCGGACTGGCTGCGGACCGCGCAAGATCAACAAGCTCATAGCGACAATCCCGCGACCCGACCCGGGAACTGATCGAGTTCGTGTCCGAGTCCAAGTCCTGGTCAGAACTTGCGCAGCGCAAGCAGGTGGAGTTTGTTGCGTTTGATGTCGTCGATTCGCGCTAGGAGATCGTCGAGGTCGTCGCCCACGTTCATGTGGCGGCCCGACAACGCGTCACCACGTCCTGCCGCCAGGTTCACGACCCACCCTGCGGCGATTTCAGGGTCCGCGCCCTGGCCCGCTGCGAGACGGGCCTTGATCCATCCGAACACCTGGCCTTCGGCTGTCTCGGGACCTGCTGTGCTTGCCAGCGCGGCCTCGCTCAGCCCGATCGGCAACAGTCCCGGATCGAAGCTGAACACGCTGACACCGTGCGGTTTCAACTCCGCCGCGAGCGTCTCGGTCAGCTTCACCACCGCGGCCTTCGCAGCGGCGTAGGAGGAGACGAGCGGCCAGCGATGGACGGCAGCCTGACTGGTGATGCTGATGACGCGGCCGCGGCCTGCCGAAACCATCCCCGGAAGTACGGCGCTGGTGAGCATGTAGGCGCCGCCGAAGTTGATCTCGACGGCGCGCCACCACTCCGCCGGATCGGTCTCCCAGAGCGGGCCCATCGGGCCGTTGATGCCTGCGTTGTTGACGAGCACGTCGATCGGCCCGAGCTGCTCGGTAACCGCGGCGACGGCCGCGCGCGTTCGTTCGATATCGGTGACGTCGGCGACGGCGGTCGCGACGATCCCTCCGCGCGCGCGAATGGACGCGGCTGCCTCCTCGAGGGAAGCCTCGGACCGCCCGATCAGCGCGACCCGGGCACCGGCGTCCACCAGTCGCTCTGCGAGGAACCGTCCAAGGCCTCGGCCGCCACCGCTGACTAGGGCGACGGCGCCGTCGAGCTCACGGGCGGGAATCTGCTGTGGTCGGGCGAGGAGCCGCCTGAGGATTTTGCCGGACGGCGATTTGGGGATGGACTCGACGAACTCGACGCGCCGAATTCGCTTGTACGGCGTCACCCGCTCGGCGACCCATGCCATCAACTCATCGTCAGTGAGCGCGGTGCGCCGAACGACGAACGCCTGAGGCACCTCGCCCGCCTCGTCATCAGGGAGCCCCACGACGGCTGCGTCGGCGACTGACGGATGGGACAGCAGGAGCTGCTCGAGTTCGGCGGGCGCGACTTGGAACCCCTTGTACTTGATCATTTCCTTGAGACGATCCACGACCTCGTACCACCCCTCGTCATCGACGGTGACAACGTCGCCCGTATGCAGCCATCCGTCGGCATCGATCGCGGCAGCGGTCGCTTCCTCGTCGTTGAGGTACCTGAGCATGACACTCGGTGCGCGAACGAGTAGCTCGCCTGGTTGTCCGGCTGCGACCTCGGCACCGGTCGTGGGATCGATGACGCGACATTCGACGCCCTGCACCGTGGGTCCGATCGACCACGGCTTGTCCGGGCCATCGTCGGGCGCGATGTGGCTCGATCCGGCCAGCTCGGTCATTCCGTAAGCCTGTTTCACGTGGCAGCCGGCACGGCGCGCACATGTGGTGACGAGGTCGCTGGACATAGGCGCGGCGCCGACCGTCATCACGTGCAGGCTCGAGAGGTCGTAGTCGTCGAGCAGGTCAGTGTTGGCCAGCGCCTGGACGATCGGGGGAACGATCTCGGCGCGTGTCACGTGGTGGCGCTGGATCGTGTCGAGGAACCCCTCGATCTCGAACCGGGGCATCAACACCACGCACGCGCCGGCCCGCAAGGACAGGTTGAGCGTGACCTGGAGCCCGAACGTGTGCACGAGCGGCAACGAGGCGAGCACGGTGTCGCTGCTCGTCACACCATGGGCGTCGCACATCTGACTCAGGCTGGCGACGAGGTTGCGATGGGTCAGCACGACGCTCTTGGGCAGCCCGCTGGTGCCGCTGGAACGCGGGAGAAACGCCGTGTCGGAGGGACTGTCCAGCCCGGTAGGGCGGCCGCTCTTCCCCGAGGCGCTGATCTGCTCGAATG
>Ga0207706_10006155_pt1 | contig 11145 bp, 12 predicted proteins | sample KBSC53metaG_FD_184318 | JGI IMG/M metagenome (GOLD analysis project Ga0207706, IMG submission 184318) | Corn rhizosphere microbial communities from Kellogg Biological Station, Michigan, USA - KBS C5-3 metaG (SPAdes) (version 2) | ecosystem: Host-associated > Plants > Roots > Rhizosphere > Soil ... | reverse complement strand
GTGCAGCGGTGCCTCGAAAGAACCCCTCCACCGCACTTCGTGCGGTCCCCCTCCCCGCCAAATGGCGGAGAGGATGACTCATGAACCCAGCCGCTCCCCTGCTCTTCTTCGATTCCGGTGTCGGCGGGCTGTCGGTGCTGGGGCCGACCCGGGCGCTGCTTCCGAACGCGCCGATCGTCTATGCGGCGGACAGCGCGGGGTTTCCCTACGGCAAGCGGAGCGAAGCTGAAATTGCCAGCCGGGTCCCTGCCCTGCTTGGGCGACTGGTCGAACGATTTCATCCCCGTCTCGCCGTCATCGCCTGCAATACCGCGTCGACGATTGCGCTCGATCATGTCCGCTCGGCCCTCGACGTGCCGGTGGTCGGCACCGTGCCCGCGATCAAGCCGGCCGCCGAAATTTCGAGGAGCCGGGTAATCGGCGTGCTGGGGACGGAGGCGACGGTGCGCCAGCCCTATGTCGACGACCTCGGCGCAAGGTTCGCTGCCGACTGCACCCTCGTCCGCTACGGCTCTCCCGAACTGGTCGAGCTCGCCGAGGCCAAGCTCCGCGGCGAGGAGCCAAGCACGGCTGCCGTGAGAAATGCAGCCGAGCCAATGTTCGACGCGCCGGACGGGGCTCGCATCGACACCGTCGTCCTCGCCTGCACGCATTTTCCCTTGCTCGAGCAGGAACTTCGCGCCGCCTTCCCGGCCGTGACCTTCGTCGACGGCTCTGCCGGGATTGCGCGTCGCATCGCATTCCTGACCAGCGGCCAGCCCTGGCCAGCAGAGACGCTAGGAGGAGTAGCGGTGTTCACATCGGCGGAGCCGCGCCCGTTGGCATCCGCACTGGCGCGATTTGGCCTCGATCAAATCTTGACGCTCTGACGTCAATCGCCTCATTCGCGGTGGAAATCCGCAAGAGCGGCGGCTAAAGGGCGGCCCAGAGACCCCGAGCCTTGGATTACGACCGCATCTTCAGATCCGCGATCGAGCGCCTTCACGAAGAGGGCCGCTACCGCGTGTTCATCGATATCCTGCGCACCAAGGGCAGCTTCCCCAACGCGCTCTGCTTCGGCGGCAACGGTCCCAAGCCGATCACCGTCTGGTGCTCGAATGACTATCTCGGCATGGGCCAGCACGAGAATGTCGTCGCGGCGATGGAGCAGGCGCTGCGCGAAGTCGGCGCCGGATCCGGCGGCACGCGCAACATCAGCGGCAACACGCATTATCATACCGAGCTGGAGGCCGAGCTCGCGAGCCTGCACGGCAAGGACGGAGCGCTCCTGTTCACGTCCGGCTACGTCTCGAACGAGGCGGCGCTGTCGACGCTCGGACGACTACTGCCCGGCTGCGTTATTTTTTCGGACGAGCTCAACCACGCATCGATGATCGCCGGGATCAAGAGCTCGGGCTGCGAGAAACGGCTGTTCCGGCACAACGACCTCGAACATCTCGAGGAGCTGCTTGCCGCCGAGGATCCGGACGCGCCCAAGCTGGTCGCCTTCGAGAGCGTCTATTCGATGGACGGCGACATCGCGCCGATTGCCGACATCTGCGACCTTGCCGACAAATATAACGCGCTGACTTATCTCGACGAAGTGCATGCCGTTGGGATGTACGGCGACCAGGGCGGCGGCATTTCGGAGCGCGACGCGGTCGCCTCGCGGATCACGATCATCGAGGGCACGCTGGGCAAGGCGTTCGGCGTGATGGGCGGCTATGTCGCAGCCGACAAGACGATCATCGACTGCATCCGCAGCTATGCGCCGGGCTTCATCTTCACCACCAGCCTGTCGCCCGTGCTGGTCGCCGGCGCGCTCGCCAGCGTCCGCCATCTGCGCGCCTCGACGGCCGAGCGCACCGCGCAGCAAGAGGCTGCTGCGGCGCTCAAGGCCAAGTTTGCGACGGCCGGCCTGCCGCTGATGCCGAGCGTTACGCACATCGTCCCGCTGCTCGTCGGCTGCGCAGTAAAAACCAAGCAGATCAGCGATATCCTGCTTGCCGAGTACGGACTCTACGTCCAGCCAATCAATTTCCCGACAGTGCCGCGCGGGACCGAGCGCCTGCGCTTCACCCCCGGTCCGCAGCACAGCCTCCAAATGATGGACGAGCTAGTCGCGGCCTTGGTCGAGATCTGGGGGCGGCTGGAGCTGCGGAAGGCAGCGTAAGCCAGTGAACGTCGAGGCCGCAGTTCCGCAAGGGACGGGTTCAGCGGAATCGGTCGAGCAACAGATCGTCGATGCAGTCGACCGGGCGGAGGTTCGGCACCAGCCGTTCGACCATATCTACATGGAAGATGTGCTCGACCGCCAAGGCTACAATGCCTTGCTCGCGGCTCTGCCCGACCGACGTTTCTATCACGACCTCAAGCATCGCGACGCGGTCCGCGATGACGGCAGCAGCACGCGGCTGAGAATGTATCTCTATCCGGAGCTGCTTGCGCAGCTGCCTGCCGAACAGAAGCGGATGTGGCTGCCGGTCGCCAGGGCCCTTTGCTCGCGGGAGCTCGAGCTGGCGTTCAAGCGCAAGTTCCGGCGCGCGCTCGAGGAACGGTTCGGCAAGCCGGCCGAGAAGATCGGCGTGTATCCGATCCCGATCCTGCTTCGGGACCAGCCCGGCTATCGCATCGGCATCCACAGCGACGTCGCCAAGAAGGCGATCACCGTCCAATTCTATCTGCCGCGCGACGAAAAGCAGCGGAGCATCGGCACCATCTTCCACGAAAGCGACCACGGCGCAGGCAGCAAGCGCACCACGCAAATGCCCTTCCTGCCGGCCAGCGGATATGCCTTTCCGGTCTCGCTGACCAAGAGCTGGCACAGCGCGGCGACTACCTCCGCTGGCGATGGCGAGCGGGTGTCGATGATGGTGACCTATTATGTCGCCGACAGCTTCGCTCGCCGGCTTTACTGGCGTGCGCGCCGGGCTCTTCTCTCGCTGGGAATCCATTCGGACCACTGAGCGGCTTGGCGGCGACCGGCCGGAATTCCGAGCTCGCCGCGGGCGCGCAAGTGATGCGCGATCAACTGGCTCAGGCGGTGCTCGTGATAGAAGCCGACATCCATGAAGCGCTGCATGATGTCGAGGTCGGGGCCGCGATTGCCCTCGATGATGATCGGACCGTCATCGCTGATGGCGATGTCCCAGCCGATCAGCACGCGGTCGATGAAGGCGTCATGTGCCCGCAATCCCAATGACTTGACCTGGTCCCAATAAGGCAGGTGCGTGCCCGAAATGCGCGCGCCCGTCGTCGGGTGATCCAAACACCAGCCGAGACGTGCATCCGCGCCAAGGTCGCTCGCCATGCCAAGCTCGCCCTGTCCAAGGGACACCGCGCAGGCCACTCCACCGGCATGGAAATTGTCGACTGTCCGGTTGGCGCCAACCGACATGCGGAATACCGCAGCGACCGCTTCGGGCCGGTTCTGCTCGTCGAGACAAGTCAGCAGCCGAACGGTCGGAAGTGCGCCCGATGTCAGCGGCAGCAAAGAAGGGTGCGCGAGCACGCGTTTCTGAACGACCAGCGGCCGCCCTCGAGTTCGGAGCCGATCGATCAGCTGCTGCCCTTCGAGTTCACAGCTTCCATCCGACCACCGCCTGTGACCGACCCGATCCCACCGCTCTGCGCCTTTGCCGCCGCAGCCGATCAGCGGTTTCACGAACAGATCGACATCAGGCAGCGAGGCCGGGTCGACCGCACCCTGGCCGATGACCAGCTCACAGCACACGCAACGCGCGCCGGCAGTCGCGCAGCGTTCGGCGAATTTCTGCTTGTGACCGAGCGGGGAGGCTTCCGGTCCTTTGAGCAGCGCATACAGGCCGCGCTTGGTTTCGCAGCGCTGGAGAAAGGTCGGTGCCCGGCGCGCGCCATCGCGGTGCCACGAAAAGATGTAATACCACGGGCCGAACACGCCAGCGGATGCGTAGAGGCGAAGCTGCTCGATAAACTGACCAGCGATGCTCCTGCCTTCGCGCGTCCGGATGATGCGGCCGTTGCGGGCCGTGAACCACAGGGCGGCGAGCGGCACGGCAATCGGTGCAAGCAGCAGCCCCGCTGCGAGCTCGAGAAGCTCGGCCGGGTTGCGGGGACGCCAATAATGGCGGGCGAAGACACGACGAATTTCACGCGAGTCGCCGGACGGACCAAAATTGCCGCCCCGGAACGCAATCGGCAGGCCGGCGATCACGTAAACCGTTCGCTCGACCCTGTTTTGAACGCTCCGCAAGAACGGCATGGTTCAGGCGCTCCCCTGGTTGAGCCGCAACGCGTTCCAGTTCCCCTTTGTTCATCTGCTGCGCTTACCGCCGGCACTGGCGAATCCGGTTCGCCTGCCCTAGTCAGCCGATATGCGCATCGCCCTCGCCGCCGACCATGCCGGCTACCTTCTCAAGGACGAGCTCGTCCATTGGCTCTCGGAGCAAGGTCACGAGGTGAGTGATCTCGGCACCAACGGGCCCGAAAGCGTTGACTACCCTGTGTTCGGTCACAAGGTCGCCGAAGCGGTGGCGTCGGGCCAGGCGGATCGGGGCATCGCCGTTTGCGGCACCGGGATCGGCATCTCCATCGCCGTCAATCGCGAGCCGAAGTGCCGCTGCGCTCGCGTCAGCGAGCCGCTCTCGGCTGAGCTTGCTCGCGAGCATAACGATGCGAACGTGCTCGCGCTTGGCGCGCGGATCATCGGCACCGAGATGGCGAAGGCGTGCGTTGCTGCGTTCCTCGACACCGGTTTCGGCGGCGGCCGCCACGAACGCCGCGTCGATCAACTCTCCCACCTCTTGCAGGACAGCGACTGATGGCCACTGCCGCCGACCTCGAACCGACCGCGAGCTACCGGGTACCGGATGGTTTCTTCACTAGCGCTCTGAGCGAGGTCGACCCGGCGGTCGAGGATGGCATTCGCGCGGAACTGAGGCGCGAGCAGACGCAAATCGAGCTGATCGCGTCGGAGAATATCGTCAGCAAGGCGGTGCTGGAAGCGCAGGGGTCGGTCCTCACCAATAAATATGCCGAGGGTTATCCCGGCCGCCGCTACTACCAGGGCTGCGCACCCTCGGACACGGTCGAGACGCTGGCGATCGAACGCGCGAAGAAGCTGTTCGGCTGTCAGTTTGCCAACGTCCAGCCGCATTCGGGCGCGCAGGCGAACGGCGCGGTGATGATGGCACTGCTGAAGCCCGGTGACACGATCATGGGCATGAGCCTCGCCGCGGGCGGGCACCTGACCCACGGCGCGCCGCCCGCGCAGTCGGGCAAATGGTTCAACGCCGTCCAGTATGGCGTCCGCCGCGACGATCATCTGGTCGATTTCGACGAGGTTGAGCGGCTCGCCAGGGAGCATCGGCCCAAGCTGATCATTGCCGGCGGCTCGGCCTATCCGCGCCATTTCGATTTCGCCCGCTTCCGCGCGATCTGCGACGAGGTTGGCGCCTTGTTCCTGGTCGACATGGCCCATTTCGCGGGGCTGGTCGCCGCGGGCGAGCACCCGACCCCGTTCGGCCATGCCCATGTCGTGACGACCACGACTCACAAGACTTTGCGCGGCCCACGGGGCGGCATGGTGCTGACCGATGACGAAACCATCGCCAAGAAGATCAACTCGGCGGTGTTCCCCGGATTGCAGGGCGGTCCGCTGATGCACGTGATCGCGGCCAAGGCAGTGGCTTTCGGCGAGGCGCTGCAGCCCGAGTTCAAGGCCTATGCGAAGGCGGTGATCGCCAACGCCAGGACGCTCGCCAACCGGCTCAAGGACCGCGGGGCGGACCTCGTCGCCGGCGGCACCGACACCCATCTTGCGCTGGTCGACCTCAGGCCTCTCGGGCTCACCGGAAAGGATGCCGACGAGGGCCTCGAGCGCGCAGGCATCACCTGCAACAAGAACGGCGTGCCGTTCGATCCGTTGCCGCCGGTGCAGACCAGCGGGATCCGCGTCGGCTCCCCGGCGGGAACGACCCGCGGTTTCGGGGAAGCCGAATTCCGCGACATTGCCGACATGGTCGCCGATGTCCTGGATGGCCTGGTGAAGAACGGCCTTGAGCAGAACAAGGATGTCGAGCGCACCGTGAACGAGCGGGTCCGCGCCTTGTGTGCCCGCTTCCCGATCTACCAGGGATAAAGGATGCGTTGCCCATTTTGCGCACACGAAGACAGCCAGGTTAAGGACAGCCGCCCAAGCGAGGACGGTGCCGCAATCCGCCGCCGGCGGCAGTGCGAGGCATGCGGGGCGCGCTTCACGACGTTCGAACGCGTCCAGCTGCGCGACCTCACCGTGGTCAAGAAGGACGCCAAGCGCGAACCTTTCGACCGTGACAAGCTCGCTCGCGCGATCGGCCATGCCTGCCGCAAGCGCGACATCGACGCGAGCAAGATCGACCGGCTGGTCAGCGGCATCCAGCGGCAGATGGAGACTCTCGGCGACGAGGTCGCAACGGTCCGGATTGGCGAGGCCGTGATGGCGGGCCTCAAGGCACTCGACCATGTCGCTTATATTCGGTTTGCCAGCATTTATAAGGACTTCAGCGAGCCCGGCGACTTCGCAGAGATTGCCGAGCGGGTCGAGAAAGAGGCGACCCCGCCGCCGGGCCACGACAAGCTGCTGTGAGCGGGGCCACCAAACCGGTCATCGTTCTTGTCCGTCCGCAGCTTGGCCAGAATATTGGGAAAGCGGCGCGGGCAATGCTGAACTTCGGTCTCACGGAGATGCGGCTGGTGAGACCTCGCGACGGCTGGCCGAACCCGGATGCGGGACCTGCCGCAAGCGGCGCGGATATCGTGCTGGAACAGGCTCAGCTGTTCGACAGCGTTGCGGACGCAGTGGCGGACTGCTCGCTGGTGTTCGCTTCGACCGTGCGCCGCCGCGACCTGGTGATGCCGGTCCTGGGGCCTGGGCTAATGGCCGAGCAGATCGCAGGGGCGAAGAGCCGCAGCGCAATCCTGTTCGGTCCCGAACGGTCGGGCCTGGAGACCGAGGACGTGGCGCTGGCCAATGCAATCGTCACCGTCCCGATCAACCCTGAGTTCGGGTCGCTGAACCTCGCCCAGGCGGTCATTCTGCTCGCCTACGAATGGTCGCGCCAGTCGAACCTCGCGCAACCGACCGCGAAGGAACCGGAACCGCCGGCCGAACATGGCGAACTGGACGGTCTCATCGGGCAGCTCAATGAGGAGCTTGAGGCCAAGGGCTATTTCCACCCGCCATCGCGGACTGAAGCGACAAAGAACACGCTGCGGACGATCTTCACCAAGACCGGATGGTCGTCGCGCGAGGTGAAAGCTGTTCGTGGAATAATCCGGGCGCTCGTCGATCCACCTCGAGAACGCAATTGACGAGCCCGCTGCGGTTTTCCAAAAGGTCGCAGCTCAATCCCAAAATAGGAATGATTTCATGGTGATGCTGCTCGCTGCACTGCTTGTTGCCTCCGATCCCGCGGTCGCTGCGCCGCAGTCTCAGCCGGATTCTGCTCCGACCCAGGCGAAACCCTCAAAAGAGAAAATGGTGTGCAAGGTCGATAACAGCGACTCCTATTCGCGGCTGCGCAAGCGGGAATGCCACACCCAAACCGAATGGGATAATCTGCAAAGCGGCGCTTCGGCTAACGACCTCAAGAATATTGGCGGCCGCTAGCTCCCGCACCTAAGCCGGGCCTTCGGACCGGCCGGATCCCTGGCTGTGCGCGGGAAATGGGTCGCGTCCGGATTCTTTTTCTGTTAAATGACAGCGAAATTGCACTTCTTCATGACGGCTGAGGGAGGGGATGATGGCTCTTGCACTGATTGCCGGGCTCATGCTGGCGCAAGCGCCGGCTGCGCTTCAAACTCCGCTGGTCCAGCCGCCAGCGGCAGTGAAACCCAAGCCGAAACAGGTCTGCGAATTGATTGAGGTGACCGGAAGTCGTACCCGTCGGCGCGTCTGCGTCGATGAATCCGATACCGGACTTCTTGGATTTGGCATTGCGAACGGGGCGCCCAACAGTGCAATGGCGCGTGCAGCAAAAACCTTCGGTAGCCTGGGAACGCCGGTCCGCGCAGAGCGTCCCTGACGCTCAAGCTTGACCTTACAATACTGCTTCGGCTAGGCGCCCACCTTCGCAATTGATCCCGCATGCCCGGTGAAGCGGTGATCGCGTCGAACGTTCGGTTCGGCGGTGCGGTCCCGGGCCAAACGCAACGCGAATTGGAGAACTGACGTGACGAAGCGCACCAGCGCCAAATACAAGCTCGACCGCCGCATGGGCGAGAACGTCTTCGGACGGCCCAAGAGCCCGGTCAACCGCCGCGAATATGGTCCCGGCCAGCACGGCCAGCGCCGCAAGAGCAAGGTCAGCGACTACGGCATCCAGCTGCGCGCCAAGCAGAAGCTCAAGGGCTATTACGGCGACATCACCGAAAAGCAGTTCAAGAAGAACTACACGCAAGCGATCGCCATGAAGGGCGACGCGTCGCAGAACCTCATCGGTCTGCTCGAGCGCCGTCTCGACATGGTTGTCTTCCGCGCCAAGTTCGCGCCGACGATCTGGGCCGCTCGCCAGCTGGTCAGCCACGGTCACGTCCGGGTCAATGGCGTCAAGTGCAACATCGCCTCGCGCCGGGTGAACGTCAGCGACGTCGTTGAGCTTGGTCCCAAGGCGCAGGAAATGGCGCTGGTGATCGAGGCGCAAAGCCTCGCCGAGCGCGACATCCCCGATTACGTCGTTCCGGACGGCACGTCGAAGATTACCTTCACGCGCGTGCCGAAGCTCGACGAGGTCCCCTATCCTGTGCGGATGGAGCCCAACCTCGTTATCGAATTCTATTCGCGCTAAGTCTCTCCTGAGCGACGCCGCAGGCGGCGTCGAAGGGCCTTAAGCTTCAGCGTGCCGAAAAGGGCGGCTGGTCGTCGACCGAGCCACCCTTTTTGTTGATCAGTGACCGATCGTCCGGTCGAGGAGTTCGCCCATTTTCGTGAGCATTTGCGCCCGGGCATCGCCATCGTCGAGTTGGTGTGTGAGCCCCTTGAACTCGAGCAGCTCCACATTCCCGCCCGCGGCACGGATCGCCTTCTCCATCCGCTCGCTCTGCCAAACTCTGACATTGGCATCGAGATCACCGTGAACCAGCAACACCGGCGCCTTGATCAGTGCCGCATGCTGCAGTGGAGATCCGTCGCGCAGATTTTGCCCCTTGCCCAGGAAATCTGAGGTGAGACTGGCGCTTACGAATTCGCGGTCATCTTTGCCCAGCCCCGACAGGTCGGTCACCGGCGCGATTGCCACCACCGCCTTATACTTGCTCGGGGCTGTTACTGCCGACTGCAGCGCGGCGTAACCACCGTAGGACCAGCCGACGATTGCCAGCCGCCCAGGATTGGCGATGCCTTGCTTGACCAGATAATCGGCGGAGGCGCCGATGTCGCTGATCGCCGTGCGCCAGTCCTTGAACGCGTTGTCACCCAGGAATTTGTCGCCGTATCCGGCCGATCCACGGTAATTGGGCTGAATGACGGCGTAGCCGCGCGACGCGAGGAACTGCGCGAGCCAATCAAAGCCCAAGGCGTCGCGGGCGCTTGGACCGCCGTGGGGCAGGACGATCGCCGGTCCGTTCGGAGGCCGTCCCACCGCGGCGGTAACATAAGCCGGAATGGAATGGCCATCGGCCGTTGGAACGTCCACTCTTCGTGCTGGCGCGAGCGGCACTTTGGCCAGGCTCTCACGATTCTCAAGGGCGAAATCGAGCGTTCGCGCCTGCCGGTCAAACACATAATAAGCGCCGGGATCGCGGTCCGAGGAGGCGTGGATCAGGACCTTGTTCCCGTCGCGGGAAATTGCGCTGATGGAAATCACCGGGGCTTCAGTCAGCACCCTGCCGAGATCGGCGATGAGCTGAGAATAGGTGGGGTCGAAATAGACCACCTCCGAACGATCACTTGTATAAGCGTAGCCAACGACAGGACCATCGCGCTGAAGGCGGACGATGCCGTCGATGTCATAGTCGGGATTGCTGGCGACGCCGACGGGTTGAGCGCCAGGCTCGAGCGTTTGACGGTAGAGAGCCTGCTTCCCGTTCACCTTTTGAAGGAAATAAAGCTGGTTGGTCGCGGCATCGACGGCCAGCGGCATCGAGCCTACGTCCTTGCGAGAATCGTATGTCGAAAAGTTCAGCCAGTTCGCCGATCCCTTCGGCCGAAACTTGAACTGAGAGACTCCGGTCATTTGGCCGGAGGTGTCATAGATCGCCGTTTCCATGACCCTGGGAGTACCGTTCGGCTCGCTGAGCCACTGCTCAACCAGCGGGTTCGGTGCCTCGATGCGCGTTACCTTCATGGTGTCGAGCGCGATCCGATCGACGCCGAGCGAGATGGGCGGAGCCAAGCTGCCCATCGTTCCTTCCTGCCCGCTTCGCTGAATGTAGTAGCGAGCCATGACGACCGAGGGCGGACCACCTGCAGGATAGCTTATGACGTATCCGTCATTCTGCTTGATCGTCGCCGCGCCCAAGACTTCGTAATCGGAGCCAAGTTGCCGAACGTCCTTGGTTTTGAGGTTGATGGCTACCAGGCGAGCCGATCCGACGATGGACGATTGGAACGGGACCTCGCCCACATCTTCGCAAACTATCCAATTTTCATTCGCAAACTCGCACCACGCGATCGAGTCCGGATTGCCGGTCGATGCAATGACGTCGGTCGTCTGCTTGGACTTGAGATCGAGCAGGCGAACGACGGATGCCGGCCCAGTGCCAGCCTGGATGTAGACGATCTTGTCACCGTCGGGCGAAAGATCGGGTGCAGACGCCGATGGTCGTGCGCCGAATAGACGAGCGGCCAGATTGATTGGCAGGATGGAACCTTGATCCGCCGATGAAACCAGCCCTTGGCTGGGCTGATCGGCCGATGATCCGGCAAATGCTGCGGTCCCGGCAAAGAGACACACAGACGCAAACAACGCACCACAAACTTTCACGAGAAGCCCCCTTACCCGAACCTCTCAATACTGCAGGAAAGAGCGTCCAAGACAAGCCTCCACTTGGCGCTAATTGATTGGGCTGTTAGCGGCCCGACGCATGTCCAGCCCTGTCCCACGACCGCCATTGCCCGAATGGGCGCCGCACGAAGCGGTGTGGATCGGCTTTCCGAGCGATCCCGAGCTGTGGTTGGGCGATCTGAAGCCGGCCGCAGCGGAGGTCGCT
>Ga0207706_10006154_pt1 | contig 11146 bp, 4 predicted proteins | sample KBSC53metaG_FD_184318 | JGI IMG/M metagenome (GOLD analysis project Ga0207706, IMG submission 184318) | Corn rhizosphere microbial communities from Kellogg Biological Station, Michigan, USA - KBS C5-3 metaG (SPAdes) (version 2) | ecosystem: Host-associated > Plants > Roots > Rhizosphere > Soil ... | reverse complement strand
CGGCGAGAATGAGTGTAAGGGGCCGCCGACCGCCGCCATCGATGCCAAGGACGACGCGACCGGCATGCGCATAATCGAGCCGGAGGTATCCATTGCGCTCGTCGAAATGGCTGGTCGCCTCACCCTCGAGCACATGCACCTGCGGCGCGCTGGCATAACGCAGCACCGTCTCCCCACGTTCGCCGGTCCGGCCATAGAGCAATATCAGATCGCGTTCCTGGCCAGGCAGGACGGCCTGGAGCTCAGACGTCGAATAGACCAGCCGCTGCGCGCCGAGATTGACACCCGCGACTAGCCATTTCGCATCGAAGCCATTGAGCCGCATCGGCTCGGCCTGTGGAAAGCTGTAACGACCATCGGGCAAGTCCGCTGTGATGGTGAAGCGATCGTCACTTTGCCCGTTGGACGGCCTGTGCGTTACCAGCAGGAAGCGGGCATCGCTTTCCGGGCTCTTGTCATGATAGACCTGAATATTGGGCGATGAGACCTGCACCGCGCCGGCTGGAACCATGCCGGCGAGATCGGGCACGCTGGCGATCAGCCCGCCCAGCTGCTTCATCTCCTCCGCTTTGGGCCGCAGATCGCGCGTTTCCGAAATGGCCGCGCCATAATCATAGCTGGTGAACACTACCGGTGCCGGGAGCCACCCCCAACTGGTGCCGCCATAGCCCATGTAAAAGCTTTGGATGTCGATGCCGTTCGCCAGGTTGGTGCCGTAGAATACGCGCTGAAATCGTTTGCCGCGCTGGATTGCGTTGCATTCATAACCGCCGTTCGAGCCCCAATAGTCGAACCAGCCTCCGCCGAATTCCGCCAGGAAGGCGGGCGTATCCGGTGAGGCCGAGGCTCCGCCCTTGGCCCCACCCGTGCCATAGAAGCCCCAATCGGGCGCTGCCGATCCGCGGGTCGGCTCGCCCTGCGCCGTGCAGGTGCCGCCAGGATAACCGTCGAACGCATAGAGATCATTAGGCCCGTGAACGACATTCGTGACGGTCGAGCTTTCCGGGACCCAATAGCCGTTGCGGCCCTGATCGTTATGAAACAACGGCACGGTGATGCCGTCGGCTCGCGCCTTGGCGTAGAGGTGGTCCATGTACCGCCGTTGTGCCGGCGTGGTCAGTGCCAGCTCATTCTCGATCTGATGGAGAATGACCGTTCCCTTGTGACCTTTGCCGTCGCCGTTGATCTGGTGGCGCGCAATGATCAGGTTGATCCGGCTCAGCCATTCGTCAACCGCGGCAAGATAAGCCGGATCATCGGTTCGCGCTCGTGCGCGTTGGTTGACCAGCCAGCCTGGAAAACCGCCGCGCGACAATTCCGCATTCACATAAGGTCCGGCGCGGGTGATGACATAGAGCCCTTCTTCCTCGGCCATCGTAAGCACGCGCTCGACATCGCGGATGCCCGTAAAGTCGTACACGCCCTGTTTTGGGCTGTGATAGCCCCAGTCGAAGTAAAGCGAGACGGTATTGAAACCGCTCGCTTTCATCTTCTGCAGGATATCCCGCCACAGATCGGGGCTGGGCAGACGGAAGGGATGGAATTCGCTCGACCAGATCACGATGCGCTTGCCATCGATCATGAGCGAGCGCGCGTCATAGGAAACCCGGCCGAACGTCTTGACCGGCGCGGCGGCGTTTTCCGTCGGTCGGGCCGTTTGCGCTGCCGCCGGCGCGGTGAGCGTCATACTGCCAAGCAGAAGCGGGATGATCGCACGAAGCATCAGCGCGCCGAGCCTCAGAATTTGACCTGGAATCCCGCGAACAAGCGCTGGCCGGGGTAATAAACTTCCGATGTTCCGATATTTTTGATGTAAGTCTTGGAGAATTCCTTGTCGATATTCTGCATCTCGACGAATAGGCTCGTATGCCATTTTGGAAAGCGGAACGTGATCTTGCCGTCGAGGAAGCCCTCGGCTTTGCGATAAATCGGGAGGTTGCCGTTAGTCGAGCTAGCGACAGTGTCGAGCCAGCTTGAGCGATAATTGTAGTTCAATCGGACGTTGAGCCAGTCTTTGTCATAGTAGATGCTGGCATTGTAGGTCCATTTCGACAGACCGGGATATTCGTTGAGCGGAAGCCCCGTCGCGATATTGGTCAGATTGGTCCGGATGGCGCGCGCCCAGGTGAGGTTAGCCGACACGCCGAGGCCGTCGAACGGAGCGGGCAGAAAGGTGAATGCCGTTTGTCCGCTGGCTTCGATACCGTCGAGCAACGCACCGAAGCCGTTGATCGGCTGCCGCACTGTATAAGTGATGCCGTCGTGGAACAGGTCCACGCCTGAACGCAGCACGTTGGTGATCACGAAGCTCTTCTCAAATTTCTTGTAATAGCCGAGGCTGAGCAAAGTATCCTTGTTCGGATACCAGGCGACGTTCACTTCCCATTGATCGGCACGGTAGGGTTTCAGGTCCGGATTGCCGGCGGTGCAGACGTCATCGGCCGCGCTAATCGTCTGATCGTCTAGGCAGTTTATGTTCGGCACCAGATCGGTCGGACGCGGCCGGGCAAGGTTCTTTGCCCAATTGGCCCGCAGCACGAGGTTGGGGGTGATCTCCAGCGCGGCGTTAAACGCCGGCAGGATGTCGGTGTAACTATTGTTGAGTGACAGCTGCTGCGCCGCGAGCACAACGGTTTCGGTCCCGTCCGTCGCGGTCCGCCGTGTTACACGGCTGACGTTGGTTCCGGTGCCGTCATCTTTGGTGAAAATATAGCGAACGCCGGCATTGCCGGTAAGTCGCATGCCAAGCAGGCTGGTGGCCAAATTGGCCTTCACATAACCGGCGGCAATCGTTTCTTTGATCTTGAGCGTGGGGATTTGCGGCTGGCCGTTGGCTTCCCGGACCAGATCATGATCGAAACCTGACAGATCATAATATTGTGAGAGGGAGCCCGTATTGAACTCCGCGAGAGCAATGCGGCTGGGGATGCCCGATGGCGCGCCTTTCAGGCCGGTGAAAAGCGGCGCACCGCCGGTGAGAATGGCGTTGGCGGAAATCAGCGACTGATACTCGGCCGGCGTCAGATAATACGTATTGCCGTTGTTGCGGACGGCGGACGTGTTGCTGATCTGCGTCGTGTAGGAAACATTGGCGCTGCTTTGATACACCAGCGGCGTCACGCCTGGCGCTGATATCAGGCGGGAGCCGCCACCGTCATAGCGCACGTAATCCTGCCAGCGGCCCTGGCCGCCAAATTCGATGCTCTTGAGCGGACCGGCGTCGATATCCCAATCCACATCAAGCTTCAGCTGGTCCTCGCCATTGCTATAATCGGTTGGGCGATACTGAACCACCGGACCAGCGGCCCCGACATTCCCGGCTCGGGACCGATTGGCGTAGATACCGGGATCCGCCGGATTGATCGACGTCGGATAAGTGAAAACGGGGATGCCGAGGTCATTGCCGCTGTCCACGATAATGCCCGGAACGCCTGTCGAGATCGAGATTAGATTGGTCTCGCCGATCGTGCGCGCCGTCGAATGCGATCCAAGCGCCTTGACGTGCAGGCGATCCAACACCCATTCGAAACCGCCAAGATAGTATTGGGACTTTTGGTTATACTGAAAGTTGCGACGCTGGACGCTGAGAATATTGCTCGAACCATTATAGACCGGCGCTGCGGCAGTGCCGATATTCAGCGAATTCTGGGCAGTGGTGAAACTGGTGACAACGTGATTCGCATCCACGGTGGAGGTGCCAAGCTGGATCTGTGGGCGCGAGCTCGCCCCCAAGGACGAATCGAAATTGAATCGCTCGTACCGGCTCGTATCCAGCGAGTAGTTGACATCCATCAACCGCTGGTCGCGGTTGTTGATCTGTACTTCTGCATAGGCGCGGAAATTGTGCGCGAATTCGTACTGAACGCTGAAGTCACCAGAAATACGTTTGTCACGTCGGACCAGGCTGCGATAGCGCGGCACCGTCGGCACCCAATCGAAGAATTGCGTTTCGCAGGCAAGCCGACGGGTCGCGAACGATGCCGTTGATGTAGTCCCTACATCGGCGCAGCTGGCGTAGGTGTTGAAGTTGGCATAATTGGCGTCCGCAACGGTCTTCTCGTTCGAGTGATCGAAGTCGGCAAAGCGGCCATAATTAGTATTGCTGGCATAGTCCTGGCGCGTGGTCTTGTCGTCATAGGTGACGTTCACCAGCACGCCCAGTTTGTCTGTAAAGAGATGTGGGGTGCCGAGGAGGATTGTTGCCCGCGGCCGCCAGTCCTGGGTGGTATCGAGATGCTGTTCCGAGAAAACGACGCTGCCGAGCGCCTTGCGCAGTTCGAGCGGCTTGCGGGTTTCAACCGAAACCGTGCCGCCGATGCCGCCTTCCGTGAGATCCGCCGAGTAACCCTTGTACACGTCGATCGACTTGACCAGTTCGGTCGCAAGTTCGCGGAAGTCGCCTGAGCGCTCGCCCGTCGCGGAAACCTGGCTGACGCCGTTGATCTCGACGCGGTTGAGGTCCGGCTCGACCCCGCGGATCGAGACCTTCACGCCTTCGCCGAAGTCGCGGCTGAGCTGGACGCCGGTAATCCGCGCCAGCGATTCGCCGACATTCTTGTCGGGGAAGCTCGCAATATCGTCGGCAACGATCGAGTCCACGACGGTGTCGGCATTGCGTTTGCGTGCGATCGCCGATTGCAGCGATGCGCGCGTGCCGACAACGACGATGTCTTCCGGACTCAAGGATGATGCCGGTGCAACGCCTGGTGTGGAATTTGAACTCGCGGCGCTTGGTCCGCTTTCCTGAGTAGCCATTTCGCCCGCGGGCGTTTCGGAAGGCGCTTTCGGTTCGACTGCCGCGGCGGAGGGGGCCACCAGAGCATCCTGGCCTGGCACGACATTCGGGGTCACCGACGCAGGGGCGGGGGGCGTCTGGCCCGCGGCTGGCGTGGCAGCGCAGGCCAACGCGATTGCCAAAACGGAGGTGGTCGCGAGAGCGGAAGCGCTTGCTCGATACGGACGCGAGTATCTGCCTTTCATTTTCCGATCCCCTCTTCTTTGGGCGCGACTTTTGCCGTCGCCGTCAGCACGCTGGCCGCTTTGATCCATTCATATGATGAATCGTTATTTGCGACGGTATGTTGTCAAAATCTGAAATGCAATCATAACTATTGAGACAAACTCCAGATTGGAGATTTGGGGAGGAAGGGCTCATGCCGCCTAATCGGAGAGGCCGTCACGTGCGTTGGGCAGCCGGCTCGCTGCCTTGGGGAAGGTCTGAACAAGCGGATCCACAGGCTCGTGCACTCAGGCAGCAGCGCCTCTGCAGTCCGCATTTGCGCGTCGCGGGCCTTTGCTATTTCGCTACCAAGGGGATTACCCATGCATCCCAGCCGTCGTGACGCTCTTCGGGCTGCCCTGCTGGGCGGCGGGACCTTGCTGGTTCCAAAAATGGCCATGGCCGTCCCAGCGCCGGCATTCGCACCCGCGACCGTCCGCTGGATCGATGGTGCTCCGCCAGTTTTGCACGCAGGCCAGACGTTCGGTGCGGCCTGGCCGAGGGGAATGCTGAAGCGAGAAACCAAGCTGGCTGTCCGTACCGCGGCCAACGAGACCGTGCCCTCGCAAAGCTGGATCACGGCAACCTGGCCTGACGGCTCGATCAAGTGGAGCGCGCACGCCGTTCCCGCGGATCTGGCCCCCGCCGAACTAACCGTTGTCAAAGGCCGCGAAGTCCCTCCGGCGCAGCCCGTGCATGTGACCGAGACGAGCGACGCCATTGTGATCCGGTCGGGCACCTTGCGCTGGGAAATCGGCCGTTCGGGTGATGCGCTGATCCGCAGCGCTTCTCATGACGAACGGCTTGTGCTGGGCAAGGTCACGCTACTCGGCTCGGTGCGGTCCGATCCGTCAAATGGCGAAGCAATCCCCTTCACCGGTCGGATAGATACCGTCACGGTGGAGCAGCGTGGGCCGGTGCGCGCGGTGGTCCGTATCGACGGCGCGCATGGCGCGGGGACGCGCCGCTGGTTGCCCTTCACCATTCGGCTCTATGCCTATGCCGGCAGCGCTGCACTCCGCATCGTCCAAAGCTTCGTCTATGATGGCGATGTCCAGCATGACTTTCTCGCATCGCTGGGCATGCGCGCCGACGTGCCGATGCGTGGCGCGCTGCACGATCGCCATGTCCGGCTTGCGACCGATGGACAAATGCTTGCGGAAGGCATTCGCCCTCTGACTGGTCTGCGTCGCGATCCCGGTCGTGCCTTCCGGGAGGCGCAGGTTGCCGGCCGGGCAGTGCCGCCGCTTGACCAGATGGCCGCGCCGGTTCGAACCACACTGGAACGCATCCCCGCCTGGGGTGATTTTCGCCTTGAGCAGCTCAGCGCCAATGGGTTTCTCATCACCAAGCGCACTGGGCCTGAACATGGTTGGATCGACGCGATGGAGGGACGCCGGGCTCCCGGACTTGCCTATATTGGCAGTCCTGAGGGCGGCGCCGCCATTGGCGTCCGCTATTTCTGGCAGCGTCATCCCACCGCGTTGCACGTCGAGGGGGCGACGTCCGACACTGCGACATTGACGGCATGGCTATGGTCCCCGGCCGCGCCGGCCATGGATCTGCGGCCTTACCATGGCACGAGGGGCATGGAAGGCTATGATGCCCAAAACGAAGGCCTTTCCGTTACTTATGAGGATTATGAGCCGGGATGGGATAATGGCTCGGGCATCGCGCGCACCAGCGAGCTGACGCTCTGGGCGCTGCCCGCGACACCGGATACCTCCACGCTCTCGCAGATGGCGGGGATGCAGGCGGAGCCGCCCCAGTTGATGGTGAAGCCGGAGCATCTGCATGCCGCGAAGATATTCGGCGACTGGTCCCTTCCGGATCGGACCACCCCCAATCGTGCCATCATCGAGAACCAGCTCGCGAACCTCATCGACTTCTATGAGGGCGAGGTCGAGCGCCGATCCTGGTACGGCTTCTGGAACCACGGCGATATCATGCACACCTACGATAGCGACCGGCATCGCTGGCGCTATGACATAGGCGGCTTCGCGTGGGACAATAGCGAGCTCTCTCCCGATTTGTGGCTTTGGTATCAGGTGCTGCGCACCGGTGACGCGAAGACGTGGCGCTTTGCCGAGGCAATGACGCGCCATACGGGCGAGGTCGATGTCTATCACCTTGGCCGGTTCAAGGGGTTGGGCACGCGGCATGGCGTGCAACATTGGAGCGACAGTTCCAAACAGCCGCGCATCAGCAATGCGAGCTATCGGCGCATCTTCTATTATTTGACGGCCGATGAGCGGGTAGGGGACCTTCTGCGGGACCTCGTGACATCCGATCGGACGCTCGAGCACGTGGAAATTGGCCGCAAGGTGCCCGGCCCGAAGAAAGCCCCTTTGCCGCCCGGCACCGTCGAGATGACGTTCGGAACAACCTGGTGCCCGCTCGCCGCCGCCTGGCTGACCGAATGGGAACGCACAGGGGATACGCGTTGGCGCGATCGAATCCTTGCCGGGTTGGAGAGCATTGGGAGAATGCCGCACGGCTGGATGACCGGCAGCGCCCCTTTCGATCTGGCAACAGGCCGCTTCGTCAATCTGGGCAGGGGGATCAGCCTATCGCATCTCAATGCGGTGTTCAGTGCCGTTGAGGTCAGCTCGGAGTTGATCAGCCTGCTGGACGTGCCGCGCTATCGTGCTGCCTGGCTGGAATATTGCCGATGGTACAATGCGCCGCGCGAGGAGTTCCTAGCGAAGTTTGGGCCCCCCTTCGGCCCACGCAACCTGCGGGAAGCCCATTCCCGGCTTACGGCCTATGCCGCCTTTCAGGAAAGAGACGCCAGCCTCGCTATACGAGCAGCAAGCGAATTCCTCTCGGGCGAGGCCGGACTTGGAACATGGCCCAGCGACCCCCGTCGCGAGGTCCAAGGTGTCGTGGAATGGCCGAATGTTTCCACGAATGCATCGGCACAATGGGGGCTGGCCGCGATCCAGAACCTCGCCCTTATCCCGGAAGCGCTAGACCGGGGTGAGGTCACGGCACCGCGTCCCAATCCCGGCGGCGATGGCGGCTAAAGGGGGATTTAACGCTGCCGGCGCCGAACCATTTGAGCAAACTGGAAGCTGTCATTCGAATAGTGCTGTTAGGCGAGCGTCCTCTACCGTGCCGCCGTTTCGGATCGCAGCGATTCACGGAGTTGGTGTGCGCGCCGCGCGTCTGCCGTCTCGCCGTTGGTCGCACCGCCGGAGCAAATTGTGTCGAGTAGCGCGACAGCTTCCGCGCGCCTCTCCGTGGCGGCGAACAATGTTGCCAGATCGATGCCCGCCTTGAGTTCCCAGGCACGGGCGCCTTGTTGGCGGGCGAGGGCCAGCGCCTCTCCAAGCACTACAATGCTCGCACCCTTATCGCCTCCGGAACGCTGGATGACTTCGGCCTTGAGGCGGAGCAGTTCGGGCATGGCGAATTTCTCGCCATTCGCCTCACAACGGGTGAGGGTGCCATCGAGCAGATCGAGCGCTTCGTTGAGCCGCGCATCGAGGATGAGACCGCGCGCGAGCGCAATCGAGAAGGGGGTTGTCAACAATTCGTAGCGCGCCGCGCGGAGCCGGGAGAGGCTTTCCTCGACCGCACCCAGTGCGTCATCCGTTCGCCCGCGCTGGATTGCGAGCTCGGCGCGAAAACCCGCCGCCGCTGCGATATAGGGGCCCAGCGCGTTTACCTCGGCGCACTCGGTGAAGGCCGCAAGATCCTCTTCAGCTGCGGCGAAATCCTCCATCCATAGATGAACGGATAGCGACCAGATCAGCGCGATGCAGTAGGTGACGGAGTGATTTAGCTGAGCAGCTTCCCGCACGATCTGCCGCGCGAGCCGGCCCGCCTGCTCGGCATGGCCCGAGAGCCACAAAGTTCGCGCTAGGGCGATGGCGGAGCGGTTCCTGTGGTCGAAGCCGTAATGGATGGTCAGGCTACGCGCGGACGGTGGACTATTCTGTAGCGATCGTTCCAGCTCGCGGCGCGCGCGCTTCTGATCTCCAGCGAGATGGTGCGAAATTCCGGACAGCGAATAGGCGATGCCGATCGCCTCGGGCGCGTTTACCTCGTCGGCGACTTCCACCGCCCGCGTGGCATGGCGCATGGCAGTGGTGTATTCGCCAATGCGCTCATGGAAGATGTGGAGGAGGCCGAGCAGGCGTAGCTCGTTCCAGCGATCGTCAAGCGCGCTCGCAATCTCGAGCGCGCGGGTGAGCGCATTTCCGGCTGCCTCGGTATTGCCGCGCGTGAACATCAGCGTGATGCCCAGCGCGGTCTGCAGCTCTAGTTCAATTGCGGTGCCGCGCTGCGCCTCCTCGATTTCGGCCAACGCGCGGGCGCACCAGGTGCGGCATTCGATCAGGTGGGACAAATTGAGGAACACCGGCGCGCTCGCGGCGGCCAGGCGAACGGCAATTGTCCGGTCGCCGTCAGGCCCGAAACTCCAGTCAAGCGCGCTACGAATGTTGCCGAGCTGCTGGCGCAGGGGTTTCGCGTCCTGCAGCACACCATCATCCTGCTCCGTTAGCCCCGCGAGCTCGCTGAGAAAGAATGTGGCGTGGCGGCGGGCGATCGCGCTGGCTTCCTGACGTCCGCGGGCGAGCAGCTTTTCCCTGGCATAGGCGCGCGTCATCTCCAGAAGTCGATAAGTGCCGGTGCGCCGCGAGCGGTCCGGCGCAATCAGTGACTTTGCGCTGAGCTCGTCTAGCGCGACCACGACCTCGTCCAATCCGATCTCCGCATCCGCCACCACCTCGAGTGCGGCATCGATCGAAAAGGGGCCGACGAAGACCGACAGCCGCTCAAGCACGATTTGCTCAGGTTGGGAGAGGAGGTCGTAACTCCAGTCGAGCATTCCCTGGAGTGTCTGCTGGCGGGGACGGGCCGTTCGGCGTCCCGACCAGCCGAGGCTGAACCGCTCCCCGAGCTGGCGCGCAGTCGCGGCGATACCGTGCGTCGCCGCGCGCACCGCGGCAAGCTCGATCGGCAGCGCCATACCGCCCAGTCGTTGGCACATCTCGGCAATGAGGCGAGCTGCTCGCTCGTCAATCGCGAGTGAGCTGTCCGCAGCTATGGCGCGCTCGCAAAAGAGTTGCACGGCTGGATAGGTGAGCAGTTCGTCCTGCGTCAGCCCCGCCGGGTCTTCGGGATAACTCAGTGCGTCGAGCCGCAGCACATGTTCGGCCCGTACGCGCAGAGGCTCGCGTGATGTCGCCAGCACCCGCGCTGTCGGCGCCTGTTCAACAATCCGCTCAACGACGCTGGCGACCTCCTCGATGACATGCTCGCAATTGTCGAGCAGCAGAAGGAAGGGCCGATCGCGCAAATGGCCGAGTACGACCGCTAGCGGGTCATCGCTCTGCACGGCGATCCCCATCGCGCCAGCGATCATCGATGGCACTACGACCATATCCTCGAGCATGCTGAAGTCGACGAAGGCGACTTGGTCCTGGAACGCAGCCGCCAGGCCATGGCCGATCTCGATTGCGAGCGAGGTCTTTCCGACCCCGGCAGGCCCGACGATGGAGAAGAGCGGCGTATCGACCACGTGTTCCATCAGGAACGCCACGTCGCGTTCGCGCCCGATCAGGTGGGGTAGCCGTGCCGGAATATTGATGCTGGTCGTGACAGTTCTCGCGCGCTCCTCGGCCGGCTTCGCCAAGGCCACGCCCGCCAAGTCCTGCCGTTCGATCGGCGCAACAAAGGCATATCCCACGCCGACCTGCGTGGCGATGTAACGGGCACCGTCAACGCCGTCGCCCAGCAGCTTGCGCAGGCCTGCCATGTGGAAGCGCAGGCTGCCATCCTCGACCACCACGTCGGACCAGACCCGCTTGAGCAATTCGCGCTTTGAAAGCACACGTCCGGGTTGCTCGGTCAGCACCACGAGAAGATCGAAGGATCGTCCTCCGATCTCAACGGGTTCACCATTCCTCGTCAGCAGCCGCTCGCTAGGGGACAGGCAGAAGGGTCCGAAGCGCATGCGTTCGCCATCGCGCTGTTTTTCTAGGTCGGCCACGATCCGCCATTCTCCATGCCTGCTGGCCGACCAATGCCGCGATAGACGGCGCGCCTCAATCCTGCGCAGGTTTTATCCCTCCGATTGTCTGGTCAGCCGGACGGCTCCTCTGGGAAATCGGTGGAGGTGCTGAGCGCACGCCAGCG
>Ga0207706_10006151_pt1 | contig 11148 bp, 9 predicted proteins | sample KBSC53metaG_FD_184318 | JGI IMG/M metagenome (GOLD analysis project Ga0207706, IMG submission 184318) | Corn rhizosphere microbial communities from Kellogg Biological Station, Michigan, USA - KBS C5-3 metaG (SPAdes) (version 2) | ecosystem: Host-associated > Plants > Roots > Rhizosphere > Soil ... | reverse complement strand
CCCGGACCTCGAAGGAGACGCCGGCGTCCTGGCGGTCGATGAGCAGGTCGCGCACGACCAGCCGGGGCGCCTCCTCCTCGTCCCGCTCCCGGGCCGCCCGCCGCTCCCTGGCCACGTCCCGGACCCCGGCCGAGGCCTCGCCGAGCATGGCGGCCACGATCTGGCTCTCCCCGCCCTCCCCGGGGTGGAAGGAGGCCACGTTGCGGCCGTCGCGCAGGACGGTGCACATGTCGCAGTGCTCGCGGACCTCGGCCAGCCGGTGGGAGATGAACAGCACCGACCGGTCGCGCTTCTTCCAGCGGCCCATGATGGCGAAGACCCGCTCGGACAGGTCGGGGGGCAGGGCGGCGGTGATCTCGTCCAGCACCAGCAGCTGGGGGTCGAAGACCAGGGCCCGGGCCAGGTCGAGCATCCGCAGGAACGGCAGGGGGATGTCGCGGACCTGCTCGTCCAGGTCGAGCCCGTCCAGGTCCATGGCGGCCAGCTCGCGCCGGACGTCGGCCACCTCGACCCCGGTGAGCCGGAGGTTCTGGGCCACGGTGAGGTCGCGGATCAGGGCCGGGTCCTGATAGACCGGGGCCAGGCCTCTGCCCCTGGCCTCGGTCGGGCTGCGCAGCAGCACCGGCTCGCCGTTGACGGCGACGGTGCCGCTGTCGTTGCGGAGCACGCCGGTGAGGATCTTGACCAGGGTCGACTTGCCGGCGCCGTTGGCCCCGAGCAGGGCGTGGACCTCGCCCGGGGCCACCGACAGGTCGACCGCCCGCAGAGCGACCACCGGGCCGAACGCCTTGGCCACGGCGGTCGTCTGCAGGAGCGGTTGTGACATCAGAGGGTCAGGTGTCGAGCTACTCGCCAGGGCCCTTGCAGGCGAACAGCTGGTCGTTGGAGTAGGTGGTGTACGGCTTCACCGACACGGCCGCGCTGAAGCTGGCGTCGCGGTCGGGGAAGCTGTTGGCCTCAAGGGTCGACTTGCTCGTGGCGACGTCCCAGACCTCAGGGGTGAGCAGCGTCTCGCGCTCGACCTTCTTGCCCTGGAGCACGTCAAGGGCGATGGCCGTGCCGACCCCGCCGATGACCGCCGGGTTGGTGACGGCCGCGCCCGGCGACCCGTCCAGCAGCTGCTGGATGAACTGGTTGTTGTCGGCCCCGACGACCGGGACCGGTTCCTTGCCGACGGTCTTGAAGGCGTTGACCACGGTGTAGTCGATGCCCGAGGTCCAGACGCCGTCGTAGTTGCCGGAGGTCAGCTCCTGCACGGCGATGTCGCCGCCCTTGGTGAAGTCCCAGCCGGTGAAGACCTCCTTCGTCTTGATGCCGGGGTTCTTGGCCATGACCTCCTGGAAGCCCTTGTCGCGGTCGGAGTCGGCGGGCACGCCGTCGATCCCGCGCATGTACAGGACGTTGCCCTTGCCGCCCAGCTTCTCGGCCAGCCACTGGGCCCCGAGGCGGCCGTAGGCGACCTGGTCGTTGGTGGCCACATAGGCCGTCGGGGCCGACACGGCCTGGTCGACGGCCACGACCACGATGTTCTTCTTGGTCGCCTGCTCGATCACCGGGTTGAGCTTCTCCCGGTCGGACGGGTTGACGATGATGGCGTTGGCACCCTGGGAGATCAGGTTCTGGAGGTCCTGGATCTGCTCGGTCGGGCCGCCGTTCTTGGAGATGGCGATGACCTTGCTGACCTTGCCGCTGGCCAGCGCCTGGGCCTTGACCGAGCAGATCATCTGCTCGCGCCAGCCGTTGCCGGCCAGGGTGTTGCTGACGCCGATGACATAGTTGCCGCTCTGGCCCGACCCGGCCCCGCTCCCACTCGAGGCCGCGTTGTCGTCGCCACCGCCGCAGGCCGTCACGGCCAGGCCCATGGCGGCGACCAGGATGCCGACCCGCATCCAGCTGGGACGCCTCATGCGTGCTCCTCCCTTCCTGCGAGCACCCGCGCCAGGCGGCGCGCGTGCTCGTCGTAGGCCGCGTCGAACAGGCGCGCGGACTCCTCGTTGCCGACCACCGACCCGCTGGTCAGCACCGGTGGCATGCCGCCGCGGGCAACCAGCAGCCGCGCGGTCCGGACCTTGATCTCGTTGACGACGGCCACCCCGGCCACGCTCGAGCCGGGCCCGACCGGGGTGGCCAGGCCGTCGATGGAGACGAGCGCGTCCCCGATCGGGGTGCCGAGGTCGATGACCACGTCGGCGTGGTCGAGCAGCCGGGTGCCGGAGGAGTGGCCGGCGGCGGCCGCCCGGGACTCGGCCACCGAGGTCACCGCGACCACCGGCAGGCCGCGGCGGCGCGCCCCCATGGCCATCTCGATCGGGTTGGCGGTGACGCCGCGGGCGCTGAACACGACCATCGCGTCCGGCGGCGACAGGTGGAAGTTGCGCAGGATGACCTCGGCCAGCCCCTCGACCCGCTCGATGAACATGGCCTGGCGCTGCCCGTTGGTGCCGACCACCTGGGTGTGGAAGGTGGTCGACAGCTCGACCATCGGGTGGAAGCCGGGATAGGACCCGTAGCGGGGGAACATCTCCTCGACCGACATGCGGCTGTGGCCGGTGCCGAAGAGGTGGACCAGGCCGCCGCCGCCGATCGCCGTGGCGCAGATGGCGGCGGCCTCGTCCAGGGCCGCCCCCTGGGTCGCGTCGAGCTTCTCGAGCAGCGCGATGGCCGCCCGTGTCCAGCCGGTCGCGGCCACCTCGCCGCCTACTTGTCTAGACATGATCGAGACCATATCGTGGAGCCATGGCGCCGTCAACGAACGTCCACAAGACCGGACAGACCCGCTACCGGGCCATCGAGGAGTACCTGAGATCGCTGGTGGAGGGGGCCGGGCCGGGGGACCCGCTGCCCAGCGAGGCCGAGCTGTGCGAGCGGTTCTCCGTCAGCCGCATGACCGTGCGCCAGGCCCTCCAGGAGCTGACCAACGACGGGCTGGTGGAGCGCCGGCGAGGGCAGGGCACCTTCGTCGCCCACCGCCCGGTCCACCGGCATCCGGGGGTGTTCCTGTCCTTCACCGAGGAGATGAACCGGCGCGGGGTGCAGGCGACCAGCCGGCTGCTGTCGGCGGGCATGGACGACCCCCGCCGGCCCGAGGCCCTCGACCTCGGGCTCGCCCCCGACAGCCAGGTCGTCCGGGTCGTGCGGGTCCGGCTGGCCGACGGCGTCCCGGTCGCCCTGGAGGACGCGGCCCTGGTCCCCGAGCTCGGCTGGGTCCTTGACGTGGACCTGGGCGGCGGGTCGCTGCACGGCGCCCTGGCCAGCCGGGGGGTGGTGGCCACCCGGGCCACCGGGACGATCACGGCCCGCCTGGCCCGGGCCAGCGAGACCGAGCTGCTCGACCTCGCCCCCCAGTCGGCGCTGCTGGTCGAGCTGCGGATCCTGTTCGACCAGGACGGGCGGGTGTTCGAGCGCACCGAGACCCGCTATGTGGCCGACCGCTACGTGATCGACGTCGTCCACACCCACCCCTGACCGGCCCGGCCCCGTGGCGGGTCAGCGCCCGGTGCGCTCCCGGGCCCACAGGGCGGCGCCGATGGCCCCGGCGCCGGGGCCGAGGGCCGCCGGCACGATCGCGTAGGAGGCCGGGTCGACCAGGGGCGCGGCCGCGGCCACGGCCGCCCGCAGCGGCCCGAAGAGCTGGTCCCCGGCGCCCGCGACCCCGCCCCCGACCACCACCCGTTCCGGCCACAGCACGGTGAGCAGGTTGGCGATCCCCACGGCGAGGCGGCCCACGGCCTCCCCGACCGCGGCCGCGGCCCGCTGGTCGCCGGCCGCGGCCGCGGCGAACACCGCCTCCGGGGTGTCGCGGCCCCCGGCCCGGCAGAGGGCGGCCCCGGCCGCGAACGCCTCGACACAGCCCCGGTTGCCGCAGCCGCAGCGGGGCCCGTCCACCTCGATGACCTGGTGGCCGAGCTCGCCGGCCCGGCCCGAGGGGCCGAAGCGCAGGCGTCCGTCGACGACCACCCCGCCCCCGACCCCGGTCCCGAGGGTCAGGCAGACCACCGTCGGGCAGCCGGCGGCCGCCCCCATCCGGCTCTCGGCCAGGGTGAAGGCCCGGGCGTCGTTGATCAGGGCCACCGGCACGCCCAGGCCGGCGGCCAGCGGCTCCCGGAACGCCTGGCCGGTCCAGGCGGCCGGCAGGTTGGGCAGGAGCACGATCCGCCCCGAGGCCTCGTCGAACAGCCCGGGCACCCCCACCCCGGCGGCCACCACCGGCCCATGCCCGGCCACCAGCCGGGCCCCGGCGGCGGCCAGCCGGCCCACCACCTCGCCCGGGTCGCCCGTGCCGGTCGGGATGGTCGCGGTGGCCAGCAGCCTGGGGGGGTCCGGGGGACCGCCGGGGTGGTCCCCCGGTGGGTCGGGGCGGCCGGCCCCGGCCTCGACGACGGCGAGCTTGCTGTTGGTCCCGCCGACGTCGATGCCGAGGTAGCGCGAGGTCACCGGCCCTGCCGGGCCTTGAGGTCGTCGATGATGGCGGCGGTGGCGGTGGCCCCGCACCGGTCCATGCCCGCGTTCAGCCCCTCGATCAGCAGGTCGAGGGTGCGGATGCCGCCGGCCGCCTTGATCTTGACCCGCTCGGACACGCTGGCCCGCATCAGCCGCAGGTCGTCCATGGTCGAGCCGGACGGCGCGTACCCGGTCGAGGTCTTGACGTAGTCGGCCCCGGCCTGCTCGGCCAGCTGGCAGCCCCGGACCTTCTCCTCGTCGGTCAGATAGGCGTTCTCGAGGATCACCTTGACGACGGCGTCCCGGTCATGGGCGACCGCGACCACGGCGGCGATGTCGTCCTGGACATAGGCGTCCTTCTTGGACCGCAGCCAGCCGATGGGCAGGACCATGTCGAGCTCGGCGGCCCCGTCGTCCAGGGCCAGCTCGGCCTCGGCGGCCTTGATGGCGGTGGTGCTGGAGCCGTGGGGGAAGCCGACCACCGTGCCCACCAGGACCCCGCTGCCCTCCAGGGCGTCGCGGCACTGGCCGACGTCCAGGGGCCGGCAGCACACCGAGGCGACCTGGTAGGCGGCGGCCAGGTCGCAGCCGGCCATGACCTCGTCCAGGGTCAGCTCGGGCCGCAGCAGCGAGTGGTCGATCGTCTTGGCGACCTTCTCCACGGTGATCGTCTCGACGGTCCAGGGGTCGGGCATCGGTCCTCCAGTCTCTGGGGCTCGGTCGGGAATGGGGTCAGCTCACGCTCCAGCCGCCGTCCACCGTCAGCACCTGGCCGGTGACGGCCCGGCTCTCGTCGCTGCACAGGTAGACGGCGGCGCCGGTCACATCGGCGGCGTCCAGGAACCCGCCGGCCAGCGGCTGGCGGCGCTCGGCAAAGGCCACGCTGGCCGCGTCGGCGGCCGCCCGGGCGCTCATCGGGGTCCGCACCAGCCCCGGGGCCAGCGCGTTGACCCGGACGCCGCGCTCGCCGTAGTAGGACGCCATCGCCCTGACCAGCCCGACGGTGGCCGCCTTGGCGGCCGCGTAGGCGTGGGTGGCGAACAGCGACGGGGTGGGGGAGCGGGCGAGCACGCTCGACATCAGGACCACCGAGCCGCGGCTCCCCGACGGCCCCGGCGCCTGGCCGAGCATGGCCCGCAGCGCCTCCCGGGCGGCCAGGAACGCCGGGGTCGCGTTGAGGGCCAGGGTGCCCTCCCAGGCGGCCAGCGACAGCTCGTGCACCGGCCCGTCGCCGAGCGGACGGCCGCTGGCCCCGGCCACCGCGTACAGGGCGTCGATCCGCGGGCAGGCGGCCCGCACCGCGGCGAAGGCGGCCTCGGCGGCGGCCTCGTCCCGCAGGTCGGCCACAGCGAACGGCAGCCCGAGGGCCTGGCACTGGTCGCGGTCGCTGGCCACCACCCAGACCTCGGCCCCCTCGGCGGCGAACCGCCGGGCCGCGTCCGCGGCCATCCCGGTCGCCCCGGTCACCACGCACACCTTCCCGGCCAGGCGGCTCACGGCCTGAGCTCCAGGGCGGCCGCCGGGTTGGCGACCCAGATGGCGTCCATCACCGCCGGCCCGAGCTCGCCGGCCAGGCGCCGGCCCAGGCCGGTGGCCAGGGCGGCCAGGCCCGGGGAGCCGCCCAGGACCGACCACAGCGACCGCCGGGCCCCGTCGGTGCCGAGCAGGAGCTGGTCCTGGTGGCCGTCCTCGACCATCCACCGCACCAGGCGGGCGGTGTCGTCGGGCGTGCGGAGGCCCTGGTCGTAGACGACATAGGCGCCGGTGGCGAGCAGCTCGCGGTGGTAGCCGCGGTCGGCCACCTTGTCGGTGTGGGAGAGGATGACCCGCTCCAGCGGCACCTTCAGGTCCTCCAGCAGCCGCAGCTGGGCCACCCCGCCGGTGCCGGCCTCGCAGTGGGTCAGCAGCGCCGTCCCGGCGGTGGCGACGGCGATGGCGGCGGCCTCGAAGACGCGCCGGTCCCGGTCGCTTGGCCCGTCAAGGCTCCCGGCGACCTTGACCACCCCGGCCCGGTGGGCCGTGCGCCGCACCACCGGACCGTTGAGGTCGTGGGCGTCGATGCCCTCGGTGAGCTCGGCGAGGAACAGCTCGGCCAGCTCCTCGGGCTCGAGCAGCTCGCCCCAGTGACGCTCGCCGTAGTAGCGGGCGTGGTGCAGGCCGGTGGCCGCCACCACATGGACCCCGGCGCGGCGGCTGATCTCGGCCAGCTTGGCCACGTTGCGGCCGGCGTCGGCCGGCATCGCGTCCACCACCGCCCCAAGGCCGGCGGCCACGCACGGGGCCAGCTCGGCCACGGCGTCGGCGACCCGCTGCAGGGAGATCTCCGGGTTGACCAGCTTGGCCACGCCCCCGTCGATGACCAGGTGCTCGTGGGCGAAGCACATGCCGAGCTCGCTCGAGGGGACGTCGCCGAGCACGGTCCGGACCTGGCGCTCGGCACCGCTCATGGCGCCGCCGTGGCCAGGCCCGGCTCCAGGATGGCCCCGGCCGCCGCCAGCGCCGCCCGGAGCCGCCCGACGGCCAGGTCGCGGACCTCGACGCCGGCGGTCGCGGCCAGGGCCGCGGCCGTGCCGGCGGCCTGGCCCATGGCCATGCACTGGGCCATCGACCGGACCGAGGCGTGGGCGTCGTGGGTGGCCGAGAAGCAGCGGCCGGCGACCAGCACGTTGGCGGCGTCGCGGGCGACCAGGGTCCCGAACGGGATGCCGACCACCTGGCCGTCGGGCAGGTACCGCCAGCGGGTCCCGTCGCCGTCGTGGTGGTCCTCCAGCGGCGCCCCGCACAGCCCGATCTGGTCGTCGAACTGGCGGGCCGACAGCACGTCGGCGGCGGTCAGGCGGGCGTCGCCGAAGACCCGGCGGGTCTCCCGCACCCCGACCTGGGTGCTGAGCGCCCCCAGCCGGGCCCGCTCGTAGCCGGGCACCCTGTCCACCAGGAACCGCACGTACTCCAGGGCCTGGCGCCGCCCGGCCATCTCGGCCTCGGTCAGCAGCACCGGGTCGGTGGCGTTGACCACCCGCCCGTCCTGGCGGCGGGCCGAGGGCAGCCTGGTCATGACCGTGGCCGTCATCCCCTCGACCGGGGTGATGTGGTCCGACCCGTCCCGCCGGGGCAGGTCGTAGGCGCCGCTGGCGGCCGCCTCGGCCATGAGCCGGTGCAGCTCGTCCTTGCCGAGGGCCCGGCGGCGCTCGGTGTCGACGTTCACCAGCCGGAAGGTGGTGGTGAGGGTCTGGGCCGGCTCCTCGGCCCCGGCCAGCTCGTAGCCCAGCCCGGCGAAGTGGCACACGTCCGCGTCCCCGCTGGCGTCGACCACCACCGCCGCCTCGACCCGGGCCAGCCCGGCCTTGGTCGCCACCACCAGCCGCCGCACCCGGCCCCCGGCCACCTCGGCGTCCTGGACGAAGGCGTGCAGCAGCACCGACGCCCCGGCCTCGGCGACCAGCGACTCCCACACCACCTTGAGGTGCTCGGCCAGGTAGGTGACCCCGGTCCCGGCCCCGTAGCTGTTGGGCCGCTCCAGCACCGGCCCCAGCCGGCGCAGCCCGGCCACCACCTCGTCGGCCACCCCGCCCACGACCTTGGCCGCCCGGCTCCCGGGAGGGTAGAAGCCGTAGAAGGTGTCCAGCACCGCCGTGGACACCCCGCCCAGGAACGGCAGCTTCTCCACCAGCAGGGTCCGGGCCCCGTTGCGGGCCGCCGACACGGCCGCCGTGCTGCCGGCGCTGCCCGACCCGACGACCACGACGTCGAAGGACCCCAGGTCCACAAGTTGTCTAGACATGGACCTTAGGTGTACCACACCCGGGGTCGGGAAGCGACGCCGGGCTCCAACCCGCGCCCTACCTCCGGCGGCTACTTCACCCGTTCAGGGTGAGGCAGGCGACGCGGCGAACTGTCATCTTTGGCTTCGGTCGGATGCTCTGCTTCGGCTCCAGGAAGACCCGCCGGCGGCGGCCCTCGTGTCACTCGGCAGGTTGGAAGAGGCGCCGACCAGGGTGCCGGACCGGGAAAGGACTGACGGCGATGGCCGACGAGAGGGTGGAACGCATCGCGGAGTTCATCAAGCCGCTGCGGGTCAAGCCGGGATCGAAGCTGAACCTGGGCAAGGACTTCGACTCGAAGGAGGAGCAGAGGAAGGCGCCAGCGACACGGCCGGCAACAAGGACCGGCGCGGCAGGTCGCGAACAAAGGACAAGGCCGCCAAGGTGAGCCCGAAGGCGAAGGGGACACGCGCCTAGCCGACGAGGCCGGCTCGTCCAGATGGGAGGCATGAGGATGGCGGTGCAAGCCGACACGTCGGGGCAGCCGGCCACAGCAGGCCAGCGCTGGTACGCACGCTCGCCGGATGAGGTGGCGGCGGGGCTGGGCGTGGATCCGGGAACCGGGCTCTCGGCGGCAAGAGCGGCAGAGCTGCTCAGCGCGAACGGCCCGAATGCGCTGCCCGAGGAGAAGCCGAAGCCTGGGTGGCGGCGATTCCTCGACCAGTACCGCAGCTACATGCAGCTCATCCTGGTGGCCGCCGCGGTCGTGTCGCTGGTGATCAAGGAGTGGAGCACCGGGGTCCTGTTGGTGGTGTTGACGCTGCTGAACGCGGTCGTGGGCCTGCGCCAGGAGGGCAAGGCCGAGAGCGCCATGAACGCGCTCAAGTCGATGATGAAGGCCACCGCCAGGGTACGGCGGGACGGGATCGAGGCGGAGATCCCGGCCGAGCAGCTCGTCGTCGGTGACGTCGTGCTCATCACCGCCGGGGATCAGGTACCGGCGGACGGTCGCATCGTGGCGGCCAGCGCCTTGCAGATCGATGAGTCGGCCCTGACGGGGGAGAGCACGCCGGCGGCCAAGGACGCCGAGACGTTGCCCGGTGACCAGCTGGGTCCGGGTGACCAGACGAACATGGCGTTCATGAACACGCCGGTCACCCACGGCAGCGCCACCGTGATCGTCACGGGCACAGGCGCCGACACCGAGCTGGGGAAGATCTCCGGGATGTTGTCGGCCACGGTCAAGGAGCAGTCGCCGCTCACGAAAGAGCTCAACACGCTCACCCTGTGGATCGCGGCGGCGGCCGGCCTGACCATGATCGTGATGTTCGCGCTGGGCCGCGGCCGCGGCCAGGCCTGGGACGCATTGTTCATCAGCGCGGTCTCACTGGCCATCGCGGCCATCCCCGAGGCGCTGCCCACGGTGACCCAGGCGATCTTGTCGCTCGGCAGTCTCAACCTGGCCAAGCGCAACGCGATCGTCAAGGACCTTCCGTCGGTCGAGACGCTGGGGTTCACCTCGGCAATCAACTCGGACAAGACCGGCACGCTGACGATGAACCAGATGACCGCCGTCGAGGTGGTGGACCCGACAGACCGCTTCACCATCACCGGGACCGGCTACGGCCTGGAGGGGACGATTCAGCACGCCGCGGGCAGCTCGGCCGCCATCGAGGACGCGATCCTGCCCTACCTCGTCGCCAGCGACGCCAAGCTGGTGGACGGCAAGGTGGTCGGCGACCCCACCGAGGGCGCCTTGCTCGTCCTCGGTCACAAGGCCGGCCTCGACGTCGACGCCACCCGCGAGCGGCTGCCCCGGCTGGCCACCTTGCCGTTCGACCCGTCCTACAAGCTGATGGCCACCTTCAACAAGGCCGCCGACGCGTCGGGACGGCCGGTGGTGCGCTGCTTCGTGAAAGGGGCAGCGCCCGCGGTGATGGACCGTGCCGCCACGGCCCTGGCGGCAGGCAGGACCGTCCCGTGGGACGCCGACCTGAGCCGGCGGGCCCAGGCCGAGATGGAACGCATGGAAGGCGAGGGCCGCCGGGTGATGGCCGCCGCCATGCGCGATCTCGACCCGGCCGTGTTCGACCCGGCCGGTGACCTGCTCGCGTACGTCACCGAGCTGCAGATGGCGAGCCTGGTCGGGATGGTCGATCCGCCGCGCGACGAGGCCAGGGCCGCGGTGGCCAGCGCCCACTCCGCCCATATCCGGGTCCGCATGGTGACCGGGGACGACGTCACCACCGGCGCGGCGATCGCCAAGCAACTTGGGATCCCCGGCGACGCTGTCCTGGGGGCCGACTTCGCCGCCATGTCGGAGCCCGACCGTCTGGCCCGCATCGACAGCATCGGCGTGGTCGGCCGCGTCGCCCCCGAGCACAAGGTGCTGCTCGCCGACACGCTCAAGAAGAAGCGCGACGTCGTGGCCATGACCGGCGACGGCGTCAACGACGCACCGGCCATCAAGGCCGCCGACATCGGGATCGCCATGGGCAGCGGCACCGACGTAGCGAAGAACGCGGGTCGGATGATCTTGTCCGACGACAACTTCGCCACCATCGTCTTCGCGGTGGAGCAGGGTCGGAAGCTCTTCGACAACCTCATGAAGTACATCCGCTTCGTCCTGGTGCTGCTGGTCGCGTTCGTCCTGACGTTCCTCGGCGCCAGCATCTTCAACATCGCAGCCGGCGAGCCGTTCACACCCCCGCAGGTCCTGTGGATCCACTTCGTCGTCAACGCCCCGTTCGGGTTCGCGCTCGGGTTCGACCAGGAAACCCCCGGGCTCATGCTCCGCAGGCCCTATCCACGAGGCCAGTCCGTGCTGACCAGGCCGGTGCTCGTCACCGTCGGGCTTGCCGGGCTGGCCATCACCATCGGCCTGCTCTCCATCATCAAGCTCGGCGAGTCGCAGTTCGACAGCGTCCAGGTTGGCTCCTCGATCGCG
>Ga0207706_10006148_pt1 | contig 11150 bp, 11 predicted proteins | sample KBSC53metaG_FD_184318 | JGI IMG/M metagenome (GOLD analysis project Ga0207706, IMG submission 184318) | Corn rhizosphere microbial communities from Kellogg Biological Station, Michigan, USA - KBS C5-3 metaG (SPAdes) (version 2) | ecosystem: Host-associated > Plants > Roots > Rhizosphere > Soil ... | reverse complement strand
TCGGCCGCAAGGAGACCGTCCGCGCGGCCACGCGCGACACCTTCCAGGGCTACCTCGACCGCTGGTACCAGCCCGAGCGGATGGTCGTCGGGCTCGGCGGCAAGCTCGACGGCGACGCGCTCGAGACGGTCCAGCGGCTGCTCGGCGACCTGGAGCCGGAGGAGACCGGAGTGCCGGCGCCGGTCGAGGTCGAGCGCGATTCGATGCCGCACGTGACGATCCACCACAAGGAGTCCGACCAGGCCCACCTCTGCCTGGGCGTCCGGAGCTACCCGCTCGACCACCCGGACCGCTACGCGCTGCAGCTGCTCTCGACCGTGCTCGGCACCGGGATGTCCTCACGGCTCTTCACCGAGGTGCGCGAGCGGCGCGGGCTTGCCTACTACGTCTTCGCCCACAACCAGAGCTACACCGACGCCGGCTCGCTCTACTCGCAGGCCGGCGTGGACATCGCCCGCGCCGACGAGGCGGTCGAGACGATCGCGCGCGAGTTCCGGAAGATCGCCGACGAGGCCGTCCCGGCGGAGGAGCTCGAGAAGGCGCGCGCGCTGGCCAAGGGACGCTTCGTGCTCCGGCTCGAGAACCCGCAGGGGATGACGATGTTCGGGCTCAGCCGCGAGGTGCTCGAGGGCAAGGCGGTCGAGCCGGAGGAGATCACCGCCGGCCTCGACGCCGTCACCGCAGAGGACGTCCAGCGGGTCGCGCAGGACGTGATCGCGAACGCCGGGATCAACCTCGCGCTGATCGGCCCGTTCGAGGACGCCGGGCCGTTCGAAGAGCTACTCGAGCGTCGCTAGATCCTCTTCGAGGTGCTCGCGGTCCTCGGCGTCCGCGACGCGCGACGCGAGCTCTCGGGCCTGCACCGCGTGGCGCCGGGCTTCGTCGGCTTCGCCCGCGAGCGCATGAGCGCGGGCGAGTGCCTCGTGGGCGTACGGCAGGTCCCAGTCCTCGAGCGCGTCGGGGTTCGCCTCGCAGTAGGCCAGGCAGCGGCGGGCGTGGTACAGCGCAGGCTCCGAGCGGCCGAGGACCGTGTAGACGCGGGCGAGCTGCCACTCCCCGCGCGCCAGGTTGGCCGGCGTCCCCACGGCCGCCCAGTGGTGGCGTGAGGCGTGCGCGGCGTTGATCAGCTCGTCGTCCTGCTCGGCCGTCCGCTCGTCGGTCTCGAGGAGCTTCCAGGCGTGGTTGAAGAGGTCGACGGCGAGCTGCCGCTCGTCCTCGGGCTTCACTAGTCCTCCTTGGACTGCTCGCTGGTCGCCCGCTCCTGGATCTCGGAGACGACGGCCGGATCGGCGAGCGTGGTCGTGTCGCCGAGCGCGCGCTTCTCGGCCACGTCGCGCAGGAGGCGGCGCATGATCTTGCCGCTGCGGGTCTTCGGCAGCTCGGGCGTGAAGACGATGTTCGCCGGCTTGGCGATCGGCCCGATCTTCTCGGCGACGTGGTTGCGCAGCTCCTCGAGCATCTCGACCGAGCCCTCGTCGCCGCCCTTGAGCGTCACGTAGGCGACGATCGCCTGGCCGGTGCGCTCGTCCTTGCGGCCGCAGACCGCGGCCTCGGCGACCTTCGGGTGGTCGACCAGCGCGCTCTCGACCTCGATCGTCGAGATCCGATGGCCGGAGACGTTCATCACGTCGTCGACGCGGCCGAGCAGCCAGAAGTCGCCGTCCTCGTCGATCCGGGCGCCGTCGCCGGCGAAGTAGACCTCCGGGTACTTCGACCAGTACGTCTCGCGGTAGCGGTCGTCGGCGTTGTAGATCCCGCGCAGCATTGCCGGCCACGGGCGCCGCAGGACGAGATAGCCGCCGCCGCCCGGGCCGACCTCGTTGCCCTGCTCGTCGAAGATCGCCGCGTCCACGCCCGGGAAGGGCCTGGTCGCCGAGCCCGGCTTGAGCGTCGTCACCCCGGGAAGCGGCGTGATCATGATCATCCCCGTCTCGGTCTGCCACCACGTGTCGACGACCGGCGTGCGGTCGCCGCCGATGTGCTCGCGGTACCAGACCCAGGCCTCGGGGTTGATCGGCTCGCCGACCGAGCCGAGCAGGCGCAGCGAGGAGAGGTCGTGCTGCTGCGCGAACTCCGGGCCCCACTTCATGTGCGTCCGGATCGCGGTCGGCGCCGTGTAGAGGATGTCGACCTTGTACCGCTCGACGATCGCCCACCAGCGGTCCTTGTCCGGGAAGTTCGGCACGCCCTCGTAGAGCACGCTCGTGGTGCCGTTGCAGAGCGGCCCGTAGACGATGTAGCTGTGGCCCGTGACCCAGCCGATGTCGGCCGCGCACCAGTAGACCGAGTCGGGCTTGACGTCGAAGATGTAGTAGTGGGTCGTGGCCGTGCCGACGAGGTAGCCGCCCGTCGTGTGGGCGATCCCCTTCGGCTTGGCGGTCGTGCCGCTCGTGTAGAGCAGGTAGAGCAGGTCCTCGGAGTCCATCGGCTCGCACGGGCACGACGCCGGGTCGCCGGCCTCGTCGGCGACGAGCTCGTGCCACCAGTGATCACGCTCGTCGTTCCAGCCGACGTCCCCTCCGGTGCGGCGCAGGACGACGGCGTGCTTCACGCCCGGCGCGGCTGAGAGCGCCTCGTCGGCGTTCGCCTTGAGCGGCACCTTGCCGCCGTTGCGCAGGCCCTCGTCCTGCGTGATCAGCACCTCGCAGCCCATGTCGTTCAGCCGGTCGGCGAGCGCATCGGCCGAGAAGCCGCCGAAGACGACGGTGTGCGGCGCGCCGAGCCGCGCGCAGGCGAGCATCGCGACCGGTGCCTCCGGGACCATCCCGAGGTAGATCCCGACCGGCGTGCCTTTGCCGACGCCGAGCTTCTTGAGCGCGTTGGCGAGCTTGACGACCTCGCCCTGCAGGTCGGCATAGGTGATCGTCCGCCGCTCGTCCGCCGGCTCGCCCTCCCAGTGGTAGGCGACCTTGTCGCCCCGGCCGGCCTCGACGTGGCGGTCGACGCAGTTGTAGGCGACGTTCAGCTTGCCGCCGAGGTACCACCTGGCGTACGGCGGCTCCCACTCGTAGAGCTCGGTGAAGTCCTCGAACCACGACACGCGCTCCCGCGCCTCGGTCGCCCAGAACTCGTCGAAGTCACGCTCGTAGATCTCGGGCTGCGCGTTCGCCTGCGCGGCGAACTCGGGAGGCGGCGGGTAGCGCCGCTCCTCCAGGAGGATCGTCTCGATGGCGTGCGCCACTAGGGCTCGAGGTCGTACGGGTAGTCCGTCAGCACCTCCGGCCCGTTCTCGGTCACGAGCACGAGGTCCTCGAGGCGGCAGCCGCCGTAGCCGTGGCGGTAGAGGCCCGGCTCGACCGCGATCACGTCGCCGGCGACGAGCTCGCCCGGCGAGCGGCCGAGCGTCGGCTCCTCGTGCACCTCGAGCCCGACCCCGTGGCCGAGCGAGTGGTAGAAGCCGTCCTGGAGCACCTCGCCGGGCTGCTTCGAGCGCAGCGTCGGGTAACCGTGCTCCTCGAAGACGTCGCACGTGATCTTGAACAGGTCGGTGCCGGGGATTCCCGGCTTCGCCGCGGCGACCGAGCGGTCGAGTGCCTCCTTGCAGAGCTTGTGCCACTCGAGCAGCTCGTCCGAAGGCGTGCCGACCACGAACACGCGCGTCATGTCGGCGAAACAGCCCGAGTCGCGGTCGCGCGGGAAGAGGTCGAGGCAGATCGGCTCGTCGGGCAAGATCGGGCCGGAGCCCATGTCGTGGCCGACGGCGGTCTGCGCGCCGTGCGACACGATGAACTCGTCCGCGAAGGCGCCGTTCGCGGTGAACGCCTGCTCGACGGCGAGCTTGAGCCGCTCGCAGGTGAGCTGCTCGCCGTCCAGCAGCAGGCTGCCGTTCTGGCGCTCGGCCGAGCGGAGCAGCTCGCGGGCCGCGTCCATCGCAGCCTCCGCGGCGCGCTGGGCCCGCCGAATCCCGGCCAGCTCGGCCTCGTTCTTCACGCGCCGGCGCCGGACGAACTGCTCGCGGTCGGCCGCGACCTCGATCCCGTTCGCGCGCAAGTGATCGGCGACCAGGAGCGGGAAGGTCGAGGGGACGACCGCCCGCTCGATGCCGAAGCGCCGGGTCGCGCGCAGGATCACCTCGAGCTCGATCTCCTCGCGCGGAAGCCCCTGCGCGTAGAGCTCGTCGATCCCGAGGTCCTCGTACGGCAGCGCGTTCAGGCCGGGCGCGACCTCGGCGAGGCGGGCGAGCTCGAAGGAGCTCAGGACGACGTACTGCTCGCCGTCCTTCTCCGCGTAGAGGAAGGAGTCCGGGACCGCCAGCGGCACCTCGTGCCGCATCTCGGGCGAGCGAATGGTGTCGGCATAGATGAGGACGTCTGCCACGGCGGGCGCATCGTATAGAGGAACTCCATTGCTGCCTACACCCGGCCCGGTTGCGTCGGGGGCGAGCTAGCCCTGGACGTAGACTGGCGCGGGTGGAGGAGGTGCTCCAGAAAGCGCAGTCGCTGATCGCCGGCTACGACGAGGAACTGACGCGCGAGCTGCCGAAAGGCGCCGAGGTCTTCGACGCGCACGTGCACCTCGGCCACGACATCGACGGCATGACGGGGGTCTACGAGGACCTCGAGCGGATCAACGAGCACTACGGGATCTCCCGCTGCTTCATGTTCTGCATGGACGAGGTCGACCGTCACCCGTCCTTCAGCGCGGCCAACGACCGTTCGCTCGCCTACGCCGAGCGCTCGGGCGGGCGCCTGATCCCGTTCGTGCGGCTCGACCTGACCGAGGATCCGATCGAGGAGGCCACGCGCTGCCTCGATCTCGGCGCGCGCGGGATCAAGCTCCACCCGCGTGCCCAGAAGTTCCAGTTGAACGACGAGCGGCTTGCGCCGGTGTTCGAGCTCGCCGCCGAGCGCGGCGTGCCGATCCTGATCCACGGCGGCCGCGGACTGCCGCCGATCGCCGACCACCTGCGCCGCCTCGTCGACACCTATCCGGGCTCGCAGCTGATCATCGCGCACGCCGGGATCGCCGACCTCTCGGCGTTGGCAGCCGCGTTCGGCGGCATGGCCGGCGTCTACTTCGACACCTCGGTGTGGAGCCCGATCGACCTGCTCAGCCTCTACCACCTCGTTTCGCCCGAGCAGGTCGTGTACGCCTCCGACTATCCATACGGGCAGCAGCCGAGCTCGCTGCTGATCGCGCTCCGCACGGCGCAGATCGCCGGGCTCGACGATGAGCAGTTGCGGGCGATGCTGTACGGCACCGCAAGCCGGATCGCCGAAGGGCAGCCGCCGCTCGAGCCGAGCGCGCCGATCGGGAGCAAGACGTTCTCGCAGCCGATGGCCTTCGCGCGCATCCACCAGTACCTCTCGATGGCGACGCCGCTCCTCTGGACGCGGCAGGCCGACACGATCGGCGTGCTCGGGCTCGCGCTGAACGCGACCACCGACCGCGACGGTCACCAGGAGGAGCGCGACCAGATCCGCGAGCTGATCGAGGTCGCCCGCGACCTCTGGCGCGTGCTGCCGGACGTCGAGGACGAGGGCGAGCAGCGGGTCGTCAGCCGAACGACGTTTCGGCTCGTGCACCTGGCGGACATCCTGGCGGTGACGTCAGGTGCTTAGCCTCAAGGTCAACGGCACGGTGCTCGAGGCGGACCCGCCGGTCGGGCGGACGCTCGCCGAGACGCTCCGCGACGAGCTCGGGCTGACCGGCACGAAGATCGCCTGCGGCGAGGGCCACTGCGGCGCCTGCACGGTGCAGCTCGACGGCGTGCCTGTGCTCTCCTGCATCACGCTCGTGCACACCGTCGGCGAGCGCGAGGTGACGACGATCGAGGGCCTGCGCGACCATCCGCTGGTCGACGCATTCGTCCGCGCCGACGCGCTGCAGTGCGGCTTCTGCACGCCCGGCCAGATCGTCTCGGCGGCTGCACTCGTCGAGGCCGAGCCGAACCCCACCCCCGAGCGCGTCCGCCACGCGATGGCCGGCAACCTCTGCCGCTGCGGCGCGTACCCGCGAATCGAGGAGGCTGTGCTGACGTGGCGCGACTGATCCGGACCGAGAAGGAAGTCGAGGGCAGGTACACCGAGCAGTGGGTCGTGGTCGAGGGCGACGACGACGCGCTCGACCAGTGGCCCCAGGGCCCGGGCGAGGTCGTCGGCCGTCCCGCGGCCAGACAGGATGGTCCCCAGCGTGCACGTGGCCAGGCGCTCTTCACGGGCGACCTCAAGTTCCCGGGCCTGCTCCACGCCGCCGTGCTGCGCTCGCCTTACGCGCGCGCGCGCGTGAAGAGCATCGACTTCAGCCGTGCGCTGGAGCTGCCGGGCGTGCTCGCCGCCGTCGGGCCCGAGGAGTCGCACGTGCTGCAGACCGAGCCGCCCTTCCACGGCTCGCCGGTGGCCGCGGTCGCCGCCGACAGCTACGACCGAGCCCGCGAGGCGATCGCGCTGGTCGAGGTCGAATGGGAAGAGCTCGAGCCGCTGCTCGACCCCGAGCAGGCCGTCCGGGAGAAGTCGTTCGTGGACGAGCCGCGGAGCTACGAGCGCGGCGACGTCGACGCCGGCTTCGCGGAGGCGGACGTGGTCGTCGAGGCCGAATACCGCACGCAGACCGTCCTCCACAACGCGATGGAGACACACCAGTCGCTCGCGCGCTGGGAGGGCGAGACGCTCGAGATCTACATCTCGACGCAGTTCATCTGGGGGATCCGCCACTCGGTCAGCGAGCAGCTCGGCCTCCCGCCCGACCGCGTGCGGGTGGTCTGCAACTACATGGGCGGCGGCTTCGGCGCCAAGAACGGGCCCGGCGACTACACGTACATCGCGATCGCGCTCGCCGAGAAGACGGGCCGGCCGGTGCGCTGCGCGCTCACGCGCCGTGAGGAGAACCTCGCCACGGGCAACCGCAACGGCACGATTCAGAAGCTCCGCGCCGGCGCGCGCTCGGACGGGACCCTCGTCGCGCTTGAGGCCGAGTACGTGAACACGATCGGCTGGACGGGCTTCTCGGGGCCGACCTACGGGCCGATCGAGATGCTCTACGCCTGCGAGAACGTGCGCACGCAGACCTACGGCACGAAGCTGAACCTGCCGCCGAACGCCGCCTTCCGGGCGCCCGGCTTCGTCGAGGGGACGTTCGGGCTGGAATGCGTGCTCGACGAGCTCTCTGCGCGCCTGGAGCTCGACCCGCTCGAGCTGCGGCGGCGCAACCACGCCGACAACGACCTGGCCGACGGCCGGCCGTTCTCGTCCAAGAAGCTGCTCGAGTGCTACGACCGCGCCGACGAGCACTGGGCCCGGCGCGAAGCGGTGCGCGCGAGCTCCGAAGGCCCGGTTCGCCGCGGCACCGGGCTCGCGAGCCAGATCTGGTACGGCGGCGGCGGCCCACCCTCGTACGCGTGGGTGCGCGTGGGCTCCGACGGCTCCGCGGTCGTGATCACGGCGATGCAGGACATCGGCACGGGCTCGCGCACGGCGATGGCGCAGATCGCGGCCGAGGAGCTCGGGTTGCCGCTAGACCGCGTTCGCTGCGAGCTCGGCGACTCGGCGCGCGGGCCGTATGCCTCGATCTCGGCCGGCTCGTCGACCACGCCCTCGATGGGCCCCGCGGTGCGCGCCGCGGCCGCGGACGCCGCCCGGCAGATCATCGAGATCGCGGCGCAGCGCCACGACGTCGAGGAGCGCGTGCTCTCGCTCAAGGGCGGCCAGATCGCCTCGGCCGACGGCGGCTCGTGGCCGCTCGAAGAGGTGACCGGGCTGCTGGAGGACGCGCAGATCCTCGGCAAGGGCTCCCGCGGACCGAACCCGACCGGGATGCGCGTGCTCACGTTCGGCGTCCAGGTCGCGGACGTGGCCGTCGACATCGAGACCGGCGACGTCCAGGTCGAGCGGATCGCGGCGATCCATGACGTCGGCCGCGTGATCAATCCGCTCGGCGCCCGCAGCCAGGTCGAGGGCGGGATCATCCAGGGCGTCGGGCACACGCTCTCCGAGGAGCGGCTGATCGACCCGGCGAGCGGGCGGGTGCTGACCCAGACGCTCGACACCTACAAGCTGCCGACGATCGCCGACGTGCCGGAGATGGTCGTCGAGCTGCTCGACATCCCGGACGAGCACCTGACGAACCTCGGCTCCAAGGGCCTCGGCGAGCCGCCGATCGTGCCGACCGCCGCGGCGATCGTGAACGCGATCCGCGACGCGACCGGCGCCGACGTGCGCTCGCTGCCGGTCACCCGCGAGGAGATGCTGCGGGCGCTCAACGAAGCACGCGATCGTGAGAAGAAGCTTGCGACTAGTCCAGCCTGAGTCGCTCGAGGCCGCCGAGGCGGCGCTCGGGAACGGCTCGCGGGCGCTCGCCGGCGGGACCGAGCTCGTCCCGCTGCTCCGGTCGCGGCTCGTCGAGGCGGACACGCTCGTGGACGTGCGCGGCGTCGTGCCGCGTGGGGTGAACGGGACGACGATCGGCGCGGGCACGACGCTCGCCGAGCTCGAGCGCGACCCCGAGATCCCGGCCGCGCTGCGCGAGGCCTGCACGTTGGCAGCCTCGCCGCAGCTCCGCTCGATGGGGACGATCGGCGGCAACCTGCTACAGGCGACGCGCTGCTGGTACTGGCGGCTGAACTACCCGTGCTTCCTGCACGGCGGCTCGGAGTGTCACGCGCGCGAGGGCGCGCACCGCGAGCACGCGATCTTCGGGAACGAGCACTGCGCCTCCGCGCACCCGTCCGACCCGGCCGCGGCGCTGCTCGCGCTCGGGGCGACGCTGCGCACCGACCGGCGCGAGCTTCCCGTGGCCGACCTGTACCGGCTGCCCACCGAGGACGACCGCGACGTGACCTCGCTCGAGCCGGGCGAGCTGATCCTCGAGCTCGAGGTGCCCCGGCCCGACGCGAGCACGTACCTGAAGGCGATGGAGCGCAACCGCTTCTCGTTCGCGCTGGTCGGCGTCGCGGCCGCGCGCACCGGCGGCGAGACACGCCTGGCGCTCGCCGGCGTCGCGCCGATCCCGTGGCTGCTGGACGGGCCGGACGAGCTCGAACGGGCAACCCCGCTCCCGGGCACGGCGTACAAGGTCGACCTCGCGCGGCCGCTCGTGCGACGCGCGCTCGAAGCGCTCGGCTGATGATCTGGGCCGTCGTGCTGGCGGCCGGGGCGTCGAGCCGATTCGGCTCGCCGAAGCAGGCGCTCCTGCTCGAGCCGGTGCTGGAGCGCGTCCGCAGAAGCAGCGTCGACGACGTGGTCGTCGTGCTCGGCGCCCACGAGCTCGAGACCGACGCCCGAACCGTCGACTGCCCCGACTGGAAGCGCGGCCCGGGCGCCTCGCTGCGCTGCGGCCTCGCCGCGCTTCCGGCCGAAACCGAAGCGGCGGTCGTCGTCCTGGCCGACGGCCCCGAGCTCGACCCGGCCGCGATCGACCGCGTAATCACGACCTGGCGAGCCGAGAATGCCCCGGTCGTGGCGGCGACCTACGGCGGCACCAGGCTTCATCCGGTGCTGCTGGCGCGCGAGGCCTGGGCAGGAATTCCCGACGAGGGCGCCAAGAAGCTCGACGCCGTCCTCGTCGCCTGCGACGATCTATCCCCTCCAGGAGACGTCGATTTCGCCGATGAGGTGCCCGAGAGACTGAAGCCATGGAGCTCGCCCGACCCCTAGCCGCCGAACCGCCAGCGCAGACCTCGCCGCTGACGACGCTGCGCCTGCAGCGCAAGCTGACCACCGAGCAGGCGGCCAAGCGCGCGGCGCTCTGGCCCGAGCAGGTCGAGTGGCTCGAGGAAGGCAAGCTCTACCGCTTTCAGGGCGGGGACACCGCGGTGCTGGCGCTGCTGCGCTACGCGACCGCGCTCGGGATCGACCACCGTGAGGCGCGCCGGCTCTCGGGGATGCCGGTCGAGCCGCCGGCACGTCGCCCGGTCGGCCGCTGGGTCGCGGCCGGAGCGGTCACCGCGATCCTCGTCGCGCTCACGGTCACGCTGGCGATCGCGCTCGGCGGCGGGAACAGCTCGTCGACCGCAGCCCTCCACGCCCCGACGCTGCCGCCGCCCTGGAAGGTGTCGATCGACGTCCTCAACGGCAGCGGCGACATCAACTACACCCGTCGCGTGGCGACCCGCGTGGGCTCCTACGGCTACCGCATCCAGCATGTCACACGCGCGAACCGGTTCGACTACCGCGAGACGTCGGTCTACTTCGAGCCCGGCGGCGTCGGCCTGGCCAAGCGCCTGGCCGCGCAGCTCGGCGGCGTGCCCGTTCACCCGCTTCCCGGCGGGAACAACAAGCGCCGCCTGGTCGTGATCGTCGGCCCCGCGCACGCGACCGGCTAGCCTCCACCCGCTCATGCTGGCCCTGCTGCTCGCCACGCTGGCGTTGTCGACCGCGCCGCTTCCCTCAACCGCGCCCGCCTGGTCGGCGTGGCCGGCCCAGGGAACCGTCACCTCGCCGTTCGGCGACGACGGCGGCCGGTGGCACCCCGGCATCGACATCGGGATCCTCCGCTCGTCCGCCGTTCGCGCGGCCGAGTCGGGACGCGTGGTCGCAGTCGGCGAGCGCCGCGGCTTCGAGGGCTACGGGAACCTCGTGAAGGTCTCGCTCGGCAACGGCTGGGTCGCGCTCTACGCACACCTCGCCGGCTGGCGCGTCCGTGTCGGCGAGCACGTCGCCGCCGGCCAGCGCCTCGGCACCGCGGGCTGCACCGGCTGGTGCACCGGCACGCACCTGCACTTCGAGCTACGGCGCTTCGGGAGGCCGGTCGACCCGCTGCGCTTCCGTCAGAAGAGCGACGTGCGCAGCTCGGCGAGCTTCTGCTTCAGGTCGGGCGGCATCTCCTCGACCGCCGCCTGCCTGACGAACCGCCGCAGCTCCTCCTCGAAGCGATAGCGCCTGCGGCAGTACGAGCAGCCGTCGAGGTGCAGCTCGGCCTCAGCCCGCTCGGCGTCGGAGAGCTCCCGGTCGAGGTAGGGCTGCAGGAGCTCTTCGCACTTGTCACAGGGATCGACTGCTGCCATCAGGCGCTCCCCACTGCTTCGTCTGCCAGTTCTCGTTTCAGGATACGCCGCCCACGATGAAGGCGGGACATGACGGTGCCGATCGGAATCTCGAGGATCTGCGCCGCGTCGGCGTAGCTGAAGTCGCCGATGTCGACGAGCACGACCACGTCGCGGAAGTCGTGCGGAACGGCCGAGAGCGCCGCGACCACGTCGTCCTGCGAGAGCCGCT
>Ga0207706_10006146_pt1 | contig 11151 bp, 13 predicted proteins | sample KBSC53metaG_FD_184318 | JGI IMG/M metagenome (GOLD analysis project Ga0207706, IMG submission 184318) | Corn rhizosphere microbial communities from Kellogg Biological Station, Michigan, USA - KBS C5-3 metaG (SPAdes) (version 2) | ecosystem: Host-associated > Plants > Roots > Rhizosphere > Soil ... | reverse complement strand
TGTCGCTTACTCGTCGGTCCGCGGCGGCCTCGCGACCGATTGCGAACCCGCGGTGATGAACGCCGAGGACCCTTTGTTCATCCTCTACACCTCGGGCTCGACCGGCCAGCCCAAGGGCGTGGTCCACACCACCGGCGGCTATGGGGTGTGGGCGGCGACGACCTTCGACTGGGTGTTCGATTACCGGCCCGACGACATTTTCTGGTGCACCGCCGACATCGGCTGGATCACCGGTCACAGCTACGTCGTCTACGGGCCGCTAGCCATGGGTGCGACCAGCGTCATGTTCGACGGCGTTCCCAACTATCCGGACTTCGGCCGCTTCTGGGAGACCGTCGACCGCCTCGGGGTCACGATCTTCTACACCGCGCCGACCGCGATCCGCGCGCTGATGCGCGAGGGCGACGAGCCGGTGAAGCGCCACAGCCGCAAGTCGCTGCGCCTGCTCGGCACCGTCGGCGAGCCGATCAATCCCGAAGCCTGGGAATGGTACTGGCGCGTCGTCGGCGACAAACGTTGCCCCGTGGTCGATACCTGGTGGCAGACCGAGACGGGCGGAATCCTCATTTCCCCACTTCCGGGCGCGGTCGACATGAAGCCGGGTTCGGCGACGAGGCCGCTTCCCGGAATCGAGCCAGTCCTGGTCGATGCCGAGCACAACGTCCTTGAAGGGGCCGCGAGCGGGAACCTCTGCATTGCCGCGTCCTGGCCGGGGCAGATGCGCAGCGTGTGGAACGACCATGCGCGGTTCTTTGAAACCTACTTCAAGGCCTATCCCGGGCTCTATTTCACAGGCGACGGCTGCCGCCGCGACGAAGACGGCTATTACTGGATCACCGGCCGGGTCGACGATGTGATCAATGTTTCCGGGCACCGCATCGGGACCGCCGAAGTGGAAAGCTCGCTAGTCAGCCATGCCAAGGTCGCAGAAGCGGCCGTGGTCGGCTTCCCCCATGACATCAAGGGCACGGCCATTTATGCCTTCGTCACCTTGAATGCCGGCGAAGAAGGGGACGATGCGTTGCGCAAGGATCTGATCGCCGAGGTCCGCCACGACATCGGCGCGCTCGCCGCGCCGGAACGGATCCAGTTTACCCCCGCCCTTCCCAAGACGCGTTCGGGCAAGATCATGCGGCGGGTCCTGCGCAAGATTGCGGAGGGCGAGACGGGGGGGTTCGGAGACACCTCGACGCTCGCCGATCCAACGATCGTCGATGCGCTCGTAGCTGGGCGCCAGTGAAGGCGCTTCTCGCGTTCCTTCTGGTCGCCCTGGCCCAACCAGCCCACGCCGCGTTCAACCCGGTCGACTTCTTCCAAGGCAAGACGCACGGCGACGGCGTCCTCAAGATCATCTTCCAATCGGCCAAGCGCATGACGGTCGACAGCGAAGGCCGAACGGAAAAGGATGGTTCGCTCCTCCTCGAGCAGACCATCCACGAGCCGGGCAAGCCGCCCCGCACGCGCTACTGGCGGCTCCGCGAGACCGGCCCTAACCGATACGAGGGATCACTGACCGATGCCGCGAGCGCCGTGCGCGTCGATGTCGACAAGGACAGCGTTCGCATCCGCTACAAGGGCAAGGACCATCTGGACTTCGACCAGCTTCTGACTCCCGACGGGCCCAGGCAGGTTCACAACAGCATGCGGGTCAAGCGGTTTGGATTTACCGTCGCCCACTTCGAGGAAACGATCCGCAAGCTCGATTAGCTGGAGCCCGCCACGAAAAGCTGCCGGAACTGGTGCAGCTCGGCAGGCGGGATGTCCGAGACCGCCGCAAAGCGCAGACCGTTATGACTCCATTCCTCGATCCCGAACCCGTCCTTCACCATGCTATGGTCGGCCGCATCCTTTGCCGGCCAGATGAACAGGTTCACCGTGTGCAGCCGGCGGTGATAGACGATTGCCGCAACGGTCTTGCCGTCGATGGAATCGAGCCTGCCGCCCGCCAGCGGGAATCCCTTGTCCGCCAATTCGGGCACGGGCGGCGCAAAATCGATGCGACCGTTGAACCAGGGCTTCACGATGTGCTGGTTGGTGGTCTGGACGTCAGTCAGGTGACCAGGCTGGAGTGAGCGGACATGGCTCGAGACCAGCTCCTGATCGACGGCCGCCTGGTTGGCCGACGGCATCAAGGTGACGATGGCGAGCGACGCGGCGAGCGCTCCGACGGCGCCGGGCGCAAGCCAGCCGGGTAGCCAGTCACGGCTGGCGCGCTGCGGCGCAAGCTCGGGAAGCGCATTGATGCGTGCAAGCAGGCTTTCGGGGGCGGCATAGCGAACGCCCTCACCGGCCAGCAGCGATTTGGTTGCCTGCAGCCGCTCGAGCTCTTCGCGGCAACCGTCGCACCGCGACGCATGCGCTTCGACGAGCGCGGTGTTTGCAGCATCGAGCTCCCCATCGACGAGGCCGCCGAGCAGCAGCTCTTGATCAACGCACGCAGGCATTATTTGACGCTCCTCGATTGCTCGTCGCCGGATTTGGCCGGCGGCAGCAATTCCTTGGCCAGGATGGCACGGCCGCGCGACAGGCGCGACATTACGGTACCGACCGGAACGCCGGTCACCTCGGCGATTTCGGCATAAGACAAATCCTCGAGGTCTCGCAGCACGATAGCCTCGCGGAATGGCTCGGGTATTGCTTCGATCGCCGCCCGCACGCGCCCGATATCCGCCTTGCGGAAGACTTCTTCCTCTGGCGTTGGTCCGGGATCGGGCTGCGCGTCGAGCAACGCCGCCGAATCTTCGCCGAGGCCACTTTCGTGGATGACGAGCGCAAGCCCGCCTCCCGCTCCCGCCTGGGCGGTCCGGCAGCAGTTGCGGACGATCGCGAACAGCCATGCGCGCGGTGAGCCGCCGCGAAACTGGCCGAAGGCGCGAAAGGCCCGGAGAACCGCATCCTGCACCACGTCCTCGCTGAGCACAGGGTCGCGTGTCAGGTAGCGGGCGAGGTTATAGGCGCCATCGAGATGGGGCAGCACGAGCCGCTTGAAATCGGCTGCGCCTCCGGTCCCACGGCCGGGCGCGAACAGGACGGGAGCTGAGCTTCTCACGAGATCGGGGCCAGTCCCCCGCATCACGCCTTGACGATGATCGTGCCGGTCATGTGCGGGTGAAGCGAGCAGAAATAGCCGAACTGGCCCGTTTTGGCGAAGGTAAAGCTGAAATGGTCTCCCGTATCGAGGACCTTCGATTTGAAGACGCCGTCCTTGGACACGATCGTGTGCGGGATATCGTCGCCGTTGGTCCAGGTCACGGTCGTCCCTGTTCTAACGGTGACCACCGGGTCCCTGAACGTAAAATTGTCGATCCGCACCGCTGCGGCCGCCGGTGCCGGCGCGGCTTTCGTCATGACCGATAGGGTGGACATCATAAGAACGCTGCCGACGAGCGCAGCACCCTGGAACGACAGTGTTCTAAATCCGCGTGACATGGGAATTCCTTCAGGCAGAAAGCGTGGAATCGATGAGCGCGATGCGGTCCGAACCGCGCACGAACATGGCGTCGGTGATTCCGAGCATGGAACGCAGTTGCTCCGGCGGCACCTTGAGGGGGCCCGGGGACGGCGCCGTTCCGGGAGCAGGTTGCGGAAACGCCGTCGACCTTGCCGTGTGAAAAGAGACGCAGCCTTCGACCTTCTGCGTGATCTGGTGGATATGGCCGTTGAGCACCGTCACCGAACCGAACCGCGCCAGCAGCTTCAGCGCCTCAGCGGAATCGTCCGTGCCCCAGCCCCATTCCTCGTACACGGTCCACAGCGGGATGTGGGCGAACACGACGATTGGCGTTGACGCCGGCCGCCCGGCGAGGTCCGCCGCCAGCCACTTGAGCTGCTCGGCGCCGAGATTGCCCATTCCTCCAGGCTTGAGATCGGCGACGTTGACCAGGGCCACGAAATGCACACCGCGATGGTCGAAGCTGTACCAGCCCGCCCCCTTCGAGCCCTTGCCGAACCGATTGAGGAAAGCCTTGCCGCCGTCCGGGTCGAGCATGTCGTGCTCGCCGGGGATGAAGAAGACCGGAAGCCCGGCTTCTTTCAGGATCTGGTCGGCGTCGTCGAATTCATCATCCCTCGAGAGCTGCGAAACGTCGCCCGTGTGAATGATGAAATCCGGCTGGACGGCAAGCGCCTTGACCTTGGCAACGGCCTCCCGAAAGGTGGCCCGCGCGTCGGCGTTCGGCGGCTTGTTGAAGCCGATATGGCTGTCGCTCAGCTGGACGAAGGTGAAGGGCCTGACCGCCGTCCGGCGAAGCGGCTCCGCGAGGGCGCTGTCGAGCCCGATGGAGCTGCCGACGCCGCCGTTGAACGCGAACAGCGCTCCGGTCCCGGCCCAGGCCATGCACTTGAGAAAATCACGTCGGCTGTCGTCGCCCTGGCCAAACATCGAACGTCCTTTCGTGGAGGGATCGATGCCATGACCGTGCGTCCCCCCACTTTATTCCCGGCAGGGCGGAATATTTTTTGCTGGGGCGGTGAACCACGCATGCAAGGCGACCCGCTTGCGCCGAGCCATGCGGCCGCTATCCGTAGCGAATTGGGGGAGTACGATGGCGAGCCTTGCCGATCAGCATCAGCACAAGCCGTGGTCGATGGCGCGCGTCATTATCGCCTCATCGGCGGGTACGGCCTTCGAATGGTATGACTTCTTCATCTTCGGAAGCCTCGCCCCGGTCATCTCCAGGGTCTTCTTCGCCGGCCTCGATCCAACGCCAGCCCTCCTCGCCGCGCTGGCCCTGTTCGCCGCCGGCTTTGCCTTCCGCCCGCTCGGCGCGCTCATTTTCGGAGTCGTCGGCGACCGTCTCGGCCGCAAGGGCGCCTTCCTAGTCACGGTGACCCTGATGGGCGCCGCGACGTTCCTGATCGGCTTGCTTCCGACCTACGCCCAGGCCGGAACGACCGGACCCCTCCTCCTCATCGTGCTGCGCATCCTCCAGGGGATTGCGCTCGGCGGCGAATATGGCGGAGCGGCAATCTACGTCGCTGAGCATGCCCCGGCGAGCAAGCGCGGTGCATCGACCGGGTGGATCCAGTCATCGGCCTCCTTCGGCCTGCTTGCGGCGTTGCTGGTGATTGTCGCCACCCGGACGGCGATCGGCGAAGACGATTTCTTCGCGTGGGGCTGGCGAATCCCGTTCCTCGTGTCCGCGGTGCTGTTGGCGATCTCGGTGTGGATGCGCGCCAAGCTCTCCGAAAGCCCCGAGTTCGCGCGCCTGCGCGAGGAAGGGGAAGTGACCAAGGCACCGCTTCGCGAGGCGTTCGGAAACTGGAAGACGCTGAAGACGGTCCTGATCGCCTTTTTCGGTATCATGTGCGCACAGGGCGCGGTCTGGTATTTCACCTTCTTCTATTTGCAGGTCTTCCTCGAGAAATCGCTTGGGCTGCCCGGCCAGACCAAGGACCTGCTGCTGATCGTAATGACCGTCGTCAGCGCGCCGCTCTACGTCTATTTCGGCTGGCTCAGCGACCGCCTGGGCCGCAAGCCGGTGATGATCGGGGGAATGCTACTCGCGCTCGCCCTTTACTTCCCGGCTTCGCACTGGATCGCCGAGGCGGCGAACCCGGCGCTGGTCGCTGCGCAGCACTCGACGCCAATCTTCGTCGAAACCGATCCGGCAACGTGCTCCGTCCAGTTCGATCCGGTCGGAACCGCGAAATTCGTCAGCGCCTGCGACATCGCCAAGAGCCTGCTCGTAACCAAGGGCATTTCCTTCACAACGCGCAAGTCGGCCAGTCCGAACACCTTCGTCCTGGTCGGCACCGAGCGCGTTCCGATCGCCGGCGGTGAAGGCCTCAGCGGACCGGAGATCAAGGCGTTGAAGGCGAAGACGGCGGATGCGATCGATGCCGAGCTTCAGGCCGCAGGTTATCCGAAGTCCGCGGATCCCGCACGCGCCAACCTAACCTTGCTGATCGTCATCCTGCTCGCGTTCGTCGTTGCGGCTACCGCGCTATACGGACCGCAGGCCGCGGCGCTCGTCGAAATGTTCCCGACCCGCGTCCGCTACACGGCGATGTCCTTCCCGTACCATGTCGGGACGGGCTGGGTTGGTGGCTTTCTTCCCGTGACCAGCTTCACGCTCGTCGCGGTCACCGGCAACATCTTCGAAGGGCTGTGGTACGCGGTGGTGTTCACCGCCATCTCGGTGATCGTATCCTTGTTCTTCCTCAAGGAAACGTCCGGCCGCCGCCTCCACGAGGTCTAGGTTCTCACAGGAAGCTCTTGGCCTGCTTCAGGACCATGCCGCACGCCTGCGACTTGAGGTGCGGCTGCAGCCCGGAAAGCGACATGCTCTTCCCCGGTCCGGTCAGGACCTTGCCGGCCTGCCCCGCGCTATAGTCGGCGGATGAGGGCGTCAGCTTCTGCTTCTTGCCGAGCTGATCCACCACCGCGCCGGCGCTGGTCGAGCTGACGAGATTGTTCTTCATGCAATATTGAAGGACGCCCGCCGCATTGCCCGCGGACATCTTGCTGACGTTTGGCAGCGCCGAGGCCATTGGAGGCAGCGACATCTGCGCTGCTGCTGACGAACTCCCGAAAGCAATCCCGGCCGCCAAAGCGGCAACGAACCTGGGCCTGGTCATGGCTCTCGTCCTTTCGAACGCGGGCTAAGGCCTCATCGCCGTTCCCAGTATCGGGAAGAATCCCGGTTCACTGGCACCAATGAATGTCGATTGGCTGCTCGACCTCGGCAAGCACCCGACCGATCGGGAGCTTCGAGCTCTGCCCGTCGGCAATCGCCTGTTCGAGCACCGCGCGCTTCTCGTCGCCGGTTATGGTGATCAGGATCGTCCGTGCCGACAGGATCGCGGCACGGGTCAGGGTCACCCGCGCAACCGGCGCGTCATCGGGCATCGGATCGGGCATCACCCCAAGCGCGCGCCGCGCCTTGGGAGCATCGAGCGCGCCCTGGAGATCGGGGCCAGCGAAGATCGACGCCGTGTGGCCGTCCTTGCCCATGCCGAGCCACACCAGATCGGGCGGCCACGGCAGGTCCTGAAGTCGGGCGTCGGCCGAATTGCCGGCAAGCTTGTAGTCGGCGATGTCCGCGGCAATGGGGATCACCCGCGCGCCGCCGGGAAGGAACGTCTTGGCAATCGCCCGGACGTTGCTGCGCTCGTCGTCCATCGGCACGAGCCGGTCATCGGTCGGAATGATCGTGACTTTCTTCCACGGCAGCTTCTGCGCGGCGAGCTTCGGGAAGATCGCCGGGCCTGTGGACCCACCCGGCACGGCGATCAGCGATGCGCCGCGTGCGTCGACCGCGCTTTCGATGATGAAGCCGACGTCGCCCGAGACAGCGTCGCCAAGCTCGTCCAGGGAATCATATTCCCACCATTCCGCTTCGATCATGCGAATCCCTTTTGATTATCGCGGCGCTGGTTGCGCGTATCCGAACCATCCTGCAACCGCTTGTCCGCTTCGGTTCAGCGCAGGCCGGAAGCGAAGCCGGTCATGCGCGAGATTGCACATGGCGGAATCGATCGATGGATTCCCCGTCCCGCGATCCACCGTGCATTCGCTGACATAGCCGCGCGGATCGACGCGCAGCCGCATGAAGACGGTCGTCCTCGGCGGCCATTCGCTCAGCAGGTCGCGTGGGAAGTCGCTACCGCGGAGGACGGGCGTAACCAGGTGCGGCGGCTCGGCGACTCCATTGTCTCCGCCGCCGCCCGGCCCATTGCCTCCGGCGCCGCTGCCAGTGCCAGTTCCGGCGCCGCCCGCCCCGGTGCCCGGCCCGCGCACGTTTGAAGCGCCCTGCGTCGGCGCGGCTCCCTGTCGCGGCGTTTCCGCAGCCGTGATCTGCTGCACCGGCGGCGTTTCGATGCGCGGCTTTGGCGCGACAACAGGCGTCGCCTCGCTCTTGATGTTCTTGGGCGCCGACCCGCCTTCCTTTTCCTTCGGCTTAGGCTGCGTATGCTGTTGTGGCGGCGGGGGTGGCGGAGGCGCCGGCCTGCTCAAGTCGATGATGCGCAGCGCATCCTGCGGATTACCCAGGTCGATCTTGCCCGAGAGGTTCAGGAACGCGAACAACAACGCCGCGTGGATCGCGATAACTGCCGCGATCGCACCGCCTCTGTCGCGCGCACTGACGTCCGTTCGATAAGCCACATTCGCTTAACGCGAACGTTGCGCGGGCGTTGCGAAGCCTGAACGGTTACCCATGCAGAAAGCGTCGGGCGCTGCGACATGCGCCCGACGCTTCCCGCACGGAGTCGATCGCCAATCGGCTAGCGGCTGGAACCCGGCTTGCGACCGCCGCCGTGGCTCGCTTTGCCACCCTTGCTGGCGATCTCGCGCTGCTTGGCCGGGTCCATCGCTGCGAACCCGCGCTTCGATCCTCCACTCTTCGTTGCCATGCCGAATCTCCCTTCAGACGACGCAGAGCAACGCTGTTTTGGCGGCCAGGTTTCCAATGCTGATTCAGGTTAGCGAACTGCTGTTTGCCCTGTGCAAAGTTGGGCTTGAGACAGGTCGTCAGGCGGATTCCGACGGCACCTTCCAGTCGGACGGCGCGACGCGGACGAGTTCGACTCCGCAGCGTTTGCAGCGGCTGTGCCAGCGGCCCTTTATCACATGCGCCAGCCGCCCGGAGCGGCGGTGGCCAACGATGCGGCAAATAAGCTGAGCGAACACGAGCCCGAAGCCCTCCACACAAACGCGGGGAGGCTATCCTCTGCCTTCCCGGACAAAGCTATTACTTCAGTTAGGTTGACGAAAGTTAATTGTCCGGTCCCGTCAATGCAGCCTGAGACCGATCCACAGGGTGCGCGGCGTCGCCCGCTCGATTGCACCGTCCCCACCGATTCCGGCCATGACCAGCGCATCGGTGAGATTTTCGGCGCGCACGATGACCTGCAGGCGACGCCCGATCGGCCATGACGCGAAAGCATCGAGCGTCGTCGCGCCCTTGAGCGTCCGCGTATTGAGGTCGTCCTCATGTTGCGGGCCGACGCGGCTCAGCACCAGCTCGGCCCCCTTCGCGCCCTGCTGCCAGCTGGCGACCACGGTCGCGGCAAACTTGGGCGTCTGCGCCGGGCGCAATCCGTCGAGCGCTGCGGCGGCGCCGCCCGCATCCATCCGCGCGTGACTGAAACTTGCGCCGGCCCGTACGGCCCACGGCCCGCGCGTCCATCCGGCCGACGCTTCGACCCCTCGGACGTCCACGGCATCCACGTTCTGCCGCTGGCGGAAGATTCCGCCCGAGGCGACGAAGCCGACTTGCGGGAACGTCCCCGGGCCCGATCCGAGGGTGACGTTGGCGATCGCATGGCCGAGCCGGTTGACGAATCCGGTAAGAGACAGCCGCAACGGGCCACGTTCGAACTCCAGGCCCGCCTCGGCGCCGGCAAGGCGTTCTGGGTCCAGTTCGGGATTGGCGGCGGTCGCATCGAGGCCCGCGCGGAACGGCCGGAACAGTTCGTTCAATGTCGGCATCCGCCAGCCGAGATAGGCCGCGGAACGGAGGCTGACGCGATTCCCGATCGGCGCGAGGAGTCCGCCGCGCGCCGTCGGCAGCCAGCCGTCACGCGTTGCGAAATGGTCGTCGCGAAGGACCCCGCCGGTGGCGATCGTCTGCTCGAACAAATGACCGTCGCTGACCTGCCAACGGTCGAGCCGGGCGCCGGCGCTGATCGTGACCCGGCCGAGGTCTGCGGACATTTCCGCGAAGGCGCCGCTTGTCCACGTCTCGCCTCCGGCGCGCCGCCGCCGCGTCGGATCGCCCGCGACGAAGTTCGCCAGCTCGCGGGTTTCGCCATCCGTGCGCCGGGAGTCTGCGCCAAGCCGTAATTCGATTCCCTCCGGCATCGGCGGGCGCACTTCAGCGCTCCCACCGATCCCGTTCGATGGTACCGAATCCTGCAAGAGCACGCGCGTGGCCGTCGCCCGCCTCGCGCTGAGGCTCGCAGTGCTGCTGCTGAGGTTGCGCCATTGCCAGTAGGCCTGCGCGCTCCATTGCCACGGTCCCTTCCCTACGAGCCGCACCGACGCGTCCGCGCCGTTGGTGCGGTCCGTGCTGAATTCGGTGCCGCGGGTCCGCCAGTCGTGGAAGCCGGACAGGCTGGCCTGCAGCTCCGTCGCAGTGCCGAGGGGCGCGACCCATCGCCCTCGCCCGCTCCACTCGTGATAAGGGGCGCGCTCATCCGCGGGTCCGCGCGTGTCGCTCGTGACGGGGATAAACCCATCGCCGCGCTCGAACCTGCCGGAAAGGCTGGCGATCCCAGCCCCCGCCGCAATGCCGATGTGCCCGCGCGCCTCGAGCGACTCCCGGCTGCCGGCACCGATTTCGCCGCCCATCCCGGAGTCGGCGCGACTGGTCATCTCAATGGTCCCCGCAAGCGCGCCGGGCCCGTTAGCCACGCTTCCCCCGCCGCGCACGACGCGGATGTCCGCCAGGCTCGCCGGATCATAGGCTGGCCAATTCACCCAGCCTCCGAAGGGATCGCTCTGCGGGACTCCGTCGAGCACCAGCAGCGCCCGGCTCGATGCATTTCCGCCAAGCGCGCGCAACGTCACGCCCTGGCTCGTCGGATGGCCACTGCGTGCATCGGACCGCCGGAACAGCTGGACGCCGGGGACATCCTTCAGCAGTTCGTCCAGCTCGTGGCTCGGCGCCTGCTCGATCTGCCTGCTGCCGATCCGCTCGACCGTATAGACCCGTTCGGATCGGGGCTCGGCTAGCGCCTTGCCGGTAATGACGATCGCCGGTGGCGGTGGCGGCAGAGCCTCGGCCACGGCCGCCTAAAGGATGTCGTAGAGGGTCGCGCCGATGGTTAGGACGGAGGTCGCCGCGACCGCCAGAAGCGCCCACGGCGCCCACCACGGCCAGGACAGTCTCTTACGCTCGTCAAACTCTGCCATTGCTCGCAAGCCCTTGCCCGATCGGGGGGAATTCGTCGAGTGAATTTCCCGATTTGAGACGACCAGTGGGGGTACCAAAATCTAATCATGGTTAAATTTAGGTTGATGAAGTTTAGTTAAATTGCTCTAAATTCGAGATTCTTCGAGCACGACTCGAATCAACTCCAACGGGGAGGGGGCGCCCCGGTGAAGCTCGTACAGGTTCCAAGGCTGGATATTGGCGGTTCGGCGCGCCGTCGTTCGGCGCGCTTGTGTGCCGCCGCATTGTTGACCGGCACGCCTGCTGCGGTTGT
>Ga0207706_10006145_pt1 | contig 11152 bp, 11 predicted proteins | sample KBSC53metaG_FD_184318 | JGI IMG/M metagenome (GOLD analysis project Ga0207706, IMG submission 184318) | Corn rhizosphere microbial communities from Kellogg Biological Station, Michigan, USA - KBS C5-3 metaG (SPAdes) (version 2) | ecosystem: Host-associated > Plants > Roots > Rhizosphere > Soil ... | reverse complement strand
CCGTTTTCGCCCGCCATCCGCAAGGCGCAAATCTTTAACGTCGTGTTTCTTACCCGCCATCGTAACCACTTCCTCCGCGTATATTTTTTGGTGAGTTAAACCCGGCCTGCAGCCTTTTTGAGATCGGCCGCCCGATCGGTTCTTTCCCAGGTAAACAGGCCGTCTTCAGGATTGCGCCCGAAGTGGCCGTAGGCCGCCGTCGGACGGTAGATGGGTCGTTTGAGATCGAGTGTTTGAATTATGCCTTTCGGACTCAAATCAAAACTTTCTTGAACGATTTTTGCGATTCTGCCTTCAGGCACAACCCCGGTGCCGAAGGTGTCGACCAGCACCGAAACCGGCTGCGCTACGCCGATCACGTAAGCCAATTGCACCTCACACCGCTGCGCCAACTCTGCCGCAACGATATTTTTCGCCACATAGCGCGCCATGTAGGCCGCGCTACGATCGACTTTCGATGGATCTTTTCCAGAGAACGCGCCGCCACCGTGGCGACCCATCCCGCCATAAGTATCGACGATGATTTTTCGCCCCGTCAGACCGCAATCGCCCTGGGGCCCGCCGACAACAAATCGGCCAGTCGGGTTCACATGGAAGATAGTATCCTTGTCCAGGTACTCGGGCGGGATCACCGCCTTAATCACGCCGTCGATGATGGTTTCCTTCAGCTTGCTATGATCGACATCGGGGCTGTGTTGCGTGGAAATAACGACATTTTTCACCTTCACCGGCTTCCCGTCGCGATACTCTACCGTCACTTGTGACTTGCTATCGGGCCGGAGAAAATACGCTTCACCACCTTTGCGCACTTTCGCCAGGTAATGCACGAGGCTGTGCGCCATCTGAATCGGAAACGGCATCAGTTCGGGCGTCTCGTCGCAAGCGTAGCCGAACATCATCCCCTGATCGCCCGCGCCCTGCTCTTTATGCAGTCCCTCGCCTTCTGTCACTCCCTGCGAAATATCCGGCGATTGCTGCTCGATAGCGGTTAAAATCGCGCACGTATGGCCGTCGAAACCCATGGCGGAATCCGTGTAACCGATCTCGCGCACGACTTCGCGGACGACATCGACATAACTGACCTTGGCATTGCTCGTGATCTCCCCTGCCACCACCACCATGCCGGTTTTTGCGAGACTTTCGCAGGCCACGCGGCTGTTGGGATCTCCTGTCAGGTGAGCATCGAGGATCGCATCCGAAACCTGGTCGCAGAGTTTATCGGGATGCCCTTCGGAGACGGACTCCGATGTGAACAAGAAATCTTTGACAGCCATGAGATGACCTCCAGCAGGGCGCAAACAATCACTCCTGTATAGCGAATACAGGGGGTCTATTCAACCTTACTCTGCGCTCTTAATGGCGGGGCAAAGCGGCCAGTCCGCTTAGGAACTACGAAGGGACCAATCCAAGGCACTCTCGTCTTGAATCATCTCGTCAGACGCGATCACGACGCAATTTCGACCCAGTTCCTTGGCTTTATATAGAGCTTGATCGGCAGCCTGGAGCAAGCTGTGGTTTGTCCGGCCGTGAACGGGATAAAGCGCAATACCAATCGAAACCGTTACGCTGGTAATCGATTGTCCATCTTGGCGCACCGCGATGCGCTGCAGCTCAAGCCGAAGCTGCTCGAGCCGCTGGTGCGCGTTATCCAAGGTGATTTCCGGAAGGATGATCACGAACTCTTCACCGCCGTAGCGACAGACGATATCGCTGCCGCGGAATTTGGACTTCAATAGATCGCTCCACTCGCGCAGGACAGCGTCCCCGGCGCTGTGTCCAAAACGATCGTTGAGAGTTTTGAAATGATCGAGGTCAAGCATCGCGACGACCAGCGGCTTGCCGGAGCGTTCGGCGCGACTCAATTCTCGATCCAGCGAATCCTCCATGTAACGTCGGTTGAATAAACCGGTTTGCGGATCGCGGATACTCTGGTTTTTCAAAGTTTCCCGCAGACGCAAGTTCGCCAGAATCAAAGAAAGCTGTTCGGTCACGGCTCCTGCGGAATCGGCGATAATGCTTTTTCCGTTCCCGCCACTGTCATATCGCACGTGCAGCAAACCCATGATTTCGCCGTGGGCAATCATGGGTATGCACACGTAGGCTCCGGTCGGCGCTCCCGCTTGCGCGACATGTTGGCAAATCAAATCGCGGGTTTCCGATTCCATCCCGTGAGGTTTGTTGCGCCGAAGCCCCCAGCAATCTCCCGGCTCAAGCGTCTTTTCAAAGTCGTAGCTCGGCTCGCCCCAGCGACCGACGCTTTCGAGGAAATTACGTGACGGCGTCATCATATAAAGAGCACCGCTGGTGTTATGCAGCAGTAAAGGCAAACGACGGCGGATAATCTCGTAGGCTTCGTCCATACTGCGGCATGACTCGATCAGCTCCACCATTTCGCCGACCAGGCGCATCTCCTGGTTGTGCCGTTCCAGCTCCAAGACGGAACGCTGCAGCTCGTCATGGGCATGCTGCAGCTCCTTCTCAATCAATTTTCGCTGCGCGTTTTCCGACTCGAGCTCACGTGTGCGCTCGGTGACCCGCTGTTCCAACCCAGCGTTCAGAGCTTGAATCTCCTCAGTCCGTTCGGCGACCCGCTGCTCGAGAGTGACGTTCCAAGCACGGATTTCTTCTTCGACTCGCCGCCGTTCGGTAATATCCACGACCGATGCGAGCACCTGCAGCCCATGCGGCGAACGGATCGGGTTGAGTCCAATTTCAACGGCGAATTCGGTGCCGTCCGCGCGCAATCCGAACAGCTCCCGAGCGGATCGAATCATCTGCTCTTTGGGCTCTTGGAAAAAGCGGCTGCGGTGCTCCGGATGCGACCCGCGGAAGCGCTGCGGCACGAGCTTTTCGATGGACTTTCCCAGCAAATCCTCGCGCGAATAACCAAACAGCTGCTCAATTTGATGATTCACCAAGGTAATGACACCGCGCTCGTCGATCATGAGCATGCCATTGGGCGCTGATTCAACGACCAGTCGAAGTTGGTCGGCTGCCAATTTTTGCTCGCTGTTATCCACATACATCGCGCGGGTGCCGATGACCTTGCCGGACTCATCGGAAATCGGATCGCCCCGCATCAAAACCGGGATGGCTCGCCCGTCGCTCACCAAAAGCTCGCGCTCACCGGAGACAATTTTTCCCCGCAAGGCCTCGGGGTAGCCGTTCGCGCCAAGCAGCTTGGTGCGAGAATCGGGAGAATGAAAATCAGCGAGCGACCGGCCGATCACGTGTTCGCGGTCATATTGCAAAGTCTTGAGGAACAATCCGTTGCAGTCGGTGATAATCGGCGTGCCATGATCATCGTGGATGGTCACGTACATGGCTGGCGCCGCTTCGAAAAGATCGCGGTAATGTTTCTCCGCCTGTTGCATTTGCGCCAAAGCCTGGTCGCGCATACGCAAGTAGACGATCAGCGCGGCCGTGATCAGGGTGCCGATCAACAGGATGCCGAGTGCGTCCCAAATGCCGTCGATCCAGGAATAGCCCGGCCCAGGACGCACGAGAAACAGTAATTGTCGTCCACCGAGCTCGGTTTGCGCTGTCTGATTCGACGTCAACTGCAATTGCGGCAGTTTCTGTCCGCTCAAGCTCGCCAGCGATTGAGTCGCAGCCAATGAAGACGTCAAAAATAGCGGATCGTCTTCGTCCGTCGCATCAAACAAATATACTTCTCGATCCTGTATGCTGCTCGACGCCAACACACTTTGGAGCAGGGCCGGGAGCGCCAGCTCCACCCGGAGAAAGCCGAGTAAATGCTCGCGACGCGTCGCTGATGATTCTCCCTCCGTGTGGTACTCGTAGATGGGCTTGTAAAAAACCAGATCGTGTTGCGAGTTTATCTTCGTCGGCCAGTCCCTCGAGACCACCAGCGTAACTCGGCCGGTATCGCGCGCGGAGATCAAGACCGGCATGGTATCCGGAATCGAGGCCAGATCTAGCCCGATATCGCTCTGTTTTGCAGCAGCGTTAGGCTCGACAAACAGCAGCGGAAAATATTCTGGCCGACTCTCCGCTGCAAAAGATTGGCGAAACGTGGTCCATTCAAAAATTGAAAAATTGGGCACGCCATCACGGCGCGTTCGCGCCTCGAACTTTGTTCGTTCCTGCAGCTTGACTCGTGGCGCCCATTGAAATGACGCTCCGGGCTTGTCGCTTTTTCCCAAGCGACTGACAAACTTCCGAAAATCGTCGCGGCTGACGTCATCGGAGGCAAGCAGAAGTCCTTCGATCGCCTGCATTTGCTCTTGGACTCGTTCAGTGTTGCGTGTAAATTGCCGCGTGATCTCTTGCGTGTCCTGGCGCAACCGCTCGTTCAACGTAAGCGTTTTGTTTTGCCAAACAATGTACGAGGCAACGAGCGAAAGACCGAGCCATACCGTGGTGAGCGGAAATACGATCGGCTCCACGAGATTCCGTCGGCGCCAGCTCAGGATAATCACTATGAATAATGGCGTCAGAGTGAGCACACCGGCATAATCGCTAACCCACCATGTCGTCCATACCGCCGTCAGATCTCGCGCTGCGATAAAACCGGCATACCGGAGGGTGGCGACGGTAATCGACGGCGCGACGAGCGAAGCAAGACCGCTAAGAGCGATGAACCCAAGAATATCCCGTCCCGTGCTCGGAACGGCCACATTGTCGATTGCCTCGCTCCGGGTCGACAAACCAGGCACAAACTCGCGCAGGAGGAACGTTGCAAGCAACATTTCTAGAGTCGTTGCGCTCGCCAATATGGCAGCAGCGGAAAGAGCTGCGGGTCCGGACAAAATACTTTGGCTCAAAAGAAATGCGCCAAGCCACACGCCTACGGCGCTGCGATATCCAATCGCCAGGCCGGCACTGAGCGCAATCGCCGAAGGCGGCCACAAGGGAGTTCCATTGCCTTGCGGCAAAAAAATGTGTGGCGTGAACTGACCGCCCAGAACATAGAGAGCGGCGACCGCAAGCCATTCAGCGAGCCACCGTCCCGGAACTTTCTCGAACAGAATTTTCACCTGATTAAATTGTTGCGAATAGAGCCCTGCTTACTGTGCAAGCGTAAGCGTGAGACCAAGAGTTTTTGGCGCCCACAGACAACACGATGAACACGCATCAACTCGTGAGCAAAAAAGACTTGAGATCCATTATGGGTGCTATTGAGAAGTTGTCAACGGAATTGGAATCCGGTGTTATACGCAAAGGGGCGAAACTTACCCTACGCATCAAGATGTCCTAAATTGAGTAGTCGATTTTACTGAAAAAGCCCGGTCGAGTCGTGGCTCTGTTCGCCGGTCAAAGGACATTCATGCAGTTAACTGGGGAGAACACCTCTGTCGTACTTCTCGAGTCGGCCTTGACTCACGATGCCGTTCACGTGCTAGGAGATACTTTGGATCGCCGCAACACCGTTCAAAAAGTTGCGGCCTTCAGGAGAGTCATGACGGAGCTCATACCGCTCGATACCGGCTTTGCCACCATCGGTCAAGGCGCCGGACCGATGATGGTGACCTGGAAAGCCGGGCTGTTTCATAAGCATGGACTGGCCGTCGAGCGGCCGCGCATCATGGGGGGTGCCAAGGGTGTGGTACGTGGACTTATGTTGGGCGACATTCAGTTTGGCAATCTCGCAGCCCCTGCAGCCCTGAGGGCAAATCTCAAAGGCGAAGCTGACCTCGTCTTTTTGACCGGCGGTATCAATCAACAATTCCTGCTTGGCGGCCCGGGAATTACTAACCGGCAGCAATTGGCCGGGAGGAGAATCGGGTTTGTCGGTGATGGTGGTCTCAATGACGCGCTGGTGAAATTCATCATCGAGCAACTGACTGCCGCTGCCATTATGGATGTCCAAGAGACAACGGTTTCTGGCGGCGGCGATAAAGAGATCGAAGCGCTTTTGCGGGGTGAATGCGACGCCATTGTCAGCACGCCGCCGGAATGCATCAGCGCGCACAGGCAGGGCTGCCAATATCTAGTCGATTTCGCCGATTACGGCTTGAACTACGCTCTCGGCGGAATCGCGGCGCGGCGCAGTTATGTCGAGGAGAATCTCGAGATCACAAGAAAGTTCATCAAAGCCTACGTGGAAGGCATGCATCGCTATCGAACGGACCGCGATTTTACCATTGGCGTCCAGGCCGAATACAGCGGGATTGCCGATCGAACCATAGCCGAGGAGACCTATGATCTCACTCGTCCGGGCATGCCGGCTGTGCCCTATCCGGTGGTTTCGTCGTTGCAGACACTGCTAAATTTTATGTCGAGGGAAGTTCCGGAAGCGCAAAACGCCCATGCCGGAAGTTTCGTCGACGAGCGCTTCATCCGAGAGCTCGAGGAAAGCGGGTTCATTGCCGCGCTTGGCGATCCTCGAGTGAGCCAATAGACACACTGCACATGTTTGGAAAAGCTTATCTGTCCCTCTGGATCTATGCGGCGCTCCTTTGCATGCCAGCATCCGCTGCCGTAAGTGATAGCTTGATCGATTCGGCCAAACGGGAACGAGAAGTGGTCTACTACGCGTCCATGAACCTCAGCGAGGCCAATGCCCTGATCGGCGAATTTGAAAAACGTTATCCCTTCATCAAAATCAAACTCAATCGGGCCGCCAGCGAAAAGCTTCTGACCCGCGTTTTGGCAGAATTCCGTGCTCAGAGAAGTTTCGCCGATGTCATTCAGACAGTCGAATTCAGCATGCACATTTTCGCTCGCCGCGGCATTCTAGCGCGCTACACGCCACAGGCCGATTCGCTCTTTCCCAAGCAATTCAAGGAAGAGGGTTTTTGGACAACCGTCTACTACAATGCTTATGTGACGGGCTTTAACACGAAGCTCGTTGCGGGCGAGAGTTTGCCAAGAACCTATGACGACCTTCTCGATCCAAAATGGAAAGGCAAACTTATGATGGAAGGCACCAAGGCCGATTGGTTTGCCGGGATGCTGCAAATTATGGGCGGAGAACGCGGCATCACTTACATGCGCGCGCTCGCGCAACAGCAACCCAGTTTGCGCGAAGGTCACGAGCTCTTGGCTCAGCTCGTCGCTGCCGGCGAAGGTCTCCTCGATGTTAATATTCCGGCGGCCTCCGTTGAACGCATGAAGGAGCGCGGCGCGCCCATCGATTGGATAGCGCTGGGCCCCGCACCCGCGATTATGGTGGGCATCGGTCAAGCCGCCCAAGCGACTCATCCTAATGCGGCAAAAATTTTTTTGGACTTCGTGCTTTCGCGTGATGGGCAAAAGCTGATGCAAACCCCTGGTCGGCTGGTGGCCCGAAGCGATCTCGCGAACGACCAGGCTCGCATGCTAAAAGGGCGGAAGATCGTGCCAGTGGATCCCGCTCTCGCAGAAAAACTGGACCAATACGCCAAACAGTTGCGCAGCATTTTTGCTGGATGAGGATTTGGCAGGGTCGGTCAGAAATTGATTGAGGAGGTGGAACGATGCGCTTCATGTTTTTGAACCATTCCTACGTACGCCATTCGGCAGAGCTCGAACGTCACATTCTTGAGTTGCTCAAGAGCTATGCTGCGCCAGACACGACGTTTGAGCTTGCCTATCCGGAAGATCTCGGCGGCGGCGAAGTGTTGAGCCTGCTCGAGAAGCGCAAGGCACTGTCGGGACTGCATCACATTCTCGAAACGCCAGCGCTGGTCAAAAAAGCCATCGATGCCGAGCGACGCGGATTCGACGCTGTGATTCAAAGCAACACCTTCGATCCCGGCGTTGAAGCAAGCCGCCTGGCGGTGCGCATTCCCGTGATCGGGCTATTGCGCGCATCGCTCCATTTTGCGGCGACGATTTGCGATCACGTCGGCCTCATCGTGCCGCTCGAAACCCATATGCCCCATACCATGCGCTTGGTCCGCGCCTATGGCATGGACGGCTTCGTTTCCGGCATCCGAACTGTGGGGCTTTATGACACCGGTGATCTTTCTGGCTACCATGATGTTGTCATCGAGCGCACGCTTGCAGTGGGTAAAGACCTTGTCTCGCAGGGCGCCGAGGCGATTATCCCGCTCGGAGGCAAAATCTATCCTTACGTCGTCACACCGGAGGAGCTGGAACCGGAGCTCGGCGTACCAATAATCAACACCAAGGCTGTCGGCGTCAGCTACGCCGAGTTGATGGCACGCAATAATATCAAGCACAGCATCAAAGCGTACCCCTGTCCGACAGGGCTCGATCCCGAAGCTGTCTCACAGCGCTCGAAAGATACTCGCTAGTGTCCTGGAACTAAAATGCATTCGATCGTTCACGACCCGGATTTGGAAATCCGTAGGGACGTAGGCATACGCCCATTCTGGATCGGGTGAAGGTTAAGCGGCGGTAACCGTTAATAGAGGATTAGCCGATGATTATCGATGGCGACGGGCATTTTTTCGAGACCGAAGAGATATTTGACAAATATATGGAGCCGGCGCTCCGAAACTATCGCCCGCGATTGTTGAAAGACGATCAAGGCCACAATTTCTGGGTCGTGGACGGGCAAACACCCTACAAACGACCATCGATCAAAGGCGCGGGAGCTCCCGGCACTGCGGCGCCGCCGGCCGAGGCGATTCAATCAGCGCGGCGCGCTTCCCCGGGCAGCCAAACCCTAACCGACCTCAAAGAGAGACTGGAAGATCTCGACAGAGAAGAAATCGATCTGCAGTTCATTTATCCGAGCTTTCTCTTGCACGTGAATGCCTGGCCCGACGGTGTTCTAGCGATGGGAGTTTGCCGCGCGTACAACACCTGGTTGGCTGAAACCTGCAACAAAGCGCCGGACCGACTGCGCGCGGTTGGCGTTGTTTCGCTGCAGGACGCCGCCGGAGCGGCCAAAGAGCTCGGGCGCTTGCGCGATTTGGGTGTCTCTGCGGTCATGATCAACGGGACCACCGGAGCGAAAAGGCTCGACCACCCTGATCACGAGGTCTTTTTTGCCGAAGCAAATCGCTTAAAGATGCCGATCGCCGTACATTTTAGCCTGCAGTTCCCGGTCGTCGACAAACTCTTCGAGCACCATTTCCCGAACCGTGTGCTTGCGGGCATCTTGCCGATTATGGCGGGGCTCACCAGCGTGCTTTGCTCCGGGCTGCTCGACCGCTATGAAAACCTCAAGTTTGCTTTTTTGGAAGGAGGCATCAGCTGGGTGCCCGCCCACGTCGAACGCATGGATGATCATTTCGAAAATCCGCGCTACGGCGCCAGAGACCTCATTAGCCATCCACCGAGCGATTATTTGAAGGGCGGTCGGATCTTTTTTGGTTGCGAAGGTAACGAGTCCTTTCTCGGCCGAGTCGTGGACGAATTGGGCGAAGGTCTATTCATATTTTCTTCCGATTACCCTCACGCCGACCGTACCGAAGGAACTGCAAAGACTTTGCGCGATCGCACGGACATCCCTCTCGCCGTGAGAAACAAGCTGCTCGAACAAAACGCCCGCCAATTTTACGGCATTTAAAACTCGTCCATCGGGAATTCTTATATCGGGCGCTCCCGGCGCTTATGCAATCGCTCGCTCAAGTGATTTGAATACCAGCAACAAACCGGCGTCTAACCATCCGAAAGGAGGTGATTCTGTGAAAAACGCGATCAGAGCTTTTGTTTTGGTAGCAATGACGTTCGTGTTCAGCGCGGCCAGCTTCGCCCAGGCCACGCCGGCGACCCCGGCCAAACCAGCGACTCCGCCGGCAACTGAAAAGAAGAATGAAACAGCGACGGAAAAGTCTAGCTCTACGAGTGACGACACCGGCAAGACGAAGTCAAAGGGGGCGAAAGCCAAAACCAAGCGGACCAAGAAGGCGAGCGAGAAATCGACGGAAAAGATGGAAGAGAAAAAAACGGATACGATGGAAAAAAAGACCAAGTAATTTTCTCTCAATCTTTCGACCCAAAGAGGTAGCCGACGAATTCGGTTACCTCTTTTTTGTTTTACGCGAACAATCGCGTGCGCGACAAAATGGGCCGCCGCTGTGCCCAACCCTTGCTTGATTTAGCGTATTCCCTCAACTAAACTTTTTTAGTGGTGGGGAAAACGATGCTGAACGCATTACAAGGAGGAGCGGAGATGGACCTGCCGAAGTGCCAAAAATGCAACAACGGGTTACTGATTCCGCTATCGGATTACGGGCAGGAAGGGGCTTCGGTAGTGTATAAGGCTTGGGCGTGCACCAACCCGGACTGCGGGTTTTCCATACGGATAGATAAGGGCGAGGTCACGTACGGCAAAAGAATCGAGCCCAAGCACTAACCCAGTCAGGGTCGATCCGTACTTCCATCACTCCAGGTATTCCGATTCGCTGTTGCTTATGACGGCACGCTCCGATTGAAGCTCTGAATCGCCTTGCCGAACAACTCACATCCTTTCCGTAAAGCTTCCAAACAGCGCGATTGCAGCAAATCATCCGTGGCGTAGCGGGTGAGGATCTCTGGCGCGATCCATTCGTGACCGGCCTCATCCGCCAACAAAGTTTCTCGGTAAATCGCCGCCGTTTGGGCATCAATCGGCGCAACCCGCTCGATAAATGACTGTGACGTCCTGGGAAAAAATTCCTCATGACCAAATTGGACGCTGGCGATGAGCTCGCAAAGGGATCCCAAAGACGCATGAAAATCCCAAAGGTCTTTCAATTCTTTCAGCGGCTGGTTCCAGAGCGCGTCCGGGTCGCCGTCGAGCTCCCGGATCCGCTTGCGCAAGATCGCCGCATGTTTCAACTCATTGGCCACGTACTCCGACATGGGCTGCTGCAGGTCAATATCGGGTATGCGTCCGACCCACGGCGCGGTGACCTCGGCCGCTTTACGCTCCATGACGACGCCGAACTGAAGCCGCCGCAGCACCACCGATGGCGTCAGCGGCTTTTCGGCTCCGTAGCTCTTTCGCTCGGCATTCATTTGCTCCCAGAAAGTTTCCCGGGCGGCTGCCAATTGATTGATAAACTCGTCCGGTTTTAGAGCGGCCATGCCTCCTCCCTTGAAATTTCGCGCATTGACACTGGAATTAATTTAGGTATTAACAATACAGGAAATCCGCTCTGTGTAAAGATTCAACTGACCCGCGACTCCGAGTTGCCACGCCTGCATTGCTGATGCAAGTCACCGACGCCAAAGCCTTCGTCGACAATCTTTATAAGGATGTCTTTGCCCATTGGGATAAAAAGATCAATCATGGCGCCTTTATGACTCA
>Ga0207706_10006144_pt1 | contig 11153 bp, 10 predicted proteins | sample KBSC53metaG_FD_184318 | JGI IMG/M metagenome (GOLD analysis project Ga0207706, IMG submission 184318) | Corn rhizosphere microbial communities from Kellogg Biological Station, Michigan, USA - KBS C5-3 metaG (SPAdes) (version 2) | ecosystem: Host-associated > Plants > Roots > Rhizosphere > Soil ... | reverse complement strand
TAGACCATTGTGTAGCCGATGGCGATCAGGCCATAGACCGACCCGAGGGTCAGGCCGTTGACCAGTTGCTGCAGGAAAATACCATCCATAACGCAATCTCACGCAATGAGAACCTGCCCACCGGAGCGGGCGGCTCTTCTAGGAAAAATACAGATTTACGTCGGAGCAATGTCAGAGCGCGAAGAGTTCAGCCCCACCGATTTCCTGTGGGAGCTGGCTTGCCAGCGATAGCGGTGGATCAGCCAACCTGTGTGTCGACTGACCTGACGCCATCGCGGGCAAGCCCGCTCCCACAGGTATTGGTGGGGGTCAAGCTGATCGCGTCAGCCCTTACTTCTGTTTTTCCAGCTGATGGTATTTGCCGTCCTTGTCCCACTGGTAAACCACGTAGTCAGAGACTTTCAGGTCGCCCTTCTTGTCCCAGGCTTTCTCGCCCATGACGGTTTTCACCGGGTTGGCCTTGAGCCACTCGGCGGCTTTTTCGCCACTGTTGGACTTGGCGCCGTTGAAGGCGGCCGCCAGGGTCTGAACCGACGCGTAGGCGTACAGGGTGTAGCCTTCAGGTTCGGTGCCGGCCTTGCGGAACGCGTCCACTACCGTCTTGCTGTCTGGCAGCAGGCGTGGGTCAGCGCCGAAGGTCATCAGCACGCCGTCGACGTATTGCGGGCCACCGGCGGTGGTCACCAGTTCGTCGGTGACGATGCCGTCGTCAGACATGAACTTGACGTCTTTCAGGCCTTCGGTACGCAGTTGCTTGACCAGCGGGCCGGCTTCCGGGTGCAGGCCGCCGAAGTAGACCACGTCGGCACCGGCTGCACGAATCTTGGTGACCACAGCGCTGAAGTCTTTCTCGCCACGGGTCAGGCCTTCATACAGCACCGGCTTCACGCCACGTTTTTCCAGTTGAGCCTTGGTCGCATCGGCCAGGCCCTGACCGTAGGTGTCCTTGTCGTGCAGCACGGCGACTTTCTTGCCCTTGAGCACGTCGACGATGTAGTCGCCCGCGACGATGCCTTGCTGGTCGTCACGCCCGCACATACGGAACATGGCGCTCAGGCCGCGCTCGGTCACTTGCGGGTTGGTGGAACCCGGAGTGATCGCGATAACGCCGGCTTCGTCGTAGATTTCCGAGGCGGGGATGGTGGAAGAGGAGCAGAAGTGACCGACCACGCCGGCTACCTTCTGGTTGACCAGGTCCTTGGCGACTGTCACTGCCTGCTTCGGTTCGCAGGCGTCATCGCCCTTGACCAGTACGATTTTCTCGCCGTTGACGCCGCCCGCCGCATTGACCGCGTCCGCCGCTGCCTGTGCACCCTTCATGTACTGCTCGCCAAATGCCGCGTTGGCGCCAGTCATTGGACCCGCTACACCGATTTTCACATCGGCTTGAGCAAACGCAGAAACACCCAACGCAGTAGCTACTGCGAGGGCCAGAAAGCCTTTCTTGTAAAACGTCTGGGACATGAGGTGGTGCTCCAAGGTTTTTTTTAGTTGGCACTGCGACTTCACTTCACTGAATGCTCTGAGCAAGCGCCGTGCCATCGGTTTTTTATTCTTCAAAAAGTCGCTGCTTTCTTGTTATTTCGACTGTTTCGTTCCCATTTTTATTGGGCGTGCAACCGTCTAAACCGCGGAAGGTGAAACCTTTTTAAATCTGAGGCGCAACCCGCTTGCGCCATCATTGCAACCGCGGCACCAAACGACGTGCAACCAGCCTGTAACAGCTCGCGTCACCGAACTGCACACTGCTGGTGCGGGACTGCTACAACCCGCACCATTAGAGGCTAGTCGCTACGCCGAAAAGCGCCGCTTCCGGCAACATATTTCAACACTCAAATGACGATGCGCAGGCACTGGCCCGCGTGATACAGCGAGAAGCCGGCCTCGTACAGGCAACTGCGCAGGCCGACGCCGGCCAGGGGCTGCATCGGTGCGAAGTGGATCGGCAGGGCTTGAGGATTTCCGTCACACAGGTAGTCGGCGAAGGCTTTGCCGACCACGGTGCCGGTGGTCACGCCGCGACCGTTGTAACCGGTGACGGCCACCAGTCCCGGTGCCGGTTCGAACAGGCGCATCAGGTGATCGGGGGTGAAGGCGATGCGCCCGGTCCAAGTGCATTCCCATTCCACCGGTTTCAGGTTGGGGAAGTAGTGTTGCTGCACCCGGTCGGCCCAGGCCTTGAGGAACCACGTCGGCTTCTGATTGCCGTTGCCCAGACTGCCGAGCAACAACCGGCCGTTTTTGTCACGACGGATGCTGCTCAGCACTTGGCGCGTGTCCCACGAGCCCTGCCCGCCGGGGAGGATGTCATGGGCGGCGTCTTCGGTCAGCGGCACCGAAGCGACCTGATAGTAGTAACCGGGGAAGAAGTTGCGCTTGAGTTCGGTCCAGTCGCCCTCGGTGTAGGCGTTCGAGGCTATCACCACTTGCTCGGCGAGTACCGAACCTAGCTCGGTCTGCACCGACCATAGCTGGCCCACGCGTTCGAGACGGGTCACTGGCGAGTGATCGAACATCTGCCCGCCCAGGCCCTTCACCGCGTTGGCCAGGCCGGTGACATAGGCCATCGGGTTGAGCGTACCGGCGCGGCGATCGAGCAGCGCGGCGGCAATCTTCTGCGTACCGGTGGCTTGCTCGCAGGCCTTGCCGGTGAGCAGCTCGACCGGCGCCCCGCGGCGCTTCCATTGTTGCTCGCGACTGCGCAGATCCGCCTCGCCCTTGGCGTTGTGCGCCATGTGCAGGGTGCCTTCGCGGCGCAACTGGCAATCGATGTTGTATTTATCCACAAGGCTGAACACCAGCGCCGGCGCCGCCCCGAGCATGCGGTTGAGCTGACTGCCGACCGCTTCGCCGAATCCGGCCTCGATATCATCCGGCGGGATCCACATGCCGGCGTTGACCAGCCCGACATTGCGTCCGGAGCCGCCATGCCCGGCACGATGCGCTTCGAGCACGCAGACGCTTTTGCCTTTTTCCAACAGATGCAGCGCCGCCGACAACCCGGTAAACCCGGCGCCGATCACGCAGACATCGACTTTGACCTCACTCTTGAGCGCGGTGTTATCCGGGCGCTGCGGCGTGAGTTTTTCCCACAGACATTCTTCGCGTAACGGCATTGCCAGACTCCAACAGAAACCTAACAAACACTGCGTACCCTGTGGGAGCGAGCCTGCTCGCGAAAGCGGTATATCAGCCAACATCTATACCGACTGACACACCACATTCGCGAGCAGGCTCGCTCCCACTAAGGAGGGATCTCCACCTGTCAGTCGAAGGTAATGCCCTGCGCCAGCGGCAACTCCAGCGAGTAGTTCACGGTGTTGGTCTGGCGGCGCATGTAGGCGCGCCAAGCGTCGGAGCCCGACTCACGACCGCCACCGGTTTCTTTCTCGCCACCAAACGCGCCGCCGATTTCCGCGCCGCTCGGGCCGATGTTGACGTTGGCGATGCCGCAGTCGCTGCCGACCGCCGACATGAACTGCTCGGCCTCACGCACGTCGGTGGTGAAGATGCACGACGACAGGCCTTGCGGCACCGCATTGTTCAAGCGCAGCGCTTCCTGGAAGTCGCTGTAGCCGACCACGTAGAGGATCGGCGCAAAGGTTTCGCTACAGACCACGTCGCTCTGCTCTGGCATTTCGACAATGGCCGGCGACACGTAGTAGGCGTTGGGGAACTGCTCTTCGAGCTGACGCTTGCCGCCGAACACCCGACCGCCCTCGCTCAGTGCCTGCTCCAGCGCGTCCTGCATGTTTTCGAAGCTGTGTTTGTCGATCAGCGGGCCGACCAGATTGCCTTCCAGCGGATGACCGATGCGCACTTTGGCGTACGCGGCTTTGAGGCGGGTGACGATTTCTTCCTTCACTGATTCATGGGCAATCAGCCGCCGCAGGGTGGTGCAACGCTGCCCGGCAGTACCGACCGCACTGAACAGAATGGCGCGTACAGCCATGTCCAGGTCGGCGCTCGGGCCGAGGATCATCGCGTTGTTGCCGCCCAGTTCGAGAATGCTGCGGGCGAAACGTGCGGCGACTTTCGGCGCCACTTCGCGGCCCATGCGGGTGCTGCCGGTGGCGCTGATCAGCGCAACACGCGGGTCATCCACCAGCGCTTCGCCAGCGTCACGGCCACCGATGATCACCTGGCACAGGTGCGCCGGCGCATCGGTGAAATTCTTCACCACACGGTCGAACAGCGCCTGACAGGCCAGTGCGGTCAGCGGGGTTTTCTCCGACGGCTTCCACACCACCGGGTTACCGCAGACCAGCGCCAACGTGGTGTTCCACGCCCACACCGCGACCGGGAAGTTGAACGCGCTGATCACGCCGACCACGCCCAGCGGATGCCAGGTTTCACGCATGTGGTGGCCCGGGCGCTCGGAGGCGATGGTCAAACCGTACAACTGACGCGACAGGCCGACGGCGAAGTCGCAGATGTCGATCATCTCCTGCACCTCACCGAGGCCTTCCTGAGTGATCTTGCCCGCCTCCCACGACACCAGTTCGCCGAGGTCAGCCTTGTACTCACGCAGCACTTCGCCGAACTGACGCACCAGTTCGCCGCGACGCGGGGCCGGCACCTTGCGCCACTGCTCGAAAGCATGATCTGCGCGACTGATGTGCTGCTCGACTTCAGCCGGGCCTTCCCAGTTCACGGCGGCGATGCGGCTGCCGTCGATGGGCGAATGCACCGGCACTTTGCCGTTCTGATACAGGGCCGGGTTCACACCAAGACGATCAAGCAATGCGGCAACCATGGGTCACTCCTCAAGCGAAAAACAGAATGTGTGCGGCCGAATGCAAACGACCGGGCAGGCCTTTAGTTGTAGCTTCCCGAGGGCAAGGCAACAAACGACCTTTACGCGAGATATCATTCCGTTTATTCATGCTGCGCAGAGAAAGACAAGAAAAAGGGATCACCCATGCTGAATAAACGCCACCTGCCATCGATCACCGCGTTGCAGTGCTTCGAGGCCGTGACCCGGCACCTGAGCTTCACCCGGGCCGCCGAAGAGCTGAACCTGACCCAGAGTGCCGTCAGCAAACAGGTCGCGCAGCTTGAGGAATTGTTGCAGCACTTGTTGTTCCGTCGGGTGCGTCGGCGTTTGCAGATGACCCCGGCCGGGGATTTGTACCTGGTGGAAGTCCGAAAAATCCTCACTCAGGTGGAAATGTCCACGCATTACCTGCGTTCCTACGGCGGCGAGACCGAAGTCCTGCGCGTCTCTACACCCTCGACCTTCGGCGCGCGCTGGCTGGTACCGCGTCTGAAGGGCTGGCGTCTGCGCCATCCGTCGATCCATCTCGACTTGTGCAACGAGCAGGAGGCCGACGATTTGCTACAGGGGCGCAGCGATCTGGCGTTCTATTTCGGTCAGGGCTCACGCCCCGGCACCGAATGCCTGAAGCTGTTCGGCGAAGAGCTGGTGCCGGTCTGTGCGCCCGGCAGCCTGCCGGATCAGCCCTTCACCGACCCGACGCAACTGACCGATCTGGTGCTGCTGCAAAATGCCTCGCGCCCACAGGCCTGGCATGACTGGTTCGACAGTCAGGGCTACCACACCGAACACAGCTATCACGGGCCGCGCTTCGAAACCTTTTATATGTGCATCCGCGCCGCCCAGGTCGGCTGCGGTGTGGCGCTGCTGCCACGGTTTCTGGTGGAAGAGGAATTGGCCGACGGCAAACTGGTCATTCCCTGGCAGCATGCAATGCCCAGTTCCGACGCCTATTACCTGGCCTACCCGGAGCATGCGGCGGAAGTGCCGAAGGTGCGGGATTTTGTGAAGTGGATGCTGGAGCAGATCGACAGCCCGAATGCCTGACCCGATTGAAAACTGTGGGAGCGAGCCTGCTCGCGAAGAGGCCGGCACATTCAATGTCAATGTCGACTGAAATGACGCCTTCGCGAGCAGGCTCGCTCCCACAAGGGTTCTGCGGTGATCTAAAAAATTGCTGGCAATCCCCACCGCTGATATGCGCCACTAGCGTCATTGATTGATCCCGCGCAACCGCGCGGTGCACCTGGAGACCCCGTTTATGAGCGAGAGTGTGTTTGCCGATCGCATCGTGCAGAACCTGCTCGACACCGACTTCTACAAACTGACGATGATGCAGGCGGTGCTGCACAACTACCCCAACGTCGAAGTCGAATGGGAGTTTCGTTGCCGTAACAGCGAAGATCTGCGGCCGTATCTGGCCGAGATTCGCTACCAGATCGAGCGTCTGGCCGAGCTGAGCCTGAGTGCCGACCAGTTGAGTTTTCTCGAGCGCATCACCTTCCTCAAACCGGATTTCCTGCGCTTTCTCGGACTGTTCCGCTTCAACCTGCGCTACCTGCACACCGGCATCGAGAACGGCGAACTGTTCATCCGTCTGCGTGGCCCGTGGCTGCATGTGATCCTCTACGAAGTGCCGCTGCTGGCGATCGTCAGCGAAGTGCGCAACCGCTATCGCTACCGGGAAATCGAACTGGTGCAGGCGCGGGAACAGCTGTATCGCAAATTCGACTGGCTCAGCGCCAACGCCTCGGCTGACGAACTGGCGCAATTGCAGGTCGCCGACTTCGGCACCCGCCGGCGCTTTTCGTACCGCGTGCAGGAAGAAGTGGTCAACGTGCTCAAGCACGATTTCCCCGGGCGCTTCGTCGGCACCAGCAACGTGCACCTGTCCCGCGAGCTGGATATGAAACCGCTGGGCACCATGGCCCATGAATGGATCATGGCCCACCAGCAACTCGGCCCACGGCTGATCGATAGCCAGATCGCCGCCCTCGACTGCTGGGTGCGCGAGTACCGTGGTCTGCTCGGGATTGCTCTCACCGATTGCATCACCACCGACGCCTTCCTCGGCGATTTCGACCTGTTCTTCGCCAAGCTCTTCGACGGTCTGCGCCACGATTCCGGGGATCCGGTGCAGTGGGGTGAAAAGTGCATCGCCCACTACCACAAGCTCGGCATCGACCCGATGAGCAAGACCCTGGTGTTCTCCGACAGCCTGACCTTGCCCAAGTCGCTGGAGATCTTCCGCGCGCTGCACGGGCGGATCAACGTCAGCTTTGGCATCGGCACCAACCTGACCTGTGACATTCCGGGTGTCGAACCGATGAGCATCGTGCTTAAAATGACCGCCTGCAACGGCCAGCCGGTGGCGAAGATCTCCGACGAGCCCGGCAAGACCCACTGCAAAGACCCGAATTTCGTCGCCTATTTGCGACATGTGTTCCAGGTTCCTGCCGATTCCAGTCTATCTAGCAAGGAGTGAATTCATGCAAGCCGTACAGCGTGAGATTGCTGAACAGCTCAAGGTGCAACCGCCATTCGCCGGGCATCAGGCCCTCGAAGCGGAAGTCGCCCGGCGCATCACCTTTATCCAGGATTGCCTGGTCAATTCCGGCCTCAAGACCCTGGTGCTGGGCATCAGCGGCGGCGTCGACTCGCTGACCGCCGGCCTCCTGGCCCAGCGCGCCATGCGTGAACTGCGCGAGCGCACCGGCGACGACGCCTACAAGTTCATCGCCGTGCGCCTGCCGTACGAAACCCAGTTCGACGAGCACGACGCCCAGGCTTCGGTGGATTTCATCGCCCCGGACGAACGCCACACCGTGAACATCGGCCCGGCGGTCAAATCCCTGGCCAAGGAAGTCGCGGCGTTCGAAGGCAAACATGCGGTGTCGGTGGATTTCGTGCTCGGCAACACCAAGGCGCGGATGCGCATGGTCGCCCAGTACACCATCGCCGGCGCGGCCCACGGTCTGGTGATCGGCACCGATCATGCGGCGGAAGCGGTGATGGGCTTCTTCACCAAGTTCGGTGACGGCGCCTGCGATCTGGCCCCGCTCAGCGGTCTGGTGAAAAACCAGGTCCGGGCGATTGCCCGCAGCTTTGGCGCACCGGAATCGCTGGTGGAAAAAGTGCCGACTGCGGATCTGGAAGACCTGTCGCCGGGCAAACCGGACGAAGCCTCCCACGGCGTGACTTACGCCGAGATCGACGCCTTCCTGCACGGCGAGCCGGTGCGTCAGGAAGCGTTCGACATCATCGTCAATACGTACAACAAGACTCATCACAAGCGTGTGATGCCGTTTGCGCCTTGATCGGTAAGTGAATGAAAAGCCCGCTAAGGAGTGATCCTCAGCGGGCTTTAGCAGTGTCAATAAACGATTTAACGGGCTTTGGGTGCAACCACCCTGAATGCCCAAGGGTCCGAGACTCGACCACTCGCCGTTACCGCTCTGATGGTGTGAACCTTTTCAGCCAGATTCGAAATCTTTGCCGTGTAGATTCCATTCAAGTTAGCCGTGAATTTAACCAGATCGTTATCGTAGTCGACGATTGTTCCGTTTTCACCAGGGTTTGCCGTACCGACAACCGTTAACGATGTATCGGTCGTTTGCTCGTGATTGTCGATCAACTGCCCGCTTTCTCCCAGAAGAAACTGGATGCTTACCGGCACGGAGTTCACGACTCGAATGTTCCAGGGACTGGATTCAACACCATCGCTTCCTACCACTGTGAAGCTATGCGCCCCTACTGACAGTCCGTTCAGCACAGCACTCCAGTGCGCATTTGCATCGATATTCAGTGTGCCTACATGAATTCCGCGATCCAGAAGACTGACTGTTGTATTTGGCTCTCCCTCACCTACAAAGCTCAGATCGACAAACGTAGTGCTTCCACTATTTTCGATGACGTCTCCGTTGGGATCGTTTATCCACAAAATTGCGGCGTGCAGGGACAGTTTCATGTGAACTATGTATGGATCAGACACCTGCCCGTCGGTGGTTTCCACGGTGTAGAAATGCGGCCCGTTTTTCTGATCTGTAATGATCAAACTGTAGTGGCCAACGTGATCAACATTTACCGGGGAATGCGCAGGGACACCGTTGTCGAAAAGCTGCGCCTTTTGATTGGGAGCAGCGGAACCAACAAAAGACAAATATGGATTTGTGCTGACCCCGCCATTTTCGATGAGTTCACCATTGCCATTGGTAACTGTCTCAATGACGGTTCCGCTTGTCACATTACTTCTGTTCGGATCCTGAACCAACGTACGCTGCTGGGGTAATTTCTCTTGATCGGTCATACGAAAACTCCTTTTTCGGAATGGATGCGTACAGTCATCTGAGCGCACCCTCATTCGAGGCTTCTTCGAAATCCGTGTCTACTGTCAGAAATTACAGGTACGAGGGCAATTCCGACGGGCGGTCATGATCACAGAAATGAGGTAAGGTGCAGATTTGATCAGCAGAAAAAACGCCGCTGCAATCACTTGCAGCGGCGTTTTTCGTGTTACGTGTGAGCAGTATTACTTTAGGGTCACGGTGCCTTTCATCATCGAGATGTGGCCCGGGAACGAGCAGAAGAAGCCGTACTTCTCGTCAGCCTTGAGCTTGGACACGTCGATGGTCAGCGAGTCGGTTTCCTTAGCGCCGATGATCTTGGTGTGAGCGATGACACGCTCGTCACCGTCCTTCAGGTAGTTCTTGTCGATGCCGGCAGCCAGGCCGTCGGTAGCGATCGGCTGCATGTCGGCTTCTTTGCTGATCACCAGGTTATGGCCCATGACGTTCTTCGGCAGGCTGCCAGAGTGAGTCAATTCGACGGTGAAGGTCTTGCAGCTCTTGTCGATCACGATCTCCTTGGTGTTGAAGGACATCTGGTCGGTGGAATCAACGGTGGTTTTGCACTCGGCAGCCATCAATTGGCTGCTGGCCAGCGCCAGCAGGGATACCGCAACAACTTTGGAAAACATGGTGAATCTCCAAGGCAGGGTTAACAAAAACACTAATGGTGGAAAGACTGCCTGAAATCTTCGCAAGTTCCTATGACTTGAGTCAAAAATTGTATACAACTTTCAGGCTATGACACTCATCGAAACAATCTACCGGCGATAATCCCGGGCCGGGCCTATGATCGGCGCATCTACTGAAACGGAGTACCGATCATGTTCTTTAACGGCCTGTTGTGCAGTTTGCTCGCCGCCTACGCCTGTGGCGCCAGCGGTACCTTTGAATCGCCAGAACGCGAAGCTTAGCCCTTGGATCAAGACGTGCCAGCCATTACCCTGTGACGGATTGACCCAGGAGGAAGGCATATCTCTCAAATCCGTTTGTGTATTTTGCGGTGCCAACGCCGGCACTGATCCGGCTTACACCGAAGCCGCCCAAGCCCTTGGCCGGGCACTCGCCGAGCGCCAACTGACGCTGGTTTACGGCGGTGGTGCCGTGGGCCTGATGGGCCTGGTGGCGGACGCCGCGCTGGCCGCCGGCGGCGAAGTGATCGGGATCATTCCGCAAAGCCTGATGGACAAGGAGATCGGCCACAAAAACCTGACGCGCCTCGAAGTCGTCGATGGCATGCACGCGCGCAAGGCGCGCATGGCCGAGCTGAGCGATGCGTTCATCGCGTTGCCCGGCGGTCTCGGCACGCTGGAAGAGCTGTTCGAAGTCTGGACCTGGGGCCAGCTCGGCTACCACGGCAAACCGCTGGGGCTGCTTGAGGTGAACGGTTTTTACAGCAAACTCACGGCTTTTCTTGACCATATCGTCGGCGAAGGCTTCGTTCGCGCCCCACACCGTGACATGCTGCAAGTGAGCGAATCAGCACAATCGCTGCTCGACGCCCTGGATAACTGGAAGCCGACCGTCACGCCCAAGTGGGTCGACCAAAAACCCGGCTAACCGCCGGGCACCGATACAGGGCAGAATACGCGCCGCTCAACCTCACCTTCGACCCCAGAGGATCGCCCATGGCCAAACCCAATTACTCCTTCGCCAAACGTCAACGAGACCTGGAAAAGGAAAAGAAGAAAGAGGAAAAGCTTCAGCGCAAGAAACAGCAGGCTGAAGAAGCGGCACTGAACCCTGACGGTGAAGTGGCGACTGATGACGATGTTGATGTTGATGCACCGAAAGACCAGGCGCCTGACGCCTGAGCTGATTGCTGACTCGCTCCCTGCGGGAGCGATCTGTGGTGAGGGGATTTATCCCCGATGGGTCGCGAAGCGGCCCCAAATTGTTTTGCGACTGCTTCGCAGCCGATCGGGGATGAATCCCCTCGCCACAAAAGCTCCCCACACTCGATTGTCTTCACTCCAATGGCATCACCGTGACCCGCACTTCCGGATCATGCGAACCGCCCCCAAGAATCACCC
>Ga0207706_10006143_pt1 | contig 11154 bp, 15 predicted proteins | sample KBSC53metaG_FD_184318 | JGI IMG/M metagenome (GOLD analysis project Ga0207706, IMG submission 184318) | Corn rhizosphere microbial communities from Kellogg Biological Station, Michigan, USA - KBS C5-3 metaG (SPAdes) (version 2) | ecosystem: Host-associated > Plants > Roots > Rhizosphere > Soil ... | reverse complement strand
CGCGGTTGAGCAAAGTGGAGAAGGGAAGCGTACACGCCGCGGTGCTTGCTGCAGCGGGATTGATTCGCCTCGACGTCGCGCGCCGGATCACGATGTATCTCGAGCCTCCCGAATGGCTTCCCGCAGCGGGCCAGGGATCGATTGCGATACAGATTCGTGGGGACGATTCCAGAATGCGGGGTTTGTTGCTGCCGCTCGACCACCAGCCAACTTCGATCGCCACCCGGGCGGAGCGAGCTTTTCTGGCGGCGCTGGAGGGCGGCTGCCAGGTCCCGATCGGCGCCCTCGTCGCCGACAACGGCGGCACACCTACATTATATGGTATGCTGGCTGACTTGACCGGCCGGCACATCGTGCGCGGCTCGCGCCCGCTTGATCCAGAGTCGCCCGAGACCACAGGCGAAGCACTCGCTGCGGAGATTCGTTCTCGCGGGGGCGGAAGTCTGCTTGTAGAGCTTCGCCAGTTATCAAAAATTCCTGCGCCACAACCAGAATAGATGGCTCGGTTCCCGAATTATCGGCCGCGGCGGCTTCGCCGCACTGCCGCCCTACGAAACCTCGTCCGCGAAACCCATCTCGCGCCATCGCAGCTGGTGCTGCCCGTCTTCGTCCGCGACGGCGGGAAAGTTCGCCGCGCCGTCGGGTCAATGCCTGGCGTGAATCAGACTTCCGTCGACGAAATGCTTCGCGATGCCGAGGCGGCGGCGACGGCAGGAGTGGGCGGGATCATCTTCTTCGGTGTTCCGGAGTCCAAGGATGCAACGGGCTCGTCAGCGTGGGACGATAAAGGCGCCGTCCAGCTAGGCGTGCGCGCGGTCAAGAAAGAGTTTCCCGATCTCGTCGCGATCACGGATGTGTGCATGTGCGAATACACGGATCATGGACATTGTGGCATTCTCCGCGACGGCGAAGTCGACAACGACGCGACCCTGGAGCTGCTGTCGCGAGCCGCACTCTCGCATGCCTGCGCTGGCGCCGACATCGTGGCACCGAGTGATATGATGGACGGGCGTGTCCAGGCGATCCGGACTGCACTCGACGACAACGACTGTTCGAGTGTCGCCATTCTGAGCTACGCGGCAAAGTATGCTTCCGCGTACTACGGTCCTTTCCGCGAAGCTGCCGAGTCCGCTCCCAAATCTGGAGACCGGCGTGGTTATCAGATGGATCCGGGGAATGCAGAAGAAGCCATGCGGGAAGTTCGCGCAGATATCGATGAAGGTGCTGACGCAATCATGGTGAAGCCAGCTGGGCCGTACCTCGACATTGTCACCCGCGTCAAGAGCGAAACCGGCTATCCTGTCGCCGCTTATCAGGTGAGCGGCGAATACGCGATGATTTGCGCCGCCGCCGAACGCGGCTGGATCGATCGGGAAAGGGTGATGATGGAGTCCCTGCTTGGAATCCGTCGCGCCGGGGCGGACTTCATCGTGACTTACTTCGCGACGGAAGCTGCAAGGCAACTCGGCAGGTGATTATCGTAAGCGGTTATCTTTGTTGTGATGCGATATAGAGAATTCCCTGGCACTGATGTTCGAGTCAGCGAAATCGGATTCGGCACCTGGACGCTCTCCACAGGCTGGTGGGGGGAAAAGTCCGACGACGAAGCCGTCGCACTGCTGCGCAGTGCGCGCGAGAAGTTCGGCATCAACTTCTTCGATACCGCAGACACCTACGGAAGTGGCCGCGGCGAGCGACAGCTGGCGACGGCCTTCCGCGGTCGGCGCGCCGACGTCGTCTACGGAACGAAGATCGGCTACGACATCTATGATCCCGCCGCGCAGCAGGCTCGGCGCGGACAGAGCGAGCTGCCGCAGAAGTTCAATCGCGATTACATCCGGTTTGCTGTAGAGCGGTGTCTCGAGCGACTCGAGACCGACTACATCGACGTGCTTCAGCTTCACAACATCAAGATGGAGCACGTGCGCGATGGTTCCATCTGGCGGACACTGCGCGAGCTGAAGGAAGAAGGCGTCGTGAAAGTGTGGGGCGCCGCGTTCGGTCCGGCGATCGGCTGGCTTTATGAGGCGGTCGAGCTGTGCGAGCGCGAGAGCGACATCGGCACCATCCAGATGATCTGGAACATTCTCGAACAACATCCCGGCACGGCGATGGTGGAGGCGGCGCGCGAGTCAGCGCCTGATTGCTGCTTCAACATCAGGGTGACTCACGCCTCGGGAATGCTGGAAGGCAAGTACACCGAGGATACCGTTTTTGCGCAGAACGACCATCGCCGGCACCGGCCCCGGTCGTGGCTCACCAACGGCCTCCAGAAGATCCGGACGCTCGATTTTCTCACTACCCAGATGACTCTTGGTCAGGCCGCTCTCAAATGGCTGCTTGCCGAGCCGCGGGTGGTGACGACGCTGCCCAACATCTACGATCTCCCACAGCTGGAGGAATTCGCGCTGGCCTCCGACAAACCGGATCTGACTTCAGCCGACCTCGAGCGCGTCGCCGAGCTCGCCGCCCGAAACTTTGGGGTTGAAGAAGACCAAATGAGCTACAAGGGCACGATGCAGCGGGTTACTGCGTGATCAATCTCTGGCACGAGCTGCCGTCAGGCATACATCCGCCGGACAACGTTACCGCTGTAATCGAGATTCCCGCCGGGAGTCGTAACAAGTACGAGCTGGACAAGACGAGTGGGATGATCAGGCTCGACCGTGTCCTTTATTCAGCGGTGCACTACCCGGGTGATTACGGATTCATTCCGCGCACGCTGCACGAGGACGGGGATCCGCTCGATGTGCTGGTGCATTTGAACGAGCCTACATTTCCCGGCTGCCAGATCGACTGCCGCCCGCTCGGCGTCCTCAAGATGCTCGACAGGGGTGAGCCGGACGACAAGATTCTGGCCGTGCCGTGTCACGATCCGTACTACCACGAGTACTTCGACATTGCCGATCTTTCACAGCATTACCTGAAGGAAGTGGAGCACTTCTTCCATATCTACAAGGATCTCGAGGGACGTCGCGTCGAGATCATCGGCTGGCAGAAGAGCGAAGTAGCGGCGCGCGTGATCAATGAATCGATCGTGCGGTACCAGGAACGGTTCCACCAGGTAGGCACCTGAATCTTCATTTGCGCTCCGGCTTGTCGACGGCCGGTGGCGGGAGGGATAAATGAACCGGCAGCGCTCAATTGCGGTTTCATTCGCGGTGACGATGTTGGTAATGTCGCTCGCCGTCGCGTGCGACAAGGACAACCAGCAGGCAGTCAAGGGACCAAACGCCCCCGGCGGCGCCAGCCATGACACCGTCAGCGACATCGCGCTCAGCGAAGACGGACTCGGCCAGGTCCAGATTGGAATGAACCTGGACGATGCGGTCAACATGGGACTTCTGAATCAAAACCCGACGATGAACACGAGCTGCGATTTCGTGTATCCGGCTGTCGGCTCCGGGTTGCCCGAAGTGGCGGTGATGGTCGTACGCGGCCGAATTGCCCGCATCGATGTTGATACCGGTACGGTGACGACCGAGGACGGCGTCAAGATTGGCGACAGCGAGGACAAGGTCAGAAGCATCTACGGCGACGATCTCAAGGTCGAGCCGCACAAGCAGGTTGAGGGCGGCCACTACATGACGGTCGCTGGTGACAGCGCGAGCGCGGGCAAGGCACTCGTGTTCGAGACCGACTCGCAACAGCGAGTATCGAACTTCAGGGCAGGCAGACTCCCGGAGGTCAACTGGGAGGGATGCCAGAGGTGACCGGCGCTTGAGGGCGTGACCCAGCCCTTCCTGACGGCGCAGTGGCGCTACCTCGCCATGCTCCACTTCGAGGTAGACGAGTCCGTGCTCGCTCCGTTGGTGCCAAAGGGAACTGAGCTCGACGACTTGAACGGACGGCACTTCGTCAGCCTCGTCGGATTCCTCTTTCTCGACACGCACGTGCTTGGCTTGCCCGCGTTCCTGCACCAGGACTTCGAGGAAGTCAATCTCCGTTTCTACGCGCGCCGAGTGGTCGATGGCGAGCAGCGCCACGGCGTCGTGTTCATTCGTGAGCTCGTTCCGCTTCCTCTGGTCGCCGGTGTCGCGCGATTGACCTACAATGAGCCGTATCGCACGGTCCCAATGCGTTACTCCATCGTCAAAACAGATTCGGAGCTCCAGAGTGTCGAGTACCAGTTCGGTAGCCCTGCCGACCTGTGCCAGATGGGGGTTCACGTGGAGGGTGAGCCAACCCAAATAAGACCGGGATCAGAGGAGGAGTTTTTCTCCCACCGTGAGTGGGGCTTTACGCGGCAGCGAGACGGAGGCACTGTCGAGTATCGAGTTGACCACGCCCGCTGGAGCGTCTGGCCAGCGACCGGTTGCCAGCTCGACGGACCGATGGGGGAATTCTACGACGAGCCGTTTGCTAGTATACTCTCAGAGTCGCCGGCATCGGCGTTCGTTGCGGATGGCTCCGCTGTCGCGGTCCACATGCCACAACGAATCGCTTAACATTTTCCACTACTCCAATGGCAACGACTGCACAGGAAACCGACCTCCGCTATCCAGTCGGCAAGTTTGATTTCGATGCGCCGATAAGTGAGGCGGACCACCCAATCCTGATTGCTACAATCGCCGAGACTCCCGGAGCGCTTCGGTCGGCCGTGGCTGGTTTGTCGCGCGACCAGCTCGAGACGCGTTACCGACCAGGCGGCTGGACAGTGAAGCAGGTCGTGCATCATGTGCCGGATAGCCATCTCAACGCATATACGCGGTTCAAGCTCGCGCTCACGGAGAACGAGCCGACGATCAAACCTTACGACGAAGCGGCGTGGGCCGAGCTTGCTGACTCCCGGCGGGTGCCGATCGAAGTCTCGCTGGAGCTGCTCGACGCCCTTCATCTCCGGTGGGTTACCGTGCTGCGCTCGATGGATCCCGCCGATTTCCAGCGCGGGCTCCGTCATCCAGAGCAGGGACGCGTGCTGACCCTGCAGCAGATGCTGGGTCTTTACGCGTGGCATGGGCGGCATCATGTGGGGCACATCACATCGTTGAAAAAGCGGGAAGGCTGGTAAGCCTGATTCACCGCTGTGTCGATCTACCGCGCGCGCATTACGGCACCGCGCTTGCCACTCTGAGCATTCCAAACAACAGGTGGTAGCTGTGGCGTCGAGAAAGAAAATGAATCCGCGGCGCGCGACGTGGCTGCTGGTGGGAGCGGGCGCGGCGATGGTGGCAGGGAGAGTGGTGGAGCGCGGACTCGAATCGGGGTGGCGCGCCTGGAAGAAGGAAGATCCGCCGGAGAAGCCCTGGCGGAGTGCCAGCTGGCCGCAGGCCCTGGCGTGGACCGCTCTGTCAGCGGCAGCGGTTGCGACGGCGGAGCTCGTGGCGCGGCGCAGCGCACATTTGGGCCTGCGCCAGCTCACCGGCAAACGGATGCCAGCCGGCCTGTGAAACACTCGCCCGGGTTTCTCAAGCTCGTCGACGATGTCAGAGCCCGGGTGCGTGAGATCACCGTCGAGGATGCGCGCAAAAAACTCGACAGCGGTCGCGCGCGGCTGATCGATGTTCGCGAAGAAAGCGAATGGGCGGCGGGCCACATCCGTGGGGCGGAGTACATAGGACGTGGCGTGCTCGAGCGCGACATCGAGCAGAAGATCCCCGACCGGAACGCCGAGCTCGTGCTTTACTGCGGCGGCGGCTTCAGATCCGCGCTGTCGGCGGAGAATCTCCAGAAAATGGGATACACGAACGTGTCATCCATGGCCGGCGGCTGGCGCGAGTGGAAGGAGAAAGGCCACCCGATTGAATGAGATTGGCAAAGTACTTGACAACGCAAAGTAAACTCCTAAGTTATGGCCAGGGCCAAACAGGGAGTCTCAGTGCTGCGCCTTGTCCTGATCACCACTTCTCTCGTCAACAGCGTCGCCGGTCTCGGACTCGCATTTGAGTGGTATCGCTACCGGAGCGATGAAGGGATGCCGATCGTCGTCCTGTTCGTCGCGGTCTCGCTCGTAATCCAGGGGCTCTTCACAATCGGACACATCGAGCACTTCTGGAAACGCGTTGGGGTTCCATCGTCCCAGCTCTTCGTGGCGGGTGAGTCCGCCGCGGCATTGGTCGGGGGGATGGCGATACTGCAGGGCATCCTCTACAACCTGCATCCGGTCAACGGCGACTACGAGTTCGGGCCGCTCCTGGCTGCGACGCTGATGTCGACGCAGGCTACGCTCGGCCTCGTTTTCGCGGCGCGCAGCGATGCCTTTCGTGTCGTCGCGGCCAGCTCCAAACGGTAACGAGATTGCCGATGCTCAAGTTCTTCGTGATGCTGTTCTCGATCGCGAATTGCGCCGGCGGACTGGTGTTGATTGCGACGTGGGGCGCGATGTCGCAGCGGGTGCCAGTCATCGTGCTGTTCATCGGCGGCTCCCTGCTCATACAGGGAGCGTATACGCTGCTCTACATGCACGGAGAGCTGGATCGTTGGGGCGACCTGGCCACGGGTGCCCTCTTCGCCGGCGAGGGCCTCTCGGCATGCGTCGGCCTCGCCATGCTGGTGCTCGGGATCATCCACAACATGCAGCACGACGACCTGGAGATGGCCCCGGTGCTGGCCGGGGCATTGTTGTTCCTACAGGCCGTACTCGTGCTTCTCTATTTGCTAGCGACCAACTCGTTCAAGCCAAGGGTGGTCTCGTAGCTGGTCCGAACTACGAAGTCGAGTCTAGGGCTTCAGCTCACCGTGATCGACCGGCTCGCGTCCCCTGCGCAAGAACAGAAACTCGTAGAGAAGAGCGGCGACCAAACCGCCGGTGATCGGCGCGAACCAGTAGAGTAGCTGTGCCTCGTAAATCCCGCTCGCGACAGCGGGTCCGAAAGCGCGCGCCGGATTGAGTGCCGATCCTGTGAGCGGTCCGATTGCGAGAATGACCGCCGCCAGGGTGAAGCCAATCGCAAGTCCGCCGACCTTCGGTCCCCGCTGATCGACCGCAGTGCCGAAGATCACGAACACCAGGAAGAAAGTCCCGATCGCCTCGAGCATGAAAGCCTGGCCGCCGCTGAGGTCGAGCGAGACAGAAAGCCCGCCGCCTCGAGTCGCCGCGAAGATCGCCTCGGGGAAGCTCGCCTTCAGCGCGTACCCGGCGACTACCGCGCCTATGACCTGCGCGACGATGTACAGGGCCGCCATCATCACCTCGATTCGCCGCGTCACGAGGAATCCCAGTGTGACGGCAGGGTTGAAGTGACCCGAGATACGCATCAGCGCGCTCACCATCACCGCGAGGATGAGTCCGTGCGCCAGCGCGGCTGCGACGAGTCCCGCGGCCACATTTCCAGTCAGCCGGGCAGTCATTATCGAACCGCTCCCCACGAAAACGAGAGCGAATGTCCCGATGAATTCGGATGCGAAGTGGCGCCACGCGTCCCGCATATGCTGCCCCCGAAAAGAGTGGTGGCCGCGGTCGCGTCAGATCTTCAGATCACACGGCGCAACACCAGCGCGGCGTTGATTCCGCCGAAGCCGAAAGAGTTCGTGAGAATGTGCTCGACGCGCTCTTTCCGCCCGGTTCCCTGCAGGAAGTTAAGATCGCAGGCTTTGTCCGCAACCTGCAGATTCACCGTCGGCGGCAGCCACTCTCGCTCTATTGCCAAAGCGCAGATTGCGGTTTCGATCGCGCCCGAGGCACCGAGGGCATGACCGTAGTAGCCCTTCGTCCCGCTGATCGGAATCCGGTACGCGTGATCGCCGAGCACTTGCTTGATCGCCATCGTTTCGGTCGAGTCGTTGAGCGGCGTCGAGCTGCCGTGTGTGTTGACGTAGTCTATCTCGTCAGCCGAGACGTTCGCGTCGCTTAGCGCGAGGCGCATCGAGCGCGCCGCCTGGGAACCGTCGGGCCGCGGAGCAGTCATGTGGTGCGCATCGTTGGTCGTGCCGTAGCCGGCGATCTCCGCGTAGATCTTCGCGCCGCGCGCGGTGGCGCGTTCGTACTCCTCGAGAACCATCACTGCCGCGCCTTCGCCCATTACGAAGCCATCCCGATCCTTGTCGAAGGGACGCGATGCCTTGTCCGGCTCTTCATTTCGCGTCGACATGGCGCGGATCAGCGCGAACGCGCCGAACGTGAGCGGTGCCAGGGGCGCCTCAGCGCCGCCGGCTATCATAATGTCGGCGTAGCCGTCGCGGATCTGCCTGAAGGCATCGCCGATTGCGATTGCCCCCGATGCACAGCTCATGGCATTCGTCGAGTTGGGACCCATCGCCCCGAGCTCGATTGCGATGTTGCAGCTCGCCGCTCCTCCGAACACCGCCAGTGCCAGCGTCGCGTCCACCGCGCGCAGGCCTTGCTGGAGATAGACCGCAAGCTGTCCCTCGGCGTAGCCCACGCCGCCGAGCGCAGTGCCCATGTTGGCACCGACGCGCTCCCGATCCTCTTTGGTGAGGTCGAGGTCAGCATCATCGAGCGCGAGATGGGCACCGACCACTGAGAACTGGCCAAATCGATCCAGCCTTTTGGCGCGTTTCGACTCGAGATGATCCGTGACCACAAAATCATTAATCTCGGCGGCGTTGTGGCTGCGGAACTCGGAAGGGTCGAAGCGGGTGATCGATCGCACCGCTGAGCGCTGCTGCTGTAGTCCCTCCCAAAAGCCCTCGCGCGCGGTTCCGATGGGCGTGATAGGTCCGATTCCCGTGATTACTACTCTGCGTCTGCTCACTTTATACCTCAGTTACAGCTGTGTGCGCTGACCGCTTCTCTGCGATCTCCGCCAGACCGGCGAGCGTGCGCGATGCAATGCCGTGCACGAAAACCGGTCCAATAACCTGCGTTGCCGCAAACTCGCCAACGACTGGCCAGTCAGGCCCGTTCCATAAGTGCACAATCCGTACGTGCGTGCCTTCCGCGGCGGAGGAAAACGTCCACTCCACCTCCATACCCTTGGTTATACCTTCGATGTGCCTGAATCGGATCGCTGGTTTGCTTTCGTCTACAGCCATCACCGAAAGCCACCACGTCGGCCATCTCAGAGCGGGTCCACTTCGCCATCCCCGGATAGGGATCCCAAATGGCCGATAGGCCGACATCTCGACGATACCTCCACCGTCTGAGCGCTTCTCGCGAAATCGGACGTAGCGGTAGTGGGTCAGATACGTCGGCCATTTTTCGACGTGCGATGCGAGGCGGAACATCACCTGCGCGGGAGCGTGTACGTATTGCGAATCGACTTCCTCCATCGAGCAATCAGTAGGCATGGGCCCGAGCTCGAATGGAGGTGTTGCAAGCGCCGTCATGAGCGTACCGGAGTCCAGCTGGTTGACACGCGAAAGCCGCGACGACGATGAGCAACGGGTCTGCGCGCGACTGCGTTGTGTACTGTATCCGCCAGCTCTCCGGGCGTGAAACCCCGCATCACGGAGACGACGCCATCATGGCGGCTAACGGCATGAAATCGGAGGGGAAACGAGACCAACCAGAGGCCGGCTGCCGCGAGCCAGCTGCGCCTGATATCGCTGACGATCACTTTGACACGCGCCACCCGGTTCATTTCCCGTAACAGCTGGAGCGCGTCTTTCCCGCCGAAGTGATGCAGCACCTGCGAGCACATCACGATGTCGATGCTGCCGTTCGCGAAAGGCAGCCGGAGCGCATCGCCGCAGACCGGAAAACTCACCGATGACTTGCTGGCCTTGGCGAGCGCCGCCGCGGCATCCAGCCCGATCGTCGTGAGCTGCACGCCTTGCTGGTGCGCAATCTCGCGCGCCCGACGGGGGATATCTCCGAGCCCGGTACCAACGTCGAGCAGGGTGGCGACGCTGCCGACTCCATCGAGTGCCTGCTTGACCTCCTCGATCGCGCAGCTCGTCCCTCCAAACAGCGCATTTGCCCGCGCCACGTCGGCGAGCGAGCGTGTGACGATTGTGGGGTCGACATCCGGCGAGTCGAGATACTCGACGCCGCGACGGCGGCGCGGAGTCAACAGCTTCGGCATCACGTCAGCGCTCTAACTGGGCGTAGCCGCCACGGTAATACAAGAGCGGCGTTCCACTCTCGGCGCGCGTCGCTTTGACCTCTCCGATGACCAATGTGTGATCGCCACCTTCGTAGGTCGACACGCGGGCGCACTCGATGACGGCGAGCACATCCTCGAGGATTGCGTATCCGTCGACGGATCGAATGAAGCCGACGCCATCGAAGCGGTCAATGTCCACAATTGAAAATCTGCGCGCGATCTGCTCCTGTTTTGCCGAAAGAACGTTGACCACGAACCCCGGGCACGTCGTGAGCGCTTCGTGAACCGACGCGGTCTTCTCGATGCAGATCAGCACCAGCGGTGGCTGGAGACTCACCGAGGAGAACGCGCTCACGGTCATTCCCTGATCGGTGCCCTCCGATCCTTTCGTTGTCACGACGGTGACACCCGACGCGAATCTGCCGAGCACCGCGCGAAACTCGTCTGAACTGACGCTCAATTCTTGAAGGCCGGTGAGATGAAGAGTTGGAACAAAAAGCGCGGGTTAAGCACGACGCGTGGCGGCACGAAGTCTCCGGTTACTCCAACCAGCAGATCCGCCATCTCCTTGCGGCGCGAAAGGGTCTTCGCGGCGTTATTCACCAAATATGGATGCGCGATAGCCATTCCGACGATGCGCTCGAGCTTCCACTTGCCTGCAAACTCGCGCCTGCGGGCGCGATCGTAGCCCGCCAGGATCGAGCGCTCTTCCTTCGGCGATCGCTCGAGCGCTTCGGCAAGGTAGGGCGCGAGGAGCTCGCCACCGCGGAGCGCCGCGTAAATCCCTTCTCCAGTAAAAGGATCGAAGAAATCAGCCGCGTCACCGACTAGCGCCGCGCCGGGAGCCCAGGCGCGCCGCGAGCTCGTGGCAAATGGTCCGGTTGCCCGCACGGGATTTACTCGCTCCGCACCAACGAAACGCTCAGCGAGGTGCGGGCGCGATGCAATCCATCGTTCCAGAAAAGCCGTCTTGTCGTCACCGATCTCCCTTGCACGCGACATCGGAATGACGACGGCGACGTTCATCAGTCCGCCACCGACGGCTACCACCCCGAAGTAACCATCGCGATCGACGTGCATCTCGGGACCGGCGGCGGCGGCAAGGCCACCGTGTGGACGTGCGACCTGAGCGCCGAGTACGTGAAGATCAACGGCGAGTACCGCACGTGATGGACACCATCCCCCCGCCGGCCGCCAGGGCCAAAGA
>Ga0207706_10006138_pt1 | contig 11158 bp, 10 predicted proteins | sample KBSC53metaG_FD_184318 | JGI IMG/M metagenome (GOLD analysis project Ga0207706, IMG submission 184318) | Corn rhizosphere microbial communities from Kellogg Biological Station, Michigan, USA - KBS C5-3 metaG (SPAdes) (version 2) | ecosystem: Host-associated > Plants > Roots > Rhizosphere > Soil ... | reverse complement strand
ATGCTCGCTGAAGCAATTTGGCCGAGTGCCAGTATGCGGAAGCGCAATGTATCTCCGCGCCAATTCTCCTGGTCTATCGCGATCATCCCTCCAAGGTGACCGTTGGCGCGGCCGAGGCCCTCTTTGAGACGGCGGACAGCCTCGACCTTCCCCAGATGATGGGCGACTATGACTGTGACGGGATCACTCATGGAAAGTGTACTTGCGTAAGTTGGACGTGCACGCGCGCTATCATGATCTAAAAAATGAAACGGGCTATTGGCCGAGAGCCGACATTCGGGAATGACCGCGACCTGTTGCTATCGGTCGATTTTCTCCGAAGCAGACATCTGCAGTTTTACTCAATTACCTTGTCGGCGCTGACCAAAAGGGACTGCGGGATGGCAAGGCCGAGCGCTTTGGCGGTCTTGCCGTTGATCACTAATTCAAATTTCGTGGGCTGCTCGACGGGCAACTCCGCAGGTTTAGCACCCTTGAAAATCTTGTCCACGTAGGTGGCCGCGCGTAGAGACTGCTCGGCAAGGCTCGGCCCGTAACTCATCAGAACACCAGCGTCCGCATATATCCGATCCTGTGCCACGGCTGGCAGCCGATGTTTCGCGGTCAATTCTGCAATCTGGGCTTTTTGTTGCTGGAAAAGCCCATCGTTGAACACGATCAGCGCATCGGCATTTTGCCGGCGCATGATGGAGAATGCGTTGTGAATTTCCTGAGGAGTCTTCGCCTCCGCACGCAGAACCTTAACGCCGCGCTTCTGCCCTTCGGTCTGGACCCTCTCCGAAGTCTTGACATTGGACATGTTGGATGGATTTACCAGGACAGCCACGCGTGACAGCCTGGGCACCATACTAAGCAGCATCTCAATCTGCTTCAGATATACGTCTCCAGCCATGCTCGACAAACCGGTAATGTTGCTTGCAGGTCGCGCGAGGCTCTTAACGAATCCACTTCCGACCGGGTCGCCGATGTTTCCCATTACGATCGGGATTGTGGTGGTCGCCTTTTGCGCGGCGCTGATGGCCGGAGTGCCCGCGGTTACGATGACGTCCACTTTGAGATTCACCAACTCGGCTGCAAGACCCGGAAGGCGCTCGTTGTTTCCTTCGGCAGAGCGCCATTCGATAACCAGGTTCTTGCCCTCGACATAGCCGAGCTCGCGCAGGCCCTGCCTGAACGGGCCGTAATAGTAGTCGGAGTCGACAAAATCCACATGACGCTGTGAGAGGAAACCGACGCGCCAGACTTTGCCCTGCTGTTGGGCGAACGCAAATGGCGCGGCAAGCACACTCGCGCCAAACGCAACGACCACTTTTCGGCGATTGTTCATACGTTTCCCTAGACGCGACCATTATGCCAAATCACGCAAGGGGCGGCGGACTACAGAATTTATCCAAACAGGTGCGGCGCGAAGATCGAGCGTTGAATTTAAACGTAACAGCGAGCGGCCGGTTGTGGCATTGACATTAGATGTACTACGCGCCGATTTGCCGCGCTTATCCCTTGCCATTTTTAGTTGTCGAAGTCACCGCGAATGCCTCCTCTGAATATGCGTGGTTTACACTTGTATGGACGCAGATTGGTCCGAAAAAACCATATATCAATTACGCCCGCGGCCGTATCCCAGCGTTGTATCTTTTACCGACTCCGGCCACGGTTGAAGCGCGGCGCGATCGCAAATTTGCTCTAAGAACTATTGTTTGCATTCGGGTCGAGTGTTATCTTTTTGACGGTGGCGCGCAACACCACGTCCCTTACAGAGAACAACTCTCTGAGCATTTTTTCTGGAGGCCATTATGCATAAAAAACTTTTTTCCATCGTTTTAGGCACTGCAATGGGTTTGTTGTTCAGCCCGGGAGCCTTTGCAGGCTTCACGGTCTTCGAGGCGGCTGGCGCAAATCCTGCGGCAATCACACCCACCCGTGATGCATTCCGAGCCTCAGTGGGAGGCGGAACCACTGCCGGCGCGAACGGCTCGTTTGGCGGCTTGAGGCGCGAGATCAACTGGGACGGCGTGCCAGATATGTTCTCGGATCCGAACGCGCTGCCGGCCAATTTCTTCAATGTAAACTCGCCGCGAGGGGTCGTCTTTAGTACCCCGGGCACAGGCTTCCTGGTGAGCGCTAACGCAGGCGCAATCTCTCCCATTTTGTTCGGCTTCCCGAACGATTTTCAGGTGTTCAGCGCACAGAGGCTCTTCAGCGCGGTCAACAGCAATATCACGGACGTACAGTTCTTTTTGCCGGGAACATCAACAGCGACCACGACAAGTGCTTTCGGCCTGGTCTTTGTCGACGTCGAGGTCGCTAATTCGACACGGCTCGATTTCTTTGACCTGCAGAACAATCTCATCTTTTCGAGGACCGCCCTCGTCGGCGGCAATCAGGGCCTGACCTTCCTTGGCGGAGTCGCGAACGCCGGAGAACTGATCGCTCGCGTCAGGATCACGTCAGGTGCGAACACCCTCGTCGCGAACGGCGTCCTGGGCAACCAAATTGACGACATAGTGGTAATGGACGACTTTCTCTATGCTGAGCCACTCGCCATTGGGGCAGTGCCGGAACCGCAAAGTTATGCGCTGATGCTGGCGGGCCTCGGCTTAGTGGGATGGGTGGCGCGTCGCAGAAAGCGCGTTCAGTAACCGAATTGCAATTAACCAGAAAACCCCGCTTCGGCGGCGTTTGTTTTTCGAGCCTGGCGAATGTCCACTGTTGGCCGGCCATCCACATTCGCGACTAACCGCTTCCGATCCAATCCAGACGATCAAAATTCTCGCAAGCGGACCTTCAACGCGTCAGATTAATGGCGCTAATATCGGGGCCGTGCAAGTCGTTTCACTTCGTTAATGGCGCAATGGCACTTGGACGATTAGGCCATCGCTCACGCCCCGATCACTTCTTCTTGGTCGTGACGGCTGCGCTCGACGCTGCTGCTTTTACATTAGTTTCCGCCGCATCTATTCCTTGCTTCGCAGCCTTGCCCAAGGCGTCGAAAGCCTGCTGCGTGGACGCGAACGCTGCCTTCATTGCGTTCACGGCGGGTTCCGCACCACCGGGCGCGTTCTGTAACAATTCTGTCATCGCCCCCTGCGTCTCCTGACGCATTGCATTGAAACGCTCCTCCATGACCGCAGCGATCTGGCGCTGCGTTTGTGCCGCGATCTCGTAAAGCTTGCGCGAATAGTCGAGCGCACCTTCCGCTGCCTTTTCGATGAGTTTGTTTGGCACGACGGGTGCGCTGCGTGGATCATCAGCAGACCTGAAACTCTGCTCGGATGCCGACTGCTCGGTAATGAAGGCCTTTGCGGCTTCCATCTGTAAGTGCATTAACTTGGTCGCAGCATCCATCGACAGATTCGCCAGCTTGAAAGCGGCTTCCACATTGCCTTTACCCGCAGTGCCAATTTGATCGGCCAGTTTGTTCATTGTCGCCTCCTTTAAATTATTTAGATTAAATAGCATCCTAATCGGTGCGTCACCGGCTTCGTTGACGGAGATCAAATTGGACAAGCGTTACGATGGGGAATTCCAATTTGCCACCATTTATCTGACTCAAAATATCTACAGATACGCCAAGGGCGGCAGGCCGGGGAGCTATTCACAGGGACGATGCAGAGGACCTGATCGCCAAAATTCAAAAGTCACTGTGATCGTCCGCACCCCGCTCAGCGACGATCGCACGATGCGCTAAATTTTGCGCTGGCCGGCCTCAGTGGCGTTGCGACCCTGTTTCGCAAATAGATCACGGCGGAATCTTGTGCGCCGCCGCAAAAAATCTAGTTCAAGCTTCGATTGAACACGAATATTCGCTGCATCGCTTTTGATTTATCAATGGAAGAAAAGAGCGGCGCCTAACATTGGTCCGGTTTCGGCGAGTATGGGCAACCGCCGCTCCAGTCCGTAAACGGGTTCACATGGATCTTTGACGCCCAGCGGCCGACCCGTTCAGTGCTACCCTAGAATTTGTTCAATCTGCTCGCGATGAAGCAACTCGTGTGCGAAGTCTTCCAGTTCGGGACCGAGAGCGTCCCGTGCGGACACCATACCAACCGGCTGTCCATTCTCGACGACCGGGACGTGTCTAAAACCGCCCTCGTACATGACGTGAAGCGCATGCCCTAAAGTCTTGTCCGGGTCTATGGACTGAAGGTTGCGGGTCATGACTTCGGCGACCTGCGTGGTTTTTGCATCACGCTCATTTGCAATGACCCGAAATAATGCGTCGCGCTCCGTAAATATTCCTGCGAGCCTGCCTTCGTCCACGATCATCAAAGCCCCTATCTGGTTTACTCGCATCAGCCGGGATGCCTCTACGACCGTGGTACTCCCCGCACAAGTAATTAATTTCTGATCCTTTATGATCGTTCGGATGGGACGGTATGGCATGTGGGGCCTCCCAATGCAGGAGATTGAAAATCGAGTCGGGCATCTTTATATGGTTAGAGTTCGAATGCAATCAGGCTCATTCGATCACACTTCCCTGCAAATAACTTTACGCGCCCGTAACCTGTCCGTAGTCGTCCGGCGACGCCATAAATCGCTGCTAAAGCCGAAAAGCATTTTCACCACCTTTGGTTCCTTCGCGCGGAATATTTAGCCGCTCAGGCGCCGTCTTGTCGGGATGATCAGCGCTCATCAACGCGCGGAACACCAAGACCGGAATAGAGGCACGATGTAACACGCGGTCCGCTTCGCTACCCATGATCAGCGAAACCAATCCCCGGCGATAGCGGGAGGTCATAACAATAAGATCGCAACCACGATCATTGGCCGTATTGATAATCGCGTCATACGGATGATCATTGGTTGCCACCACGGTTTCGCAAGGCACCCCGGCCAACGTTGCGGCCTTGCGCGCAAAATCAAGAAAGTTCACCGCGCAATCATTTGCGTCGTCTGAGGCCTTTTCCTGTGCAACCGGGTCCGAGTAACCCGTCTCTCCCAACGCCATTATGAGACGGTAATCCGGCACGACGTGTATCCCAGTCACCTTCGACCCGCAAAGCTTTGCCAACTCGATACCGCGTTCAATGGCTCTTTCCGAATGCTCCGACCCGTCGGTCGGCATCAAGATATTTTTGAACATAACCCTTCCGACTATATAGTTTTACGTTCATTACACACGTTGCAGAGCACCATTCGCCAGCGAGCATGATAGCCTCGCCGCATTGCCCACGGCGAAATGCCGGAATCAGCCTCGCCGTCTTTAGAAGTCCTCCGCCAACGACAGCGGTGACCCATCTGCTTTTTAGATGGCTGAATCACCCCGAAAGTTGCGCTAAATGGATTTGTTAATTAAGTACGAGTGCGGCATTTCGCCTGACGGCTTTCCAGCACTCAAGCCGAATCGTCGGAACGAAATTCAAATGTAACCGCGACCGGCCGCTGTTGGGCCGGCAGCCGACGCTCAGCGACGACCGCTTCCGGACCCGGGGCGGAAGTAGCGGTTGCTTGAAAGCTGCCCTTCGGCTCGCTACTCAATTACACGTGCTGCCTGTACCATGATCGTCGGTGGAATCGTGATCCCGAGTGCTTTCGCTGTCTTCATGTTGACCACCAAGTCGAATAGCATTGCCTGCTCGACTGGGAGATCATCGGGCTTGGCGCCTTTCAGGATCTTGTCCACAAACACCGCAGCTTGTCGGTAATACTCCGTATCGTCCGGTCCATAACTCATCAAGGCCCCAGCTACCGCGCCCGCAGGTAAACCGTAAATCGATGGCAGGCGGTGTTTCAACGCAAGCGCCGTGATTTGAGCACGCAAGCCAAAGGTGAATGCGGTCAATGCAACCATCAGCGCATCTGCGCCGCCTTTCGCGGCCGCGTCAAACGCGTACGGCAGCGCGTCCGCCGTGTTCACCTCGAGGCTCAGCAAGCGCACCCCCAGCTTGCGCGCTGCGACATCGGCACTTTCCAGTTGTTTTTTCGCAGGGGCGTTCCAGAGAAACGCCACGCGTGCCGCTTTCGGCACCATCTCTCGCAACAGCTGGAAGCGCTTGCCGGTGGTCTCGTCCATCAATATGGCAATGCCAGTCACATTGCCACCGGGCCGCAACCGATCCCCCCGTCTAAGTGGGCGTGTGCGCGGATACTTGCCTTCGAGCATGCTTGTGAGTAGCCCTGTATAACGAACATCTGGTCGCACACTCGATAGTCGGTCAACAGCGATACGTCAAGGCGGGTCAAACAAAGAAGGGCAATGCTTCGTTCAATAGTTCCTCCGACAAGCGTCGCTGACCGCGTAAGAATACCAAGGAGCGAAATGCCAGCGAAAAAGGGCCAGTTCCGGCAGATTGCTCTATGACACTAAAATTTCAGGCTAAGATCGCCATGTTCAGCGTTTTTGCAAAAACGGTCACTGCAGTCAAGCGTGATGTGCCATCATTATTGCGCGCCGCAATGCCGCTCGAGCACTGGAAGTGTCGGCAAAATACCGCGATCAGTGCACGAGAACGCGGCTTCACGATGACGGAGCTGATGTTTGCGGTCGGCATCGTCGCAATCCTCACTGCTATCGCCGCCCCGTCCCTCTTGTCAGTGATCGCGGTGCAGCGCGTAAAGACTGCCGCGTTCGATCTTTTTTCGGCGGCGTCCTATGCCCGTAGCGAAGCCATCAAGCGCAGTGCCGTAGTCACTATCTCGCCTCGCAATGGCGCATTTTCTAATGGCTACGATTTGGTGGTCGGAGGTACTGTCCTGAGAAGCCAGGCCGCCAGCCCCGGCGTTTCCATCAGCGCTCCGATTGGCTTGACTCTAGCGTTCGATGATTCCGGGCGCTTGACGACACCGACACGTTATCAATTGGAATTGACTTCCAGCCAAATCAGTGCGACGCCCAAACGCTGCGTGATTATCAGCACCACCGGCCGCCCGACAATTCATGTGGATAACAATCGGGACGGCAACTGCATCAATGGCTGAAATAGTAGTCACCGGTCGAAGAAGCATTCGTGCGTTCAGTCAGGGCGACTACATGCCTTATGAAGTGGTGAATACTGGCAACGGGTACCTAATAGTCTTAAAGGTGACTGATCCGACAGGTGTGCGCTCCGTGGAGTGTACTAAGCGGCAGTGGGACGATGAGTTTCTCGAAAAGCTGGCGGACGGTCTCAATAGGGATCCGGCAAGCGCGTCGTATCAGATAAGCTTAAGCGTGCTAAACCGATACGAATTTGCCATTTAGGCCAGCTCGGCCACATTGATGTTGAGAAGAGTATTCAGGCCATGGCCGTTGCCATGAATCCGGAGCCGTCAAGACGTTTTCAAGGTGGCGGAGTCAGTTCAGTACATAGAGATCCGTCGCCTATTGTTGATTGAAAGAAAAACTTATTGCTTTCGATTTGTCCTGGGCTCAAGAACCTCGCGCAAAGTAGAGATTACTAAGTCCCCATCGAATGGTTTCGGGAAGACAGCTTCCGCCCCGGCCACAAGCGCCTGGGCGATCTGATGCGGGTTCTCTTCAGCGGTAATAAAAATAACCGGAGTACCGGGTCGCTTGGAGGCGAGCAGTTTCTGCAATTCAAGGCCGTTCAAATCCGGCATTTGCACGTCGAGTATCACGCAATCGGGCACGAACGATAGATTCACGTCGAGCAAATCGACGAATGTGCGCCCCGACGAAAATATCGTTGCGTCCATTCCGTGCAGAGACAGCAGCCGCTTTATTGCCCGGCAGACGAATTCATCGTCATCGACTATCGCGATGAGCGGCCAGTCCCATTTCGGATCCATGTTTATTTTTCAACGAGCGCTCGTGACGTGATGCGTGCCGGTCAGGCTTCCAGCGGAGCACTGCGCATTGCCGGTCGTGAAGACCCTGTTTGTTCCGGCGCGAACTCTAAACCGGTGCCGCCGCCCGGTCTTGACGCCCGACGCCATTGCATTGACACTTGAAGCCGGTTCACAGAGGCAACAAGGGACGCCACCATGAAATCAAGGTCGATGATTTCTCTCGCTGCCGCGACGGGGCTTCTCGATGCCATTGCGGCGGCCGGTGGAACTCCCGATCGCGTCCTTAGCAAGCTGGGACTCGAGCGTTCGATATTTGCGAATCCCGACGGCTTCATCGCAAGCACGACGTTCGCACGCCTGCTGGAAGTCTCGGCGGAAGAAACCGGTGACGAATGCTTCGGGCTTCACTTCGGCGAGCGCTTGGATCCCAGAGACGTCGGCGCGCTGGTCTACATAGTATTCAATGCTCCGACTATTGCGGTTGCCATGCATAGCATCGAGCGCTACCTCCACCTGCACAACGAGGCGACCACGATAAAGTTCAGCATCGAAGGGCGGCGGGGATATTTGAGCTATCTGCTGACCGGCCTCGCGATCGACTCGATCCGCCAGCAGAACGAATTCAGCATGGCGGTGATCCTCAAGACGTTTCGCATTATTGCGGGAAGCAACTGGAAGCCGCGGGAAGTTCAGTTCGCGCACAAGGCGCCGATCGGCATCTCCGAACACATGCGGGTATTCGGGAACCATACTTTATTCGGCTGCGCCACCAACACATTGGTGGTAGAGCACGATTTTCTCGAGCGCAAAGTAGCCACTGCCGACGGCAAGCTCTACCGGATTCTGAAAGTGCACGCGGAGCGCATGCTCGAGAAGATGCCGCCGGGCAACGATACGCTCGCAGCCGCGAATAGAGCGATCGCCGAGGCTATGTACGAGGGGGACCCGACGCGCGGACGGGTGGCAAGCAAGATGGCCATGAGCCCGCGCACGCTCGAAAGGCGGCTCAAGGCGCATAAAGTGGTGTTCAAAAAATTGCTGGACGACATTCGCCGCCGGCATGCGCTGGATTACTTGAGAGACCGCAGACACAGCCTTACCGAAATCGCGTTTCTTCTGGGCTATTCAGAAACCAGTGTTTTCAACCGCGCGTTCAGGCGTTGGACCGGCTCGACTCCGTCCGAGTATCGCCATAAAAGTCGGCACTGAGTAGAATCGTGGAGAACAGCCAAGGGGGAGACGCAATGACTTCGAAGATGCTCAAGAATGTTATTTGGGCGGGAATGCTCGCCGCGATGCTAAGCGTTTCATTGCTCATTCCTTCGGTGAACGCGCAGCAGTCCGCGACCGAAGCTTTGCAGAAGGCCCGCGTTGCGGAGCGGCTCGCCGAGGGAATGGCGGTTGAAAAGAAAGGTTCCTCGCCCGGCTTCGTGCTCGATCCCGCGTGGCCGCAACCGTTGCCCAACCATTGGGTGATCGGCGACGTCGGCGGCATCGCCGTCGACAAGCACAACCAGATCTGGGTTTACCACCGCCCGCGTTCGGTCGGCTCGCAGGACAGCGGAATGCTCGGCGCCGCGGGCAAGGATGCCAAAGGCAATCCGATCAGCGTGCTCGGACATCCGCGCCCTTACGGCCAGATCAACGGCTGCTGCATGCCGGCGCCGTCGATTCTCGTGTTCAACCCGGCCGGAAAATTGTTGAAGTCGTGGGGCGGCCCGGGCGATCCGGGCTTCCTCGAGAAAAAGTGCCGCGAGGCGGACGGCTGCTTCTGGCCCGCGCGCGAGCATGGCATCTACGTGGACCACAACGACTTTGTCTACATCGCGGGCAACGGTCAGGCGCGCGCTTTCTACGGTCAGTATCCGTGGGCACCGAAATTCGGCGACGATTCGCATATTCTGAAATTCAAGGCTGACGGCACGTTCGTCTACCAGATTGGCACGGCGGGCGCGAAAGGCCCGAACAGCAACGATACCAACGGCGGCGTCAACGGCACGCCCGAACCCTATTGGCCGGCCGACATGGTCGTGGATCCCAAAACAAACCTGATGTACATCGCCGACGGTTACGGCAATCGGCGCGTGCTCATCGTGGATGCAGCGACCGGGAAATACGTGGGGCATTTCGGCGCTTACGGCCAGAATCCCGTGGTCGGTGAAAACAGCGGCGGTGACGCCTATGCCGGCTCATGGCCGGATGATTTCAAAGCCGGCAATCTGAAACCGAAATTCTTCCGCAGTCCCCTGCACTGCTCGAAGCTCGCGAACGACGGCCTGCTGTATGCCTGCGATCGCGGCAACAATCGCGTGCAGATCTTCAAGGCAGCCGAAGCGGGCAAGCCCTGCTCGAACCCGGACGGCGAAGTCGGCAAGTGCGGCTTCGTGGGCGAGATCCCCGTGGCGCCGCAATCCATCGGCGGCACGTCGGGCACGGTGAATTTCTCGACGGACCCGAAACAGAGCTGCATGTACGTCGCCGATCTCGTCAACGACGTGATCTACGTCCTCAACCGGCAGAACCTGACCGAGCTGACTCGCATCGGCGGCGGCGGCCGCCAGGCCGGCCAGTTCCATTGGCCGCACGTGGTCGCGACCGACTCCGACGGCAATATGTACGTCGGCGAAGTGGATGGCGCGGCGAGAACCCAGAAATTCCTGCGCTACGGTGCAACGGGATGCACTGGGACTGGGAGCGCGGAAATAGGCAAGTACCTCCAGTAAATTAACCGCCAAGCGGCACGATCGGGCGCACAATAGAATTTGCAAACCGATTCAAATCCAAAAACCATCAACCCTGCGAAGACAGGGCTCTACCAAAGGGGAAAACCATGACCGACAAAACGTCTCCCGTTGCCCGCCGCGACTTCCTCAAGTATCTGGCGGCTAGCCCTTATATTGCGTCAGCAGGTGGCATCGCCGCTTTTCTGAGTCAGGACGTCCTGGCGCAGGACATCAGGTCGAGCAGCTTCTCCAGCATCATGCACGACCGCATGAGCGTGGTCGAGAACCCGAAAGATGCGCTGACGGTGTTCGATATGGAAGCGACGGCGCGTACCAAAGTCCAACAGGGTCACTGGGCTTACATGTCCAGCGGCACCGATGACGATTCCACGCTGCTGGCGAATCGCGAGGGATTCCGGCATTTGCAATTGCGCCCGCGTCGTTTGCGCGATGCCACCAAGGTGGATATGCGTGTGGATCTGTTCGGCACCACCTACAACGCGCCGATCTTTACCTGCCCCACCGGCGGACAGGGCTCCATGCACTCCGATGCCGAACCGGGCGTTGCGCGCGCGGCGCGGGCGCGCGGTGCGCCGCAGATGCTGTCCACCTCAACGGGCATCTCGATTGAAGAGGTCACCAAGGCGCTGGGCCGTCCGGTGTGGCAGCAGTTCTACGCGCCCAACTCGTGGGACGCGAGCGTGGCA
>Ga0207706_10006137_pt1 | contig 11158 bp, 9 predicted proteins | sample KBSC53metaG_FD_184318 | JGI IMG/M metagenome (GOLD analysis project Ga0207706, IMG submission 184318) | Corn rhizosphere microbial communities from Kellogg Biological Station, Michigan, USA - KBS C5-3 metaG (SPAdes) (version 2) | ecosystem: Host-associated > Plants > Roots > Rhizosphere > Soil ... | reverse complement strand
TGTTTCGGATAAGTCAGGGATCGTCGAACTTGCGACGGGATTGAACGGCCGCGGTTTCGAGTTGATATCGACGGGCGGCACGGCGTTGACGCTCGAGCGTGGAGGTCTTCCGGTCACCGGTGTTTCTACGGTCACGGGTTTCCCGGAGATGCTGGACGGCCGTGTCAAGACACTCGACCCGCACATCCACGGCGGCATCCTCGCGCGGCGATCGCGGCCGGACGATCTGGACGCGATCTCGCGTCACGGGATCGGTCCGATCGATATTGTCGTCGTCAACCTCTACCCCTTCGTCCAGGCGGCGCAGAACCCTGAGACCTCGTTCGAGAATCTGATCGAGGAGATCGACATCGGCGGACCGAGTCTCGTCCGTGCCGCGGCCAAGAACTTCGCCGACGTGATCGTTGTCGTATCACCATCCGACTACGCACGCGTACTCGACGCACTCGATCGCCCAGGCGGACCATCACCGAGCTTCCGATTCGACCTGGCACGCAAAGCGTTCGCGCACACCGCGCGTTACGACGGTGCGATCGCAGCCACGCTGAGCTTGGTAAAGGCAGACGATGCCGGGTTCACGCGCGTGGCGGCGAGCGGGTTTCCTGACAGCCTGACGGTCACCCTCCGGAAAGTGCGCGATCTTCGCTACGGCGAGAACCCGCATCAGCGCGCAGCGCTCTACTCTGGATTCGGTCCGCACCCTGGCTACTCGATCCTGCAAGGCAAGGAGTTGTCGTACACGAACCTGCTCGATCTCGATGCCGCTATCCGGATGGTGATCGAGTTCAAGGAGCCGGCAGCAGCGCTGATCAAGCACACCAATCCGTGCGGTGCCGCGACAGGGTCGAGCGCCGCTGATGCGTACGTCCGCGCGCGCGAGGCCGATTCGCTCTCGGCGTTCGGCGCGGCTGTTGCGCTCAACCGACCGATCGACGTCGAGACTGCCCGTGCCATCGCGTCCACGCGCATCGACGCAGTCATTGCGCCCGCCGTCGATGACGGTGCACGTGAAATCCTGGCGACCAAGGTCAATATGCGTGTCGTGGTGCCAGAACGAGTGGTTGCCGATTCCGCTGCGCCATCGTCAGCCGAGGACCTGGAGATTCGATCGATTGTCGGCGGAGTGCTCGTGCAGAGCCGCGACACGGTGACCGAGGCGCATGAGCAGTGGCCGTCGTCCGATCTGCAGGTTGTGACGAAGCGGCAGCCAACCGCCGACGAGTGGCAGGCGATGCGATTCGCGTGGCGGCTGTGTGCGCACGTCAAGTCGAACACCGTCATCTTCACAAGCGCGGATCGGACTCTGGCGATCGGGGCAGGGCAGATGAGTCGTGTCGATTCGGTCAATGTCGCGCGGATGAAGGCTGCAGCGATTCGCCCTGATCTGCTCGTCGGATCAGTGGCGGCGTCAGATGCGTTCATCCCGTTCCGTGACGGGCTCGATGCAATCGCCGCCGCAGGTGCCACAGCGGTTGTGCAGACCGGCGGGTCGGTCAAGGACAAAGAGGTCATTGCCGCTGCCGACGAACACGGGCTCGCCATGGTGTTTACAGGGAGACGGCATTTCAGGCACTGACGACGTGCGACCGTGGACTCAGGACTGAGGACCGGAGACCCAGATGCAGCAGATTCTTGTCTACGCCGACTCGCTGACGTGGGGCATCGTTCCCGACACTCGAAAGCGCTGGCCGTTCACTACACGGTGGCCCGGTGTGATGGAGTGCACGCTGGTGAAAGCTGGTCAGGATGTTCGCGTCATCGAGGACGGCCTGAACGGCCGGCGCACGGTGTGGGACGATCCCTTCAAGCCTGGGCGCAACGGACGCGTCGGGATCGAGCAGCGGATCGAGGTCAACTCGCCGCTCGCGCTCGTCGTCCTCATGCTGGGCACGAACGACTTTCAGTCGTTGCACCAGTTCACGGCATCGCATTCAGCGCAAGGCACGGCGTCACTGGTGCAGGCGATTCGGCAGGCGCCGATCGAGCCGGGCATGCCCGTGCCCGCGATTCTTATCGTGGCGCCGCCGTCAATTCAGGAACCCAAGGGTGCGATCGCGCCGAAGTTCGAGGGCGCCGCACAGAAGTCCGCCGGACTGGCGGCAGCATTGTCCGCCGTCGCGAAAGAACGCGAGTGCGAGTTCTTCGACGCCGGGACGGTGACGACGACGAGCCGTATCGATGGCGTGCACCTCGACGCCGATCAACATGAGCGGCTTGGTCTCGCGATGGCGGACGTCGTCGGGCCGATCCTGCGCCGCGTCCTGTTCAGCGCAGAGCAGGGAATCTAGTAGCTGACACAATCGGACTCCTGCATACTCTCCCGCACCGTGCCCACATCCACCAAGCCCCCGCACGTTCGCGAGATCACGCCAAGGTCCGTCATCGTCGGTTTGATCGTCGCGCTGGTCATCGGCGCCTCGTATCCCTACGTGGTTCTCAAGTTCGGTTTCGGGCCCAACATCTCGGTCGTCTCGGCCTTCTTCGGATTCATGGCGCTCGGGTTCACGAAGAACTACAACCGCTGGGAAAACAACATCGTCCAGACCGCGGGCACGACCGCGGGCCAGATCGCGTTTCTGTGCTGGCTGCTTGCGGCGTTCGACATCCTCGCGGCTGAACCGGGCAGCGGCTTCGATGTTCATCTGACGCGCGTGCAGACGTTCGTGTGGCTGTCGGCGTCCGGGCTGCTCGGCGTGCTGCTCGCCGTGCCGCTGCGCAAGCACTTCATCGAGGATGAGAACCTGCCGTTCCCTGACGGCATTGCCGCGGGAGAAACGCTGATCATGCTCGACTCGCGCGGCGAGCAGGCGCGCAAGTCGGCGTTCGTGATGATCGGCTCATTGGTACTCTCCGGGCTGACGTTTCTCGCCACGCAGCTGAGGTGGATCGTCGACAGCATCCCGCTCGCGGTGAACGCGTTCTCGGCTCGCGTCGGTCTGGGGTTCGGCGTCTCGCTGCTCAACATCGGCTCAGGGATGATCATCGGCCTGCGGATCAGCGCGAGCATGCTGATCGGCGGGATCATCGGGTGGGTGATCGCACCGCCGTGGCTGCTGTCTCAGGGATTGATGGCTGCTGACGCGCGCCGTGTGGACATCCTGCTGCTCATCATGTGGCCCGCGGTCGGGATGCTGGTCGCAGGCGGGATTGCCGCGCTGCTTTTCAGGTGGGGCGTCCTCGTTCGCACGTTCAAGGGGTTGGCATCGGCATCGGGGATGTCGGGCGATCTGCCGCTTCGCTGGGTGTGGGTCGGCGGCCTTGCGGCCAGCGTCTTTCTCATCGCCGTGCAGGCACTCTTCTTCGGAACGCCGGTGTGGCATTCCGTCGTGGCGATCGTGTTGTCCGTGCCGCTGGGGCTCGTGGCGCTGCGCGTGCTCGGCGAGACGAACTGGGGACCGATCAGCACGATGACCAATGTGATCCAGGCCGCATTCGGGGGCATCGCTCCCGGGGATCTGCGCGCCAACATGGTCTCGAGTGGAATCACGGCCGCCGTCGCAGCGGAATACGAGGGGTTGATGCAGGACTTCCGCGCAGGTCAGATGATCGGCTCCACGCCGAGGATGCTCACCTATATGCAGCTCATCGCCGTACCCGTGGGTGCGCTGGCGCTCGCGTTCATGTATCCGCTGCTTCGCGACACGTACGGCATCATTGGCGACAACGCGCAGTTGCTTAGCCCGACGTCGCAGCGATGGGTCGGGTTCGCGAAGCTCGTGACTCAGGAACTCACGGGTCCGGCGGCGGCCAATCCGGCAGTGGCCGCGCGCGTCTCGTGGATGATCACGTCGCTCGCCGTGGGCGCGCTCGTCGGCGTGATCCTGACGTTCCTCGAGCAGAAGGCAAAGTGGCGGCCGTACATTCCGTCACCCACGGGGATGGGGATTGCGATGCTGATTCCCGTCAACGCCGTCACGATGATCTTCGTCGGCGCCGCCGCGGATGCGATTTGGGGGAAAGTATCGCCCGACTCGCACGAGCGCTATTCGATCCCCATCGCTTCGGGTCTCATCGCAGGCGAGGCGCTGGTTGCCGTCGTGATTCCGCTGCTCGTGACAGTTGGGTTGATGGGTCTGCCGTAGGGCGGGTCCTGTTCCTCAGACCCGCCGGGTCCACACGTCAGGACCCAGCCTACGGTTCTAGACGCCCGCGTGCGCGTCGATCGCCGCGAGCAACTCCGGCGTCGATGCTGTCGCTGGACCAAACTTCGCGACGACGATACCCGCAGCCTCGTTCGCAAGACGCGCGGCCTCGCTCATCGTGGCGCCGGCCGCGAGCATCACCGCGAGCGTCGCGATGACGGTGTCGCCTGCGCCGGTGACATCTGACACCTCACGTGCTGCGGCCGGCAAATGCCCTTCGATCCCGCCGCTCAACAGCCAGATGCCCTGATCACCGCGCGTCATCAGCACGTCGCGGCAGTTTGCGCGCTCACGGAAGATTCGCGCCGCCGCGCGCGCCTCCTCCTCACTGCGCACGAGCCGATGCGTAGCGGACTCCGCTTCGTGATGATTCGGCGTCACGATTGTTGCGCCGCTGTAATAGGCCAGGTGTGGGATCTTCGGGTCAACGAGCACCGGCGCCGCACACTCCGCGCCCATCCTGACCGCGGTCTGCATTACCTGCCTCGTGACGCAACCTTTCATGTAGTCAGACACGATGATCGCCGAGCAACGCGACGCATGCTTCCGGATCTCGGCAATGACGCGATCCTCGACCTCTCCACTGACTTCGGCGTCGCTTTCGTAGTCGATCCGCGCCACCTGCTGGTTTCGATCCGTGACGACGCGCGTCTTCGTCGTTGTCGGCCGGACCGAGTCTCCGACGAACGACGGTGCGATGCCCGCTTCGCGACAGGCCTCGGCCAGCGTCGCGGCGGCCTCATCTCGGCCGGTGACAGCGACGAGCGTCACGTGGCCACCGAGCGCGACGACGTTGCTCGCGACGTTGGCGGCGCCGCCCATGCGGTACATGTCGTGGTCGAACGCGACGACGGGGACGGGGGCTTCCGGCGAAATGCGTGTCACACGGCCGACGATGAACTTGTCGACCATGGCGTCGCCGACGACGAGGACGTTCACGCCGCTCACGCGCGAGACGATCTCGCGCGCGCGTTCAGGCGCGAGTGGCGGTAGCAGCATCGTCGCGAGAGGCGGCGAAGGGAAGAGTGACGAGCACGAGGAAGAGCATCAGGAACTCGGAGTCGCCAAAGTTGTACTCGAAGAGACCGGCAGAGAGCATGCTGGCAATGGTAGCAAGGCCAGCCGCGGCAAGCGTCTGGTCGCGCTCCGATCGGAAAATTCGAAACAAGTTGTAGGCGAGAACCGCGATGAAGGCGATCCAGATGGCGAGAGCGGGGAGTCCGCGCTCGGCGGCGATCTGGAGCGGAACGTTGTGCAGGTGCGGATTCATCGCCTGCACCGCATCGGGATCTCGATACTGCGTGTAGAGCTTCGGAATCATCGCTGGCCCAACGCCCGTGAGTGGAAAATCGCGCACCATGGCCGCGCCGGTGCGGGCCATCGCCAGGCGATCGCGATTGCTCGGGTCGCGAAGGTCGAACATCGACACCATGCGGTTGGTCACGCTGTCGGGCGCGAAGGCAAAGAACAGCGCGGCGACGACCGGGAGCAATCCGAGCAGCCGCAGGTCCCTGAGAATGAACAGCACACCAACGGCGACACACGCTCCTACCCATGCGCTGCGCGTGAGCGTGAGCGATAGTGCCACCACGAGAGCCGGCATGACGAGCGCCGGCCAGACGCGATCGCGGGTGCCGAACACGAGTCGCGCGCCCGCAACGCCGATCACGAGCATCAGCGTGCCCGAGTAGGTCATGTAGTGGCCGAGTGTGCCTCGGGGTCGCTGGCCCAGGCTGTCGAAGTGGAGCATCCCGTACTGCACGATGCCATAGACCGCTGCAGCGGCGCCCACGGTCACGATGACGTCGGTTGCCGTCGTGGCGCGATGGCCGCGAGCCAGGTCGTACACGGCAGGCACGATGAGGAACAGGGAGAGTTGGCGATCGTCGATGAAACTCTCGAGCGGCGCGATCGAGAAAATCGACGAGATCAGCGTGATCCCCGCGTAGGCGAGCAGCGCGACGAAGAACGTGGGAGCAGTCGGCCGGGTCTTGTCGCGAACCATGCCGGTGATCCAGCAGAGGAGCAGCGCGCCGAGCAGGATTTGCGCCGCCGCGATCGACAACTGCACCGCTCCCACGAACGCCAGCAGCAGTATTGTCGTCAGCCGCTCGAGGCCAGGCGCAGCGGGCGCCTCCGGCATGCCGATCGTCGTGGCTCTCATCAGTGCACTACAGGAATTCTACGTTCGTTCGCTGCCGGCGCGGCATCGGGTCGGCCTGTCGAGCGCAATGCGCGCTCGGCTGCCGCGAGCACTCGGTCCGCGCCGATGCTCGTCAGGCACCTGAAGTCACCCGGCACGCACCTGCGCTGGTGACATGGACGGCAGGGCAGTGCTCCCGGGTCGACGATTTCCGAGTGGAAGCGCGGATCGCGCCAGGGAAAGGAACGTTCCGCCAACGTTGGCCCGAGCAGTTCGACGATGGGAACCGACGTAGTGGCGGCGATGTGCAAGGGACCGCTGTCGCCGCCAACGAACAGTGCGGCGCGCGCGATGAGCGCGCGTAGCTCAGGCAGGCTCAACGGCCGGTTGTCAAGGATCGCAGGCCCGAGTGTCCCGAGCTGATGGCGGGCGGTGTTTGCGATTCGCTGTGCCGCGTCGGCGTCGGAAGGTCCCGACGTGAAAAACACTTTCCTGTTCGATCCTTGGCGGACAAGCCCGGTGACGAGTGAGACGAATGATTCCTCAGGCCAGCGCTTGAAGCGTGTGCTCGCGCTCACATGAATGACGATGAGCGCATCGCCGCGATCGATACGTGATTGGGCGAGATACGAATCGACGCTCCTGCTCGCCTGAAGACTGTCTGGCATCTGCAGCGGATCGTGCGCCGGATCCAGTGGCGGGATGTCCAACGGCGCAAGCAGGTCCCACTGATTGAGCACCGAGTGCCTCGGCGTCAGTTGTCGCGATCGTGTGACGGCTTCGGTGTACATCCACGTCCGGCCAGGGACCGCGTAACCGATCCGCGTCCGCGCGCCGCTGGCCCACGTGAACCACGCGCTGCGTGGTCCGCCATGCAAATCGATGGCGAGGTCGTAGCCACCGCGCGCCAGCTGGCGCGCCATCTTGATGTCGTCCGCGATCCGCGCCATGCCGCGCCGACGCGGGACGATGATCAGGTCGTTGATGTGTGGATTGGCTTCTACGATCGGTGCGGCGTCGGGCTCCACCACATAAGCGATGTGAGCCTCGGGGTAGTGCCGCCGGAGTGCGCTGAGGAGCGGCGTCGTGAAGACCACGTCGCCGATGGGGCGCAGCCGGATGAGCAGGATGCGCACTACTCCTTGTCCACGGTCGCCTCGTCGATCAGCATCACCGGGATGTCGTCCTTGATGGGATAGACGCGGCGGCACTTGTCACACTTGAGCCCCTGGCCATTGTTGACCAGGCGGACCGGTGTTTTGCAGTTCGGGCAGGCCAGGATTTCGAGCAGTTCCTTGTCGACAGGCATACCCCTCCGATTGACGTCTGGAACTATAACATCCTGGGCTAAAATCGCTTAGCTATGCCTTACACCCGCGCCGCCGCGTCGCTGCTTCTTGGTGCTTTGCTCGTTGGGCTCGGGCCGGGTGTGTCCTTCGGACAGGGATCGTCTCAGGCCTATCTCTCGTTTCTGATGGCGCGTCGCCTCGAGGCAGAAGGCGACAACTCTGGAGCACTCGCGGCGTTGAAGCGCGCGGCTACCGCCGATCCTCGCTCAGCGGAGATCCAGGCGGAGATGGCGGGCTTCCACCTCCGCCACAACGAGCGGCCGGAGGCCGAAGCGGCCGCGAAAGCCGCGCTGGCGATCAATCCCGACAACGTCGGCGCCAACCGAGCGCTTGGGCTGCTCAACGCTGCGACGGTTGAAGGCGCGAGCGGAAGAGACGACACCGCACAGGTGCAGACGTACCTGCGGGACGCGATCATGTATCTCGAGCATGCGATTCGCGTGTCGGGACCGACGGCCGACATCACGCTGCAGTACACGCTGGGCCGGCTCTACATCCGCAACGACGAGCCCGCGAAAGCGATCGACTCGCTGACGAAAGTCCTGGTTCAGAACCCTGACTTCTTCCAGGCTCGCCTGGTGATCGCGCAGGCGTACGAGGCGAACAAGGATCTGAAGAGCGCGATTGCCACACTGCAGGAAATCCTCGAAGACGAGCCGCGGGTCGCCGCTGCCCTGGCGCAGTACCAGGAACAAGCCGGCCTTCTGAACGACGCCGTGGACAGCTACACCGTTGCGCTCGCCGTCCAGCCACGCAGTCGCGAGCTGAAGGTCAGGCGCATCGCCGTACTGCTCGAGGCGAAGGAATATCAGCGTGCGGCCGCGTTCGCGGGCGAAGCGCGGAAGCAGCATCCCGACGATCCACGGTTCGTGCGTCTGCAGGCGCGTGCGCTCTTCGACGGAGGCGATCGGTCTGGCGCGATCCTGCTGCTCGAGCAGGTGACGAAGGAATCGCCGAAGGACACCGACACACTCTTCACGCTCGCCGACGTCTACGCTGACGCCGGCCGAGGCACAGACGCCGAGCGCGTGCTTCGTCAGATCGTTGCCGTCGAGCCGATGAACGCCGGAGCGCTCAACTACCTGGGTTACCTGCTGGCCGTTCGCGGTGAGCAACTCGACGAGGCCATTCAACTCGTCCAGCGCGCCCTGAAAGAGGAACCAGACAACGGTGCCTATCTCGACAGCCTTGGGTGGGCCTACTTCCGTCGCGGCAATCTCGACGAAGCCGAGAAGTATCTGGTCGCTGCGGTGAAGCAGATGCCGGAGAACTCAGAGATCCAGCAACACCTTGGGGATCTGCTCGCCCGAAAGGGACGCTACGCGGACGCCGTCGCGGCCTGGACGCGCGCGCTCAATGGCGATGGACAGGACATAGACAAGAGTGCCCTTGAGAAGAAGATCAGTAGTGCAAAAGGCAAAATGCAAAATGCAAAATGAAAAGGCCTGCTAGGCACGCAGGCAGTGCAGCCCGTAGCCGCACCGTTTGCATCTTGCACTTTGCATTTTGCATTACATGTTTCTCGCTAAGCGCCGCCTGTGGTGCCAGGCGGATTTCGCTTCCTGCTGATCAAGGTTCCCCCCTTCCCAATTACTCCGACATTCATGCAGAGGTCACGAAGTCGTGCCGCGGCGCGCGCACGCTCACGACCGAACTGGGCCTGCGCGGTCGTGCCGGCACTCGTCGTCTCAGCGGACGCCTGATCGCAGGGTTCGAACGGCCCGCGTCGATGAGACTCGAAGCGGTCGCGCCGTTTGGTCCCGCGGGATTTATCCTCGTCACGCGAGGAGAGCAGGCCGTGCTCCTGTTGCCGCGTGACGAACGCGTCGTGCGCGGCGAGTCCGCCGAAGCGATTCTTGGCGCGCTGACCGGCGTCACTCTCGGGCCCGCTGATCTCCAGGCCCTCCTCACCGGCTGCATTCTTCCCGAGTCGAAGCCTGTCGGTGGCCGGCTGCATTCCAACGGGTGGGCCTCCATCGATCTCGCTGGCGGCGCGACGATGTTCCTGCGCCGCATGGGCGCGTGGCAGATCACTGCCGGGCGCCGTAACGGGTGGGAAGTGGAGTATTCGATGTGGCAGGGCGCCTTCCCGCAGGTGATTCGCCTGCGTTCGGCGTCCGAGCGCGCGAACGTGGACATGACCGCGACTCTCGCGCAGATCGAGGTCAACACCGATCTCAAGGCCGCGACGTTTGACGTTGACGTTCCGCCGGGGACGGAGCCGCTCAGCCTCGACGAACTGCGCGCCGCCGGTCCTCTCGGAGAGAAGCCGTGACGGCCGTGACGACGATGACCGTCACGTCGTCGGCACGTGCGGTGACAGTTCGCGCGCACGCGAAGATTAATCTCGACCTGCGCGTTCTCGGGACGCGACCAGACGGGTTTCACGAACTGCGCACGGTGTTCCAGGCGCTCGAACTGCACGACACGATCGAGTGCGTGCCGCGCGTCGGCCCGTTCGCGATTGAGTGCGAGACGGCAGGCGTGCCGCTCGATCGATCGAATCTCGTGTGGCGTGCAGCCGAAGCGTTGTGGCGATCGCTGCGTCGCGAGGGATCCGTGAGAGACGTGCTGGTGCGATTGCACAAACGGATTCCGATTCAGGGCGGGCTCGGTGGTGGCAGCGCCGATGCGGCCGCAACGCTCCTGGCCCTGGCGCACGCCTGGCGGTTACCCCTGCGCGCCAACCAGTTCGTGGACCTGGCATCGACACTTGGCGCTGACGTTCCGTTCTTTCTCTCTGGCGGGACGGCGCTCGGGCTCGGCAAGGGCGACGAGATCTATCCGCTCGCCGATTTGCCGCGTCATTGGGTGGTCCTGCTGATTCCGGGATTTGGCGTGGCGTCGGTCGATGCGTATGCCTGGTACGACGCCGAGCGGGATACGGGGCACGGATCCATGGTCCGCGAAGCGCAATACGTCCCCGGTCCATGGCCGTCGCGCGCCGCGCAGATGATCAATGACCTCGAGGCGCCGATTGCCCGGCACCACCCCGAGATCGAACTGATGAAGACCGCGCTGCGACGGGCAGGGGCACTGGCCGCAGCGATGTCGGGCAGCGGCTCCACCGTGTTTGGCCTGTTTCAGAAGCGGAAGGATGCCGTCCTGGCGGTCGAACGGCTGTCGGGGTCGGGCTGGCGGGTCATCCTGACCGAGTCGCTGGGCCGCGGCGATTACTCACGCCACAGCCGTCCGGCAACGTTAGCCGGCTTGACCGCTCAAACTCGTAGGATTTGAGGTCAAGCCGACCCGCCCGCACGGAGTGCGGGCAGAGATGGCAAGAGATACTGCAGGTACGACTGGGGCTGGCGAAGCCTCCAAGTCTTGCCGGAAGCCACAAGTCTCGACTACACTAAGGGTTTGCACCACCGCCGCTGAGCGACTCCAGTAGATTTCTCACGTAGCGAACAGCTGAACCCCTCGACTGCCCGGGCGACGAGGTGACGTGGTGGGGCGTGGCCAAGCGGTAAGGCGCGGGACTTTGGATCCCGTATTCGGAGGTTCGAATCCTCCCGCCCCAACCA
>Ga0207706_10006134_pt1 | contig 11160 bp, 7 predicted proteins | sample KBSC53metaG_FD_184318 | JGI IMG/M metagenome (GOLD analysis project Ga0207706, IMG submission 184318) | Corn rhizosphere microbial communities from Kellogg Biological Station, Michigan, USA - KBS C5-3 metaG (SPAdes) (version 2) | ecosystem: Host-associated > Plants > Roots > Rhizosphere > Soil ... | reverse complement strand
TCGTCGTCCACCAACGAGCCAGGCGCCTAGTCACACCGTTCCGGTCCGCGCCGACGTGCCCGGCCGCGTCGTCTCGACCATCCAGCTGCTCTGACGCGATGCGCCAGAAGGGTCGGTGCTTGCCCAGACGGGTTGGCAGCTCCCCGGGTTGGACTCGAACCAACAACCCTCCGGTTAACAGCCGGATGCTCTGCCAATTGAGCTACCGGGGAAGGCAGCGAGCGGGAAGTGTAGCCGTGGCGATCCAGGACGAGCCTGCCGCCGCGTGCAGGAAGGAAGGCGGGCAGCGGCGGCGAAGACCCGGAGTTCCGTGCGGAGAAAGATCGTCATGTTCGTCGCCGTGGCGGCAGCCCTGGCGGCTGCCGGCCCCTGCGCGGCAGCACAGAGCGCCAAGGTGGCGGCGCTCCAGGTCGCGCTGCGATCGCACGGTCTCTACACGGGGGCAGTCGACGGCATCTCCGGGCCGATGACCCGTAACGCGCTCATCCGTTTCCAGCGGAGCAACGGCATCAGGGCGACGGGCCAGGTCGGCATGGCGACGCGCTGCAAGCTCGGGAAGCTCGGGAGCCCGCTCCTCGGCCAGCGACAGCTCTCGCGCGGGCGCGTCGGCTGGGACGTTGCCTCGCTCGAGTTCAGACTGCGTGCGTTCGGGCTGCCCGCGCAGCGGGTCGACGGGCGCTTCGACGCTACGACGGCCGCGGCCCTGCGGCGGTTTCAGCGCTCGCATGGCCTCACCGCCGACGGAGTCGCCGGTGCGAGGACGTTCCGTGCGCTTGCACGCGGAGGGAAGCCGCGCAGCGTGAAGCCGAAGCCGCCCGCAGCTGCCCGCGCCGTCGTCCACGTCGTTCGTCCCGGCGAGGGGTTCGCCGTCATCGCGCGCCGCTACCACGTGGGCGCCGCCGCGCTCGCGCGCGCGAACGGCCTGACCCTGACCACCGTGATCACCCCCGGCCAGCGCCTCCGGGTCCCGGGCGTCGCGCGCGCAGCGAAGACGGCGGCGCCGCGGCGCGCGGTGGCCACGGTCGTGCACACCGTGCAGCCGGGCGAGGGATTCATCGCTATCGCACAGCGGTACGGCGTGCGCGCCGTGAAGCTGGCCCGCACGAACGGGCTCCTGCTGACGAGCGTGTTGACTCCTGGACAACGTCTCAAGGTGCCGGGCCGGGTCGTGGCGACGCGCGCGAACACGCCGCTGCCGAGTCTCCGCCACACCGTGTCGGCCGGCGAGAGCTTCTTCTCGATTGCCCAGCGCTACCACGTCAGCCCCTGGCGGCTCGCGCGCGCGAATGCCCTCTCCCTGATGTCGACGATCGTGCCGGGTCAGCGGCTCGTCCTGCCCCGCGGGGCGCATCTCGGAGGATCGGGCTCGGACGTCGATCGCGCCACCGTCGCAGGGGCGATCGACCGCTGGTCGGCGACGTACGGGGTCGACTCGAAGCTCGCTCGGGCCGTCGCCTGGATGGAGTCGGGGTTCCAGCAGGACGTCGTCTCGAGCGCGGGCGCGATCGGCGTGATGCAGCTCCTGCCCGAGACGTGGGAGTGGGTCGACACGATGCTGCTCGGAGAGGTCACCCCGCGGACGTACGAGGGGAACGTGCGTGCCGGCGTCCGCTACCTCCGCTGGCAGCTCGACCAGTTCGACGGCGACGTCCGCCTGGCGCTGGCCGGCTACTACCAGGGTGCGCGCGCGGTCCGCGAGCGCGGCCTGTTCGACGACACGAAGCAGTACGTCTCGGTGATCCTGCAGCTCTACGGCTCGGTCTGAGTCGACTCGAGGGCCACGGCCGCCGCATCCCAGAAGTCGAGCTCGCGCCCGCGCTCTCGGCCGGCAACGAACTCCGGGCTCGACTCGGTCGCCACGGCGTCCGCCAGCTCGATCCGGCTCGCCTCCCATGCTCCGTGACGGGACCGCGCTCCCTCCGCTTCAACCGCGCCCAGTAGAGACCCGCGTGTCCCGGGTCTCCGCGGGCGAGCGCCACCCGAGCAAGTGCGGTGAGGCTGTAGAGGGCCCAGTGCCGATTCCCGTGGTCGCGCTCCAGCCGTAGCGCCTCGAGTCCCGTCCGCTCCGCTTCGGCGAGGTCGCCTCGATCGAGCGCGAGAAAAGCGAGGTTCCCGAGTTGTCCGGAGAGCCACCAGTCCCAGCCCAGGTCTCGGGCAAGCTCGGCGCCGCGCCGAACGAGCGCCGTCCCATCGTCGACGTCGCCCTCGGCGACGAGGACCTGCCCCAGCACGGCGTAGTTCGGGATCTCGGTGAACGGGAACGTGTCGCGAGACAACCTGAGGGACTCCTCGGCGAGGCGGCGTGCACGTTCGTTGTCCCCGAGGCCGTACGCGCTCATCGCCACGCGATGCGTGAGGCTGGCGATTCCCCGCCGGTCGCCGAGCTCGCGGTACACGGCGAGACTCTCCTCGTTCAGCCGCTCGGCCTCCTCGCGACGCCCGGACATGCTGAGAGCGCCGGCATACGCCCGCAGCGCTCGGGCACGGAGCGCAGCAGGGTGGCTGTCCGCGTGTCCGAGCAGCGCCTCGAATCGCTCGACCCCCTCGTGCGGGGCGTGCGCCGTCCAGAGATTCTCGAGCGCGACGGCGAGCTCCAGGGCGAGCGTTCGATGCGAGACGCTCGCCCAGTCGAGCCCCGCTCGAAGATCGTCGAGCTCGGCGAGGGCGACAGGAAGATCAGAGGGCGTGTCGTCGTCCTCCGTGAGTGTGGCGGAGCGCGCGATCCGGAGCATCTCTTCCGCGTGTCGCTCATGAACGCGCGGGGCGTCGTCCGAAGCCTCGAGCTGCTCCGCGGCGAACTCCCGGATCGTCTCGAGCATCCAGAAACGTGGGTGCCCCGCCGCGTCCAAGCGACGTCGGAGAAGGCTCTTGTCGAGGAGTGACGCGAGCGTATCGAGGTCGGCGTCGCAGACCCGTTCGGCGGTCTCGAGCGCGAACGAGCCGCGAAAGACGGCGAGCTTCGCGAAGAGCTCCTGCTCATCGCGATCGAGGAGGTCGTGGCTCCACGCGATCGTCGCGCGGAGCGTCGCGTGGCGGTCGTCGGCGTCGCGCGAGCCCTTCAGGATGTCCAGCCGTCTCGCGAGACGACCGAGCAGCTGGCCGGGAGCGAGCAGCTTTGCACGGGCGGCCGCAAGCTCGAGGGCCAGGGGGAGACCGTCGAGCCGGCGCACGAGCTCGTGGACGTCCACGGATTCCGCGAGGTCGGGCATCACTGCGCGTGCCCGGTCGAGGAACAGCGTTACGCCGTCCGTCTCGTTCATGGGAGGCAGGTCGAGCTCGGTCTCACCGGCGATGCGCAGCGGCTCGCGACTCGTGACGAGCAGCCGTACGGCCGGCGCGGCCGACACGAGAGCGGCCAGTTGTGGCGCGGCTGCCGGGAGGAGCTGCTCGACGTTGTCGAGCACGAGGTGCGTGCGTCGTACGCCGATACGCGCCGCCACGGCCGTAGCGTCGCCGCCCGCCGCGCCGATCAGCTCGGCCACGGAGGGCAGCAGCAGTGCCGGGTCCCGGAGTGGCGCCAGCGGAACGAAGACCGTGCCGCCGTCCGCTTCCTCCGCGAGCAGGCGCGCGAGCTCAAGCGTGAATCGCGTCTTCCCGGTGCCACCCGGCCCGACGACGGTAAGGACGCGCGGCTCGCGCTCGTACCAGACGGAAACCGCCCCGAGGAGCTCGCGCTCACGGCCGAGGAAGGTGGTAGCCGGGGTCGGAAGGTGGGCTGCGCCGGGCGTTCGAAGTGGCGGGAACTGCGCGTCGCCGAGCTGGAAGACCCGCACCAAGCCGTCGAAGTCCTTGACGCGATGCTGCCCCAGGTCCCTCACCGTCATGCTGGCGGAGAGGAGCGATCGAGTCTGCTCGGTGATCAGAACCTGCCCTCCATGGGCGAGCCCGCCCACGCGGGCGCCACGATGGACGTCCACCCCCACGTACCCCTCGGCCGTGAGGGTCGGTGTTCCCGTGTGAAGCCCCATGCGTACTTGGATCGGGCCGACTGCCAGCGCGTTCTGCCCGTCGAGAGCCGCATTCACAGCCTTGCCTGCGGTCGGGAAGGCGACGAAGAACGCGTCGCCCTGCGTGTCGACCTCGACCCCGCCGTGGGCGGCGAAAGCCTGCCGCAACGCACGACGGTGCTCGGCCAGCGCCTCCGCGTACGCCTCCGGCCCGAGCGCGTGAAGCAACCTCGTCGAGCCCTCGATGTCGGTGAAGAGGAACGTGACCGTGCCGGTCGGGAGGTCGGAGCGCATGTGGACTAGTGGTGATTCAACACAAGGGCTTTGCGAACACGCCCAGCGAGCGAATGCGCTCGAGCCGTTCCGGCTCCTCCGCGCGGAGCCGGGCGACCCCGCCGAGCTCGGCGTACGCCCGCCTGAAGAACGGGCGCGCGTCGTCGGCTCTGTCGAGCGCCAGGAGGCACTCTGCAATCTCCTATGCCGGATCTCCGGCCACGGCTCAGCAGAGCGAGGACGCGGCAGCGTGTGCGCGGCGGGCGGCGTCGCCGGGCGGAAGCGCCCAGAAGCCGTCCGGCGTCGAGAAGATCTCGACGTCAACCGTTCCGTCCCAGCCGGCCGCACGGATCGCCCGGACTATCTGGGCGGAGCGCCCGTCGGCGGTGGGCAGGGCGCGGACGCCGGCGACGGGTTCGGGCAGCTCGTCCGCGACGTGGACACCCGTGAATCGCTCCACCGCCGCGACGAGCGCCTCGTCGGTCTCGTGGCCGAGATTGAAGGCGTCGGCCATGATCCCGACGTCGTCGGCGCTCGCGTCGTGCAGCAGCGCAAGGGCGTCGGCGAGCGACGTCACGAACCCCGCGGTGTCGCGTTGGGCGGGGTGGATGGGCTCGAAGCCGAGGCGCACGCCCGCCTCGCGGGCCGCGGTCGCGGAGCGCCGGAGCCCCTCGACGACGATCTTCCGGCCTTCTGCTTCCGAGCGGGCGCCGAGCGGCCCGCTCAGGCAGAGCACACACTCGGGGTCGTAGGCGGCGAGGCGCCGGATCGACAGACAGATCGCATCGATGCGCTCCTCGGGGTCAGGCGGTCCCTCCATCCCCGGGATCGCGAGCTGCAGGAACGACGGCACCGTGGGAATGCAGTTCGAGACGGCGAGCCCGGCGTCACGCAGCGCCGCGACGTTGGCCGCATCGTCCTCGGGCAGCTTGAACTCCCAGAGTCCGATGGCGTCGAAGCCTGCGGCCGCGTAGGCGGCGACATCCTCTGCGAAGGACGCATTCAGCGTCGAGATGGTGGAGAGCGACAGCTTCATGCGCCCTCGTCGGCGGAGGTGTCCGACTCAAGTCGGACACCGTGTGCGTACAGCTTCACGAGCGTCCTGGAAGCTTTGCAAACACGCGGCGCGCCAGCGGCGGCTTCGTGAGCTCCTTCGCGACGAGGTAGCCCGAGCCCGCGCCCAGGCCAGGCCCGGGGTGGGTGCTCGCGCCGACGTGCCACAGGTCTTCGACGGTCGTCCGGTGCCCCGGTGCCGACGCGAACGGGCGCCAGAGGAGGTTCTGGTCGAGCGCGCAGCTCCCGGCGTAGATGTCGCCGGCGACGAGGTTGCAGTTCATGGCTTCGAGGTCGACGGGAGAGAGGACCTTGCGGGCAAGCGTGGCGGAGGCGAGGTTCTCCATCGATTCGCCGAGTCGCGCGACGATTCGGTCGGCGTACGCCTCGCGGAGCTCCTCCGTCCACGTGCCGTCGCCGACGTCGAGCTCGCCGGCGGCGTCACCGCGAACCGGCCCGGCCGGGAGCTCCTGGAGCTGGATCCAGACGATCCACTTGCCGTCGGGCGCACGGGTCGGGTCGACGGCGCACGGCTGACCGGCGACGATCGTCGCCTCGGCGGGCAGCAGCCCGCGCTCGGCCTCGTTCACGGCGCGGGAGACGCCGTCGAGCCCCGGGGTCACGTGGACGATCGCGGCGCGCCCGAGCCGCTCGGCGTCCGGCCCCTTCCAGCGAGGAAGCTCGTCGAGCGCGAGGTGGATCTGCATCCCGGCCCGGCCGTACCGGTAGCGCGCCGTGGCGTCGCGTACGTCGGACGCGATGTCGCTCGGGCGGAGGAGCGAGCCGTAGAGCTGGGTCGGCGTGACGCCGGCGACCACCGCCCGGGTCGCACTCACCGTGTCGCCGTCGGCGAGCGCGACGCCTGTCGCCCGGCCGCCGGAGACCGTGATCCGCGCGACCTCCGCGCCCGTCCGCAGCTCGCCGCCCGCGTCGCGGACGATGCCCGCGAGCGCGTCGACGAGCCGGATCCCGCCGCCGACGGGGACGGGCATCCCGCCGAGTTGCACCGCGCACGCGATCACCTGGGTCATGAAGCCGGAGACGGCGTTGTCCGGCCCGAGGCCGGTGTGGAGCACCCAGGGCGCGAGCAGGCCGTGCGCCTCGGGTGAGCGGAACGTCCCGGTCGTCCAGTCCCGGCACGTCGAGAGCGCATGGCCTGCGAACTCGAGCAGGCCGTGGCGGCCGAAGCGTCGCAGCATCTTCTGTCCGAGCCCGAGCCCGCTCGCCGACCAGAGCTCGGTGCCGAGGACGCCGAACGAGAGGTCGGCGTTGGCCATGAACTCCTCGAACTGGCGCTGCCACGCGGAGCCGTCCCCGCTCGCGAAACGGTCGAACTCCGCGGCGTTCGCGTCCATCGTCGTCTGGAGGAACATGGCGTGGCCGTCCGGAAACGCCGTCGCGGTCGGAAGCTCCGTGTTGACGTACTCGAGGCCGCGACGGTGGAGCTCGTCGCCGAGCTCGGCGTAGGCGGCCGATCCGGTGAAGAGGGGATGCCACGAGCTCAGCACCTCGTGCGTGAAGCCGGGAAGCGTGTAGTCGGCCTCCGTCCGGATCGCGCCGCCGAGGCGGTCCGAACGCTCGAGCACGCAGACGCCCCAGCCCTCGCGCGCAAGCAGCGCGGCGGCCGTGAGCGTGTTGATGCCGGAGCCTACGAGGACTGCGTCGAACGTCGCCATACGGCAACTCTACGCACCGCCGGTTCCATTGACATGTCACCGGGGTCCTTGTGACAGAATCGGTCGCATGCTGCTGCGAGAGGTTTCGTACGCGCGTCCGTCCACCGTCGAGGAGGCCGTCTCCCTTCTCACCGAGCACGACGGGGCGCGTGCTCTCGCAGGCGGACAGACGCTCGTCAACGTCATGAAGCAACGGGCCGCCTCGCCCGACGTCCTCGTCGACCTGGCCGATCTCGACGACCTCCGCCCGATCACCGTCTCGGGGACGACCCTCGAGATCGGCGCGATGGCGACGCTCGCGTCGATCACGCGCTCGTCCGAGGTCGAGGTCAGCCGGCCGATTCTCGCCGCGACCGCGGCGACCGTCGCCGACGTCCAGGTGCGGAACCGGGGCACGCTGGGCGGAAACATCTGCGTGAACGACCCGACGAACCACTTCCCCCCGCTCCTCGTCGCGCTCGGTGCGTCCATGACGATCCGGAGTGCCAGCGGCGAGCGCGTCGTCACCGCGGAGGAGTTCTTCGTCGGGGTCTTCGAGACCGCTGTCGGGGAGGGGGATCTGCTGACCAGGATCAGCATTCCCGCGGCCGGGAAAGGCACGGGCGACGGCATGGCGGGTGTGACGCTCGGCGCGCACGGCACCTATGTGGCCAACGCCGCGGCCTCGGTCGTCGACGGCACGTGGCGGATCGCGCTCGGCTGCGTCGGCGCCGTGCCGCACAGGGCCACCGCGGTCGAGTCGGCTCTCGACGGGACCGACGTCGACGAGGCGGCCGTCCGGTCTGCCGTCGAGGGCCTCGGCGACACGCTCGACCCGCCGGCGGACGTTCACGCGTCGGCCGAGTACCGGCGCAGCCTGGCGGAAACGTCGACCGTGCGGGCCGTCCTGCAGGCCGCCGAGAAAGCGAGGGGATGACGTGGCCACGACGCCGGTCTCCGAGAAGGTCGTGAGAGTCAGCGTGAACGGCACGACCTACGAGTACGAGGTGCCCACGCGCCGCCTGCTCGTGCACTTCCTGCGCGACGACCTCGCTCTGACCGGCACGCACATCGGCTGCGACACGGGGAGCTGCGGCGCGTGCACGGTGCACCTGAACGGCGTGCCCGTGAAGAGCTGCGCCGTGCTCGCCGTCCAGGCGGACGGCGCGGCCGTGACGACGGTCGAGGGACTCGGTGACGAGGAGCTGACACCGCTCCAGCAGTCGTTCTCCGATCACCACGCGCTCCAGTGCGGCTACTGCACGCCGGGGATGCTGATGAGCGCTGCCGCGCTTCTCGACGAGAACCCGAGCCCGAGCGAGGAGGACGTCAAAGTCGCGCTCCAGGGCAACATCTGCCGCTGCACCGGGTACTGGAACATCGTCGAGGCCGTCGTCGCCGCGGGAAAGGGGGTCGCATGACGACCACCGAGACAGAGACGACAACGACCCCCACGATCCAGAAGGGCTATGTCGGCCAGAATGTCCCGCGCAAGGAGGACCGCAGGCTCGTCCAGGGCCAAGGGACGTTCTTCGACGACGTCAAGCGGCACGGGATGGGCTACGTCCACTTCCTCCGCTCCCCCTACGCGCATGCGCGGATCGCCTCGATCGACGTCAGCGCCGCGCTCGAGCTTCCCGGCGTCTACGGGACGCTGACCGGCGACGAGGTCGCGATCCTGACCGACCCGTTCTTCCAGATCGCGGCCGAGCCCGGGGCGAACGTCAGGGACTACGCGCTGGCCGTCGGCAAGGTGCGCTACCTCGGCGAGGCCGTCGTGGCGGTCGTGGCCGAGACGCGCGAGCTTGCCCGCGACGCGTCGGAGCTCGTGATGGTCGACTACGAGCCGCTCGACGTCGTCGTCGACGCCCGCAAGGCCCTCGAGCACGACGCCCCGGTGCTCCACGAGGAGTGCGGTGGAAACGTCTCCTACTCCGGCGTGTGGGAGTGGGGCGACGTCGACAAGGCGTTCGCGGAGGCCGATCACGTCGTCAAGATCTCGGAGCTCCACTTCGACCGCTTCAACTCGACGCCGCTCGAGACGAACGGCGCGCTCGTCGAATACAACCGCGGTACCGGCCAGTGGACGCTCATCTGCAACAACCAGTTCCCCGGCTTCGCGGCGATCATGATGGCGCCCGCGCTCCGGGTGGGAACCAACAAGCTGCGCATGATCACCCAGGACATCGGGGGCGCGTTCGGGAACAAGATCACGACGCACCCGCAGCTCGTGGCGCTCTGCCTGCTCGCCCGCAAGCTCGGGCGCGCGGTGCAATGGACCGAGTGGCGGACGGACTTCCACCAGTCGATGTCCCACGGAAACGAGCGCTGGTTCCTCGATACCGAGGTCGCGGTGATGGCCGACGGCACGATGACGGCGTTCCGGACGAAGGCGCTCGACGACGCGGGCGCGTACCTCCGCTACGAGCCGCTCGGCGGCGTCATCTGGTCGCAGGTCGCGCCCGGGATGTACGGCTGGCGCAACCTTCGTCTCGACTTCACGCAGGTGATGACGAACAAGGCGCCCTGCTCGCCGAACCGCGGTTACTCGCGCATGCAGCAGCTCTGGTTCACCGAAAGAATCGTCGACGTCGTCGCCCACGAGCTCGGCTTCGACCGCGTCGAGCTGCGCAAGAAGAACTACGTGCAGCCGGAGCAGATGCCGTACGAGACGCCGAACGGGTGCGTCTACGACTCCGGCGACTACCCGAGGGCGCTCGACGTCGTGCTCGACCTGATCGGCTACGACACGGTCGAGGAGCGCCGCAAGGACGCTGCGTCGCGCGGCAAGCTCCTCGGCTTCGGGATCGGCTCCACCCTCGACTCGGGGACGAACAACTTCGGCCAGTCCCAGCTACTGAACCCGGAGCTCCAGTTCTCCGGGAACAACGAGGTGGCGACGGCGAAGCTCGACTTCTTCGGAGAGATCGTCGTCACGCTCGGCACCGTTCCCCAGGGGCAGGGCCACGAGACGACCGCGTCGCAGATCGCGGCGGACATCCTGGGCTGCGACGTGGACATCATCGAGGTCCGGGCGGGACACGACGACTACTGGAACTCGCATGCCGGCTTCTCCGGAACGTACGCGAGCCAGTTCGCGGTCACCGGGCTCGGCGCGGTGAAGGGCGCGGTCGAGGACCTCGCCCACCAGATGAGGACGCTCGCCTCCATGGTCTTCCAGTGCTCGGTCGACGACATCGAGCTCGCCGAGGGCTTTGCGCGGATGAAGGAGAACCACGAGGCGGCGCTGCCGTTCATGGCACTCGGGGCGATCCCCAACATGAACAACGCCGGCTTCCCGATCGACCCGCCCCCGATGAACGCCAGATTCGTGTTCCGCCCGCAGTTCGACGTGCCGGACAAGGAGAAGAAGTTCGGCAACCTGACGCTGACGTACTCGATGCAGATCCACGCCTGCATCGTCGAGGTCGATCCGGAGACCGGCGTGTACGAGATCGTCGACTACGCGGCGGTGGACGACTGCGGCGTGCGGGTCAACCCGAAGATCGTCGAGGGCCAGGTGATGGGCGCGACCGCGCAGGCGATCGGCGCGGCGATGTTCGAGGTGTTCGCCTACGACGACGACGGCAACCTGCTGACGCCGAACTTCTACGACTACCACGTCCCGCACACGCTGGACATGCCGCCGCTCAAGACGGCCGCGATCGAGTCGCCGTCGCCGTTCACGTCTCTCGGCACGAAGGGGATGGGCGAGGGCGGCGGCGGAGGGATCCACTGCGTCAGCGCCGCGCTCCAGGACGCGCTCATGACCTCCGGGCGGGCGATCGTGACGTCGAGCCACAACCCGTACCACCGCGTCTGGGAGATGATTCGCCACCCGGAGCGGTCCCGCGAGAAGGTGGAGGTGGTGTCGAAGTGAAGCTGGAGGGCACGAAGGAGTTCGACGCACCCCGCGAGGTCGTGTGGAGCGTGATCAACGATCCCGCGAAGATGGCCAACACGATGCCGGGCGTCGAGAGCTTCGAGATCGCCGACGACACGCACTGGAGCGCCAAGGTGAAGGTTCCGCTCGGTCTCGGCGGACTGAAGATGTCGATCGCCTTCACGAAGCTCGAGGAGCGGCCGCTCGAGTTCGCGTCGCTGAACGCGAAGGGCCAGGGCGTCGGCGCGCTGATGAACATGACGACGTCGTTCACGCTTTCCGGAGAGGGCGAGACGACCTCGATGGGCTGGGAGGCCGACGTCAAGATCGCCGGCCCCGTCGGCTCGAT
>Ga0207706_10006133_pt1 | contig 11161 bp, 10 predicted proteins | sample KBSC53metaG_FD_184318 | JGI IMG/M metagenome (GOLD analysis project Ga0207706, IMG submission 184318) | Corn rhizosphere microbial communities from Kellogg Biological Station, Michigan, USA - KBS C5-3 metaG (SPAdes) (version 2) | ecosystem: Host-associated > Plants > Roots > Rhizosphere > Soil ... | reverse complement strand
CCGCACCAGGCTGCCCCTGGTGAACTCCCGTTTGTGGTACCGGGCCGGATTGTGCGACGCGGTGATCTGCGCTCGGCAGATTCCGATGCTCACTAAACACTTCGCAGACGCGCTCGAAGCCGCTCGCTGGCCCCATGGTGCCTGCCTCTTCCTGATCGGGCATCGCTTTGCGCGAGCACGGCAGGGCAAAGAGGACAGCGCCCTGGCTGAGGCGGTCTTTTTCTCGCCTGCCGCGATCGCGACGGTGCCGCACCTTATCGCCGTGTGCGGAGCGGAGCCAAGCCCGCCGCCGGACCGGGACTGCGCGACGCTCCTTGTCGGCAAGCCGAGCGACTGGGATCTCTTACCGCGGAGACTCCACTAAAGGAGGCACCGGCCTTGTCGCCGACTGTGTGCTGTCCAGCACAGACAGGCCCAACCCCGTGTGTCAGGCTCAACGTGCTTGAAACCGTGGGGGCCTTCATGAACAGTGCACATGCTCTCCTCATCTCCGGAAGCCTCGTCGTCAGCGGGCACGTGGTGCAGGGGCAAGAGTTGTCGCGCTATCGCGCCTATGTACTCGAAAGCAGTGTGGACACTGTGGTCACGACGATCGGCGCACGCGCGACCCAGGTCACCACGCTGCACGAGCGCCCGGCGAAAATTCAGGAAGTGCGGTGGCGAGCACCCTACGTGAGCGCCGACAGCACATCCGTCGATCCCGTTCGAGACGTCGCATTTACTTTCGTAAACGACGCGCTCTATCAAGTGCTCGTGACCTACGACCGCGAACGGACAGCAGGCCTGACGAACGACGACATCATCCAGTCCCTGTCCGCTTCTTACGGAACGCCAATGCTCAAACCCACAATCGTGCGAACGGAGCTGCCATCGGCCGTGCTCGACGATGCCATCGTGCTGGCGCAGTGGAGCGACGCCGTTACGTCGCTGGCGCTCCTTCGCGACATGTATTCGCCTGACTTTCAGCTGGTCCTGATCTCGAAGGCGTTGAGCGCACGCGCTCAAGGCGCGATTCGCGAAGCCATCAGGCTGGATGCACTCGAAGCGCCACAACGAGAGATGGAAAAACGCAAGCAGGATGTCGCCGACGCCGCTGCCACTCGCGACAAGGCTCGCGTGACGAACAAGGCCGCCTTTCGGCCGTGAGAAGCCTCAATGACAGAAGCCGTTCGATAACACAGATCACGACGATGCTGGATATCGAGCCAGACGGCTTCTCGTCGGCCACGTGTCCGCTGTGTCAGACGACACACCGGTCGCTGACGCACGAGGCACTCGCTGCTGGCGACTCCTGGTCTTGCGCGAGATGCGGCCAGCGCTGGCATGCGCTGCGCCTCCTTACCGTCAGCCGCTATACGGCGTGGGTTGCCCGCAACGGATAATCTGCAGCGGCACGCCGTCTACTTGTGGCTTGACGATTGCCGCCCGGCGCCTGATGGCTGGGTGGGCGTCACCACGGTTGTTGACGCAAAGCTTTCTCTGGAGACCGGTCGTGTCGATCGCGCGAGCCTCGACCACGATTTAGGCGCGTGCGAGACGTGCATGGACGGCATGGACGTGAACCAGTGGCTGGAAGCCCACAACTTCCGAACGATGCCGCATTGTAAGCATGTCGGTACAGGTTATGACCTCTGCGTCTGGATGGCCGACACAGGGCACTGGCCGACGGAAATGCCGACCGTTCACAGTGCGAACCGAGTCGGACGTAAGCGGATGAAAGCCATCATCGCCAAGTATTTTCCCCGGCAGCGCTGAGCCTCGCACCGCCATCCTCCTTGCACACCATTCGAATGAGCGGTCACTCCTCCGCGCCTCGGCGATATCGCGCCGTGTCGGTCGAGCCAGTCAAGGACTTCGGCGATGCTCAGCGCTCTCTGAGCGTGTCCCACAGATACCGGCAGAGAGGACAGAAGGAGCACTGCGTCTCAGTTCGCTCGAGCGTGACAAAGGCGTGTGGCGATCCGCAGCGCGGGCAACTGACATAGCGCCGGGCTGCAGGCTGCGGAAACAACACCATGAGTTCAGTCTACGCACTGCGTGCGAGCCGCACTGTCCCGGACTGAACACATAATGGGATCTCCGCGCACAACCCTTCACAGCATGCTCCATCACCTCAAACAGCAACGTGTGCCGTTTGGAACATCGCTTAGTGCGGTAATCCGGCACGCTGGCACATGGCCATCGACCCCACGGCATCCCGCCCAGAGCTATCGCTGATAGCTGCTGTTGGCCTGATCGTCATTTTGGTGGGGCTGCAGGTCGCGAATCCGCGGGCCAGCGCACGGTCATGGACCCGTGAGGCCGCCGACGCCGCCGCGGACTCAGCGACCCTCGAACACGCGCAGCGATTCTTCTACAACGGCGACTACGACAGTTCAGCCGCCATGACCGACGCGCTCTGCGTGGCACGCCCTGATGACCTCGAGGCGTGCGAATTGCGCACAGCCAGTCTGCACTTCCAGATCAAGAAGGCGCTCGGCGACACGGTAGCGCGCGACAAGACCACCGCGTGGGCGCAATGTGCTGCCTGTCCGACACTGATGTCCGCCTTCATGGCAGACACCGTCCGCAGCCAGACTTTTGTACGAAGCAGGCTGACGGTCCACCCCGATGACGAACACGCGTTGTTCTTCCTCGGAAAGATGGACCTGAACTACGTGTGGCTCCAGTTGGGCACACTCGGGCGCAAGACTGGCTGGGATGAATATTGGGAGGCGAGGCGATCGCTCGATCGCGTCCTTGAGATGAATCCAGCGCATGTTCGGGCACGCGTTGCCCGCGCGTGGGTCGACTACATCGTCGGGTCATCGGTTCCAAGGGGTGCTCGCTGGCTCCTCGGAGGCGGGAATAAGAAGCGCGGGCTCCTCTCCGTACGCGAGGTCGCCGAACGTGGCAGCGGCGAATTCTTCGATCAGGCCGAAGCGAAGTTCGCTCTCTGGGATATGCAGGTGCGCGAGCGCGAGGTCCCTGGTGCCATTGCCACCGCGCGGACGCTGGCGCGCGACTTCCCTGAGAACCGCGAGCTGCGCAAGTTCCTCGCGATTCATGATCCGACAGCGTTAGTTATCGACCCAGAGCTTCCGTCACCCTAGTTGCCTCTCGACCCCGATCGAAGAGCGGTCGTACCCGCGTGCGCCCGGCGTCGCGTGCGATAATTCGCCCGACGCCCGATGTCACGAGCAAAAGCCTATCGCGCTGAGCCACGCGAGAAACGAACGGTCTTCGACACCGCGGCTTTTCTCAAGTCCACCGGTGCGACACGGCGCGTTGCGACGTATCCAAAAGGACAGATCGTCTTTTCGCAGGGCCAACCCAGCGACGCGGTCATGTACATTCAGAAGGGCGGCATCAAGATCTCTGTGCTGTCCCGAACCGGCAAAGAAGCGGTGGTGGCGATGTTGGGGCCGGGCGATTTCTTCGGGGAAGGCGCCCTCACCGGTCAACCCGTTCGACTCGGGACAGCGACCGCGACGATACCGACGACCGTACTCGTTATCGAGAAGGGCGCGATGCTTCAACTCCTCCGTGACGAGCCGAAATTTTCGGAGCGGTTCATCGCATACATGCTGGAGAGAAACCTCCGCGTCGAAGCCGACCTGGTCGATCATCTCTTCAACTCCAGCGAAAAGCGGTTGGCGCGGACACTGTTGCTGCTGGCGCGGTATGGTGATCAGGAGGGACCGCAGCAGCGGATACCGAAGATCTCCCAGGAAACCCTTGCCGAAATGGTCGGCACGACACGTTCGCGCGTCAATTTCTTCATGAACAAGTTCAGAGACCTGGGGTTCCTCGAATACAACGGCGATCTCAGGGTCAACACCTCGCTCCTCAGCCTCGTCCTGCACGATTAGCTGGTTCGCGATCCGATGGGCTCGCCCACTCGCGAATCACGACACGCAACTCGTCGGCCTGCTCATGCAGCTGGCGCATCCGCTTCACCTGCTCGGCCAGGTCGCGACAGATTTCCGCGATTTGGCCTTCAACGGCATTGGGCAGTTCGGCGGGTCTTGGCCGCCGCTGTCTCCGCTGCGCGGCACCTACGGACTTGGGCATGGAATTCCCTCAGGGCCCATGCTGACAGCATCGAGTGCCCACGGATGTACCGTTCGGAACGGTTGCGGTACGCCGCCGGCAAGCGTGGATGAGAGTTGAACATCCCACGATACCGCGACAGCACTGCGGCTGTTCAAAACTGAGCACACTCATTACGGTTCGCGGAGTAGCATCGGATCTGATGCGTCATCTTCTGTGCCCGATGTGCCGGCAGCCGGGGCGGGTGTTGCCCGCGTCGAGCCCCGACGCGGTGGCGACCTACTACCGCTGCGATATCTGCGGCCGCGTGTGGACGCAGCGCAACGATGATCCGAACTCACCGCCGGCGCCGGTGACGGTGCCGCCGAAGGACTAGTGTACTAGGCTCGTGCCCTGACGCCTGCTCCCCCTTCGGCTGCTGGCAGTTGAAGGTCAGGCAATGGACGCGCCGTAAACAGATACCGACAGGGCCGGGCGATCAACCGGGCCCACCGGTTCGCACGGTTCACTCGAGCACTGTCAGTGGCGATTCCGGTGTTGGCGTACATCTGCCGGTACAACTTCGAGAGCAGGACGAACGCGATGCGAGCCCGAATAGTAGGCGTCACACGTGATCGCACCCAGATGCGCCGCAGACTGTAGAAGTGGTCCCAGACTGCCTGCGTCCTCGCACGAATCTCGTCCGGGGACATGACGGGATGAGGCGCATAGACCTTGGGACGCTTCTCCTGTGGGATCAACCAGTGCCGTGTCACCGGGATGTCTCCAATGCGGGCTGCGTTGTTACCGAGACTCTTTTCCCAGGCGGCGAAGTCGACGGTGCCGGGATAGGGTGTGAGCATCACGAACTGCGCAAATGCCAACCCCGCGCGGTCGGCAATGTCGGCCGTTGCCGCAAACGTGGACGAGCGATCGCTCGGCAGCCCGAAGATGAATGACCCGAGCACACCCACGCCGTGATCGCGGAAGGTGCGGAGACGAGTCACCAGCGCTTCGCCGACATCGTTGAAGCCCTTGTAGACGTCCTTGAGGCCTTCCGGCGTGACGGCTTCCACGCCGACGAGTGCCCCCTTGATGTTTGCCCGCCGCATCGCATCGAGGAACGCAACGTCTTCGGCGGCCTCCATCGTGATCTGCGTGAAGAACACCATGTCCGGCGGCAGTTGCGCCAGCCGCTCCATCAGCTCGAATCGCTCCGCGCGCAGTGCCCGCAACTGCTCGAGCCGCGCCACATTGTGCTGTCGTTCCGCCATCGCGAGATCGGCCAATGCCACCGGGTAAAAGTTGTCGTCGGCAAGCGCCACAAAACGGAAGCCGCGCCGGCGCAGCTCCACAATTTCTGCGACGACGGCATCCACGCGCCGCTGTCGCGGCTTCTGGCCATCGGTGCGCCAGACAGAACAGAAAGAGCAATGCTTCGGACAACCGCGCACGGTCTGGACCGAACCCCACATGTAACGCCCGGCCGGCAAGAGCTCCCACCGGGCGGGCGCGAAGCGGTCGGCATCGACCTGGCCGGCCTCATAGATCCTCTGTAACGTCCCGCTCACCGCATCCTCGAGCACCTGCGCCCAGACGACGTCGCCGTCCCCTTTGACGACGGCGTGTGCGCCGCCCAGATCGAGCGCCTCGTCTGGGTAGAGCGTGGCGTGGATGCCGCCGTAGACCACAACGGCCCCTCGCGCTCTCGCGAGCATCCCGATCTCGTATCCGCGAAGGGCATTGCCGGTGTGAATGCCGATGCCGACGACATCGCCGGGCCGAAGGGCGTCGACGGCGAATGGCTCGAGGGTTTCGTCTGTGATCTGCGGGCGCCCATACGATGCCGGAGTCGCCGAGGCGAGGACGAACAGCCATCGCGGCGTGATCACCCCGACACCAAATGACAGGTGACTTGGATTCACCAGATGAACGGTTGTGGCGCCCGCCGACACCCGTGGTGAGGGACGGACACGGGTCGCGGCGTCACCCGAACTGAGGGATGAGTGCCACTGCAGCTGAGCTCCAACCGCCGCCTGCGCCGAGGCGTGCTCCGTCATCGGGAGGACACCGCTTCTGTATGCTGATGTCGCATCTCTCGCATCGAATGATCGAATGTACACAGGACCTGACGCACCGCGCTGTGCAAGATGGAACACAGGCCAACCACGCAGCAACGGCCGAGTACGTAGTGGCGCGGGTTCAGACGAAACGCGTCCGCTTCCGAGCTGCGAACGACTCTTCTCTGGTGCCAGAGGGCTTCGACGTCGTTCCGACGACGCATGTCGAGTTCACAGTAGGGGAATCGTCCCGCCATGGCGCGCCGATGACGCTGGTGAGATCTGTTCAAGCAATTTGACCGGCTGTGCGCCTGCGCTAGACGAACAGCGGAGGGGCCGTTTCTGCAGCCAACGGCACGTCGATCGCGAAGATGCATCCTTTACCAGGCATATTCTGCACAAGGATGTCACCGTGGTGTGCGCGCACGGCCTTTCGAGCGATCAACAGCCCGAGGCCAAGACCGGAACGATCGGTGCCACGCCGCTCGCCGAAGGGTTGAAACAGGTCGCCCGTGCCTCCCGGAATGCCCCCGCATTCGTCTTCGATCTCGACGACCAATCGCTCGCCGCGGGCCCGGGTCCTGAGCACGACCGTTCCTCCGGCAGGCGTGTGCTCGAAGGCGTTCTGCAACAGGTTCATGACCGCTGACGTGAGCAGCTGCGGGTCCGCATCAACCGTCAACGTGGAGTCGACCGGCTCCGCAGTGAATCGAATGTGTCGCTGCTCCGAGTAGAGGTTCCCGGCGGCGGCTATTTCGTCGACGAACGAGGTTACCGCGAGCCGCTCGCGTCGCTGTTTTCCGGCGGCTAGGCGAACCTCCGACAGCATGCGATCGACCAGGTCCCGGAGGCCCATGAGGTTGCGTGCGAGCACCGCTGCGGTACTCCCATTGAACGCGACGGTTCCTCGCCTCAGTGTTTGAAAGGCGAGGATCGCGGTGTGCAGCAGGTTTCGAAGCTCGTGAGCCGTCTGCCCAAGACGCTCCACCTCATCCTCGGATCGTTTCTCTGCCGTCAGCCGCGTATGCTCAGTGACCGCTTCAGCGATCGCGGTATCGAGGCAGCGGTTCAAGGTATGGAATTCCTCGACGCTGATCGGCGCCCGCCGTTCGACCGCGATTTCGGTGATCGCCTGGCAGATGTCGCCGTAGTCGTGCACGACTTGGGTGACGTCGAAGCCCATCGCCAACAGTTCCGCGCCGTGCCGTGCGGCCGTGGAGCCGATCGAGTCGCTCGCCAACGGTGTCGCGGTCCGCTCCAACTGCAAGGTCTCCACCAGCTGCGTCAGAAAGAGCGGTACGCCGTACTCGATCTCGCGGTTCGAGACCGATGGCCACGGACGGCTGCGCACTCGCTCTCTCGTCCGCGAGATGATGTCGCCCCGATTTGCGGCGATGAATTCGTACAGCATCAGACTCTCCAGTGCCCCGACGCACCGCCGGCTCAGGACGCATCGACCTCGACAGGCAGCCGTCGATGAGCTGGGGACGGGGGATCGCGACTGTACAGCTGCAGCCAGGTACACCACTGTTCAAGATTGAACATTACGTGAACCGCTAGGCCGATGATGGTGTACCCGACCGAACAGCCGCACGGTGCACCATGTGCCATCGTCGTCAAGAACCGAGAGACGGAAGGCACAGATGTCCGACATTTCTACGGAACGGGATCGCATCGAAGCTGAGCGCGCGCGCCAGGTCGCGGAGCACGAGCGCGAGAACGTGGAGCAGACCCGCAACGTCGTCGAAGAGGCTCGCGTCAAGGCGGAATCGTCCCGGACGACAGCCGAGCACTTTCGCGTGCTGGCCGAAGAAGCCCGGGAAGTCGGTGAGCGATTGCGGCGTGAGCTCGAGTGGCTCCGACAGGAGCGGGAAGCGCTGCGCGGCGCCGCCGAAGAAGCGCGCCATGCCGCCGAAGAGGCGCGCCATGCCGCCGAAGAGGCGCGCCACACCGCCGAGGAGGCGCGTCACGCTACGATTGCGGCCGTGGCAGCCACCGCCGACGCGTTGAGCACCAACCTGACGCAGATGCAATTCCTCGAGGACGCACGTAACACGGTCAGACAACTCAAGAGAAAACTTGATGACACCCAGTGAGAACCGGTGTTCGCAACGACACAGTCGAGCGAGTACTCAAAGGGTCTCTTGAAGTCCAAATCATGGTGACTACCGCGGCGTGAGCGCGTCCTTCAGAAGGATGACGGCGAGGGCCACGCCGTCCCACGGAGCCTTCCCTGGGCTGTCTGTCGAAGTGGCGCTGAGTGGCATCGCTCCCGTCGCCTGGGGGTCGAGATGGAATGTGCCGATCAGGTGGTCACGCACGATAAGGGCGCGTGCGCGCGATTGCAGGTACTGTTCCTCGCGCGGGCCATTTTGCGCATAGCCTTCGACCATAAGGATGCCTGACACAAGGTACTCCAGGTAGGGTGCGATCGCTGCGTCCACGCTAGCTTTGCCAGCCTCGCTCAACTGCTCTCTTTCTGGGTGGCCCGGCTCCGGCTCCAGCAAGGCATCGGATCGAATCCAGACGCGAACCAGACGACGATCGCTGCCTTTGGTCAGCACGCCCTGCCTATAGTCCGCAGGAGAGATCTGCGCGAGGTCGAAGTAGCCGCGCTTGTTGAAGAAGCCGCGCAGCAGGAAGTTACGCTTGAGCGCATCCATATTTTCAGAGAAGCTCGCCATCGACCCGCGCGCATCGTCCATCGTTTGCTTGACGCTCGCGGTCATCCCCTGGACGCCACCATCTTTCGCTTGAAGGCCATCGAGGGTCTCTTTCGCACTCAGGACCAGCTGCCTCGCGTAGGCAGTGGTCTCTTCCGTCTGCTTTGCAATCGTGCTGACGCGGTTGTAGAGCTCGTCGTCGTTGACGAGTTTGCCGATCGTGCCTTTGCCGCTGCGAATTCCGTCAGTGATTTGCGCGGTATCGGCCGCGATCAGTGCCCCGGATGCGGCGATCTTCGTCACCGCGCCGGTCACGCCGGTGATCAGCGAGTTCGCGCTTTCGGCGGTGTCGGCTATTGACACGACCGCACGTTGAACATCGTCCCTCATGTCGTCAACCGTATCGTTGACCTTCGTGACGGTATCGCCCATCCGCTGCAGGAGCTCGGCGACGTCAAGCGGTTCCTTACCGGCGATCGTCATGTACGGGGCCACGATCGGAGCGATGTTTGATCCTGTGGTGATGCCCAGATAATTCCCGCCCACGAGCCCCTCCGTCTCGATTGTGGCCAGCGAGTCGGTGCGCACCAGTTGATGGAGATCCTCGACGATCTCCACCTCGACGCGGAACTTTCCGCTTGGCGCGTCCGGAGGAAGGATCTGCGTGATGGATCCCGCCTTCGCACCGGATACCCGCACGACGGCGCCAGGTTGCAGACCGGTGATCTTCTTGAACTCCGTGTACAGCGTGACCTTCTTCGCGAAGGCCATCTGGCGATCGCCGATCATGAACAGGCCCACCGCGAAGAGAAGCAGGCCCACCACCACAAACACGCCGACTCCCGCGACTCTTGCTGGTGTCGCCACTAGCCACCTCCCTGTGCACGCATGAACGCCTGAACGAGAGGCTCTTCGCTGGCATCGAGCGCCTCGATCGTGCCGCTGGCGAGCATGCGGCCCTGGTCCAGCACGGCGAATCTGTCACCAATCGCACGCGCGCTCGGAATGTTGTGGGTGACCACGACGAGCGTGGTCCCACCCTGTTTCGTCTTGACGAGCAGCTCGTCGATCTCATGTGAGGTCATCGGATCGAGACCGGCGCTCGGCTCGTCCACCAGCAGGATCGCTGGGTCCAGCGCCATGGCGCGGGCAAGCCCGGCCCGTTTCTTCATCCCGCCGGAGAGTTCGGCTGGCATCGTGTCGAAATCCCGTTCGAGGCCGACGTCCGACAGCTTCGCCATCGCCCGCCCGCGAATGTCGGCGCCGGACCAGTCGGTGTGGCGATGCATCGGAAACGCCACGTTGTCGCCGACCGACATCGAGTCGAACAGCGCCGCGTTCTGAAACAGGACGCCCATATGCTTGCGAATGTGGGCGAGCTGCCGCCCACCGAGTGTCGTGATGTCCGTGTTCTCGACGAACACTCTTCCGCTATCCGCCTTCACGAGCCCGATGATGTGACGGAGGGCAACGCTCTTGCCCGTGCCGCTACGTCCGAGCAGGCAGAAGGCCTGGCCCTGGGGAATCTCGAACGAAATATCGTCGAGGACCTTTTTCGTTCCGAAGGCCTTAGAGACGTGGTCGAATCGCACGGCGTTCATCCCGACACCACGGGATAGAAGAAGAAGATCAACTTCACGAGAATTACGTCGCTCAAAATGATCAGGACCGACGCCATGACGACGCTGCGTGTGGACGCCTCGCCGACGCCTTCAGTGCCGCGGCTCGTCGTGAAACCGAGATAGCTGGACACGACCGCTATGAGGTAGCCGAAGACCACCGTCTTCAGCGTGGCGAGGATGAGGTCCGAGTAGGTGATGTAGTTGAAGGCGCGCTCGAAGTACAGCCGCCAGGACATGCCGGACGCGGCGGTCTCCGCCACGTATCCGCCGAGAATGCCGGAGAAGTCCATCATGATCGTGAGGAGCGGCATCGCGATCATCAGCGCGATGATGCGCGTGACCGCCAGATACTTGAACGCGTCGACAGCGTTGGCTTCGAGCGCGTCGATCTGCTCGGTCACTTTCATCGCCCCAATCTCGGCACCGATACCAGCGCCCACGCGCCCGGCCACGAGGAGCCCGGTGATGAGAGGGCCGGTCTCGCGGATGAGCGCAATCGCGAGGGCGGCGGGAATCATCGCCTCGGCGCCGAAGCGCTCGAGCGAGGCGCGTGTGTGCATCGAGAGCACGACTCCGACCGCAACCCCCGCCGTGATGATCAACGGCGCGGAGCGGTACCCGAACTGATACGCATGCCTGAGGATTTCGCGCAGTTCATAGGGAGGACGAGCCGCTTCCACGACCGCGTGCGCGCCGAACATGGCGATCGCGCCGGCACGTTCAAAGACGCCAAGCGCTCGAGAACCAACGCGATCGACGAGTGAGAGCTGCAGCATGAGTATTACGTCCGCTACTCCACGACTAC
>Ga0207706_10006130_pt1 | contig 11161 bp, 10 predicted proteins | sample KBSC53metaG_FD_184318 | JGI IMG/M metagenome (GOLD analysis project Ga0207706, IMG submission 184318) | Corn rhizosphere microbial communities from Kellogg Biological Station, Michigan, USA - KBS C5-3 metaG (SPAdes) (version 2) | ecosystem: Host-associated > Plants > Roots > Rhizosphere > Soil ... | reverse complement strand
GTCCAACGACGACGCGAGTCTATCCCCCGGCCCGACAGTCGGTTCCGCGCGACGGACCCATCTTGAGAGCGAAGGTGGAGGCGCCGTCCGGCCTCCGCGGCACGACCCCAGCCCCAGAGCCGAGGCACAGCCATGCTCACCGTCGCAGACCCCTGGGCCATCAGTACGGCCGACTATCCCGCGGCCGGCACCGCGGCGGAGAAGCTCGAGTTCCTGCTGGGCTACGCCGTGCTGGCGCCCAGCAGCCACAACACGCAGCCCTGGCGCTTCCACGTCTGCGGAGAAACGGTGGAGCTGTGCGCGGACCGCACCCGCAGCCTGCGCGTGGTGGACCCGCGCGACCGCGAGCTGCTGATCAGCTGCGGCGCGGCGCTCCACTTCCTGCGCCTGGCCATGCGCCGCTTCGGGCACGCGGGAGAGGTCACCCTCTTCCCCGACCGGCAGGACCGCGACCTCCTCGCCGTCGTCACCCTCGGCGACCCCTGCGAGCCCGGCGCGGAAGAGCTGCGCCTGTTCCAGGCGATCCCCACCCGCCGCACCCACCGTGGCGACTTCGCGGAGCGCCCGGTGCCGGCGGAGATCGTCGACGCGCTCCTCGGCGCCGCGGCCGGGGAGGGCGCCTGGCTGATGGCGGTGGACGACGGCGGCCGCCGCGCGCGCGTGGCCGAGATGGCGCGCCAGGGCGACCAGGTGCAGTTCGCCGACCCCGAGTTCCGCGGCGAGCTGGCGCGCTGGATCCGCCCCAACGGCACGTACGAGCACGACGGGATGCCCGGCTACGCCTTCGGCATCCCCGACGTGGTGTCGCCCTTCGCGCCGGCGGTGGTGGGCGCGCTGAACCTGGGCGCCATCTGGGGCGGCCGCAGCCGGCAGGCGGTGGAGAACGCGCCGGTCCTGGCCGTCCTGGGCACCGCGCGCAACGGGCCGGCGGCGTGGATCGCCGCGGGGCAGGCGCTGGCCCGCGTGCTGTTGCGGGCCACCGCCAGCGGGCTCGGCGCCTCGTTCCTCAACCAGCCGTGCGAAGTGCCGCTGCTGCGGCTGCGCCTGCGCGAGGTGCTGGGCACCGACGGCTGGCCGCACCTGGTGCTGCGCCTGGGCTACCCGCACGGCGAGCCGCGCGCCACGCCCCGCCGCCCCGTGCACGAAGTGCTGGCGCTGTAGCGGATTCGCCGTCATCGTGTGAACACGCAGGTCTGACCCACCCCGGAACACGGAGGCATGGGGATGAAGACGATCGCATGGATCGCGGGGACCCTCGCGGCGCTGGCCGCGGCGGCGTGCGGGGGAACGCCCGCGCGCGTGCCGGTGAGCGCGGCGCCGGGCGCGGGGCCCAGCCTCGTCGGCGAATGGGCGGGCGAGTACCAGAGCCCGGCGGCGGGCCGCGCCGGCAGCATCGTCTTTCACCTCGACGCGGGGCGCGACACCGCCGAGGGCGACGTGGTGATGGTGCCGCGCGGCGCGCCCGGCCCGCTGCGCCGCGCCACGGCCAGCCAGCCGGGCGCGGTGGTCACCGCAAGCCAGCCCACCACCCTCACCATCCGCTTCGTGCGGCAGGAAGGCGACCGGGTGAGCGGGCAGCTGGACCCGTACACCGACCCCGACTGCGGCTGCCCGGTGTTCACCACGTTCGAGGGAACGGTGCGCGGCGGGCGGATCGAGGGGACCTTCACCACCCGCGGCGCGCCGGGCGGCGCCGCGGTCACCGGCAGCTGGCACGTGGACCGGCGCGCGCCCTGAGCGGCGGCGCCACAGCGACGGGAACCGAACTGCCTTGCGCGAGGGGAGGTGCGAGATGGCCGGTCCGGGAGTGGATCTGGAGGTGGAAGACGCGGTGCGCGCGCGCCTGCTGCGCGCCTTCAACGAGCGCAACGCGGGGCGCACCACGCGGCTGGAAGAAGACTCGCTCGAGGTGGGCGCGCAGGTGGAAGAGACCGAGCGCCCGCTGCGGGGGGTGGCCTACGACCCGCACGGCCGCGTGGTCACCATCATGCTGGGCGACCTGGGCACCCCCGACGGCCACCTCACCCGCAGCATCGGCGACGTGGTCTCGTTGGACCTGAAGCTCGACTCCCAGCGGCGCGACTCGGTCCTCCGCATCGCCCACGGCACCGGCCAGACACTGCTCAAGCTGGTCTACTGACCGTTTCCCGTCCGGCGGCGATGGCGACGGTGATGGACGACGAACGGCGGGGTTCGGGCGTGTCCCTCCGCTGCGCTCCGGGCCGGGCTGCGGGCGCGGTACGGCGGGTTGAAACCCGCCGCTGGAACCTCGGAAAGTCCGCCTTCGCGGACTGCCGCGTCAAAACCCTTGCCGGTCCTATCGGCCAGCGAGACGTGGGGCACGCACCCGGCACACCACCGCCGGGTGACGGAACTGCCGGTCGCAGGCCGCCCCGACCGTCCCTCCCCTGCAGTTCGGGGGAGGGACAGGCGCCCTCAGGCGCCAGGGAGAGGACTCCGCGGCGCTTCTCATCCACGACGAAGCCCCTCGCCGGCCGATCCGGCGAGGGGCTTCCTCACTGCTCTGTGTCGATTACCGCGTCAGGGCTTCGTGGCCGGCGCGGGAGGAGTACCCGCCGTGGCGCCGGCCGCCTTCGTGGCAGTGTCGTTGATGGCGGCGCCGGCGGGGGTGCTGTCCTGGCTCCCCAGGTTCTCCACGTGGATGGTGGTGTCCACGGCCACGCCCTGCGCGGCGGCCTGTTCGGGGGTCAGCGCCCGGGCCTCCTCCTTGAGCTGCGTGTCGCTCACGCCGTCCAGGGGCTGGTTGTTGGCGGTGTCCACCTTCACCGGGCCCAGGTCGCCGGAGTTCCCCTGGTCGTCCTTCTTGCACCCCGCGAGGGCCACCGCGGCCAGCACCAGCCCGCAGCCCGCGAAACGTACCGCTCTCGTCATCGCTCCCTCGTGGTCGGTGTCAAAAACGCGCCCGCGCGGGGCTGAAAACACGCGCGGGCTCTCCGACGCTGGACCGTCCGCCGGCGCAACTCCAATCACGCCAGCACCTTCCACAGAATCGCACCCCGTTGCCGCCCCCGCAACCCCCGCAACCCCCGCACCTCCGCACCCCCGCACCTACTCGGCCGAGCGGCGCTGTCCGTCGATGGCGTCGTAGAAGTCGCGGATGCGCTGCACCACCTCGCGGGCGCGCTCCCAGTGCGGCATGGCGCCCGTGGGGAGCGAGACGACGGAGACGTTGGGCCGGCCGTCCAGCTCGGGGAGGCGGGTGTAGCTCTCCATCCGGCGGTTCTCCACCGTGCCGTGGATCACCAGCAGCGGCTGGCGCAGGCGGCGGAAGGTCTCCAGCGCCTCGTCGGGCGCCATGCGGCCGCTCAGGAAGTCGTCCAGCGGGTGCGGGGCGCCCTCCACCCGCGCCGTCTCCACCGCGAAGTTCACGTACTCGTCGGGCACGCCGAACTCGGGGGTGAACAGGTGCTGCCGCGCGAACCGGCCCAGCGCCTCGGGCGTGGTGAGCCGGTCGTAGAACGCGCGCTGCACGCCGGGGAGGGTGAAGAGCAGCCGCGCCCAGCCGCGCCCGATCTCGGCCGGCTCGTCGCCCAGCCCCGCGGGCTCCAGGGCCACCAGGCTGCGCACCAGGTCCGGCCGCCGCCGCGCCACCTCGGCCGCGTACGTGGCGCCCAGCGAGAAGCCCACGATGTCGGCTCCGCCGGCGGGGCGGATCACCCGCTCCAGCCAGTGCTCCAGCTGGTCTTCCAGCACGTCGGGCGTGTACTCGATCTCGGGGCGGTCGCTGTGGCCGAAGCCCAGCCACTCCAGCGCGTAGATGGGCCGATCGCGGTCGCGCAAGAAGGCGCGCGCCAGCGGCCGCATCTCGTGCGCGCTGGCCACGGCGTTGATCGAGTGCAGCAGCACCAGCGGCCGCCCGCGCCCCTCGCGGGCGTAGAAGGCGTAGTGCACGTCGCCCCAGGGGACGTAGTCCAGCCGCATCCCCAGCGCGTTGGGGAGCTCCGTCACCGGCCGGCGGCGCCCGCGGCTGGCGCCCAGCAGGTAGACGGCGTACGCGGCGGCCGCGGCAGCCGTGAGCCCCGCCGCCGCCCGCCCCGGCGTCACCCCGAAGATCCCCTTCCGCCGCCCCTCGCCTTGTTCGTCGCCCTTCTCGCGCGGGGCGCGGGGAGCCGGCTTCTCGCGGACGATCGGCAGCACGTCCAGGCCGGCCTCGTCGTCGGCCGCGGCGGCGGAACCGGGCTCCGCGCGCACCACGGGCGTGTCGGCGGTCTCACCGATCGCGGCGGCGTCGGGATCCACGCGCACGGCCGGCGCCGCGCCGGAAGCGCCCGCCGCCGCGTCCACTCCGCCCGTCTCGGGGCCGCCGTTCTCCCCGTCCTCCACTCGCCCGTCCATCACGCGCTCCGATCGTAGCCGTTGCGGTCACCGCCGCTCGGTGGGGATGCTGTGCAATCGCCATGCGAAACGCAAGGCCCGGCGCGCTACACGCCGGGCCGACGAACAACGAAGCGCCGAGTGCTGGGTGCCGAGCGCGGGTGTCGCGGGCCGGCGCCGATGCGAACCCTCGCGTCCGAGCCGATCGCACTCGGCGCCAGGCACTCAGCACTTCCTTACGGCACTCGCGCGACCGGGCTGGCGCCACCGCCCGCGGCGTGGGACGAAGCCGACCCGGCGTCCTGCCAGAGGGTGGCGGCGCTGTGCTGCGCCCACCCCAGCGGCCAGCGGCCGGCGAAGAAGAGGAGCACCACCAGCGCGGCGGCCAGGATCACCCCCGCCATCGCCGGCTCCGGGAGCCGGGCGGCGCGGTGCTCGCCCTCGGTGCGCGCGGGGGTCATGTACATCACCACGATCACGCGCAGGTAGTAGAAGTAGCTCACCAGCGAGCTCAGCACGAGGATCACCGCCAGCACGGTGAGCCCCTGCGCCACCGCCGCGCGCAGGATGTACAGCTTGCCCAGGAACCCGGCGGTGAGCGGGAAGCCGGCCAGCGACAGCAGGAACACCGAGAAGAGCGCCGCCAGCAGCGGCTTCTCGCGCGCGAACCCCGCCCAGTCTTCCAGCGCCACCCGCTCCTGCCCCGTGGCCTCGCGGCTGTTGGCGATCAGCAGCGCGAAGGCGCCCGCCGTCATCAGCGTGTAGACCAGCAGGTAGAACAGGAACGCCGCCGCGCCGTCCTCGCTGGCGCTCAGCAGCGCCACGAGGAGGTACCCGGCGTGCGCGATCGACGAGTAGGCCAGCATCCGCTTGAGGCTCCCCTCGGTCATCGCGATCAGGTTGGCGCCGATCATGGTCACCGCCGCGATCACGAAGCCGATCGCCTGCCACCGCTCGATCGCCCCCCCGAAGCCGATCATGAACACGCGGATGAAGCTGGCGAACGCCGCCGCCTTCACCCCGGTCGACATGAAGGCCGTCACCGGCGTGGGCGCGCCGTCGTAGGCGTCGGGCGTCCACATGTGGAAGGGCATGGCGGCCACCTTGAAGCCGAAGCCCACCATCAGCATGGCCATCCCCGCCAGCAGCAGCGGGGTGATGGCCGTGCCGCCGCCCAGCAGCAGCTGCCCCATCCGCCCGATGTCCGTCGTCCCCGTGGCGCCCCAGCTGAGCGCGATCCCGAACAGGAAGAAGGCGCTGCTGAACGCGCCCAGCAGGAAGTACTTGAGCGCCCCCTCCACGCTGCGCTCGTCCATGCGGTCGAACCCGGCCAGCACGTAGACGGAGATCGACATCAGCTCCAGCGCGATGAACACCATCAGCAGGTCGCGCGCGCCGGCCATCAGCATCATCCCCACCGTGCCGAACAGCACCAGCCCCTGGAACTCGCCGCGGTTGATCCCGCGCCGGTCCAGGTACCCCTGCGCCATCAGCAGCGTGAGCGCCGCCGAGCCCAGGATCACGAAGTTGATGAACACCCGGAACTCGTCCAGCGCCACCATCCCCACCCCGCCGCGGAAGCGCAGCAGCCAGGCGTTCGCCGCGGCGGTCACCACCAGCCCCGCCAGCGCCAGCCAGCCGATCCCCGGGCGGCTGGGCTCGGCGCGGTTCCCCTTCTGCGCCACGTCCACGATCAGCACCAGCATGGCCCAGGCGCACAGCACGATCTCGGGGAGGAGCGCCGTCCAGTAGCTGGAGGCGCGCGTCAGGTCCAGCATCGTGGCGCCCATCTCAGCGCCCCCCGCCGAGGGCCACGCCGCCCGGCTGCCCGGCCCCGCCCCGCGTGGGCGCCGGCGCATCGGGGGCCAGCCGGTCGGCCGCCACCGCGGTGAGCGCGTCCTGCGCCGCCGGGGCCATCCGGTCCAGCACCGGCCTGGGATACAGCCCCATCCACAGGATCAGCGCCACCAGCGGCACCAGGATCGCCAGCTCGCGGCCGTTCAGGTCGGGGATCATCCGGTTCTCGGTGCGCTTGAGCGCGTTGAACACCACCTTCTGCACTATCGGCAGCATGTAATAGGCGGCGAAGATCACGCCCGTGGCGGCGATCAGCGCGAACCAGGGGTGCTGCTGGAAGGTGCCCATCAGCACCAGGAACTCCGAGACGAAGCCGACGGTGGTGGGCAGCCCCACGCTGGCCATCCCCGCGAACACCAGCATCGCCGAGAAGACGGGGATGGAGGCGGACAGCCCGCCGAAGTCGTCGATCTCGTAGCTGTGCCGGCGCTCGTACAGCATGCCGAGCAGGAAGAAGAGCATCGGCGTGGACAGGCCGTGGCCGATCATCACCAGCAGGGCGCCCTGCATCCCCTGCAGGTTGAAGGCGAAGATCCCCAGGATCACGAATCCCAGGTGCGCGACCGAGGTATAGGCCACCAGCTTCTTGGCGTTGCTCTGCACCGCCGCCACCATGGCCGTGTAGATGATCCCGATCACCCCCAGCACCAGCGCGGCGGTAACGATCCGCGGCGGATGCAGGTGGTGGGGGAACCCGCGCGCGGCGTAGGGAAAGAGGGCCAGCGCGAAGCGGATGAAGCCGTAGGTGCCCATCTTCAGCAGCACGCCCGCCAGCACCACCGAGCCCGCGGTGGGCGCCTGCACGTGGGCGTGCGGCAGCCAGGTGTGGAAGGGGAAGACCGGCACCTTGATGGCGAACGCCAGCGCGAACGCCAGGAACAGGAAGTACTGCTGGCGCGCCGTCAGCGGCATCGAGATGAAGTCGAAGTAGCTGAAGCTGGGGTGGCCGGTGGCGGCGGTCCAGTGCCAGAACAGCCAGAGGATGGCCACCAGCATCAGCAGCGAGCCCACGGTGGTGAACAGGAAGAACTTCACCGCCGCGTACACCCGCTCCTTCCCTCCCCAGATCCCGATCATGAAGTACATCGGGATCAGCATCACCTCCCAGAACACGTAGAACAGGAACATGTCCAGCGCCACGAACACCCCCACCACCCCCGCGGTCAGCGCCAGCAGCGAGGCGTAGAAGCCGCGCCGCCGGTCGCGGATGTAGGTCCAGCTCCCCAGCACCATCAGCGGGAGGAGGAGGGTGGTGAGCAGCACCATGAACAGGCTGATCCCGTCCAGCCCCAGCTGGTAGCGGATCCCCCATTCGCCGATCCAGTCGGCGCTCACGCAGTTCTGGAACGCCGGCCCGGTCCGGAACACGTCACAGCGCACGCCGGGCTGGAAGGTCCAGAAGAGCGGGAGCGAGACCAGGAACTCGATGACCCCCACGCCCAGCGCGACGCCGCGCGCGTTCCCTTCCCCCGCCAGGTACGCGGCCAGCGCGCCCACCAGCGGGAAGAAGATCAGGAACGTGAGGATCCAGTGGCTTTGATAGAATTGCACGTCAGTTCGCTCTCGCCGTCACAGGGCCACGAAGGAGCCCAGCACGATCAGCACGCCCACGATCAGCACGAAGGCGTAGGTGTTCACCTGCCCGGTCTGCAGCCGCCCGAACGCCACGCCGAAGAGCTGCGCCAGGCGCCCGAACAGGTCCACCACCCAGTCCAGCACGCCCATGTCGAAGCGGGCGAACAGGCGGCTGAGCCCGCCCACCGGCTTCACCACCGCGCGGTCGTAGAACTCGTCCACGTAGTACTTGTTGTAGAGCGTCTTCTCGATCCCGCTCTCGTAGGCCGGCTGCTGGTCGGCCGTGGCCAGCCGCCGCTTCGACAGCATCGCCCACGCGGTGGCCAGGCCGCCCACCCCGATCACGACCGCCAGGATGATCGGCCAGGCCGCGTGCGCCGGCTCGGGAAGCGCGCCCACGTTCTGCGCGATCACGTCGTCCGACCCGGCCAGCACGGGGTGCAGCCAGCGGTGCAGCGCCTCGTCCTGCCCGAAGTCGAAGGCGCTCACGATCGGCACGTGCTCTTCCACGTTCACCAGGCCGCCCACCACCGCGAGCAGGCCGAGGACGACCAGCGGCAGTTTCAGCGTCCAGTCGGTCTCGCGCAGGTGCCCGCGCTCCTCGTCGCCGGTGCGGTTCTGGCCGAAGAAGGTGTAGATCATCATGCGGCCCATGTAGAAGGCCGTCATGAACGCGGCGACCGACAGGATCACGCCGATCACGCCCATCCACACCCGCCCGGGGACGCCGAAGAGCGCGGCGCCGGACAGGTGCGAGTGCCCCTCGGCGCCCAGCCAGGCGGCGCCGATGATCTCGTCCTTGGAGAAGAACCCGGCGAAGGGGGGCACGCCGGCGATGGCCAGCGTGCTGATCCCCATGGTCACGAAGGTGATCGGCAGGTACTTCCTGAGCCCGCCCATGTTGCGCATGTCCTGCGCGTCGGCCGGGTTGTGGGTGGAGTGCAGCGCCGCGTGCATGGCGTGGATCACCGCACCGGAGCCCAGGAAGAGGCAGGCCTTGAAGAAGGCGTGCGTCATCAGGTGGAACACGCCGGCCACGTACGCGCCCATCCCCACCGCCGCGAACATGAAGCCGAGCTGGCTGACGGTCGAGTACGCGAGGACCTTCTTGATGTCCCACTGCTTGAGGCCGATCGACGCCGCGAAGATCGCCGTCAGCGCGCCCACCAGCGCCACGACCAGCGAGGCGGTGGGCGCCAGCGTGTAGATCACCGACGAGCGGGCGACCAGGTACACGCCCGCCGTCACCATGGTGGCCGCGTGGATCAGCGCCGAGACCGGTGTCGGGCCGGCCATGGCGTCGGGGAGCCAGACGTAGAGCGGGAGCTGCGCGCTCTTGCCGGCGGCGCCCAGGAAGAAGAAGAGCGCGATGGCGGTGATCAGCGCGCCGCCGAACAGCCCGGCCTGCCCCGCCAGCAGCCGCTCGTTCACGGTGGCGAAGTCGAGGGCGCCCACGTTCCAGAACAGCAGCATCATGGCGATCAGGAACCCGAAGTCGCCGATGCGGTTCACGATGAACGCCTTCTTCCCCGCGTCGGCGTTGGCCTTTTCCCCGAACCAGAAGCCGATCAGCAGGTACGAGCAGAGCCCCACCCCCTCCCACCCCACGAACATCACGGGATAGGAGGAGCCGAGGACCAGCATCAGCATGAAGAACACGAAGAGGTTCAGGTACGCCATGTAGCGCGGGTACCCGGGGTCCTCCTTCATGTAGCCGATGGAGAAGATGTGGATCAGCGACCCCACGCCGGTGACGATCAGCGTCATCAGGATGGAGAGCGGGTCCAGTTGCAGCGCCGCCTCGATCTGCAGGTTGCCGACGGGGATCCAGCTCCACCCGTGCGCGATGGCCAGCCGCGCCTCTTCGCCGGCGTTGCTCATCGCCACGAAGTTGCGCACCGCCACCACGAACGAGGCGATCAGCACCCCAGGCGCGATCAGCGAGGGGAGCGTGTGCGTGAACGGCTTCGGCCCCGCGGGCGCGTGGGCGTGCGCGTCGTGCCCGTGGTCGTCGTGCGCGTCCTGCGCATGGACGGCGTCGTGACCCGCGGTCTCGTGCGCGTCGTGACGCGCGGCGGCGGCGTCCACGGGGTGGGCGTCGGTGCCGTGGTCGTGCGCTTCCTGCTCGCTGGCGCCGGCGGCGCCGACCGCGGCCAGCGCCGGTGCACGGACGGGAGCCGCGGCCGCCGCGTGGCCGTGGCCGTCGTGCGCGTGGTCGTAGTACGGGTCGCCCACCGGGGGGAGCGCGGGGAGCGCGCGCCGGGCGGCCAGGACGGACAGCAGCCCGTTCAGCACGAAGCCCAGCAGCGGCAGGCCCACGATCAGCCAGGGGAGGACGGGGGTGAAGCCGTTCCCCTCGCCCAGCGCGGCGGCCGCGCCGTGAGCCGCTTCTTGAAGAAGGAGCATCGGAAGCTCTACCACCTGAGCAGGCTGAAGTTCTTCATGTCCACCGACTCGCGGTGGCGGAAGACGGCGATCATGATCGCGAGCCCCACCGCGGCCTCGGCGGCGGCTACGGCGATCACGAAGAAGACGAACACCTGGCCCTCGACCCCCGCGTACGGCGAAAGGGCCACGAAGGCCAGGTTCACGGCGTTCAGCATCAGCTCCACGCACATGAACAGCACGATGGCGTTGCGGCGCACGATCACCCCCGCCACGCCGATGCCGAACAGGATGGCGCTGAGGCCCAGCGAATAGGCGAGGGGGACCTGGGCGATCCCGGACATCTCGTTCATCGCGTTCACACCTTCCGCTTGGCCAGGACCACCGCGCCGACGACGGCCACCAGCAGCAGGATGGCGGTGGCCTGCAGAGGCACCACGTATTCGTGGTAGAGCGGGATGCCGATCACCCCCACCACGCCGCGCGCGGCCTGGGCGTCGGCCAGCATGCGCGGGCCGGCCACGTCGCCCAGCGGGCGTGGCAGGTCGCCGCCGAACACGCGCCCCAGCAGGGCGATGATGACGAGCCCCGCGCCGCCGCCGGCGATCTTCCACCCGGTGCCGCGGATGTCGTCCTCGTAGTCGTTGCCCAGGTTCAGCAGCATGATCACGAAGAGGAACAGCACCATGATGGCGCCGGCGTACACCAGGATCTGGATGATCCCGATGAAGAAGGCGCCCAGCAGCGTGTAGATGGCGGCCACCGAGAAGAAGGTGCCGATCAGCCACATGGCGCAGGCCACCGGGTTCCTCCGGGTGACCATGGCCAGGGCGCTCCCCGCCGCGCACGCCGCGAAGAAGAGGAACAGGACCGTGGTGACGTTCAGGTTCATCGCGTTCCGATCAGACCGGGTTCACCGGCATCCATCATCCGTCGCCCATCGAGGTGTCCGAATTCTCTCGGACACGGGGCGAATGAATTCGCTGCAACCACGACACGAAGTCCGCCT
>Ga0207706_10006129_pt1 | contig 11163 bp, 11 predicted proteins | sample KBSC53metaG_FD_184318 | JGI IMG/M metagenome (GOLD analysis project Ga0207706, IMG submission 184318) | Corn rhizosphere microbial communities from Kellogg Biological Station, Michigan, USA - KBS C5-3 metaG (SPAdes) (version 2) | ecosystem: Host-associated > Plants > Roots > Rhizosphere > Soil ... | reverse complement strand
GGTCACACGTTCCCGCGTTTCGAAATCAACCACTTCGGGTTCTCGACGCATCTCGGCCAGTTCAATAAAACCGCGGGCAAGCTCGTGCTCGATCGTGCGGCAAAAACCGGCAGCGTGGAGATCACGGTGCAAACGGCGTCGATCGGCACGGGCGACCCGAAGCTCGAAGAGCATTTGCGCTCACCGGACTTTTTCAACGTGGAAAAATTTCCGACCATGGTGTTCAAAGCGAAGACGATCAAATTCAACGGTGACGTGCCCGCGAGCGCGGAGGGCGAATTGACCCTGCTCGGGGTAACCAAACCGCTGACGCTGACGATCTCGCGCGTAGTCTGCGCCCCGCACCCGTTCTATAAGAAAGAGGACTGCGGCGCCGAAGTCAGCGGCACGCTCAAGCGCTCCGAGTTCGGCATGACGAAGTACGTGCCGGCGCTCGGCGATGAGGTTAAGCTCGCCATCCAGGTCGAAGCGATCAAGGATTGACAGGTAAACGAACTATGATGATCCCGCGGAGCAGCCGATGATCGAGCAAATGAACTCACTGCTCGCTCAGTACGGCCTCCTGCTGGTGTTCGTGAACGTATTCCTGGTGCAGGCCGGCGTGCCGGTGCCCGCGGTGCCCACGTTGCTGGTGGCGGGCGCGCTGGCAGCCGGCAGCGGGCCGTCGGTGCCGGCGATCATCGGCGTCGCGGTTGTCGGCTCGCTGCTCGGCGACACGATCTGGTACGTCGCGGGCCGCGTCTACGGTATGCGCGTGCTGCAGCTCCTGTGCCGCATCTCGATCTCGCCCGACTCGTGCGTGCGCGAGACGGAAACCCGCTTTCTGAGCTGGGGCCCCGTGTCGCTGGTCGTCGCCAAGTTCGTGCCCGGTTTCGCGACCGTGGCGCCGCCGCTCGCCGGTGCATTGCGCGTGAAGAGCGGCCGTTTCCTCGTGTACAGCGCGATCGGCGCGGCCTTGTGGTCGGGATTCGCGTCCGGTGCCGGCAGGTTGTTCTCGCGCCAGATCGACTGGCTGCTCGACAAGCTCGCACAAATGGGCGCCTACGCACTTGTTTTGCTCGGCATCGCGCTCGCGTTGTTCATCGCCGACAAATGGCGCGAACGCCGGCGTTTTTTCAAGGCGCTGCGCATGGCGCGCATCTCGGTGGACGACCTTTACCGGCTGATGAAGGAGGGAGCGGCGCCCGTCGTCGTCGATGTGCGCTCCAAGTCGGCGCGGGAAATTGATCCGCGGCGCGTGCCCGGCTCCATTCCCATTGACGTCCATAATCTCGACGAGCACATGGCGGAGCTGCCGCCAGACCGCGACATCATCGTCTACTGTACGTGACCGAACGAAGCCAGCGCGGCGCGTGTCGCCCGCATGCTGATGGACCGGGGCTTCGTGCGCGTGCGCCCGCTGACGGGCGGCCTCGATGCGTGGAGCGCAGCCGGCTACGAGGTCGAAAGAATTTAATTCGCCATCGCCACGGCAGTTATACTTGGCGGCGGGCGCCAGCGAAGTAATTGGCGCGCCACAGGGAGGCCGCATGAATGCGTTGTGTGAATTGGTAAAGACATACGCGCCGCTCGTCGCGCGCATCCTGCTCGCGCAGCTCTTCATACTGTCAGGTGTCGCCAAGATCGGCGGCTTCGCCGGCACCGCGGCATTCATGAGCGGGGTGGGACTGCCCGCCGCCAAAGCATTGCTCGTGCTGACGATCGTCCTCGAGATCGGCGGCGGCGTGCTGCTCATCGTCGGCTGGCAGGTGCGCTGGGTGGCGACGGCCTTCTGCGGGTTCATCTTCCTGACCGCGCTGATCTTTCACCCGTTCTGGAATTCCGATGCGGCCGTGTACCTGAGCCAGCTGAATCATTTCATGAAAAATCTCGCGCTGATAGGCGGCATGCTTTACGTCATGGCCTATGGGGCGGGGCCGCTGAGCCTCGACCGCGCGCGCAGCGATGCCGCGCCCGCGCCGGGCGCTGGTGCGGCGAAAAAACGTCACAGATAATCGACTACAGGGGGACTTCACGATGAATGCAGCAGCGATGCAGATTCTGAGCCGGGTGCTTCGCATAATGGGATTATTCGGCGCGCTCGCCGCGCTTGCATGGTCGCCGGCGGGCAGCGCCGCCGACACCGCCAAGCGATATGCGCTGGCCCAAAGCGGATTTTTGCAGTTGAAAGTGCCTGCGGGCTGGCGCGAGGAGGTCGATGCGCAGACGCAGCCGCCGGTAATCAGTTTCCGGCCCGGTGCCGGCCAGCCTTTCATGGTGTCGGTGATCCCGGCCCAGGCAGCCGAGGGCAAATCCGCGCCGTCGCGGCAGGAACTGCGCACCGACGTCGAGCAAATGGCCGGCGCGATACGTCCGTTCGCGGTGGAAAGCGAAATCAAGCTGAAGGAATTTGCCGGCACCGCAGGGCCCGGCTTCCAGTTCTTCGCGACCGATGCGGCGCCCGGCCCGGGCGAATTCAAGTACATGACGCGCGGCAAGTTGAAGGTCGGCGACGTCTCCGTGACGTTCACGATCCTCACCAACGAAGGCCAGGACGCGGTCGTCCGCAGCGCGCTGGCGATGCTGAAAAGCGCGTCGCGGGTCCGCTAGCGGACAGTTGCGTTGTCGAACCAGAAGCCGCCGCTCGCGCGGCGCGTGGCGGAAGTTGCGCCGTTCCACGTGATGGAGCTGCTCGCGCGCGCGAAAGAGCTCGAGGCCGCGGGGCGCACCATCGTGCACATGGAGATCGGCGAGCCCGATTTTCCGACGGCCCGGCCGATCTGCGACGCCGGCATACGCGCGATCGAATCCGGCAAGCATTTCTATACGCCGGCGCTGGGCATTCCCGAATTGCGCGCGGCAATTTCACGGTTTTATCGCGAGCGCTACGGCGTCGAGGTGCCGGCGTCGCGCATCGTCGTTACGTCAGGCGCATCCGGCGCGCTGCTGCTCGCGATCGGCGTGCTGATCGATCCCGGCGATGAAGTGCTGATGGCGGATCCCGGCTATCCGTGCAACCGCAATTTCGTGCGCATGATGGGCGGGGTGCCCGCAGAGGTGCCCGTCGGCGCCGAGAGCGCCTATCAACTGCTGCCGGAAATGGTCGCGCGCTGCTGGACGCCGCGCACGAAAGCAGTGATGGTGGCGTCGCCGTCGAATCCCACCGGCACGCTGATGCCGGAAGCGTCGCTGCGCGCGATCGCGCGGACTGCTCGCGAGCGTGGCGCTGCGCTGATCGTCGACGAGATTTATCACGGCCTGGTTTACGACGGCGATTACACGACGGCGTTGAAGCACGGCGACGAACTCTTCGTCATCAACAGCTTCTCGAAGTACTTCAACATGACCGGCTGGCGCCTGGGCTGGCTGGTGGTGCCGCCCGCGTACGTGCGCGAATTCGACAAGCTCTCGCAGAACATTTACCTGTCGGCGCCGAGCGTCGCCCAGCATGCCGCCCTTGCCGCGTTCGAGCCCGCGACGCTCGCAATCCTCGAAGCGCGCCGCGCGGAATTCAAGGCGCGGCGCGACTTCCTGGTGCCTGCGCTGCGCGAGCTCGGCTTTCGCATTCCGGTGGTGCCGCCCGGGGCGTTTTACATCTACGCCGACTGCGGCGCGCTGACCGGCGACAGTTTTGCATTCGCGCGCGACCTGCTCGAAACCGCTGGCGTCGCGATCACGCCCGGCGCTGATTTCGGCGGGCACGGCGCAGAACGACACGTGCGCTTCGCGTATACCAATTCGATCCCAGTGCTGGCCGAAGGCGTGAGGCGCATCGGCGAGTTCGTCGCGGGCAATCGCTAGGCGAGTGCGCGCACTATCAGCGACCCGCCGCTCAGCACGAGCAGCGTGCCGATCACCTGCATGAGGCGCCGCCGCGAGAGCGTAACGTGCACGTGGTGGCCGATCCACAGCCCGGCCAGCATGGGCAGCGCAAACAGCAGGGCCGCCGTCAGCACGCCATCCTGCGCGAAGAGGCCCGCCACCGCGAACAATGCGATGCGCGCACCGGTCGTGATGACGAATACCACCGCCATGGTTGCCCGCACCTGTGCGGCATCGAGCCCGCGCGCGCCGAGATAAATCACGTAAAGCGGGCCCGCTGCGCCGAACAACGCCGAGATCACGCCGCCGAATCCACCGACGGGCAGCGCCCACGCGCGGCGCAGCCGCAGCGACGGCTCGCGGCCGCTCGCCGCATACAGCCCGTATCCGGCTACGAAAATGCCGAGCGCCATGAGAATGAGGTCGCCGGGCAGGCTTACCAGCAGGAACACGCCGGCGGCGATGCCGGCCAGCATGGCGGGCACGAGCCAGGCGAGTTCACGCACGGCGATCGTCGAATGAAACTTGAAGCCGGTGCGCAACGCGGCGCCGAAGTCGAGCAGCACGAACATCGGTATCACGAATTTGAGCGGCAGCAGATGCGCGAGCAGCGGCACCGCGACGATGGTCGATCCGAAACCCGTGATGCCGAAAATAACGAACGCCCCAGCTACGATCAGCGCGGCGATCACCAGCGATTCAGGAGGCAGCGGCATCGCGGCCGAGTATAGCGCGCAACAGGTAAAATACGCCGGCCCTTGAGCCATCCCTTGCAGGCACAACGCATGACCGGTCGATGCACGACAACACGCGCCTGACCCATCCGCGCTATCGCGCGGACATCGACGGCTTGCGCGCCATCGCAGTGCTGGCCGTGATCGGCTTCCACGCATTCCCCGACCGGTTCCCCGGCGGCTTCATCGGCGTCGATATTTTTTTCGTGATTTCAGGCTTCCTGATTTCCACGATCATCTTCGAAAGCCTCGAGCGCGGCCGCTTCAGCTTCAGCGAGTTTTATGGCCGCCGTATCCGGCGGATTTTTCCCGCGCTGGTGCTGGTGCTGGCAGCGGTATATGCGTTCGGCTGGTTTCATCTGCTGGCGCTCGAATACAAGCAATTGGGCAGGCATATCGCGGGCGGCGCCGGCTTTCTTTCGAATTTCGTGCTGTGGGCCGAGGCCGGCTACTTCGATACTGCAGCGGAGACGAAACCGCTGCTGCATCTGTGGTCGCTCGGCATCGAAGAGCAGTTTTACGTGTGCTGGCCGCTCCTGTTGTGGCTCGCGTGGAAGATGAAATGGGGTTTCCTCAGGATTACGCTCGCGCTCGGGGTCATTTCGTTTGCGCTGAACATCGATGCGGCATACAGCAATGTCGTGGCTGCTTTTTACGCGCCGCAAACCCGCTTCTGGGAGTTGATGGCGGGCGCTTTGCTCGCGCACCGGGTGCTGCATGGCGAGCACGCGTTTTTCTCCCTGAGCCGGCCGCTTGCTGAGTGGTCGCGGGCAAGCGGACTGACGCCTGAGGCGTACGCGAATATCCGCGCGGCTGGCGGCTTGCTGATGGTAGCCGCTGGCCTGCTGTTCATCAGCAGAGACGTGCGTTTTCCCGGTTGGTGGGCGCTATTGCCGGTCACGGGAACCGTATTGATGATTTCGGCGGGCCCGCAAGCGTGGCTCAACCGCGCACTGCTCGCGAACCGTGCGCTCGTATGGATCGGGCTCATCAGCTATCCGTTGTATCTGTGGCACTGGCCGTTGTTATCGTACGCACGCATCGTGGCAGGCGATACGCCACCGGTTGAAGTGCGCGTCGGAGCGGTGCTGCTCGCGGTGCTGCTGGCGTGGCTCACGTATCAGCTCCTCGAAAAGCCGATTCGCGCAGGCAATTTTCGCGTGCCGAAGACAGCCGGGTTGCTCGCGGCGATGCTGGCGGTAGGTTATGTCGGCTACAACACCGAGCAGCGCGACGGACTCGGTTTCCGATTCCCGCAAATCGTGCAGGACCTGACCGAATTCAATTACGACCATAAACGCGCTTATCGCGAAGGCTCCTGCTTCCTGACCGACAGCCAGGATTATCGCGACTTTGCGCGGTGCGATGCGCTGCCCGCCACTCCAGGCGCGAAATCGATATTCATCTGGGGCGACTCGCACGCGGCACATCTATATCCGGGCTACCAGGCAGTGTATGGCGCCGATCACGCGATCATTCAAAGGACCACGTCGGCCTGTCCACCCATTCTCGACGTGGACGGCGACGTGCATTCGCATTGCAGAGAAATCAACGCGCAAGTGCTGCAACTGATCAAATCGGTGCGCCCGCAGAAGATCGTGCTGGCCGCGAACTGGACGCGTTACGACTGGCGCAAAATCGGCGCCACCATCGCGCAACTGCGCGGCGCCGGATTCGGCGACATCGATCTGGTCGGGCCGGGTCCGCAGTGGGCGATGAGCTTGCCGGTCCAGCTCTACCGCAAGTTCAAGTCCGATCCGTCGGTCGCAGTGCCTCGCCGCATGGCGTTGGGGCTCAAAGAAAATTTCGCCGAGCTCGATGCCCAGCTCGCCGCTTACGCAGCGGGACTAAACGTGAACTATCTGTCGCCGGCGCGGATATTTTGCGACAAGGACGGCTGCCTCACGAGGTTGGGCGAGACCGGTGATACGATTACGTTCTGGGACTGCTGCCATCTGACCGACGCAGGCTCCCGCTTCCTGATGACCAGCCTCGCCCGCGCCGACCGTAAACCATGACCCAACTCATATTGATCCGCCACGGCGAAACCGTGTGGAACCGCGAACGCCGCATGCAGGGGCAGGCTGACAGCCCGCTTTCCGACGTGGGGCTGCGCCAGGCGCGGCTGCTCGCACGCCGCCTGCAGCAAATCGAATTCAAGTCGCTCTATTGCAGCGACTCCGGCCGCGCGCACCATACCGCGCGCACAATCGCCGAGCTGACCGGCCACGAGCTGATCGTCGAGCCGCGCCTGCGCGAGCGTCATTTCGGCGTGTTCGAAGGACTTACCGGGCCGGAGATCCAGGCGCAGCATCCGGAGGCTTATGTGCGTTTCAAAAGCCGCGATCCGCACTACGCGGTGCCCGGCGGCGAGAGCGCGACGGCTTTTCGCGATCGTGCAATTGCCTGTCTCGTGGAAATCGCGGGGCGTCATGCGCAGGAGGTCGTGGTCGTCGTCACGCACGGGCTGGTGTGCGACATTGCGTATCGCGCGGCGCACGGTATCGACCTGATGGCGCGCCGCGACTTCGATCTCGTCAACGCCGGCCTCAACCGCTTTCGCTACGAGCAGGACAAGTGGCAGTGCGAGGTCTGGGGCGACGCCGGCCACCTCGATGCGGAGTTGACGACCGTCACCTGAAAGACATGCTCGTATGACGAATGCTCTTCGGGGGTTTTCCCGCGCGCAGGCGGTATGGGATTTCACGACCGGCGACGCGCGCCGTTTTGCCGACCGCGTAAGCCTGCTGAAGCAGACGGCGCAAAGCTTTATCGCGCGCGGGATTACGCCGGACTTCGTGGTGCTGATACACGGCCCGGCCACGCAGTTCGTTGCGCGCACGCATGCCGGCACCAGGTTCGAAAACGCGGGTTGTACGACGCTCGCGGAAATCCACGCGCTGCTCGAATCGCTCGCGGCACTCGGCATCCGCATCGAAGTGTGCCTGATCGCGATGGACCGCAGCCAGGTCGACCGCGCGAACCTGATCCCCTGCGCGGTGGTCGAAGAAAACGTGTTCATTACCAGCATTGCGCTGCAAAACAACGGCTACGCCTTGATGCAGGTGGATTGATGGCGGCTGCGCGCGCAGTCACCGTGCTCGTCCACGGCTTGTGGACCCACGGTTTGCTGATGGTGCCGCAACGCCGCTATCTGGCGAGTGCCGGTATCGAAGCTGTGTGCTATTCCTATCCGTCGGTGCGGCTTACGCTGACCGACAATGCCGACCGGCTCGCCGCGTTCGCGCGCACGCTCGCAGTGCCGGTCGTGCACTGGGTCGGTCACAGCCTCGGCGGGCTCATCATCCTGCGCATGCTCGAGCGCGATCCCGCGTTGATGCCAGGCCGCGTCGTCATGCTGGGCACGCCGTACGCGGACACGCATTCCGGGCGCGTGCTGAAACGCTCGGCGTGGGGAACCCGCATGCTCGGCCACAGTGTCGGCGAATGGCTGGAGCTGAAAAAGCCGGCGCATTTTCCGGGACGGGAAATCGGCATCATCGCCGGCACGCGCAGCCTCGGCCTCGGACGGGTGGTCGCGCGCGATCTGCCGGCGCCGAACGACGGCGCGGTGACGCTCGCTGAAACGCACATGGCAGCCGCGTGCGACCGCATCGATTTGCCGGTCACGCACACCGGGATGCTCCTGTCGCGCCGCGTCGCCCGCCAGGTTTGCGCGTTCCTGCGCGACGGATGCTTCGATCATGGTGATGCATGCGCGCGTTCGCGCTAATCGCGCTGATTGGCGCAGCGCTCGCCGGGGGCTGCAGCCACTTCAGCTATTACATGCAGTCGGTCGAAGGACAATTGAGCCTGCTGCAAAGCCGCCAGACGATCACCGAGATACTCGCGGACCCCGCGACCCCGGCGCCGCTCAAGAAACGGCTCGAGCTTGCGTTGAGCATTCGCGATTACGCCAGCACCGAATTGAAGCTGCCGGACAACCAGAGCTACCGCAGCTACGCGGATTTGCGGCGGCCGTTCGTGGTGTGGAACGTGTTCGCGACGAAGGAGTTTTCGATCAGGCCTGAGCAATGGTGTTTCCCGATCGCTGGCTGCGTCGGCTATCGCGGGTATTTTTCGAAAAGCGGCGCGGATAATTTTGCCGCTGAATTGCGCGCCGAGGGTTTCGACGTTTACGTGGGCGGGGTGCCTGCGTATTCGACGCTCGGTTGGTTCAACGACCCGGTGCTGAACACGTTCGTCAATTATTCCGAATATGAGGTCGCGCGCCTGATTTTTCACGAGCTCGCCCACCAGGTCATGTACACGAAGAACGACACCGAGTTCAACGAGTCGTTCGCGGTCGCGGTCGAGGTGGAAGGGGTGGCGCGCTGGATGGTGGGCCACGGCGACGACAAGATGCGCGCCGACATGGCGCGCGCGCAGCAGCGCCGCAGCCAATTTGCGGACCTCGTGCTCAAGCACCGGCGCGAGATCGGCGCACTCTATCGCCTGAAACTGGCGCCCGCCGAAATGCGCGAGCGCAAATCTGCCGCGTTTGCCGCGCTGACCACTGATTACAAGCAGCTCAAAGAGGAGTGGGGCGGCTTTGCCGGTTATGACCGCTTCCTTGACGAGCCCAATAACGCGAAGCTCGCGTCGATTGCCTTCTACAACACGCTCGTGCCGCAATTTCAGCAGATGCTCGCCCGGCTCAACGGCAATTTGCCGGCGTTTTATGCCGAGGTCAAGCGGCTAGCGGCGCTCGCCAAGCCGGCGCGTTATCGCGCGCTCGGTGCAAAACTGCCGGAAACCGAGGAATAATTATGCTGCTAATAAAACCTGGCAATCCGAGTATTTCGGTAAATTTGCGGCGGCCAACGGCAACAGCTCAAATGGCAACGCCAGTCTATGGGGTCTGAGGATGCAGTACAAATTCTGATTTGATCGTTTAGCGATGATAAAAACCGGGCTTACAGCCCGGTTTTTTCGCCTATTGCCGCGGCGCCGAGGAAACGAATGGGCTTCACAAACGGGACGCTGCTTTAGCGCGCCGTGCCCGCAACTTGTCCGGCGCGTCCTACAGCGGCCTGCTATTTCTGCTGATTGCGGTGAAATAAGCCGCCCCTATGATGGGTGATCAATCCGGGCAGCGCGTTCGAAGCTTGCGCAGCCCCCGGTCGCAATACTCACCATAAGGACACTATCATGAGCCACGCCGTATTCTGCATTGCCAAATCCGAAGGAGTCGCACGCGATATCGTCGAGAAACTCAAGGTCATGGGTTTTTCGGCGGACGATATTTCCGTTTTGTTCGCCGATCGTAAAGGCACGAAAGACTTCGCCTACGAGCAGAACACCAAAGCGCCTGAAGGCGCCACTACCGGCGGTGTGCTGGGGGCCGGTGCCGGGGGCGTGCTGGGCTGGCTGGCGGGAGTCGGCACATTGGCGATTCCCGGCATCGGCCCCTTCCTGGCCGCGGGGCCCATTATGGCCGCGCTCGCCGGCGCGGCCATCGGCGGCGCGACGGGCGGCCTGATCGGCGCGCTGGTCGGCATGGGAATTCCTGAGTTCGAAGCCAAGCGTTACGAAGGCAAACTGAAAGAAGGCAATATCCTGATTTCGGTCCACACCGAAGATTCGAAAGAACGCGCCCGCGCGAAAGATGTATTCGAACTGGCGGGCGCCGACGACATCTCTTACACGACGGAGACGGCGGTTCCCAAGGAAGCCGCGCGTGACGAAGATAAACGGCGTCCGGCGAAGCGGCGCGAAGAAGCGCGGCGCGTGGATGCTCAAGCTGAGCGGCTCGATCACGCCTACGACAGCGACGACGACGCGGATTTTCGTGCACACTGGCAGTCGCATTATGCGAGTTCAGGCGGCACGTATGATGAATACGCGCCTGCCTATCGTTACGGGTCGCTCATGCACAGCAGCGGCCGCTACCACGACCGCACTTGGGACGAAATCGAGCCTGAAGCGCGGCGCGACTGGGAAGCGCGCTATCCCGACAGTGCATGGGAGCGGTTCAAAGATTCCGTTCGCCATGGCTGGGAGAGACTCACGGGTGCGAGTAACGCCTGCGCGCGGAGCGCCGACCGCGCAGGCCGTCATCCCGCAGCGTAGCCGGGGTAGGCGCCGGAGAAGGTGTTTGCCCTTCTTCGGCGGTATGTCGGCGCGCGCGTGTGCACGCCGGTGTTTGGCGTATTTTGAATTCGTGCAGTGGTCTGTGCGGGTCGCCGGCGGCCGTGGCGGCCTGCGCTACAATGCGCCCCTCTCATGGCCCGATCCCGCGAATTTGACCCCCAACAGCGGCTCGCCAACCTGCCGCACCCGACTTATCCCGACGAATTGCCGGTGGTCGTCCGGCGCGCCGACATCGCACGTGCCATCGACACCAATCAGGTCGTCATCATTTGCGGCGAGACCGGCAGCGGCAAAACGACTCAGCTGCCCAAAATCTGTCTTGAGCTCAAGCGTGGCGTCAACGGGCTGATCGGCCACACGCAGCCGCGTCGGATCGCCGCACGCACGGTCGCATCGCGCGTGGCGCAGGAATTGAAAAGTCCGCTTGGCCATGCGGTCGGCTACAAGATCCGTTTTTCCGATCGCGTGTCGAGCGACACTTATGTGAAGCTAATGACCGACGGCATCCTGCTCGCTGAGACGAAGGGCGACCGTC